>BNJS01000577.1_pt1 | contig 78791 bp, 81 predicted proteins | sample 8540461 | NCBI WGS metagenome assembly BNJS01 (sample SAMD00202454, study PRJDB9452) | human saliva metagenome | isolation source: human saliva | place: Japan
CATCTGAGGTTTTTGATCTTAGAAAAATCCACCTCCCTCCTGCGCGCAAGCGGATTGCGCCTGGAGGTCAAGAGGATGAGTGGCATATGGCAGGCCACCGTAACCAGCTTCAGATTATACTGGTCGGCCAGCTTCTGATACGTTTCGCCAACCGTATCGAAACAGTAAAAAAGAGACATCCGGTACCGTTTCTCAATGACATCGCGGATCGTCTGGATCAGTCCCGTCTCCTTAAAAGAATCCTCCACCCCCGGGGCGGGATTTTTTCTCTTGAACTTCATAAACAGATTCATAAAGTCAAAGGAATAGGTGCTGGAAAGGGAAATATTCCCCTTATTGACGAAAAGTGAGGGGATATTGTCGATCGTCTTCAGTTCGTCCGCAATCTTTCTGGCGGACTTCATCAGGAGTCTGCCCTCACTTGTCAGCTGAATTCCACTGCTGTGTCGCTTGAAAATGGCAAACCCCAGTTCCTGTTCAAAGTTTTTGATGCAAACACTCAGATTCGACTGTGCGATTCCAAATTGATTTGCCGCCTTATTGATGGATCCACATTCGCAGATTTCCAGCACATACTGAAAGCATTTTGTATCCATGTTTCACACCTTTTTTTCAGAATATTTCGCGATAATTATATTATTTTTCATATAACCTATCAAGTATTCATATATCTGTGCCACGAAAATACATGCTATTCTTGAGCCATCCAATCAGAGCGAACGTTCGTTGCCATTTACCAATCATTTTCAATCCATAAGGAGGATAGGGATATGTCTGAAGTCAAACAACCTGCAAGCGCTTTATCATCACCCAGATTTTGCAACATGGGAACCTTTATGAGAATGCAGAAAGTGGACTCCGCCGAGGGGCTGGATTTTGCAATTGCAGGCGCTCCCTTTGATACCGGCAGCTCCTTCCGTTCCGGCTCCCGTTTCGGTCCGAATGCCATCCGTAACATTTCCGCCATGATGAAGCCGAATAACGTCATTATGCAGGTCAATATCATGGAGAGCCTGAAGGGCGGAGACATCGGCGATTTCAACATCACCCCCGGCTATATTCACCCCAGCTATGATGCGATTGAAAAAGGCGTCGCCGGTATTCTGGAAAAAAATGCCTGTCCCATCGTTCTCGGCGGTGACCATGCCATTACACTGGCGGAACTGCGCGCCGTAGCCAAAAAATACGGTCCCGTGGCTCTCGTGCATTTCGATTCCCATTCCGACCTCTGCGATGAGGTCTTCGGTCAGAAGTACAACCACGGCACGCCTTTCAGAAGAGCGATTGAAGAAGGTCTGATTGACCCTTCCCATTCGATTCAGATCGGTATGAGAGGCTCTCTCTATGATCCGAATGAACATAAGATGGCTGCCGAGCTTGGCATGAAGCTGATTCCGGCACACAAGGTGCGCGAAATGGGTCTTCCGACACTGATTCAAACCGCTCTCGAAAGAGTCGGCGACAAGCCCTGCTTCTTAACCTTTGACATCGACTTTATCGACCCGGCGTATGCCCCCGGTACCGGTACTCCCGAAGTGGGCGGATTTACCTCCCTGGAAGGTCTGGAACTGGTCAGAGCGCTGAAGGATCTGAACTTCGTCGGATTTGATATCGTGGAAGTTCTCCCTGCATACGACCACGGAGAAATCACTGCTTATCTGGCTGCCAATATTGTATTCGAATATCTTTCCATTCTTGCATGCAAGAAAAAGACAAAATAATCTCCTTGCCATGTCCGGCGTCGTTCTCCACAAAGAGCAGGTCATCTTCTGCTCTTTGTGGAGAACAAACTTTCAGGAACCCCCAAAATCATCATTTTACAAATAGGAGGGCATGATGTGGGTAACACGCATGAAACAAAGGAAAACCTGAATACGAAGAATTTGAATACGGAAAATTTGAATGACAATGCCGTTCTGGATGCTCTTGTTCTGAATCAAACGCAATTTCTAAACGGCATCGTGAAAGCTGTCTTTTTCACTCTCATCGCCATCTTTGTCTTTTTTATACCGATTACGTTTCGCAATCAGTCGGATGTACCATTCGGCATTCTGTATAAAAGTATCAAGTCCTCTCTCGGTCTTGTCGGCTTTTGGATCGGCGGTGTGATCATTATGGGAAACGGCATCGCCAGCGTTTATGGCAAATATCTTTGTAAGGACAAGGAGTCCGCTATTTACAAATATTATGCGGAGGATTCGAGGCTTCATCCTGTCTTTTATTTATTCGGCAGTATCTGTGCCCTCATCATCCTGCTACACCAAACACTTCCTAACTTCCAAGGGCCGGAATGTATCGTTAGCGACGATATCGGAGGAACCGTTTATTCGATTGCCATGGATGTGGCTCTGATTATTCCCGTCAGCGGAATTTTTATGCCCTTCCTGTTAAATTACGGCATCATTGATTTTATCGGAAGTCTGATGGAGCCCCTCATGCGACCGGTATTCAAGGTTCCCGGCAGAAGCGCCGTCAATGCCATTGCCGCCTTTGTCAGTTCCGCCTCGGTCGGCGTCCTGATTACGAGCAAACAGTACCGGAGAGGTATTTATACCAAAAAGGAAGCCGCCTTAATCGCCACCGGATTCAGCGCCGTCAGCGTCGGCTTTGCCTACAAAGTCATTGAAACTGCCGACCTTTCCAGATACTTTTTGCCGATTTATTTTATTGCGATGCTTGTCACGCTGCTCATCAGTTTTTTTCATGTGCCGGATTCCGCCTCTTTCCAAAAAGAGTCCGTCTACCTGGACGGGCATATCCAGACGCCGGAGGAAATTGCGGCTGAAAAAAATCCCCGTCAGGGATATGCTGAAAATCGGCAGCAGCAGAGCCATAAAAAAAGCGGCCACCGCTCCCAATCTTCTTAAGGAAATTGCAGGGAGTCTCAAAGACAGCTGCTTCGTACTCCCCAAGGTGATTTCGCTCTTAACCGCCGCCGGTGTTACCGCCATGATGATCGCGACCTATACGCCGCTGTTTCACTGGCTCGGCAAATTATTTGAACCTCTCTTATTCCTTTGCCGTGTGCCGGATGCCGCCATCATTGCACCTTCTCTCCCTGTCGGTATCGCGGAAATGTTTCTTCCGGTTCTGCTGATTTCAGATAAGGTATCAATGCTTTCCGAGGGGGCACGTTACATGGTCGTGACCGTATCCATGGTACAGATTATTTTCTTCTCGGAAACCATCGTCGTGATGCTTTCCACAAGGATTCCCGTGAAGCTGAAGGAGCTTATCATCTGCTTCTTCGAAAGGACACTGATTGCCATTCCGATCAGCGCCCTCTTCATGCACCTGCTGTTCTAAATTTGATTGAGAAGCCGGGAGGGAGGGGCAAGGCCCCTCCCTCTCACACTGCCGTCATTACCACCATTTAATCAAATCGGTGACCTGATTGCGCAGTTCGACAAACTCCGGCGAAACCACATCGCGCGGCATGGGCAACGGATTATCCAGCACGGTTTTTACCGAGGTCGGTTTATTGGTCAGCACCATGATTTTCTGACTAAGATATACGGCCTCTTCTATATTATGTGTAATAAAAAGAACCGTCGTACCGGTCTTCTTCCATAATCTGATCAGCTCATCCTCCAGTTTGAAACGCAGATCAATATCCAACTGCCCATACGGTTCATCCATGAGAAGCAGTTCCGGTTTGGTCGCGGAAGGAAGAATACTCCTTTTTTCTTTTCCTTTGCAATACACAATACCGTCCATGTAATCTATCTCCTTGTCTCCTATGTCACTGATTTATAGTAATATCATTTCGTTAAGCAAATCTTCTGATTTCTACTATTAGGTTTGCCTGGATATAGATATGCAACTTCTCCTGTCTCCAGCATTTCCTTAACAACAGCCCGAAGTGTATCGTTCAAGCTCTTATATCCAAGTTCCGTAGCCAACTCATTCATTGAAAGATCACCTTTTTGTTTTAGTACTTCAAGAACAAGCTGTTTTAGATCTTCTCTGTTCCTGCGTTTGGAATGTTTCTCCACTTTCGGCTCTCTCGCATCATTTTTATTTTTCTCAAGAAATGCTGGGTGACCCGGTAGAATCACGCGGAAATAACTTCTGTCCTCATCCGTCTTAAAGGTTGGCAGATCAGAACCGTTGTTTTTCATCTCATTCACAATCAGCGGAATGCCGGTATTCCTTCCCTCAACCATCTTTAATTCTTTGAGAAAATCACCGATTCGTCTGTTCCGGTATCGGCTTGAAACCAGCACTCTCTTTTCCAGATCATTATCCGTGATGGAGCGGTCAGGTCCTGGCAGACTCAGGATTTCCATTCGTTCAGGAGTAACCGTTACGGTAATTGGCTCATGAATCTGATAGGAACGATGGTAGACAGCATTACTGAGTGCTTCCTCAACTGCCTGTAAGGCCAGTTGTACACGCGGATCGCCTCTGCCTGATCAGGGACCTTAGTGACATACTCTGCTATGACATAATTTCTGATATACGACAGAGCATCCCGCAGCTGTCGGTCAAGCGGCCCTGTGAAAATTCGTTCTTTCATCCCGACCCCGGTCGGATCAGGCTTGTCCACTACTTCAATCCGACTGTAAGGAAAAAATTTGTCCGGTCTTTCATTAAAAAACATCAATCCTACATTGATAGGTTTTCTTGCTTCCGGGGGACCACCAATAAGCCTCATATCTGTTGCCACATCTTCAACTGTACGGGAGAGCGAACCTTCGTACAGACCGCTATCAATTTCATGAAGATATTCTGAAAGCAGGCTGGAACGCATATCCGCTATTTGAGCATGAGGATTTGTTCTATCGTCAAACGGAATATTCCTCGCCAGACCGATCAGCTCCCGTTCCTCCAATGTATTTGCACGGATGGTGTTGGAGCCTTTCCGAATATAATATGCCTTTTCGCTTTTTTTTTTTGCGCCTTTCTCCGTGTATATTTTGACCGGGCATTTATAGGGCCGATCGTCTCCTCCGGGAGCCCATAAAATAAGGACATCCCGTCCATCAATCAAGGCCGGTTCTATGACCGGTATATACCGGGGTTCAATAAAGTTGCATTTGTTGAAAACTTCCTTCTGGATAGCATCCAGCATGTTTTTCTCAAGTCCTTTAACCGGGAACCTTGGATAACCGTTTTGTTCTCCAACGCCTATTACAATGTAGCCGCCACCAAGATTATCAAAATCATTGGCAAAGGCAGTAATAGAATGTAAAATCGGTTCCGGATTCCAGTCTGCCTTGTATTCTATGCGTGCATTTTCTATCACGCGTTGACGGAGCAGTTCCTCTACATTGATCGGGATGGCCATCATTTCCTCCTTCTTGAACAAGAAAGCTGCGCTTCTAACTTTCCTCTTAACTATCCCATAGTTTATCAAAGGGATAGTTAAAGGGCAAGTAATCATTTTTACATACCCAACCTGTACTTACCCTTTCGAAATCGCTGTCTGTTTAATATGACAGTGAATTCTCCATACTTCTTACCATAAAAAAGGCACCCGGTAGGAGCTTAACTTCCCTATAGGTGCCTTGGTGTAATCTACACTTCGTTTCTTAAGCAAGTAGTCATAATCAGCACTAACTTCCTCCATCATTATATTCATATTTGTTGGCATCTACGAATTATTGGCTTGCAAACCACTTGTCCAGACCCTCAAATTCAGACTTTTTCAATTCCTTCGTCACATCAGCATAGATATTCAGCGTCGTGGATATATCCTGATGACCAAGCGCATCCTGAATGACCTTTACATTCACACCAGCTTCGCACATTCCTGTCGTAAATGTATGCCGGAGGGAGTGACAGCTGAAATGTGGAAGCAGAAGACTTGTGTTTTCATCTTTCAGCAGTTCTTCATCGTTGCAGTCACGGATAATCCTGCGGATTGCCTTATTCAGGTTAGCCTGATGTTGTGCGTTTCCGTCGCGGTTCACAAATATAAAATCCGTGTAGCCATCAATGGTTACCTCGCATTGGATCCCCAGTAGGTCCTGATACTCGCGTTCCATGATAAAAGCCTCTTTGACAAAGTCAAGCATAGGTACCTGCCGAATACTCGCTTTCGTCTTTGGTGTGTTTACATTTCCTGTTAAATTACGGCATCATTGATTTTATCGGCAGTCTGATGGAACCCCTCATGCGTCCTGTATTCAAGGTTCCCGGCAGAAGCGCCGTCAATGCCATTGCCGCCTTTGTCAGTTCCGCCTCGGTCGGCGTTCTGATTACGAGCAAACAGTACCGGAGAGGTATTTATACCAAAAAGGAAGCCGCCTTAATCGCCACCCGATTCAACGCCGTCAGCGTCGGCTTTGCCTACAAAAATCATTGAAACCGCCGACCTTTCCAGGTACTTTTTGCCGATTTATTTTATTGCGATGCTTGTCACGCTGCTCATCAGTTTTTTTCATGTGCCGGATGCCGCCATCATTGCACCTTCTCTCCCTGTCGGGATCGCGGAAATGTTTCTTCCGGTTCTGCTGATTTCAGATAAGGTATCGATGCTTTCCGAGGGGGCACGTTACATGGTCGTGACCGTATCCATGGTACAGATTATTTTCTTCTCGGAAACCATCGTCGTGATGCTTTCCACAAGGATTCCCGTGAAGCTGAAGGAGCTTATCATCTGCTTCTTCGAAAGGACACTGATTGCCATTCCGATCAGCGCCCTCTTCATGCACCTGCTGTTCTAAATTTGATTGAGAAGCCGGGAGGGAGGGGCAAGGCCCCTCCCTCTCACACTGCCGTCATTACCACCATTTAATCAAATCGGTGACCTGATTGCGCAGTTCGACAAACTCCGGCGAAACCACATCGCGCGGCATGGGCAACGGATTGTCCAACACGGTTTTTACGGAAGTCGGTTTATTGGTCAGCACCATGATCTTTTGACTGAGATATACGGCCTCTTCTATATTATGGGTAATAAAAAGAACCGTCGTGCCGGTCTTCTTCCATAACTTGATCAACTCATCTTCGAGTTTGAAACGCAGATCAATATCCAACTGCCCATACGGTTCATCCATGAGAAGCAGTTCCGGTTTGGTCGCAAATGCACGTGCAATGGCCACCCGCTGCAACATACTAATCGACAGCTGACTGGGATAGTAGTTGCGGAATTTGGTCAAACCGACGATATCAAGCATTTCTTCTACGTTGGCATCAGCCTCCTCCTTTGGCACCTTTTTGATCTCCAGACCAAAGCGGATATTCTGTTCGACCGTTTGCCAGGGGAAGGAAGAATACTCCTGAAAAATATAGGATATATTTTGCTTTTTGGGATCCACCGGAATGCCGTTTACCAGAATATCTCCAGCGGTCGGCTCATACAGGCGGGTCAGGCTGTTCAAAAAAGTTGTTTTCCCACAGCCGGTCGGTCCGACAATGCACAGGAACTCGCCTTCATCCACCTCAAAATTCAAATTGTCCAGTACCAACAGGTCACCGAACTTCTTTGTCAGGCTTCTCACCTTTACCTTTGGCTCTTGATTGACCATCTGTCCGGCTCCTCCTTTATAAGGTGTGATCTACGACTGCATCAATCTCGTGGCGCAGCCGCAGAAATTCTGGATCGGTATAATTACGAGGACGAGGCAGCTTGATTTCATACTCCGCCTTTACGCCTGTCGGGCAATTGCGCAATACCATAATACGATCTGCCAGGTACACTGCCTCCTCAATATTATTGGTTACAAAAATAATGGTGCGTTTTTCTGCCTGCCAGATACGGGTCAGCTCATCCTGCATGAGATATCTGGTCTGTGCATCCAGATGACCGAATGGTTCATCTAATAACATGACAAGCGGCTCATTACAGTATGCACGAGCAATGCCAACACGCTGCTGCATGCCACCGGACAGCTTGACCGGAAAAGAATTCTCAAATCCCTGCAGACCGACCAAATCAATGTAATGTTGTGCCCTCTGACGACGTTCTCTCTTCTTAAAACCACGGACCTTAGGACCATATTCCACATTTCCCATGACAGTTAACCACGGAAACAATGCGGTGTTCTGAAATACCACTCCCCGATCCGGTCCAGGCCCCACAATCTCTTTTCCCATACAAAGTACCTGCCCTGCGGATGGCTTCTCAAAACCCGCAATGAGATTCAGAATGGTACTTTTCCCGCATTGTCCCGGTCCGAACAGGACAAGAAATTCATTTTCGCGCACCTTGACATTCAAATCACCTACAACCTGGTAGCGACCTTCCTCCGGCTTGTTAAAAATTTATCTACCCCGCGGAATTCAATCAGCGGTTCACCGGCAGTTACTTTCCTCTCACCGTCCAAGCGCATAGTTTGTATTCAACTCCTCTCATAATGGTCGTAATCAGCAGTCCTGTCAGGGCAATTGCCAGGATACCTACCATGATCTGCGTCATGTTACCTACATCCTGTCCACTCACAATCAGCCAGCCTACCCCCTCAGACGAGCGGATCATCTCCGCTGCTACGATGGTTGCCCATGCCGAACCAAGTGCTACCTGTAAACCGGAAAAAATATACGGAACAGTAGTGGGAAGCACAATCGAAGTAAACAGCTGATTGTCCTTTGCCCCCAACATCCGAGCTGCACGCACCAGCGTTTCATCCACCGAGTGGACGCCGTTGTAGGTAGTCAAGGCGATCGTAAAGAAGCATGCCAGAAAAATCAGGAAATATTTGGAACCTTCTCCAAAACCAAACCATACAATCGACAGAGGGATCCACGCAATGGGCGGGATCGGACGGAACATCTGAATATAGGGCATCAAGATAGCATCAGCCACCTTGTACCAGCCCATTACAATGCCTACCAGTACGCCGAGCACACCACCAATCGCATATGGAATCAGCATGCGGCGCAAACTGATCAAGATATGTACAATCATGGAATGCGTGCCAATCGGTACGACAAACGCCGTACAAAAACCGGTAATCACCGTAATCGGATCTGGCATCACCTTGCCAAGTAGGGTGAATTTCGTTGCTGCATACCAGATACACAGAAAGACAAAGATACCCAGTACTCCATATACGATGCGTTTCTTTCGCTCTTTCATCTGCGTCCGCCTCCCTTTATAAGCTTTCTACCGAAAAACTGAATAATGGAAGATAGAACCGCTCCCGTGATTGCAATCACAATCATGCCGACAATGATGATATCCAGGCGGAAGATGCCACGTGCCTGCTGGATCATAAAACCCAGACCTCTGGTAGAAGCTAGCAGCTCTGCTGCCACCAGAGTCGTCCATGCCGAACCGAGTGCAACATCCAGACCGGTGAAAATCATAGGAAGCGCAGACGGAATGGCAACCCTTGTTAACAATTCCCAGTTGCTGGCACCGAAAGTCTGTCCTACCCACAGATGGACGGTTTTGGTCTGTTTGATACCGGAATAACTGTTAATCACCATGGCAACCATTGCGGCAATAAAAATCACCAGAGCCTTGGACAGGAACCCGATGCCAACCAGTGTGACCATGACCGACGTCCATGCAATGCCAGGGATCGTACGCACAAGGTCAAATACCGGTCGAACGAGCATATCTACCTTATCGTTCCATGCCATGAATATGCCAAGAGGAATCCCCACGATCGCTCCTATCAGATAGCCGCCGAGGGCAACCTGCAGACTGGCAAAAAGATGTTGCAGCAGCGTTGCACCATCCGGCTTGTTTCAAACCACTTTTTTATAAAAGTCGCAGCCACCTTCATCGGAGACGGCAATGCATTCGAACGGAAAATCCCCAATCCGTCGGTGACCATCCACCACACAAAAATACCCATGCAAATCGATCCGATATGGATAAACAGGAATTTATTGATCTGTATTTTTTTCTTATCTTCCATGCGCTCCTCTCCTTGTTGTTGCGTCCACCCATTTCACGCATCTATGGGTGCAGAAAAGGGAGCCCTTGGAGCATGGGCTCCCCCGCCATACAATGCTCTTATTTCAGAGTTGCCGCCTTCACCTTGATGCCCAGCGCATCTTGAAGCGGATTCACATTGATCGCACTCTCAATATTCGCAACCTGATCTTCCTCGATGGTCCCAATAGAAGCAAAGAAGTTACCTACCTGCAACAGACCGGAACCAAGGGCATACTCCGTAGATTCGTAATCGGAGGGAACGATAAACGGACGAATTTCCGTTTCTGTTTTCACATCGTTTTCATTCGCCGGCTTACCATTTTTCGAGTAGAAGTCCAGTGCAAACTGATTGCGCAGATCCGGATCCGCCTGTAACTCTTCTGCCGCCTTGTACATCCCCCTCAGGAACAGAACGACATCATCGTAGCGATCTTTTAGAATATCCTTCCTTACAAGGAATCCATTCTGGAATTCGGTGTCGGTTGCCTCGATACAATTTGCAACCTGCACCATATTGTTCGATTCCATCATGTTACAGTAGTCAACGTCGGTTGCCACAAACACATCTCCCTCACCGGTCAGGATCGCCTGTGCCGCTGCGGCACGATCCATGTTCAGATATTCATAATCCTTCCCTGCGGCCAGATTAAACTTCGCAAAATAGGAATTCGCAATCCACTGTTCCATAGTTGATGTCGGACCAAGTACCGTTAGTCCCTTGAGGGTATCTGCGCTACCGTACATATCCGGTTTTCCTGAAATCTCTCCTTTATGCTGTAACACAGGACTTCCCTTACGTACATAAACCTTTGCCGTAATGGAGCCGCTGTCCGACTCCGCAATCCAGTCACACAACCCGGAAGCTGTCGAGTAAACCGATGCCAGACCGTTAGACGCCAAATCCAACTGCTCCGCTGCAAGCCCCTCATTCTCCGGAGACCCATTCGGAAACATAATCAGGTTTACGTCCAGCCCCAGTTCATCAAAGTATCCTTTTTCCTTCGCATATACGGTAGGAATGGAGATAATATTGGACTGCACGCCCACATTCAGGGTCTTTCCGGAAGCGGTGAACGTACCATCGCCGGAAGCGTCAGAAGCGGAGTTTCCACCTTGGCAGAGGAAGATACTCCAGCAGATGAGGCGCCGCCGCATGCTGTCAGACCTGTCATTACAGTTACTGCTAACACCATTGCAAATATTCTCTTGTAGCTGTGTCTCATTTTGAACCTCCCTTAGACTGTACTTTTTTGAATTGACTCTAGTTTATCGTAGGTTTTGTACAAAAATCTTTTTAATATTTGACCCGATTTTTCACATTTTTGACATTATTCATCCTGCTTGCTTTTTCGCACATCGTTTGGTTTGCAGCCAAACGTCTTGTGAAAAACCGTCGAGAAATAGCTCACATTCATGATCCCGATACTGCATGCAACCTCAGATATACGCAGACTGCTGTTTTCCAGCAGACGACGTGCCTGTTTCATACGTACCTTCATCAAATATTCGGAAAAATTGACACCCACCTCTTTTTTGAACTGCCTCGACAAATAGTCCCTGTTAAGAAATACCACATCCGCAACCGTATTCAGTGAAAGATCCTCTGCGTAATGATGATGGATATGGTCTACCGCCTTGCGAATCGCCACCGAATAACCGGGCTGCAATATGGCAATTCCCTCCCGTACCGCTTCACACAGGGCCGCAAAGGTGCAACAGGAGGAAATGATATCTGCAATTTCCTGTAATCCCTGATCCCGCTTGACTGCCAAACGAGAGAATAGCTTATGCACCGCTTCCAGCACAAACAACTGCGTGCCTTATATTCCCCCACGTATTTCAATAAACGCTCAAGATCAATACAACCGCCTCGTATATCTCCGTCCATCAGCTTGACGGACGCCCGCATGATGCCGGTTTCCACCTCGCGGACATGGCTCTCCCGCGGCAGTTCCTGTGCAGGCACCTGATAAAACCTTGCATCAAAATCACGCACCGCCTCCGCAAATGCCTTCGGCAGATGAGAAACATGATGGTGGACATCGCTACATCCGATTCCTCCCCTCAGTTGTAGTGCGCAATGGTAAAATAAGGAAACCGCCTCCTTCTGATCAAAAAAGGCTTCTCTCTTCATATTGGTCAGTAAAAAAGCTTCCTGTTCACTGTGGATAAAAAAAATAGAATTTTCAAAACGCTCCTGCAGATACCGCTGTATGATTTCTGTATTTTCGGTTCGATTCAAAAACACTACCGCCAAATAGGCTCTTTCCTCCAAATAAATACTGTGTTTTTTTAAGTCTTCCGCCTTGATGGGCGATATATTTTCTTGATCATCCACCAGATGACGGAGGAAACGCCCACGCTCCATTTCTTTTGCCATATCCTTGGCCATCTGCTGTTGATGACTGTTTTGCAACTTATCAAGCGCCTCTCGAATCTTATCCGCACTGACCTCCGTTTTCAGAATATAATCCTTTGCCCCGCTCTGCATCGCCGCGCGAGCATATTCAAAATCATCGTGACAGGTGAGCATGATCACTACAGTGGACGGATACTGCTTCTTCAGCTCCTTCAGCAGCTCAATTCCATCCATTTTGGGCATGGTGATGTCCGCAAAGACCACATCGGCGGGATTCTCCTTCATCTCCTGCAAGACCTTCGCCCCCGAAGAAACTGCCGCAGTAATCTCATTTTCTCCTGCATCCCGCACACATTGCACAATATACTGTCTGACCAATGGCTCATCATCGACCACGAGAATCTTCATTTGTCTGCTCTCCCTGCCCAAACTTCGGAATCGAACGGTAATGATCCATTGTAAGCGTTACCATCGTATATTTGCCCACCTCGCTCTGCACGGTCACATCCGACCTGCCACCATAAATAATCTGCAGGCGCTTTCTCACATTGCGTAAACCGATGCCGTGATGCAACCTTTCAGAACGATAATTCCACGACTGTATCTGTGCCAGTCGTTCCGCTACGATTCCCTCTCCATTGTCCGTCACTTCAATGTATAATGCATTCCCGCGCAGACCCGTCCGTAAGCGGATGGTACATCCCTCTTCTTTTTCTGCAAAACCATGAAAAAAAGCATTCCCGATGACCGGCTGCACAATCATACGCGGCACGAAATACCATACATATAATCCGGTACCTCGCAGAGAAAAACAACGTTCTTTTCCGTGCGACAGTTCATGATCGACAGATAGCTGCGCATTAAATGCAATTCTTCCCGCAATGTCACGAACTGGATCTCAGGTGTAGCCGGAATATGCAACAGTTCAACCAGCTCGTTCATCATCCGGTATGCCCTCTCCGGTTGATGCACCGCAATCAGACTCTTCACCGACAGCAATGTATTATTCAGAAAATGCGGGTTGATCTGCGCTTGTAAAAAATCGTACTCTGTACGTTGTTTTCTCTGCTCATGAATCCGGATATCTTCAATGAGATCTCCGATTCGACGGATCATTCCATTAAATGTGGTGCCAAGCACATACGTTTCCTCGTATTCATCCTGCACCGGCAATTCTCCCAGTTTCTCCACCGACATATCACTGATCTCTTCCGTAAAATCGGATAGCACCTGCGCAATCCTTCTCCCCCTCCAATAGGCAATACTGGCTGCCACAATGCATCCGACCAGTACCACCAACAGGCAATTCCGCATGGTTTTGATTCCGTCCCAAAGCAAGTCGTCCATATTCTGTTCTTCCACAAACGTCCATCCGCTGGATCCATCATGATAATTGGTAAGGAGTATGTTCTTCCCGGAACGCTGTGTGATCTTATAGGAATTCCTGCCATACTCTTTCCGGAACATCTTCATATCAAAAGCCCAGTTCCCAATCCGATTGGGATTGGTGTGTGAAATGATGATGCCGTTTTGGTCGAGAATGTACACTTTGACCCCATCGCTCACCAGCTTCTGAAACGTGCGGAACAGAGCTTCATACCGTGAGGTTAGCACAATCACACCCACAACCCGTCCTTCACGGTTGTACACCGTCCTTCCATAAGAAAGGCCATAGGTCGAGATATCCTTCACCTCCTGAAAACGAAGATTCCAGCTTGCCCTGGTTTCCCCACTATAATGCTTAATGTACCAATAGGTGTTTTTCAGGCTTTTTAGATTATTTTCATCTAAGTCGGTTGAAAATAGGCGACGGTCATTCATTAAAATATCGATCATCATATCCATTCCTATTTTCTTAAATTGTCTGTCGACCTGTTTCAGCAGATTATGGATCCGAATATTATTTTCATCGTTCCCCGGCGCAATCAGTTCGGCATAAAAATCCTCATACAGCGCATCCATTGCCTTTACCATATTGGTGCAGTTGACTGAGTTGCTGTCACTGATCTGCTGCAATACATCTACACGCGCTTTTCCCTTTTCCTCCACAATCAGCTGAAAGGTAAAGTAGGCGATCGCACACATGGCGATCACCACGGAAATAAATACGCATATCAGGCTTGTTGCAATCATACTCTGCGACATTTTGCGACGTTTTTTTCTGCAGAACAGCATGTACTTCACTCCCTCATTTCTGCCTTTCTCACCTTGCCTATTACCGCTTACTGAACCCCGGTTCGGACATTGTCCCCTTTTTTTATCAAAAGATAGAAAAATGCACATCCCTTCTTTCCCGTCAGAATGTGCATTTTATCCATTTTTCAGATACCAAGACGCTCGTACTGTTCGGGCAGGGCATCATGTAACTTCATACAGCGCTTCATCTGCTCCAGGCAACGTTCCTCCAATTCTTTATCCTGAAGTGGCTTCTCCTGCTCGTAGTCCTCTTCGATGTCAAACAGCAAAGTATCTTCATTATACGGTGAACGTCCAACAAACTGTTGCGAATCATTTCCCCAATGAATGATATCCGCCGGAAAGCGGTATACTGGATAGTCTGTCCATGGCAGGAAACGCCCCATTTCAATTCGTTTATAATCTTCGGTATTTACAGCATCATTTCCACCATACACCTGCCGCAGTACGGTTGGCATTGCCGTATAGATATATAGAGGTTGGTTCATTTCCTCTTTTGCCGCACGAAAATAGGTATACCTGCCATCTGTCCACGCCATTTGCTTGCCAAAGTATCCGAAAATCGCTCCATCGCGTACCCTGTCCGTCTCTCTTCGCAGCAATGGTATCAGGCTCTTTCCATGAATCGGATATTGTAGCACATCCTGTGAAACTCCAAAGTACTCCATCACGGTCGGAAGTACATCAATGTTCTGTGTGATAGCCCCGCATCTCCCTGGCTGCACACCCGGTGCTACAATCATCAAGGGAATATGGAAAACCTCATTATAGGGTGCCATATAATTCTTAGCCATATAGCCATGTTCCCCCAGGTGGTATCCGTGATCTGTGGTGAAGATCAGCATCGTATCATCCCACATATGATACCGGTCCATTACATCCAATATCTCCCCAAGGTGTCGATCAGTCATGGTCATCAGCGCTTTGCAGCGATTCCGAAGATGGTTCGTCTCCGCCGCATTGAATTCATTGGGCGCATAGGACGGATGTGTAAAATCCGGCCCGTCATAATCGCCTTCCTTCTCGTATAAGTCCAGATAATATTTCGGGCAGTCATAAGGCTCGTGCGGATCAAACGCCTCCACCCACAGGAAATAGTTATCCGCATCGTGATTCTTCTCCAACCATTCCGCAGCATGCCACATGGTCTTTACACTTGGATAATCGTACTCTGTGTGGAAGTGGGAACGATTTTCATGCTCTGCCTCGGTCCACGTCCCCTTATACCCTTCCGGCGGTATGTCCGGTCGAATCCCGTCTCTACCAGGCCTTGTCCAAACCGGATCGCACTCCTGACCACGATTCACTTCCCATGCGGTAAATCCTTTCACATAGTTTTCTCCGCCACTGATCAGGTAGTGCGCGTGGTCGGCAAACATTTGCGTATGAGTCTTTTTCTCCTGCGAAAGAATACTTTGCAGACTCTGATCAAACGGTTCCATCGCCCCCCATGGTTTTTCCATGAAATTCAGCCGTCCCGTCATGATATCACGACGGGCAGGCATACATGGGGCGGAGCCGCACCAATGACTGTCAAATACAACCGATCGACGAGCCAGACGGTCGATGTTCGGTGTGATTGCCGCTTCCTCTCCTGCTCCATAAGCGGATAGCATTCGCCGATTCAGCGTATCACATAGAATAAAAATGGTTTTCATCTCTTCCCCCTTCATCCATATGTCTCTAATCGTGCCAAATCCCCCATTCCCACAAAGCTTCCCTGCAACTTTCATTATAAAAAGCGAAATCATCTTCCGTCTTTTAATTATTTGATGGCTTTTTTCATTTTTTTGTCTTTTCGCTTTTATAAGATCGCTAAGCAGCCTACCGTTCTTTCTATGCAACACGCTCCCGTAAAGTCAGCAGACGGAAAGATGGTGCTGGCCAGGCAGACCAATCTAACCCCCACGTCAGCCGGAGATATCCGAAAAAATCGAGTAGGAGGGGGTGATTAACCCCCGTCCTCTCACACCACCGTGCGTACCGTTCGGTACACGGCGGTTTCAATAGTTGACGTGCACTGACTGATAGGCTGTGGCTAAATCATAAAAGCCACTTTTTATCAGTCTTTCTTTTGTCATTGCCATGTTGATGGCAACTGTATGTGTTGTAAACCAATAGCCACGTCTGCTGTTTGCAGCTTTCCATGCCAGGTCTTTAGGAACTCCCATTACCCTGAGATTTCGGTATCTGGTTCGCACACGTTTCCATTGTTTCCATATACACATACGTATTCTGTGATAGAGCCATCCATTAACATCACTCAAGTTGCTCTTCATACTTGCTATTCCATAGTAGTTAAGCCACCCTCTTGCATAAACCTTGATTCTTTCTAGGCTCGGCTTGATTGACTGACATCGCTTACGGGAAGAAAGCTCTTTCAGTTTCGACTTAAACTTCTCCCATGACTTTGCATGAACTCGGACATATATGCCACTTTTGTTCCTTCCCAATGCAAAGCCAAGGAATTTAAAATTTCGGATTGCAAATACACTGACAGTACGGCTTTTCTCTCTATTCACTGTAAGTTTCAGCTTCTCCTCGAGATACCTCGTACTGCTCTCTAAGAGTCTCTCTGATGCCCTTTTGCTTTTCGCAAGAAGCACTATGTCATCTGCATATCTTATGCATGGGACACCTCTTTTCAAGAACTCCCAGTCGAATTCATTGAGGTAGATATTCGCAAGCAAAGGGGATAGATTCCCTCCTTGTGGCGACCCTTCCTCTGTTTCGATAACCACTCCATTTTCCATTACACCACTTTTTAAGTACCTCTTGATAAGTTGCACCACACGTTCATCTTTTACGTTTTTCCTCAGAAGGTTAATAAGAATCTCGTGGTTGATTGTATCGAAATATTTCGATAAGTCTAGAACTACCGCATATGTGTAGCCCTGTTCCGCGTACTCCTTAACCTTTAGTATGGCTCCTTTTGCATCTCTGTTTGGACGGTAGCCGTAACTGCCGTCTGCAAAAAGTGGCTCGTAGATTGGCACTAACTGCTGTGTTATTGCCTGTTGAAGTGTACGGTCTATCACTGTTGGTATGCCAAGCTTCCGCACACCACCATCTGGTTTAGGAATCTCAACTCGTCTTACGGGTGACGGAGTATACTTTCCACGATATATCCGTGTCGTTAACTCTTGTTGATGTTCCTGAAGGTAGGGAAGTGCCTCGTCGATGCTCATTCCATCTACTCCCAGGCGCTCCCTTTGTTTGTCTTAACTCTCTTATACGCTCTGTTAAAGTTATCCTTATACAGTATCGCTTCCAAGAGCTTCGGCTGTGCACTGTCTCTTTCTTTCCATATCAGATTGAATGACCTGCGCACTTTTGCATACCCTTCATGTTCCGCACTATCTCTCTGCAAACAGCCACTGTTCTCAGTGTTTTCTGCCATGACTGGTCATTCCTCCTTTCTCAGTCATACTTGAGACTCCTACTGATTCGGTCCTTCGTCTCTCGACTACTATGACCTCTGCTGACTTCTGTGTGTTCAGCATTGCTCCTAGCAATGGTTACCTCTTTCAAGGCTTATCACACAGACCTCCCTAGGTACCACACGTTTCTTCCTCTCCATCTATCTGCCTCATTTATCATGCATGACTCCGTGTAGACAATATGTAATGGCCCCACATTTGTAACAACGCGGATTTACCTGTAAACTGTGATCGTCACAATCATGGTAACAGGGATTACCGCATACAAATGGAGGCCACCAAATGAATAATACCACAGTCTACGTCGGAATGGATGTCCACAAGAACTCTTTTTCTCTTTGCTGCTATACAGTCAGAGATGATGCTTGCTCTCATTATGTGAAGATTGATCCGGATTATCGGCTTGTCCTTGAATACATCGAAAGCATGCGTGGAATCTACGGCGATGACAGTAAGTTTATATGCGGTTATGAAGCCGGATGTCTTGGCTATACGTTATATCATCAGCTGAACGATCATGGTGTTGAATGTATCATACTCGCTCCTTCCACTATGGCGAAGTCGCCTGTACAGAAAAAAAGAAAAAAAGACCGATAAGCGGGATTCTGAGATGATCGCTCGCTGCCTCGCCCATCATTCGTATCACAAGGTACATGTCCCTACCTCCGAAGAGGAACAGATCAAGGAATTCATCCGCATGAGGGATGACCATAAACTGGCACTCAAGAAGATCAAGCAGCAGATCCTCGCGTTCTGCCTCCGCCATGGCTTTATTTACAATGCCGGTGCCAGCTATTGGACGGCTGCTCATCTCAGCTGGCTGCGGAGCCTTGAACCAGAAGGACTCTATAAAGAGATCCTTAGTGAGTACCTTCTGACTTACGATAAACTTACCGATACCCTGGAACGTCTTGACAGACGTATTGAAGAACTGGCTGACCAGGACGCTTATCGAGAAAGCGTGCGGAAGCTCTGCTGTTTCCTTGGCATCAAAACGCAGACGGCACTTGCTGTCATCGTTGAAGTCGGCGATTTCAAACGGTTTCAGAAAGCTCAGCAGTTCGCCTCATACATCGGTCTGGTCCCCGGTGAGGACTCCAGCGGTGACGGGATCAACCGGCTCCCGATCACGAAAGCAGGCAATACGCATGTGAGGAGGCTCCTTGTTGAAGCAGCTCAGTCCTACGGGCGCGGGAGTATCGGATTCAAATCCAAGGCTCTGAAAGCTCGCCAGGAAGGAAATTCTCCGGAAGTCATTGCCTACGCTGACAAAGCTAACGAACGTCTCCGCAGGAGGTATTACAGGATGACCCTGAAATGCGGAAAAAAAGTCAATGTCGTCAAAACATCAATTGCCCGCGAACTTGCCTGCTTCCTGTGGGGGATGATGACGGGAGAAACAGCATGATTCATATGACACTGTTCCGTTTCCGTCAAGGCTGCAGCAAAGCTGCCCCGCCTGCGGCGGCAGGGCCTTGACCTCACCATCGCATTGTCATTCTGGTAACCATCCCGCATAGGACGTCTTACGCCGCTATGCGGCCAACTACAACTGAACACACCCTGAAGAAGCTTCAGCTTCATGATGGGTCTGAGCTATCTGCGACTTAACTATGTCGGCACGGGAAACCGTGATCCACGCTTGTAGACGGCAGAGCTCTCGGCAGACCATTGACCTGTAGGTAAGGAACGATCCGAATCCACGTATATCAGAGTGGCCAAGGCCGGAGACTGATACGTCTGGAGCTTCTTCAGGATGTGCTCAGTTAAAACAAATGTGGTTTTGTCAGGTTTCCCCTTGACAATGGCCATTACATATCAGTTATTGGACTTTGACTTGTATTGCAGCCTTATCCTCATGCATAACCTCATATGAGATTTCTGTTCGTCAGACCGGAGATTTGCCCATGAGTTAGTATCTTCCTCATATCCAGCTTCCTTCAGATTCGAGGTTACCCTCGACACCCTTGCCTTCGGCTATATCCTTCCCACTACCGGGCGGATTCGGGACTTTAACCCGTTAGAAACGTGCGCCGCTAGGCGCACAATTACAGGAGGGAACCTTCCTTTTCGGTTACCTCCTGCAGCTGACCAATGTAGGGATCATCACCGCGTCTCTATGCTGCTCTGCACGATCCGCATGGGGATAAAACAAAAAACGCCGATCATGCCCTTCCCCTAACGCTTTCTTCTCATTCGATCCTGATAAATCTCTGCCGCTTCCCGCAGCTGATCCCCACAGGTTTGAAAAAACAACTTATACCCCGGGCAGAAGTAGTTCTCTCCTTCCGCATGGATTTCCATGCTTCGATTGCGATAACACCCTCCCCGGCATAGATGAAAATATGGACAGGTTCGGCACTCCTCCAGGTGATGGCGCGATCGTTCCAGATATCCTATCTTCCTGCGGTTTTCCTGTATGGTGGGGAGCAAATCCTCATTCAGGTTGCCGAGTTTGTACTCATCCAGCACATAGAAGTCGCACGGATACACGCTACCATCCGCTTCTACGACATTCTGAATCTCGCAAAAACCTCGTTGTTCACACGACTCCGGCTCATATCCCAATAAGATCCCTACATAATTTTCAAATTGACGAATATAGGGCTGTCTCCCTTTTTTCAAATCTTCAAACCATAACGTAAAAAGGTCCACCAAAAACCTGCCATACATTTCGGGCAATAAAGAATATTTCTCTTGTCCGCGTGGCATTCCAAGCGGATCCAGACAGGTGATAAACTGTAGATAGTTCCATCCGTTGTTTTTATACTCCCTGTATATTCTCCGTATGTTTTCCGCAATCTCCCGGTGCACCACCGTCAAAATATTATATTCCACCCCGTACTTCTCAAAAAGACGTATGGTGTTCATGCAGTGCTGATAGCTGTCACCTCCATCGCTTGCATGACGATAGGTGTTATGGATTTCTTGCAATCCGTCTACAGAAACCCCTAGGAGAAAATGGTTTCCGGCAAAAAAACGCGCCCACTCCTCGGTAATCCCATACCCGTTTGTCTGCAATGCGATTTGAATATGGCAATGGTTTTTATTGTATTGATGGATGTACCGGATGGCCTGACGAAAGAAATCTAATCCGCAAAGCGTAGGCTCTCCCCCCTGAAAGGCGAGTGTATATCCTCCTTCTGATTGCAAAAGAGTTCTTTTGATTACATTCTTTAGCGTATGTTCCGTCATATAACCATAAGAAGCCGTCTTCCTCTTTGCCGATTCATCGCAATAAAAGCAATAATCACAATGCATATTGCATAATCCGGAAGCCGGTTTCATCAATACGCCGACAACAGACATTTGCCATCCTCCCGATCCAGAACACCCCCAAAAAATACCTGCCCCACAAAAATCTAAAACACCTTGCGCTATTCGATTGTTCCCGTGGCCACAATATTACTTCCTGTCCCACAGATATTCTCCACTAGAATATCATATGTGTGGATCGGTGTCCTAATCTTCTGTTGACGGATAATCTCCATACAGTCAAATATTTTTTCCCTGGGAATCGGCTTATCGGACCGGACAGGAACCAGAGATATGCTCCATTTCTCCCGGGTTGATTAATGTCAATATCCGTACTGAGCCGACGTGGAGTCTCCGGTAGCAGAAGCAATGAGGTTCCGCCCTTGAAAATAAAGGGGAGCTCTGCCTGACGGATGGCTTCTAACAAATCCACCTGCAATTTGATTCTCATTTACTAATATTTAGTATATTCGCATAAACCGAGCAGTACACATCGGCATTTATTATATTTTTTGCCGATATATATAGGGATATTCTCTGATTGAGAGTTTTCCAATTCTCTCACTACGTCTTCCTCCCCAGTGACTTTTTCTCCTCTTTGCGCTATGATGTTCCAGAGTAAGATTTAGATTCCCAATATACCGGCAACCCTATCGTGATCTTGTGGATATTTGCCGGATTCTATTTACCAAACCATGCGAGGAGAAGCAAGATGCGTGAAAAGGTCGGTAGTGTTTTTTCCATTGCCAAAGACAATCCGCCGGTAGCCGGGTGCACCATTTCCAAGCAGATTGATGAAGGGAAAAATCCCGTCATTTATTTTTCCATGGCTCCCGAAACCGATATCAGCGCGGAAGTCTTTCCCTATTGCAAACTCCTTTTTCTCTGTGAGGGGAATCTGGAGGTTTATGGGGACGATGATTTTTCCGTGCAGTTGTCATGCGGAGACGGGATACTGACACAGGCGGACCGCGCAGTCGGTATGCGGACTACAGCCGGCGCCGTCTTTACAGAACAGATGATTTTAAAGGAGGACAGGATGAACGCAGCAATCAAAGCAGGAGAAGTATTTCAACTGGCAGCTCTGGTTCCCTATCAGGAGGGAAAAATCGTAAATATGGACCTGGTCCATAACGATAAAATGAAATTTGTTTTGATGGCATTTGACGAAGGAACCGGTTTATCGGAGCATGCCGCTCCGGGCGAGGCTCTGGTATTTGCTCTGGACGGGGAGGCGGAAATCGGCTATGAGGGAAAAACCTCTACAATCAAGGCGGGGGAGAATTTCCATTTTGCAAAGGGAGGCCTCCACAGCGTCAAGGCTACGAAGCGCTTCAAGATGGCTCTGCTGCTGACACTGGAATAAAGACCGCAAGGCAGAACATGAGTCTGCGCCTTACCATGCAAAAAAAATCCTTTCCACGAATCCTGATTGCCGCCCCCCAGAGCGGAAGTGGCAAAACTTATCTCACCTGCGGCCTGCTCCGCCTGTTATCCGGGAACGGTCGCAGGTTGCATGCCTTTAAATGCGGTCCGGATTTTATTGATCCCCTGTTCCACAAACAGGTTCTTGGGATTCCTTCCGGTAACCTGGATTCTTTTTTTACCGGTGAGGAGCATACGCTTGCCCTTTTCACAAAAGAGGCGGAAGGATATGATCTGAGCGTGATGGAAGGCGTGATGGGATATTATGACGGTCTGGGGGGGAGTTTGCTCACTGCCTCGTCCTATGATCTTGCTCGCATCACAAAAACGCCCGTCATTCTTGTCATAAATGCCAGAGGGATGAGTAGGACGGTGGTTCCTCTGATCAAGGGACTTCTCTCCTACACAGAAGAAAGTTGGATTCGTGGCATCATTTTTAACCGGGTCTCCTCGTCTGCCTATCGGATTCTCACGAAATGCATGGAAGAAATACCCGGGGTAAAGGCATTGGGATATCTCCCCGAGCGCAAGGATGCTTCCTGGGGCAGCAGGCACCTGGGCCTGATTCAGCCGGAAGAAATCCCTCTTTTTCAAAACCAGATCGATGCACTTGCAAATCAACTGGAAGAAACACTGGATCTGGAGGCTTTGCTTTCTCTGGCACAATCGGCACCTCCGCTCCCCCTTCCTTCCAGGAGCTCCTCTTCCGGTGCAAAACCATCCCCTTCTCCTTCTAAAGTCACAGCTCTTAGGGATGAATCCACCCAACTTTCTCCGGATCAAAGGGAAAAACCCGATCGCCCTTTTTTCTTGCAAAAAAAAGTCCCGATCGCCATCGCAAGGGACGCCTCTTTTTCCTTTTTTTACGAAGAGAATTTAAGACTGTTAAAAGAATTTGGTGCAAATCCCGTTTTCTTTTCACCAATGAAAGATGCCCATCTTCCAAAGGCTTCCGGTCTGATTCTGCCCGGTGGCTATCCGGAGTTGCACCTGCAGGAACTATCGGGAAACACCTCTCTCCTGCACGAGATTCATGCCGCCATTGACTCCGGTATGCCGACGCTTGCCGAATGCGGCGGCTTCCTTTACCTGCAAAAAAGTGTGCAAGACACGGGTGGACAGTCTTTTCCCCTTGTAAACGTTCTTCCGGGTTCCGCCCATAAGAACAGTCGGTTGGTACGATTCGGTTATCTGGAGCTCACTGCAAAAGCCGGGCAGGACCTTCCCTATCTTTCGTCCGGCGAAAAGATCAGGGGGGCATGAATTCCATTATTATGACACCGATACCAACGGAGACAGCTGTACCGCCGAAAAGCCGGTTGGCGGGCGCAGTTGGGACTGCATGGTTTCCTACAAAAACCTGCTTGCGGGCTTTCCTCATCTCTACTATGAATCCAATCCCGACTTGATTCGCAGATTTGTGGAGAAGTGTAGAGAATTTGGTGGCTAAATTTCTACAACGGTTGCATGCCCGAATCGCTTCATCTGCGCCTGATTCTATAGCATTTCTTTCCTCACAGTTCTTGCAGTAAAAATGCCATATAGTGTGGCACCGTCAATATCTCTCCTTCACGCCCCAGATTATAATCTCCGATTTTAATCGCCTGATCCACGTGATACTTGTCTTTGTTTTTTAGAATCGTCTTCGTGCTTTTCGTATTTCCGTTGGAGGCTTTCACTTCAACTAAGGTTGCCCTCCCCCGGTAGCGAATCACAAAATCCACTTCCAGACCGGTGTCTTTATGAAAATAATACAGCTTCCTTCCCATTTTTGGGAATATTCCGGCGATCAGATTCTCAAGATTCACCCTACCGTAATCATAAAAACCGGGTCCTGCGCACGGAAGAGATGATACCTTCCGACTGCTCTTGCCTTCGTGACCGCCACCTGGATGATCTCCACCCGGTCTTTTTCCCGCCAATCTTTTCCGATCTGTGCCAGCGCTTTTTGTACCTCTGCCAGGGTCTCCAGAGTCACGCAGGTGATGACGATGCGGACGTCTTTGTTCTTCTGCATCACGGTCTGCAAAATCTCCATGAGCTTCCCGTCGCTTCCTCCGATGAACACATGGGTCGGTGCAGGAAGCAAGGTCAGGGACTCCGGCGCACTGCCTGCCACAATTTCCAGATTTTCGCAGCAGAAGCGTTCCTTGTTACGACGCAGGAGATCCAGGGCGTCCGCTCTTTGCTCTACCGAATAGACCCTTCCCTCTATGCAAAGCCTGGCCGCTTCGATCGATACAGAACCGCTGCCTCCGCCGATATCGTAGAAAACGGCCCGTTCCGTCAGATGCAACTTACAAAGAGCCAGCATCCGTATTTCTGCCTTTGTCATCGGCACCGTTCTGCGACCGCCTTTTTCCAGGGGTGCCAAACAGGAACTGCGGTTTTCAATGGATCCAGAATGAGAACCGCCGTTTTCGATGGTTCCGGAGCCGGAACTTCCTTCTGTTGTACCCGCATTTCCCTCTGTTGCAACCGTATTTCCCTCTGCCATCTGTCGAATAAATGCGGCATCTGGAATCCCCGGCGTCAAAACCTGCCTGTCGTCCTCCTCCGTTTCCAGATAAAGGAGGTAGAGTCCCTCCGCCGTCCGACCGGACAGCTCCTCCACTGTGACGACACCGGTTTCTTCTTCTGCGCTCCCCAGCTGGTATCCGAAATAGATGTGTAAGCCTCGTACCACTCCCTTCTCCATCGCCTCTTGCAACATAAGGGCGCATGCTCTTAGCTGTTTGCATCCTTCCAATAACAGAAAGCATTTCGGATAACGCAAGAGATTGCCGATCAGGTTCCCTCTTCGTCCGTGCATGCTCAGGAATTTCGCCTCCTGCCACGGTTTCCCGATTTTGGATGCCAGATACTGGACCGACGAGATGCCGCACAGAACCCTCACGGCAAAACCGCTTTTGAACAGTTCCGCATCGGTACGAAGAAGATTTAATAAACTCTGCGCACCGCTGTAAAACCCTGTATCTCCGGAATAAGCAACCAACACCTTTTTCCACTCCGGATGTCGGATCAGTTCTTCCCGAATCCGGTCAGCCTGGTAAAGTGCCTGTTTTTTTTCCTCCGGCGCGCGCAAGGACCGAAGGATACGAGAGGCTCCAAAAATCACATCCGCATCCGCCAGTGCCTCCACTAGTTCCTGCGTCTGTTGGGCAGGGTTCCCTGTCCCGACTCCTGCAAGGATCAAGGTTCGCTGAAGGGTTCCTTCCGTGGTTGTGGAGACCTTAGCTTCTTCCTTTCTCTGCCTTGCCAGCGCATCCACTTCTGCGATCAGTGCTGCAAACATGGAAAAAGAAAACTGATTTTTCTCCGTACCCCCCCCCTCGCCACCAGGGTTTCTATTTTCCGGATTTCGAATCACCACCGGCTGCACCTGACACGCATAAGCTGCTTCCATTTTTTCCGGAAAGCCGCCCGCCCTTCCCGTTTCCTTGGTCAGGAGATAGCGTGCACCTGAAAAATGCAACAGTGCCGTATTCATTTCTACCGAAAACGGCCCTTGACAGGCAATGATCTGCGGCTTTGGAATCCCGGCCTTTTCGCATGCCTGCAAACTTTCCACCCCGGGCAGCACCCTGACATACAGCCTGGAAGGATCTGCAATCACCCCTGCAATCAGGCTTAGATCTTTGCTCCCCGTGGTAAGCAGAATCTTCCCCTCTCTCTCTTTGAGCCAGGTGGCGGCCTCCCATGCGGTATCAAAAGAAAGAGCGGGTTTCCCCTTTGCCTTTTCCTCGCTCTCCCACTCCGTTGGTCTGCAAAACCGCAGATACGGAAGCTCCTCCTGCTTACAGGCTCTTTTGATTTCAGCTGAAACCACCCCCGCAAAGGGATGTGTGGCATCGATCACGCAGAGATAGTTTTTTTGCCGAAAATTCATACACATCTGTTCCTGATTCAGTCGACCGGTCCGTACAGAAACGCCTTCCTGCATTTCCATCACTTCGCATCCGTATTCCGTTGCAACGCTGACGGTGCAGTCGTATCCCCGCTCTGCCAACTGAGTGGTAAGCTCTCTTCCCTCTGTCGTTCCGGAAAAAATAAAGATCGAATCCATCCTTCTCCTCTTCTACTCTCAAAAGCGAATCATCATCTTTCTTACGCCAATGGCAAGGGTCAACCCGTTCTCTGCCGTCTTAGGAACCAGAATCTCCTCTGCTCCCGCGGCTATGGATGCTCTCTCACAGACATTATCCGCCCCTGTCACTGCCTGTACGAAGGCGGATTTTGAAAATTCTCCCTTCACCTGCATCAACTCCTCTGCGGTAAAAAAACGAAGCGGTACACCGTATGTTTCTGCTGCCATCCAGAGTGCCGGCTCATCTTTTTTTAAATCAACGCTGGCAACCTGGCCAATCGCCTCTTCCAAAAGCCCGTTTGCCTGCAAAACTTTTCGAATAAAGGAAAGGAGCTCCTGCTCTGTTTTCCCCTTCTTCAAACCGACTCCCAGAATCAGGCAGGGAGGGATCAGCTGAAGCCTCGCCGGGGGAAGCAGAGGCGCAGTTCCCTCCGACTCCAAAGGGGAATCCGTCCCATGGACGGCCGCTTGCGGTGAAAGAAGAAGCTGCGGCAAACAGGACTCTTTCCCTGGGTTTAAATGCGCTTCTTGAACTTCTGTGCGATTCGTACCCGCTTCCGACTCTTCCCCGGCAATCGCAAGTTCTTCCGGGATTTTACCGGAAACTGTGATCCATTTCCGGTATGGCTTTGGAATCACGAGGATCCCCTTTTTCGTCTTAAGCAGTTTTGCTGTAAAGTCCTTCGCTGTTTTAAAGTCTGTAAGAATAAGACCATTTTTTTTTGCAAACACATCGACGGCGAAAAGGCCGTTCACATCGGTTGCCGTTGTGATTACTGCCTGCCCGCCGGTCAGTCCTGCCACGATTTCTGCATAAGAATTGGCCTCTCCCAGGTGTCCTGACAGGAGGGAAATCACAAATCTCCCCCTCTCATCGGCGACCAGAACCGCCGGATCCGTCTGTTTGCTTTGCACATAGGGCGCAATCGCCCGTACGGCGATTCCACAGGCTCCCACATAGAGAAGGATCTGACCTGTCCGGAAATGTTTTTTCGTCCAGCCGGCAAGCGACTCTTTTCTACCATCAGTGAAGGAGATCTCCTGAAAAACATCCGCTCCCTCTCCGGCAATCTGTTCTGCTAACCGCTTCCCCTCATCGGTAAAAAATAGAATATGTAATGGCATCCCCTCTCTCCTCATCCGTCACCTCCCATCGAAAAATCCGGCACCGGCAAACTATTAAAATTCCTGTTTAGAACAGCAGAACCCTGAGTCCGACCAGTAGAAAAAAAGCCCCAGCAACGCTGCGACATACATGATGCGACAGGCTTTCTTAATGTCTTCCGGCTCCGCCTCCTTACCGGCGTCCCCAATCGTAGGTTTACACACTTTTTTCCCAAAATACCAGGCGTCTCCTGCCAGTTGCAGACGCAGGGCCCCGGCCACCACACTTTCCGTATGCGCAGAATTCGGACTGGCATGTTTGTCACGGTCTCTCCTATAAATCCGAAGCGCATTCCCCGCATCCAGACGCAGAAGGAGTGAGGCGACAATCATCAGCCCCGCGGAAAGTCTGGCAGGAATAAAATTCAAAACATCATCCAGTCTCGCCGCCGCTGTTCCAAAATAGCGGTATCTGTCATTGCGATATCCGATCATCGAATCCATGGTATTGACGCACTTGTAAAGCATGCCAAGGAGAGGTCCTCCGATTGCCAGGTAAAAAAGAGGGGCAATCACGCCGTCGCAACTGCTCTCCGCCACGGACTCCACCGCCGCCTTGCAGACTTCTTCCTCGTTTAAACGATCCGTATCTCTCCCGACAATCATAGAGACGCTTTCTCTTGCTTCCTGCAAATTCCTGCGCTCTAACGCCCTCCTGACTTTGCTTGCTGCCCGCTCCAGATCTCTTGCTGCCAGGCAGTAGGCAGTCAGAATGCTCCTCGTCATCAGGAGAACCACAGGGCTCCGGCTAGAGGCAAGCCTCAGCAGTGCTTCTGTTCCCAGACCGAAAAGGAGCAGCACCAGAAAGACCAGCAAAGCTCCCTTTCTCCTCTGCCACCTCGGAGAGTCCTCTAAATTTAATAATCGCCCTTCCAAAAAAGAAATCCACTTCCCGACCAGCCGCACCGGATGTGGCAGAAAAGCAGGATCACCGATCAGAAAGTCCAGCACAAACCCAATCACCAGCGCCTTGATCACAGGAGTCCTCCCACCGCCACCACGACGCAGATGGCAAGTTCACAAATGCACAGAAACCAACCTGCCACATCTCCCGTAATGCCGTGAAAGAGTACAAGAGACTTCCGGTAATAGTAGAGGAAAATAAGCAGTGAAACGATGAGTGCAAGAAAGCCTATTCCTTGAGAGGTAAGAATCAGGCCTCCTCCATAGAGGAGCGCCTGTAAAAACAGGATCCCTCTCACCGTATCTCTGCAAGAAGTGTCCTCCTTCGAAGAAAGGCTTGCAGCGTTCCGCCCTTTGTCGCCAGGGGAAAAGAAACCACGCTGATGCCGGACAGACTTCTCACATAAGCAAAAACAAAGAGCGGAAGCCCCTTGGACTGGCGAATCAATAGAGAGGTACTGCAAAGGAAGAGGCCCGCAAGCATCAGGAGCGAAATCACGGCAAAGGCGCCAATATGCGGATCTTTTAAAATGCGTAACCTCTCCTCTTTGGTTCGATAAGAGGACAGGGCATCGGAGGTGTCCATGAAGCCGTCCACATGAATGCCCCCGTCTACCAGAACCGGTAAGAGAAGCAGGAGGATGGACAGGGGAAGAGCGGGAAGGCCGATTTTCTTTCCACAGAAAAAAAGGATTGCCTCCAGAAGGTCAATCAGCAGTCCGACCAAAGGAAAGGCAGCCATTGCATAGCGCCTCTCCTCTTCTTCCCAGGAAAACTGGGGCATTGGAATTTTGGAATACATGGAAAAAGCAATGGCGATCACTTTTGCCACCTTGCAATGTTGTTCAGTCTTCATTGGTGTTCATCCCCTGTTGTTTCGATTCTCTAAGTTTGTTTTATGATTTCCGGAATCCGCTTATATTCCATCCCCTCTTCCGAATCCCGGATCCAATATCCCTCCCCGTAAGGGGCTGCCATTCATAACGATTTCTCGCTTCCTTCGGAAAAAATTCCTGCATCAGACAGGCAATCGGCCCGCCGTGGGAGACCAGGCAGATCTTGTTCTGTTTTTCTTCCAGATGGTGAAACGCCCGGATCACCCTCTCCTTCATCTGCCGCCCGCTCTCGCCTCCCGGAGGAGGGACACACTCCGGATCCTCCCGCAGCCACTTCTGATAGGCAGGTCGATCCTTTAATTCCTCATAAGAATGCATTTCAAAGATCCCGAAGTCCACTTCTTCAAAGTCTCTGATGGCGGCAGCATCCCGGATCCCGTATAGCAGAAAAAGAGTCTGCGTTGCCCTCTGCATTCCGCTGGAGCAGATGAAAAAACCGTCTAAGGACGGATAACCCTTCGGCGTTCCATCCCCCTTTCTTCTGCGCCGCTGTAAATTTCGGATCCCGCGGTCCGAGAGAGGAAGATCCGTGCTTCCGCAATACAGGTGTCTCTCGCCCGCCTCCGTAAGGCCGTGCCTGAGTAACAAGATTTGTCGCATTCTCTGTCCGTCTCCGCTCCCTCGTGCTCTCCTGTAGAAATCAAACTTCCTTTTTCAACACCGAAGGAAGGCCGCAGCTCACTCTTGTGACCAGACGGGAGCGACCTGCCACTTCTCTGAGGAAAAAGCCCTGTTTCCTCTCTCCACCTTCGGTAAAGAGGATCCAGCGGTACGATACCGCAAGAGATATCATCACTTAAAAGAACCGCTCCCTCCGCAAAACGAAGCTCCGGTTTGATCCCTTTTTGAGACAAAAAGAACATATCTCTCAGGTGAGAAATGAAATGCGCCCGAAAAATCAGGCTCTTTTTCCTCCGAACAGACCAGGATCTCCCCTCTGCAAGACCATATTTCTCCCTGACATAAGCCGTTTTTCCCTGATAGGCGCCTCCGATGACAAGCTCTTTGTAACAAGGTACCCCCCCCCTCTCTTCTGTTCCTCCTGAAGGCAGGGCCCTGCTATGATGATCTTTCCCAGTGCAGTCAGGACTCATTCCCTTTCCCTCGTCCATCTCTTTACACAAAGCGTCCCATTCCATTCTTCCCTTCCACACAACTGCCTCTCCCAGGCAGATTTCGATACACAGATCACAGCTTTTAGTGGCACAGATTTGCAACTGCGCCAGAGCTCTGCGAAATGACTCACTCCCCTCATCCAGCTTCGTCGTATCCGCATACAGGTTGTCAAACACCAACACGACATTTTCTGCCTCTCGGAGGAAGGTTTCCAGATCCTCCCGGACCCGCTCGCCTGCCTCCGGATCGTAACTTCCACTGCAAAACATCTCATTGGCAAGGAGGCTGGTCATCGCCTCTACCAAAAAAGTTCCTTCTCGATCTCTCTGCTCGAGGGCTCTTGTGAGATCCCGTCCCTGTTCCACCGTTTGGAAGGACAGACCGCTGCGCCTGCCTTTGTGGCGCCTGATTCTATCTCTATCCTCCTCATCCGTTGCAATCATGGTCGCCACATAGTAGTGAGGAGAAGGAAGCCGAAGCGCTATCCGCTCTGCAAACGCAGACTTTCCACTCTTGCTTCCACCACAGATCAGAATTTTCATGGCTTCCCTTCTTTTACTCCCTTCCTACACGGATTTTCATGGCTTCCCTTCTTTTACTCCTTTTCTACACGGATCCGGTTTCTTCACAGTTCTGATTTTTTTCTTTTGATATTGAAGATGCTCAGGTTCCTGTGAAAGAAGCTCCTTGATTATAGCAGCATTCGTGGTAAGACCCATGCTATAATAAATCAAAAAAGGAAAATCACTGCATGATAGAGAAAAAAACAAATTCAGAAACCAAAATCGACTTTCACAAACTGGTACAATACCGGAATGAGCGCAATCCCTTTTCAGTAGACGCCGGGGTGGAGATCATCGAAATTAAAGAAGGATATGCAAAGGCTGTTCTTCGCGTGGATGAACGCAAAGTCAACCCGATCGGATCGGTGCATGGAGGCTGTCTCTTTACCCTTGCCGATACCACGGCAGGAAGCGCTGCCACTTCCCATGGCGTCTGGATGACGACACTGGATGCGGATATTCACTTCATGAGACCGGCTCTTCATCAGAAAACACTTTACGCCGAGGCCAATGAAATCAAGAGAGGCGCCAATATTTCCCTTTATTCCGTGTCAATCACGGATGAAGAAGGAGCGGAACTGGTTCGTGCCACCTTCACCTTTGCTTCTTTGCACAAACCGATTGAAGATATGGGTCCTGACAACGAAAACCTCTAGCACGATCTGGTGCCGCTTACCGTTTTATCCAACTTCTGTAAAGGTGACAGAGTCTCTGAATTCACTGGGCGTCATTCCCTTGAATTTAAAGAAATTCAAGTTAAAGGTCTTGATGTTGCTGTAGCCAACCGAAATCGAGATTTCCAAAATCGAATATGTGGTCGTGACAAGCATCTCTCCGGCTTTATTGATTCGGATATAGTTAAGCAGCGTCGCAAAGTTTCCCCGAGTAATATAGAAGAATACGGTTTAATTCCGAAACCGAAACCTGATATTTCTCCGCAAATTGACTGGCATGCAGGAGTTCGGAATCAAAATGATCATATAAATATTCCGTTACTTCCATCCCGATATTCTTATCCGATGCACTGAAGGTGGCGCTGCCCTTCCCATAAGTCTTCCGATACTTATTGGGTGTGAGACCGAATTTCTCCACAAAGTGTCTGGTCAGGTGAGAGGCATCCGTAAATCCGATCAGTACCGCGATTTCGTCTAACGGCAGCCCCGTATAAATCAAATAATCGACCGCCTTGTCCACCCGGATATCGACCAACAGCCTGGAAAAAGTGGTTCCCGTCAAATCCGATAGGCGTTTCGACAGCGTGGATGCGGAAATGTAAAATACATCCGCCACCTTTTCCATGGTCAAATGTTCCGCCGAATGAAAAAAGATATAGCTTAGAACCGCATTTTGCGGACCGGACATGGATGCCAGAGATGTCACGTTAGAAGACTGAAAAAAACGACGGTAGAGCACCATCAACTCTACCATTTTGGTCAGTGCGTATAGAAAGGAAAGAGGCTTTTCCGACTTTTGCATCACGGACGACTCTACTCCCAACTCTTTCCGAAGAGCTGCCATGAGACTCCTGACTTCCTCTCTCTGTTCTCCTTTCAGATACACCACCGGATGGGTGGCCAGAAATTCCAAGAGATTTTCACTCTCCTTTTCCAGCCCCGGCGATACTTTCAGGATCGTGTTGATGTACTGATAATCGTATATAATCAGATTCAGATGAAGCGTATCTCTGACATCGATGATATCGGTTACCTTCCAGGGGGTAATCACACAAAGTGTATCGGGAATAATCTCATACTCTGTTCCGTCAATCTTAATTTTCCCCCTTCCCTTGTTAAAGTAAAGAAAACGTGCAGCCCGATGCATCAATGCCTTCGTAGGTTTTTCAATTGCTTCATAGTCAAAAGAACACAAAGAATTCGGGTCGGTTCCCGAAGTCCAATTATCCTGTAATACTGCCTTTTTTGACATTCTAGTCCACTTTCTAACGACCGGTACAGCCTAGCGTATAAGCTATAATGTACCAGGAAATTCAGGAAAATTCTTGATCGTTTCCATCCACCCCATTTTATACCATGGCAGGACAAAAAAACAGAGCCTTCCATCATACGATAGAAAGCCCTGTCTCTAAAAACCAATCGCAATGCCTAAAATGTTTTCAAAATGATCCTGCATTTACGCGATCATCCCGGTCATCTTAACTTTAGAAGGTCATCCCGGTCATCTTGTCCTTAGACGATCATCATCGCAATCGAAAGAACGATGATGTTTGCAATTCCGATGGCAATAAAGAGTTTCAGACCCCATTTCATATAAGTCTTTAACTCAACCTTCGCTGCACCAAGTCCACCCATGACCACGCCCGATGTAGGAGTGAAGAGGTTGATCAGACCACAGCCTGCAGAGAAGATGCTGACCATCACAGAAGCGCTGAATCCGAGCGTGTTCGCCAAACCGCCGGTAACCGGGATGGAGAAGCCTGCCAGACCGGAGGTCGAAGGAACTAAAGAAGCTGAGCACCAGATAAATGATATAAGACATCGGTGCAAACACGAATCCGGGAACTCCTCTTAACAGAGCAGAGGAGCGATCCAGAATCCAGAAGTCCATGTGCGTCGCCTGCATGACAACCGTGATCCCACGAGCGACTGCAATGATCAAAGCAACCGACAGAAGATCCTTGGCGCCGTCCAGATAGGTGTTCACAAATTCATTTTCCGACATCCTGCCCATGATGGCAACGATGATGCTGGCAAAGGTAAACCAGGCAGCCAGTTCCGCAAAATACCACTGACCAAGCGGCAGACCCGTGAGGAAGGAAGACCAGCCAAAGACATTCATGTAAGCTTCTTCACTTCCGCCAAAGACGATGTCCTGATAGGAAATCAGAGAAGCGATCATAATAACAAAGGTAATCGCAAACACAATCAGAACCGCCTTATGCTTGCCGGTGAACTCCAGCGTGTTTCCATCCGGTCTCTCAAAGGCTTCCTTCATATCCTGCTGTTCCTGTAAGGACAGAATGGTGGAACCCTTGTCCTTCTTTACCTTCTTCGCATAACTCAGCACAAACAAAATCGCAAGCAGAAGCGAAGATACCCAGAGAACAAAGCCCAGAACCATGATCGTGGTGCTGCTGTAGGGTACGTTTACGCTCTGCAGTGCAGCGGTGGCTGCTCCGGTCGCAAACGGGTTAATGGTGGAACCCAGAACACCGCAACCGGCTCCAAGAAGCACCGTTCCGACAGCAACAATTGTGTCAAACCCGGCTGCCACGAGTGCGGTCGTGATCAGTGCATAAAATCCGATCGTCTCCTCTGCCATGCCGTAAGTCGATCCGCCGATGGAGAAGAGCACCATCAGGATCACGATCAGAACCTCTTCTCTGCCGTGCATTTTTTTAACCAGATGGTAAACGCCGGCTTCCAGAGCTCCCGTCTTCATGACGACACCGATAAGCCGCCGATGGAAACGATGAATACAATCAGATCTGCCGCATTCACAAATCCGTTTGGATAAGCCATAAAGAAGTTGCTGAAGCTGGCTCCCTGAACGGTTACGGTTCCTCCGTCCTTTACGGTCTGTAAAAGATCGCCGTACTTATCCGGATTCAGTCCCTCAATCAGGCTGTTGCTGATCGGCTGTCCGTTGAGCAACACGGAAATAATGGACAAAACCGCTAAAATGATGAACAAAATCGAAAACGCTGTGAGTGATTCTTTTTTCTTTTGCATAAAAAATCATCCTCCCTTCAAGAATTATTTTGTAATAACGGTTCCTGTTTCGCCCTTAAGCGCAAGCGCAGCCTTCTGTAAAGAAGTGATGAGCGCGGTCCCCCCGTGCGTATTATTCTTTACAAATTCGATACAAGACTGCACCTTAGGAAGCATGCTGCCGGGAGCAAATTGCTTTTCTCCAATATACTTGTCTGCTTCCGCAAGCGTCATCGTCGGAAGTTCCTTCTGATCCGGCTTGTTGAAGTTGATGCAAACCCGATCCACTGCCGTCAGGATGATCAGCATATCGGCGCCGATCGACTCCGCAAGCAAGGCACTGGAACGATCCTTATCGATGACAGCTGCAACGCCTTTCAGACCATTCGGCGTTTCCACAACCGGAATGCCGCCGCCACCTACGGTGATGACGATATCGCCGGCCTTGACCAGCTGCTCCACGACCTTCAGTTCTACAATCCGCTTCGGAATCGGAGACGGTACCACGCGGCGATAGCCACGTCCCGCATCTTCTACAAAGGTGAAGCCCTTTTCTGCAGCGATCTTGTCCGCTTCTTCCTTCGTATAAAAACTTCCTACCGGCTTGGTCGGATTGGCAAACCCGGGGTCTTTCTCGTCTACCACCACCTGCGTGATCACAGAAGCGCATTCCTTATCGATATGACGGGCTTTTAATTCCTGTTGGATCGCCTGCTGCAAATGATAGCCGATGTATCCCTGAGACATTGCTCCGCACTCCGGGAACGGCATAAAAGGAGTATTGCCTCCCTTTGTGCTGGAAAATTCCATTGCAAGATTGATCATGCCGACCTGAGGGCCGTTGCCATGTCCCACAATGACTTCATAACCGGCCTCAGACAGATCCACGATCGTCTTAGCGGTCTCACGAACCAAATTAAGTTGCTCCTCGGGGGTATTGCCTAAGGCATTTCCCCCGAGAGCAACGACAATACGCTTTGCCATGCTCTTCTCCTGCTTACTTCAAGGTGGCGTACATCACTGCCTTGATGGTGTGCATACGATTATCCGCCTCGTCAAACTGCCTTGCATGCTTGCCAAGGAAGACATCATCCGTTACTTCCATTGCTTCCAGGCCGTATTTCTGATAGATATCCTCACCGATCGTGGTATTACGATCGTGGAAGGAAGGCAGGCAGTGAAGGAAGATAGCAGTAGGCTTCGCCATTGCAAGCAGTTCCTTGTTGACCTGATAAGGACGAAGCAGCTTGATTCTCTTCTCCCAAAGCTCTGCCGGCTCGCCCATGGAAAGCCAGATGTCGGTATACAGAACATCCGCATCCTTAGCACCGATCTTGATGTCATCGGTCAGCTCGATTTCAGCGCCGGTCTCCTTGGCAATCTCTCTGCACTTAGCAACAAGATCATCCGTCGGCATGAGCTCCTTCGGTCCGCAAGCACAGAAGTGCATGCCAAGCTTTGCGCAAACGATCATCAGAGAATTTGCCACATTGTTTCTGGCGTCTCCGAAGAATGTCAACTTGCGTCCTCTGACATCGCCGAACTCCTCTTTTACGGTAAGAATATCCGCAAGCATCTGGGTCGGATGATACAGATCGGTCAGACCGTTCCATACCGGAATTCCCGAATATTTGGCAAGATCTTCTACCACCTTCTGATCAAAACCACGATACTCGATCCCGTCGAACATACGGCCAAGAACCTTAGCGGTATCTTCCAGAGACTCCTTCTTGCCCATCTGAGAAGAGCCGGAATCCAGGAAGGTCACTCCCATTCCAAGATCGCGTGCGCCAACTTCGAATGCGCAACGAGTTCTGGTGGAAGTCTTTCAAACAGCAGAACGACCTGCTTGCCCTTTAAATAGCTGTGATCCACACCGTTTGCCTTCATCTTCTTGAATTCAGCAGACAGCTCCAGCAGATATCTGATCTCAGCCGGCGTAAAGTCCAACAATGTCAAAAAACTTCTTCCTCTTACATTAACACCCATAACCATTTCCTTTCTGTTCTTTACATATTGCAGATGCAGTTCAATCCCTGAGCCACACCTATTGTAACGGGTGCCACAGGAATTCACCCATGGCGCCCCGTTTTACACATCAATCAGTCTTCACGAACCAGCGGCATGGACATGCATCTCGGGCCGCCGCGTCCTACGCAAAGGTTGGATGCTTCCAGCTCCAGTACATTGAACCCATTGTCCTTCAGATACTGGTTGGTGACATAATTACGCTTGTAAACGATCACCGTTCCGGGAGCGATGCAGAGGGTATTGGATCCATCGTTCCACTGCTCTCTCTCTGCTGCCAGAGCATCTCCGGCACCGCAAGGGAAAAGACGAACCTTCTCCAGACCCATGAATTTTGCAAGAATCTCTTCCAGCTTTCCGGTATGCTCTTCAATCTTCACATCGTGATTGGCAGCATCCTTCGTAATTGCAAATACCTGCAGGGTTCCCATGATTCCCGGGTGAATGGTAAACGCATCGGTGTCAATCTGCGTGAACACGGTATCCAGGTGCATGAACGCACGGCTTACCGGGATATTGAAAGCCAGAATGGTTTCGATCTTGTTTCCTTCGTTCTCATAGAACATCTTCATTGCCAGATCCTGGATGGCTTCCGGCTGTGTTCTCTGAGACATTCCAATGAACAGAAGCTTCTCATTTACGTTGAGCACATCTCCACCTTCGATGTGGAAGTGGTTGTGACGTCCATACAGATCCGGTACGTTTCCGGCATAATCCGGATGATATTTGAAGATATAATCTGCGTAAATGGTCTCACGATTTCTTGTTACAGAGAACATTCTGTTGATGACAGCACCGTTTCCTACAGAAGCAAACGGGTCACGGGTGAAGTACAGGTTCGGCATCGGATTGACAAGAAGGTGGGAAGCCGTTGCAATACGGTCTACCAGGAAGTTGGTATGAATCTCACCCAGCTCTGCAAAGGTGATTCCGGACATAGTCTTCAGAACCAGTTCCTTCTCATCGGTGAATTTAGCCAGATATTCCTTGATGATCTTGTGATACACTTCGGTATGAACGCCGGACTCCTCAATCCACTGATCCAGGAACTTCTCCTTGATTTCAGGGCGTGCCTTCAGAGTCTCCGCCATTAAATCTTCCAGATAAACAACTTCTACACCATGGTCTCTCAGGATCTTGGCAAAACGATCGTGCTCTTCCTGTGCATCCTTCAGGTCCGGGATGTCATCGAACAGCAGCTCTCCCAGCGTATCGGGAGTCAGGTTCAGAAGTTCCTCACCCGGTCTGTGCAGCAGCACCTTTTTGAGAGTTTTGATCTCACTTGTTACATGAATGTTGGACATTTTTTCCTCCTTGTGATGAAATAGACAATCGCAGCCGGTCCGACTCATTCTCTCTTTCCAACTGCTCTTATCTTAACGCACCGATAGTAAAAAGGATCTATCCCTTTTTGGTTAGGTCTCTTGAATATTGCCCAACCCATTCCTTATTGTATCCTTAATCTTGTACATGTATGGTAAAAGGATGGCAAAAAAATTGTATAATTCTGCAAAAATCTACCCACTCAAAAGCCTAATTTGTCTCCCCTTCTATCCTGTATGCTCATTTTGGAAAAGAAAACATCAATGGTATGCAAAAAGAGCGGTCTCTCTCCGCTTCGCTACCGATCTGTCTTTGCGCATACGCACACAAATCGATCCTGTCTTTTGTTTTGTGTCCGCTTAGTCCTGCTTCCTCTTTCCTATAAGCTCGTTCATCAGTGCAAACACCAGCCCTGCACAACCAATAGCGATAAAATAGACTGCCAAAAATCTAAGTGCCTTCCTCACGTTTTACAGAGAAGAGTCCGTGCCATCCTTGCAACCTTGCTCCTCTCTTCCCTCCCTTCTGTCTCTCGAATCATAAGTATGATATCACATAAGAAGTACTTTCTTATAAATTTATTAGTTTGATAGGATTGTAATTCCAGCGTGAAACGGATTTCAAAGTTGAATTTACAAAAAAATGGAAAAATATAATATAAATAGAAAGATAGCCACCCATAAAGGGATATCTACTAAAATGGTAGAGCAAATCAAGGAGAAAAAATGAAACACCAACTCGAGATCATTTTGTTATCAATGGTTGTATTAGACATCATGGATGGAGATTTTAGAAGTTTCTCAATATTAGGCATCATCAAATCCGTACTCTATCTATTATGTTTTGCGTTGCTCATATTGCAAAAGAAAGAGAGCAAGGATTAAATCCGGGAGAAAAATCCAAAAATGCAAGAGGTGTAGCGGTTATAACACCAAAAGATCTTGCCATGCAATTAGATGTCTATCAAAAAGATCTCCGTCGTTGGTATTTACGAGACAATCTCCTTTATCCCCTTTGTGGTCTGGTACATCTTGCGCATGATGCTGTTTCTTGCAAATATTCAATACCCCTTAGCTTAATGCGCACTTCATCAGCATCAATCTGCGTTTCTCCGGTGATGTTCTTTTTGATCTGAACTCCTTTGATATGGCCGACATCCGCCATCATTTCCAGATATCTGTTATATCGCCCCTCTGATACTTTCAGATGCTCCGGACTGACCTGCTCCAGTAAATCAAACTTCGGATAATCCATCGCCCGCTCTAAGGACGAGAGGATTTTATAAACTGCCCTGAAGTTGTCCATGAGTTAATCAATGATCAATGCAAATGACATCATAAAGCCACTGGTCGTTCTGCACGCCTTTGCTTACTGCTTCCCGAAATGTCGTGCTGTTATATGCGATCTTCCTCTTCTTGCAGGCATACAGATACACGAGAATCCGGTATAAAATCACATCGTAATCATCCTTTGCCATTTCACCCTCCTGCGTTCATATATCCTGATACAGCCGACAGACTAAGAAGCGATTCTCTTCCTAGAAGTGGCTTTAGGATGTCTTCGCTTACCTCGTCTCTTAATCCTTCCATCACCGTAAAATCACATACTTCCGATACAGCCTTGTCTTTTTCCTTTGCCATATCCTCGATAAATCCGAACACCTCTTTCTGGAGGTTCTTATCGTCTGATTCAGCTGCTTTTACCGCTATCGGTACGAAAGCATAAGCAAATACAACGTGAACTCCGGAATCAGCGTCAAGGATGTCCTCTTCTCGCTGCCTTCTGTATTCCACGTCAAATTCCGGTATTCTTTTTCTCGCATCGTTAATCAGCTCGTTATACTCCATCTCCACTGACCTCTCTCAGCTTCTGTAACCTTTCTCTCAACACCAGTTTATCTCGCTCCGGGATATCCTTCAACAACGTCCTCTCGATCTGACGTATCAAATCTTTCACCTTCTGATAATGATCGCCGCCATTTCTTCCGCATTTCAGCCCAGTCTCTATTTCAAACCTTCTTATTGATGCCGTATCTCCATCTCCGATGAAAGATTTTTTGCGGAAATCCGACCGAATTACCGCCCTTGCTTCCTCCAAATCGCACGACTCCAAAGTCTCCTTCATCTTGTTGTCGCCAATCCACTCTTTATATGCCGCAAGCAGTGTCTTTCCGTTTGCTCCCGTGTAGAAATCCGGCCCGTTGTCGTTCTCTTCCGCATACTGTTGCCGTCGCATCGAGTTGATCTTTTCTCTTGATGTATTTCCTTCGGCACAGTTGTATTCCTCTCGAAGCTTATCTGGCTCATACCCCGCCACATCGAGGTCTTTTGAGAAGCGAATCGCAAATTCGCACTGGCAGTTCGCATGTATGTGCTCGGCGTGGTCGCCCTGAACTGTCCTGTTCGTCGCCGGTCTCCATCCGGCGGAGGCGATCATTGAGCAGTACGCACAGGAATCGCCCGAGGGAATCCATGCAAACTCTGCGTGATCTCGTCTGGCATTTTTTAGCATCGTGTCCGCCCCAACCTGCTTTACCAGCCGGGAGACGGCATCGCCTAAAAGCTTTCCATCCGGAGACTGTTTCAGCGTACCGTTTACCGACATTGCAACTTCCCCATAGTCCGGAATGTCTGCTGGTTTGGCTGCCGGAACTCTTGCTTTTTGCAGGCGCACAAATAAACCAGTAATCGGTAAAGCACTACCTGATAATCGTCTTTTGCCATTATTGTTTTTCCCTTCTCAGCGCCCCTTTGCCCTCTTGAATATTTTGTGCCATTGCTATTGATATCTTCGTGAGCTGGCTCTTGTCTATCGGCTCTCCGTTGAGTTTCTTTGTCTCAATATATGCTATTAGCGTTTCCCTGTTCTCGTCCATCCCGGCGGCACTTGTAACAAATTTGACAAAATCGTCATCGTCGCCACTTATGTCTAAAAGCAATTCTATTAACTTGTTCACGGTTTCAGTGATTTCCACTATCTGCGCCTGCCTTTTATCTTCGCAACTGCTTCGTGTCGCTTCAAGAAGTATCGTCGCTATCGGGTATGACCTCGAATCAGCGACCTTGCGTCTCGTCTTTCGTAAAGGTCAGGTTGATGACTATTACGAAGTTCCGCCTGTGATTGTCAGTCAATTTCGTGCCGCCCCTTCAAAAGGCAGGTATTATTCCAACTTTATAAAGGGTCATTTTAATCGACAGCGTATTCAATAACCTGCGCTGCCAGAGTTTCCTCCACCCGTTATGCTATCCACTTCGATCACGACCGTGGTGTGCGGGTGGAAATTCTCTTGCAGATAATCGGCGACCTTCCTACTTAGTCTCAAAAGTTCCTTTGTTTCTCCTTCGAACCCGCTGGTGCATGGAATATCATCTTTCTCCATCACTCTCTACCTTTCAGCAAATAGCGACTGTCTATGTCAAAATCAAGTCCTATCTTCTGGAGATTATCGTCTCCGCATGTGCTTTGAATGATAGACAGTGCTTCCGTGTAGGCCACAGTTTGACCTGCGTCATAGTCGGTTCGCTCGCCTTTCCCTTTTATTCCATCCAGTTCTTCAACAATGCCCTGAACAATATCCCTTATCAAATCAAGTTCCATCACTGAATCTATCCTTCCGGATCGTAGACTAAAAAGCTCCCGTTTGGATCGAATAAACCTGCGATATAAATTCCCGAACTTCTCCAAGTTTATTTGAAACTCTCAATTCAACCTTGACGGTCATCGTCATTTCCCTCTCTATAGCTTGCTGATCATTCTTGTCAGCTTGTGAATCTCATCCCGAATTTCCAGGAGGACTTATACCTCGTCACTCATCATTTCACGCTCCTATCTCCATGGTCATATCCTGCACCATCTGGTCAATTCCTGAATAATCCGACGGATAGAATAGATCTCCGTCGTCCTCGTCATTATATTCTATTCCCACGGCAATTTCCGGATCGCTGAATGTAAAAAGCGAAAATTTTTCGCCGCGTTCGTTTATAAAACTATTTTCTCTCGTTTTCTTGTATTTCTGTGACAAAGCTTCCTCAAGAGCAACTTTCAACGCGTCACTGTTTTTTGATATTTCCGTCCATGTCATAACGTGCCTCCTTCTCGCCATTCTTCACTTTCCAGTATGCCCATCCATGATGCGATCCCTTTTCTGGGTGATACTGGAAATCCCATCTCCGCCGTAATTGATTCTGTATCCGCCACCATCTTCAAACGAGACTCCCTTGAGTCCTCCACGTCCGAGCGGCTTGACCTCATATCCTGTCTGCTCGATGGCTGTCCTCATACCTTCAGGCGTAAAAAGAGCTAATCCCTCGTGGTTATTTATTATAGCATCAGTTAGCCTCGAAGAGTCAGTCGTATTATTCAACTGTTCGGCGAGTGCGTTCTCTATCGCCTGCTGCCTCTGCTCTTTCTTGTCAATTTGTTTCCTGCCCGAATTTCTGCGGTCTTGCGCCGGATAACTGCGCAATTGTAGAGCCGCTCTGTGCCTTCTTGAAAATACCCTCCGCGATGTTGTTCGGAATTTGAAAATCCGATGTGATTAATGCCGCCATTTTTTCAATCCTTTCTGCCAAAAATTTGACCTGCCAGTTCTCTAAAATCATTGTTTGTGTTACTTGTAGAATTTTGGTTCATCTCGTGCTTTGGCTCTTTTATGCCCGGATATTTCGGACCTTTTGCAAATTTCAGAATCGCATCCGCCTGTGCTTTGCATGTGTCCTCATCCTCTCCCGTTAAAAGATCCGCCGGCACGCCTTTTTCTTTCGCCACCTTAGAGCGTGTGTCTAACAGTTTCTTTTCCTTCTCCATCCCTTCAATCTTTGCTTGTAGTTTTGCGTTCGCTGCCTACGTCTTTTGAAGTTCTGTTTTGCTTGCTTCCTGCGCTTTATCATATTCCGCCGCCTTGTTTTTGAGTTCGTCATAATCGGAATATTTCTCAGCCTGCCTTGCAAGTCGTTCGCCAATAATTGAATCCACCTCCTCCTGCGTAAACGTCTTGTTCTGGTTCTCTCCGCTTCCATTGGTCCCTTGTGTTTCTGCCATCTTTTCCTCCTGTGAGTAATTAATTTCCGCGTTTATGGTCGCGTTGCCATGCCCGCAGTTATGGCCTGCGTTGCCAAAACAAAAGCGGTCAGCATTCAATTCTAACCGCTTTATTTCCCGTGTATTTTCCCATCTGTCAATGATCACATCGATGTCTTTCGGGTCGAGCTCCAAGCAATTACCATTGGAACCTTGAACCCGAACTCCCGGATTGATTCTGCGACCTTATCAACCGATGCATCATTGTGGCGCGGATTGTTCTTGTACGAGATCAGTTCTGATGTCTTTACATATTCGATCTGCATTTTGCTCCTTTATGGCATAATAAAAGCACCGGATTTCTCCGATGCTTTCTTCGTTGGCCATTGTCTTCTTCGGCTATCCCTAAGGCCCCTGGTGGAAAAAGATATCCTTCCATGCATCCTTTAAAGGCTATCCCCACATTACCATTTTCTCCCGCGGCAGACTTGCTCCGCTGCCGTTCAATGCTACTAGTGTTCTGACCGCATGGCTTATATGGTTCCTGCACCATTCATACCCTTTCGGCAGCTTATACTCATAATCGCCACTTGATGTATCAAGTAATAATGATCCGGCTTCCGTGCTGTCTTCTGGATACACATCACAGCTAATCATGTCTTCATTCTTTTTTATATTTTTTAATTCTATCATAGTATTCTTCTGCTTCCTTGCCATAATTATACATCTTCGACGCTATTTTGTGTGCCTCTTTTTGAGTGTATCCCTTCTCTACTAGGCTCTTTTCCAGCAATTCATGCTTAATAAGTGTCAGATCATGTGGCTCTGCTTTTCCCTCTTGCAGTCTTCTCCACGATTCAGCCATCATATAATCCGGATCAAACAGTTCCTTTTCCTCTCCTCTAAGATCATGTTTGTCCATGAAAATGTAATTTTTTACCGCCTGTATTTCTTCTTTTTCGTATCCGGTCGCGGCAGCTATCTTATTGACATCACTTGCCCTTTTTCTTATTTCTTCATAATAGCGAATAGCATGCTCTTCCGCAGCTTTCCCATTCGGATTTCTTGCTCCTGAAACCGCGCCAATTGTTTTCTCTGCATAGTTTTTCCTTCGCAAAGAATTTATCTTTTCTTTCGACGAGTCCCCCTCTGCAGCATCATATTCCTCTCGAAGCTTATCTGGTTCATACCCTGCTACATCCAGCTCCGACGTGAACCTAATTGCAAATTCGCATTGACAATTTGCATGTATGTGCTCCGCGTGATCTCCTGACGCTATTTCTTTGGTGGCTCTTTGCCAGCCGTTCGATGCAAGCATTAGACAGAAGGGACACGCGCCCCGGATGGAATCCATGCGAATTCTGCGTGATCTCGTCTGGCGTTTTTCAACATCGTGTCCGCCCCAACCTGCTTCACGAGCCTGGAAACGGAATCGCCAGCAATTTCCCTTCCGGTGACTGCACCAGCACCCCGTTTACAGATTTCGCGACTTCCCCATAATCCGGAATGTCTGCGGGTTTCGCCGCGGGAACTCTCGCCCCTTGCAATCGCGCAATTGCATCATACATTTCGCACGCAAGTTCCCCCGAACCTTCGCCATATTTTTGCACAAGTGCCATTCCGTAATCTATTAACTTTTTCCGGTCATTAAGTCCGTTTCTTCCAGCAAATGCCAGCATCTCCCGTGCCGCTCTGGCGTTTATCATTGCCAGTGATGCCGTGTATGCTTTCCATTTTGTCGGTGCTATTTTCATCCCCATGTGGTTCCGTTCCCTCAACCGTTAGATTCTCTAAGAGCTGCTGCCCTCTAATTCGCATCTCCTGCGCTTTAATTCTTCGGATGTCCGCCTGATCGAAACCGACCATCTCCAAAAAAGTATCGGTTGATGCAAATTCCGTACGCTGTGACGACACTTTTACGGCAGCGTCCGTCGTTTCCGTAACGGTTGGCATTGCCGGATTTTTGAAATGTGCAATAACGTTTTTAGAGTCGTCCGGAAGCACATCCGGCGTTGTCCCTAGTTCGATCGCTTGTGCCATCTGCGCAATCGTATAAAGAGAATCACCGTTACCGGCGTTCAACTGCTCCGCAAGGGCGATTAGCGTTTGACTCTGTGCAATCACGGCATCCGCCGACGATGGGTTTGCATCGTTTACAACGCCCGTATCCGTTACCGTTAGCCCCGTAGCAGCGGAAAACTGCGTTGCCAAAATCCGAATCATCTCCACGTGAGGAGATAGAGAACCTTGCTGGAACTGTCCAACCGTCGGATTCCCGTTTGTGTCGGGGTTTTGGGTGCTTGCCAAAAGTGACCCGACGTATTGTTTGAATTTGTCCCCCGTGATGATGTCATACTGTTCATCGGAAACGCCCAAGATGTATTTTTGCGGAGATGTTGCAAACTCCAGCCCTATGGTTGCATTTGCCAGCGTTCGGACATAACCTTGTATCAGTTTTCTAACATATCCTTTAATTCGACTCTGCCCAAACGGTTTATCACTGGATGCGTTCCAGATCATCGGCTCCATGAGTGGACGCCCGAATTTATGCGGGAACCGCTCCGCCGTCCAGTGTCCGCCCTCTCTTGATAACTCCCATGTGTCAGTTTCGGTATACAAATTTGCAAACATAGGAGCCCAGTTAATATCGCTTTCGTCCTGCATTGCATCCTGAAAAGCAAAACCGCAATCAAACCGCCCTTTCTCATTGCTCCATGCTCCCGCCGCGCATTGCGGCGAATAAAAGCGAATCACCGAACCGCCTTTCTCTCCGAAGACACATGCAAACGTTGCGCCGTAAAGCAATTCATCCCGACAGGCTTTTTGATATTCAGCGATTAGACGATTCCTTTTTGCAATCTCTGTCATCGTGTCCGCTTCTGCTCCGTTCTCGGCAACAAATCCATCAAACATAGATCGTGATGCCAACACGTCAACCGCTTTTGCCCCCCACGAACAACCGATATCTAACTTTGACATGTTTCTAGGCAGAGCAATTCCAAGATTCATTTCTGCAAGGCTAATGTGCCCGTTGTAGTACCTCTGTTTGCGGGCATTTTTTAGCCTGTGATAGTTGTAAATCCTAGCAAGGTTATTTAGTTGCTTTTGTTCAGTTTCCGGCAGTCCTTCAACTGCCCCAAAATTCAAAGTCATGCACTCACCCTATCCGCATTTTTTTGTTTGGATTTCTTTTTGATGTCCTACATCCCCAGAGCGCAAGCGACGCCGCTTCTACCGGAGCAGGATTGTCTCCCCCAAAACCAAAACCGCCAGAGATTGGACGCTTTACGGAGCTTGTTGCGCTGTCGTTTAAGTCCTCTTGTGCAAGTACTTCTGCACCTTGCGACAGCGGTGCGCCGTACCATGTGACGGTTCTTGCGTTGATCTCTGTGATTAGTTGTGTCGCCGAAGCAATTACATCTCTAGCAGTTGGACGAATAACAGACCCTTTCGCCTTCCACGTGTCGCAAATTCGTTCGCAAAGGTTATCAACCCCATTGCGCCCATCGATCACCACGCAACTAGCCGTGCCATATCTCTCATTCAGCCAATCCGCAAGCCATCTAATACCGTGACTGGTTGGCTTTCTTTCGATCATCTCAATTCTTGCCGGTTGATCTTCCGAACAGACTGCCCCACAAAGAACCACTTCGGCGCCGTCCGGCGTGAATTTGATTCCATAAGCCGTTTTCCCTTCCGGTTTTTTATCAAGTGATTTACATTTTTGCCACGCTCCCAAGTCAATAGCGTTGTCGGTCTGCTCTGTGATCACAGGCGACCACCATCCCAGTCTCTCTCTTGCAAATCCGTCACGGCTAAGCATGCGTTGCTCGTTCTCTGTGAAATCTTCTGACAGGTGAATCCCTAGTGCGGGATTTGTCATATACCACAAGTTCCGATCTGTGACATCGATCTCGTCAATACTGCCAGCTTCAACCGACCATTCATGCCATGCGTCAAATCTGCCCGGGTCTTCAAGGCACGCCTTTCGGAATCTCCTAAAAACCACACCTGGGCATGTTGGGTATGGTGGTGTTCCGGTGTAAATTACCTGCCTTGTTCCGGTTGCCGACGCTGCCAGTGTCGGCATAAGTGCTTCTACCTGTTCATCTGTGAGTTCCTGTGCTTCGTCATAGACTACCAGAGACACGCCTGCGAATCCTCTTGCAGCCTGCCTTGATCTTGCCGAATACCTGATTTCTCCGCCATTCGTTAACACAATCGCTTCTTCGCCGTTTGTGTATCGAATGGTTGACACGAGTTCTTCAGCGTCCGGGTGCCGATCGTCTGTAAACATAGCAACCAGTCTCCGGAATGACTCTTTTTCCGTCTTTACCTGATGCGCCGTATGTAGGATTTTTCACCGTTGATCACCAGCCCATAAAACTCCCGTGCTTCCAAGCATGTGTTTTTTCCGTTCTGTCTCGGCATCGCCAGCCCCGCAGCGGTTGCGGTATATTTGCCAGCCTTGCTTTTTCCAAGCCAACAATCAATTACACCCTGTTGCCACTCATCCAGTTTGTCCCCATATTCCGCCATGAGAAGCCCCGCATCTGCTCCGTCCGTTAGCGCCCTTTTGGGTTCGATCTTTAACCGTGGTTCCTGTGACCCTCTCATGCTTCTTTCCTGCTTCGTACTAGTTGAATCACGGATGTCGGCCGAAGCTTTTCACTTTTTGCATCCTTCTGTGCCCCAACCGTCCCCATGATCTGTGTCATACCGAGGATGTAAGATTTCCATAAGGATTCATAACCTTGAAAGTGTGGGTTCTGCCTGATTCCTTTCTGCCCGCCCCCATTATCGTAAGGGATTGCCACGTCCGATGTGGCGATTGCGTCCGAGGCTTCTTCCAGCTTTACGCACATCCATGCGACGTTTTCAATCGTCGGCAGAAGCAATTTAATTCTATCTTCGTCCACCCCAAGCGCCTTTATTAGCTTTTTCAGCCGGTTAACTTCTTTTCTTTTTCTTGCATCTAATTCTTTTTTTTTCCCAAAATTGAAATTTACTTGTTGCTCTTTACGGCGTTGCAACTATAATGCGCTGCCTATAAATTGTCGAAGTCCTCTGCAGCTTCCCTTGCCGAATGATAGCCAAACTCTCGCCATCTGCTCACCGGTTTAATTTCATCGATCACAAACGAAAGCGGATGTGCTGGACTACCCGGCTCGTCGTAGTGTATCGGTCCAAGCTTCCCCTTACACATCCCACAAGGTGCTCCGGCTGCTCTGAATCTCGCTCTATATTTTTTTCGCAACGTCCCGTTCTGTGTGCGTGGGTTTGTTCCACCCATTTGTTTTTTCTCCCGTACGCTTATGCCCCCGTGGGTATTTTTGCGGTGCATCCTTCGTAATCGTGAAAGCGCTGGCCCCCACCATCGTGAGTGCTTTTTTGTAACCGTATCCGTCCCACCATACCCCCGGGGAGTGTTTTTCAGTGCCTTCACTAGCGCTTTTTCTCTGTCTGAGAGTTCAATTTTTTCTGCTATTACTTTTTCTGCTATTGCTCTGTCTGAAAGAAGGTATCCACCGCCAAATATTGACCCATTCATTTTCTTTTGTCGGTCTACCTGCCTTTCCCATGTTTGTTTACCCACCCATCTTTCTATCTTTCTCCCCTATGCTTCACCACGAAAAAGGCAGAGCCGTTCAGCTCTGCCCACAATTTACACGATACTATAATACCACATTTGTTTGTCCCCTGAGTGGCACTTTTTTGATAATATTATTGTATCACATTTGTTTGTCCCCTAAGTGACACACTTTGATGATATTATTGTATCACGTTTGTTTGTCCCCTGAGTGACGCATTTCCGCTATAAACTGTTCCATCAGCTTTACAATCTGTCCGGATTGGGACACTCCGGCGGTCTCGCAAGCGGTCTTGAATTCATCAGCGGTCTTCTGGTACATCGCAAAGGATTTCCGGATATACCCGTTCTTTTTGTCCCATCTGTCTTGTGGTCTAGTCATTGCTCCACCTCTTGACCGCATCCACCAGACCATATCCCCCCGCAATTAAAAGAGCGATATTTAGCGGAATACTGTCGCTTGCGACTTGAAAGATAACCGCCAATGCTAGAAGTGAATAAAATATTTTTCTTTTCATGGTCTTTTCGATGAGCTATAATAGCAACTAAGGGGGGAGAGGCTTTCGCCTCTTCCTCTACCTTAGAGCCTGTATTAGGTCTGCTATTGCTTGAAGGACTGCGGTGAGTGCAATCACGATCTGCAATGCAAACTTGATACGGCTCTTTTTTGCCTTTTGCTCGTCTCTTATCTCCTTTCTATTTAATATATCACAAGTTATCCCGTATTTCAGCCCATATCATTTCTTCTCTTATTTCATCGCATCATCGCATATTTCTTCACCATACCTTCTGCAAACGCCCTTTTGTCTCTCCGTTCTGCACGGGAAATCAGGATGTTTCCGCCATGTCCGGTGCCACAGGCACCTATACCACGTCCTTGTCGCACCGGATGCGTCTTTTTCTCTTTTCAAACGAAAGGATGGATGTATTTTGTAAGTCAAAAAGTCTGTCGCACTGACTGCATTTGAAGCGACGGATCATAACTCTCTGCTTCTTACCGCCTTCTCGCCGGAGAATTTGCTTTCTCAAATCACGATATGTAAGAGAGACCCTTCATCTAGGGCATGATGGTACAGATTCGTTGCTCACAATATAAAAAATCTAGCTCTTCATGGCTCGGCTCCTCAGTTCATAGTTTGATACACTGAACGAGGTTTTTGACCAAGGCTCAACGTACACGACGTTGCGGGAGGTACTTTGAGCCTTTCTTGTCTTTAGACTGATTGACAGTAAAACGATCGCTTTCGCGACAAGCAAGCAGAGCTATTATATGTTATTGGAAGAGGGCAGCAACACTATCCTTATGCCGCTTCCTTGAAAAATTCCTGATTTTTCTTGGGTTAATCATTTTTATCCCCGCTTTTCTTTCGTGTAATTCATTTTCCCTCAACTGTCACGCCTTAACGCTATAAAATCCTGTTTTCCAATGTATTTTACTTTCACTCTTCCAGCCATTTCCTTACAAACATTTCGTTCTTTCCAATTCCTTCAAACCATGACCAGTGGAGTTCTGCTTTTCTATCTCCGTATGGTGTACCTAATTCTCCATTCGCTTTTACGTGCCACAAGTCTTCCGATCATCCACCGTATTTTTCTACAAACTCAGCGGCAATTCTTTATTCTGTATTTGTCCCTTTTCCCGACGAACACTTCTTTATTCTGAAGTTTCGATCCTCCTGCTAAATGGGATCTATCACCTAGTGACAAAGCCAGTATATTATAATTTTGGAACTTTGCTCTGATAGACGACGGTCTAAGTTTACTGTAGGAATCAAGCGGGCAGAGATACCAGTAACGTGAAATCAGGTAAGCTTCCTTCATCACTACTGTACTTCTGTCTGATGCCTATCAAGAAAGTAAGAAAGTTCGCACCGGCGATCAGAGCGCCCTTTGAATAAAGGCAAGGTTACAACACTCTTTCATACATGAGATCTAACCAAATTCACCGAAGCTTCTGTTTATAATCCAGCTGGAATGCATCCGTATCGGTTGTTAAACCGAAGTCTGAAATGCCGGCTTCTGTCATTTTCTGTCGGAGCACTCCCTGTGTTTCATTTACGGAAGAGCGTCGTAAAATGCCGCGATCTGGATATCCGTTTCTCCCCTCTTTCGCATTTTCTCCACGAATGGTGCTTCGTCCTCCGGCAGCTCCGAAAGGATCTTCTGTGCTTCCTCTTCCGTTAATTTCTTGGTTGGTATCATAATGAGTGGCATGTGCATAATCATCTGCTCCCTTCAAAATAGGTTGTTGGGTGTCTGTCTCCTGCGTTCCCTTAAATAAATCGTAATTCTGTTGATCTGCGCCGTCAATAATCTTATCGGTACTTCCTTGTAAAATCTTTGCTTCTTTCGCCTTTTGAAGAAGTGGAATTTCTCCATGCAGTTCCATTTTGGGAGCCTCTGTATTTAGAATGGTATCTTTTAATCCTTTTGCAGTATCGATATCCGGTCTATATCCATACAGTTTGGAAGGCTCCGTTTCCTGCAAAGCCTTTGTGACAAGTGCGTTTTGGCGTGCATTCCTTGCCGTCTCCATAAACGATGGAACGACTTGGTTTAGGACAATGTCTGATACCAGATTCTGCGCAAAGCTCGCCCCTTGATCTTTCAAAAGCTGTTTAGCAGCTTCCTCTCGCTTCATACCGTTTTCACGGTTTTCCAGATATGCCGGGAAATCACTGACAAGCAAATCAGAGGCCTGATTAATTCCCATGTTTGCAATTGTTTCTCCAACAGCCGGACTGGCCATCCCTCTGTATAACGCCTGTACGGCTTTATTGGCAGGTTCCAGTCTCTGTGCAGCTTGACCGATTGCATGAATCTCCTTTGTAATTCCTGCCTTCTCCAGTGCCTTTGCGGCTTTTTCAGTAAGCCCCGCTTCCTTTGCAACCTGCGAAACTGTCGCATAAGCAGCCATGTTGCCCGCAATCTTTCCGCCACCATAGGCATAAGGGTTCTGCGTCTTGTTCTTCTTCTCGTATTCCTTTCCAAAATCCTGAAGCCGTCTGGTCGCTTTAACCTCATCCTGTAAATCCTGGTTATGAGTCACATTGGCGATCTTTTCATTTAAGGCATTTGAGGCATCTCCAAACAGCCTTCCCATTCCAGTAATGCCGAATCCTCTTCCAAAGCCCTGAACTGCACTGGTGATTGGATTTTGATTCGCTACGCTCCATGCCGTTTGTGTATAGATGCTCTGATCCGGACGCCCTTCTCCCCTTGCGGACACTCGGACGCTCTGCGCTTCTTCCTTTGTGCCGTAGATTGCCTTTCCGTGCGCATCAACCCCCTTTTGATAGAGCTCCTGTCCGTTCTTGCACATGGTAGGGATTTGCTTGAATCCACTTCTTTGCTACTTCCTTGGCTTCTTTGATCTCTTCGGCATTCAATTTCCGCTTCGACATCAACTGACTGTAGTATTCGATTTTCTGCCAGTCATTTTTGCGGCTTGCCACTGATTCACGTATGCTAGAGCTTTACATCCTTCTGAATTAACAAAGCTCTCAAACTGTGTTCTCGTCTCCTGTGTTCCCATCTCCGCCTTATGTCACGCAACAAATTAATCTTCCTCTTGACCGCACAAATGCAGCCCCATAATTTCTGAGTTTTTTATTTCCGCCAATCTGAGCGTACTTTTTTACAGCACGTTTTTTTCTGTTGACCATTCCCTTTTTACAGTTATAGTTATTCACAAAAAATAACAATCAAGAAGGAGAATACCCTAAGCTTAGCGGCAACCGGTCTTCTTATTCCATGTCCGGCGAGAGTGTTTTAACTCCTAGCCATACACATTCCAACGATATAATAAGAAGATCCTTTTTTGCAATATCAAAATGAAAAACCATCTATCGGACAGACTCTTTTCCTTTTCTTCGGTTCCAGATCTCTCCATTCAGAACTGCCCCGCCTATAGAACATGCGGCCACTTTACCTCTCACGACAGTTGTCAGAGATATGTTGTCGATCTTGTTCCGGCCCACAATTTTACGCTCCGCTGTGTCCGCAGCCACACCCATGCACTGCTGAAGGATCCTCTGGTTCCTTACTCTCAGTACAGCCTTCGTTTTATGCTCTAGGTTCTTAAGGCTTACTTAAGACATTCAAAATCCGTCCCTCAGATTTGTCAGATGTTACTGATCTCCTTCCTGATTGCTCAGTCCCTTCGTCATCTCGCTGACCTAAGATCTGAACCCCCCCTTCAATTCCGAGCTGTTTTGTGGGTCGCTTCATCTTTCGAGTTGATACTCCGTTAACGTACGCTTCTTGAAGAACCTGTACCAATGCCACTTCACTGCGTTTGTAAGCATTCAAGAAGAATGGAATATACCCATCCTAGCGCACTTTAGGATCCATAAGATAAATCGTCCCAAGGCGGATATCCAGACGTATGGGACAGTAACCGTAACGATAGCTAGATCTTCCGTCAGAACGTTCGCTCTTATCGGCATTCAGCTTAATGGGAACCTCAGCTTCCATCATCTGTTCGCAGAACCATTCCAGCATGCTGAGCATAGGATCACCCCCCGCATACGCAGGACAAATGCACCCGGCCATTTGCGGCCAAGTGCCAATTCACACATAATAGATTCGTTTTGTTTAATCCCAGTCGTGATGATGCGGACATCTTTCGCATATCCGTTCCGTGTGCTCATCGTCCTTGAAATTCGCCTCGAGGATGGAGGCCGGATCAAGGCCGACGGTCAAACACATCCAGATTTCATAACATGTTTCCGCCGAGATATCCTTGCGTGCCACATTGCACATTCGCAGTTCATTGTTTGGCATGTAACCTTTTCGCCTCCTCCAATAATGTTTTTACCTTCTCCCCGAATTCATCCTTGCTCCACCCGGTTTTTGCAATCCAGGATCACCCCCGCATACGCGGAACAAATCTGTATATGTCAACACCTTTTTCAAGAATTTTTTAAATCATATTGGACTTTGAACGTCAAAAGCTCTAAGACATAATCCGGCGGTTTTCGCCTGCCACACTCCCACTCTTCGATGGTGCGCTTGGGGATATGATACGCTTCTGCAAATTTCGCTTGCGAAAGTCCGGTTGACGCACGAAGGTTTTTAATTGCATTATCCATTGTTCATCCTCTTTCTTGTATGAGGTAGTGTCAAGTTCACTACCTATTTTTAGTTCCAAAACCTTGATTTTACGGGAGATTCAAATAAAAAGAGCATTGACCTCCCTTTTTGGTATAATGTTAGCGACCAAACCTTCACTCAACCAAAACGAGGCAATGCTCATGAATATTATACTTTACCTTCTTCAATTGTGTCATCATCTTTATCAGCAAAACTGCTGGCTTATCAACTTTATATGCAAATATATTCCGCTCAAGCAGTGGGCTTTTGACGATTCCCATTCCCCCAAGTATCAGAAATTCAAGGTGGATCAGCTCCCAAAGATCATCTATCATCACCAAGACTTGAACTGGAAGGATCTCAACCGCTATTACATCTGGAAGTACGGCAAGCCGGTCAAACCCGTACAGCGTCGCTCCGAATGTGACATCCCGGAAGACTGCACCTGTCCTGCCTGCAAAGCCCCAAAGCCTTATCTGTACCGCAACAATGGCAAAGTTGGTCAGCTGATGTGCAAAGTTTGTGGGACTCTGTTCTCACCTGAGAAAATCGTTTTGCAAAGACCCTCTCTCAAGTGTCTCTATTGTTCCCATGCCCTAGCCCGAAAGAAAGATCGTAAGCACTTTATCCTCCACAAATGCATAAACCCTAAATGCTCTTACTATCTCCACAACCTGAAAAAGGTTGATAAAACAGACTTGGACGAGGATTATGGTAAGAACAAATATAAACTCCACTATATCTATCGTGAGTTTACGATAAATTTCTTTAAGATGGACATTACCACCCTTCCGAAGAATGCCTCCTCGTTGAAATTCAGCAAAAACAATGCTTATATCATGTCTCTGTGCCTTTCCTGCCGGATCAATCTCGGCCTCTCACTCCGCAAGACCGCACAGGCTATGAATGACATCCACGGCGTATCTATATCTCACCAGATGGTTGCCAACTACTGTAAAACCGCCTCCATCTGCATCAAACCGTTTGTTGACACCTATCCTTACGAAAAAGGCTCTGTCATGGTAGGCGATGAAACCTACATCAAAGTCCGTGGTGTAAAAGGTTACATTTGGCTGATCATCAATGCGGCAACACGCACTGATGCCGTTTCCACTGAGTTCAGACCGTATAAGCAGATGATTGAGCGATTAAACCGAATCTATAAAGCCTCTTACAGATCTATCAACGGTTTTGATAACTACGATGGTGCCAACTATAACCTTGCACTATGGGTTGCCTATTACAACTTCCTACGTCCTCATAAATTCCTCCGCTTTCACACACCAGTTGAACAGACATCATCAAGAATGGCGACAACATGCCGGCCAAATGGCAGCTCATGATCTTCCTTGGACAACAGACCATTAAAAGATACAGGAAACTGCTGCGTAATCAGGAGCGGAACCGTTGTCAAGGGAACCGTGGAATACCGCAGCGGCGCAAGCCGCATGGGTATGCCGCGAAAGTTCCTTGACATAAGGTTCTCGAATTATCCTCTTATAAAGGGAAAGGGGCAGCTGCGCCTTTCCCTGCCTCCGGCGAGGACGGGTCTGGGCGGAGTCCAGAGCTGAGGTCAAGGGGATCCTCCCCTTGCGGGTTCTTAGGTCAGCGCCCTAAGCCCTCGGAGAGCCTCTCGGCTCCAATATCTACAATATACATTTGTATAAGGATCACCCCCGCATATGCGGGACAAATGGGCATCCAGTATGAATTATAATAGTTCCGGTAGGATCATCCCCGCATACGCGGGACAAATCTGAGCGATTGCCTGTTCCTCTGTCATCATCCGGGATCATCCCCGCATACGCGGGACAAATTGAAAGATTGGTGGGTATCGGCGGCGAAATTTAGGATCATCCCCGCATACGCGGGACAAATAAAGATTTGGAGCTCCCGTATATTCATCAGCCGGGATCATCCCCGCATACGCGGGACAAATCTTGTTGGTTGCTCTAATATCGATGGTTTGCTGGGATCACCCCCGCATACGCGGGACAAATACATTACAAAGCTTTTTTTACTCTTTTCCATTGGGATCACCCCCGCATACGCGGGACAAATTCGAAGTCGAAGTAATTGCGGAGATAGCCGATAGGATCACCCCCGCATACGCGGGACAAATCTTGACACGAACGAGAGGCACCAGATCGTAGAGGGATCACCCCCGCATACGCGGGACAAATTACCTATACCGACATAACTAGAGTCGTGGGATGGGATCACCCCCGCATACGCGGGACAAATCTCTTTCCACGTTTTGGTCTTGATCTTGCGTCCGGATCACCCCCGCATACGCGGGACAAATTTTAAAGTTCAGTATTCGAATGATGGAATCACAGGATCACCCCCGCATACGCGGGACAAATTTCTCAAACTCCTCTACGCTGTTATACCCACTAGGATCACCCCCGCATACGCGGGACAAATGTCAAGCTCGTCGCCTAAAAGCTCGTAGTCCCAGGATCACCCCCGCATACGCGGGACAAATCACTTGCGAGGATGTCGAAGCGAGGTATAGGGAGGATCACCCCCGCATACGCGGGACAAATCGCACTGGAGATCAGCGTGGAGCGACTGCTCAGGGATCACCCCCGCATACGCGGGACAAATATCGATTGAATACAGATTCGTTCGTGTCGTCGAGGATCACCCCCGCATACGCGGGACAAATGTGTTGTATTCTCCAGCGTTGTAGTTCCCTGTAGGATCATCCCCGCATACGCGGGACTAATTTACAGTGCACAAGAGACGAAATCTGCGGGTGGGGATCATCCCCGCATACGCGGGACTAATAGCCTATCATATTCCCAAGCGCACTGTGCAAGAGGATCATCCCCGCATACGCGGGACTAATCGAGTCTCGCCTCGCTATTATTGTCGACCTCTAGGATCATCCCCGCATACGCGGGACTAATGAAAAAGTTGATGGAAAGCTCAAGAGAACAAGAGGATCATCCCCGCATACGCGGGACTAATGAAGGAAGTAAAGGCTTCGGCTGATAATTACAAGGATCATCCCCGCATACGCGGGACTAATATCTTGTAAAAGAATGGCAGAAGTCCAAACAGGGGATCATCCCCGCATACGCGGGACTAATTGCGAGTTATGCGGAACGAAGTATGCCGATAGGGGATCATCCCCGCATACGCGGGACTAATGCTTTCTTCTAATTCGGCGCGGGTCGTCATATAGGATCATCCCCGCATACGCGGGACTAATTCTGAGACCGCTTGCGCCATGGCTTCATGGATGGGATCATCCCCGCATACGCGGGACTAATCAGATAAGCGGGCAAATGCGGACGTGTGCGGGAGGATCATCCCCGCATACGCGGGACTAATTGTTACATATACTCATAACATCATAACATCATAGGATCATCCCCGCATACGCGGGACTAATGATAAAATTTATTAACTCATAAACTCTATCAAAGGATCATCCCCGCATACGCGGGACTAATTGAAATTCTGAACTGCTTCTCTCCACCTTTCAGGATCATCCCCGCATACGCGGGACTAATTCAAAATCACGGATGAGCAGATGGATGCGCTCAGGATCATCCCCGCATACGCGGGACTAATTGAGGAAACGAAAAGCACGTCAAAGATACGCGAGGATCATCCCCGCATACGCGGGACTAATGTTTTGTTTGGATGTCTTCTGCACTGAAGTACAGGATCATCCCCGCATACGCGGGACTAATTTCCTGCATCCCTTTCCAGTTTTCTTTTACTGAGGATCATCCCCGCATACGCGGGACTAATCTACCCCGACACGGGTGAGGCAGGCAACATTTAGGATCATCCCCGCATACGCGGGACTAATTTCGCGCCCTGCCCGACGGCGAAAAGAATTTTGGGATCATCCCCGCATACGCGGGACTAATCCAGATCGACCGCCAGAGCGTGCAGCGCCTCTGGGATCATCCCCGCATACGCGGGACTAATCTCGTAGCAATTTATCTAAATCCTTCTCCATAAGGATCATCCCCGCATACGCGGGACTAATTTGGAGATATTACCTACTCGGATGATGACGTAGGGATCATCCCCGCATACGCGGGACTAATTTTGACGGATGCTTCAATGAGTGCGTCCATTTGGGATCATCCCCCGCATACGCGGGACTAATTTTTGACCTGTGTTTGAACCACGTTGAACCTTGGGATCATCCCCGCATACGCGGGACTAATTTCACAGACCACACGACACAAGGCACACCTGTAGGATCATCCCCGCATACGCGGGACTAATGTCACAAGTACACAGATGGCACTCACGGAAACAGGATCATCCCCGCATACGCGGGACTAATCTCCCTGCATTACTTCATCCGGATCGAATCCCAGGATCATCCCCGCATACGCGGGACTAATTGATCGGCGACCGCCTGTATTGTACCGTTAGAGGGGATCATCCCCGCATACGCGGGACTAATTTCTACCATCCGTCTGCATCGGAATGGGATGTAGGATCATCCCCGCATACGCGGGACTAATCACAAAAGAGTTTTCGCAACTACTGGATGGGGTGGATCATCCCCGCATACGCGGGACTAATAATAACGGAACGCAGTGGACGGAGATCAGTAAGGGATCATCCCCGCATACGCGGGACTAATAAGAAAGAAGACGTTCACCTTGCAGATAAATGGGGATCATCCCCGCATACGCGGGACTAATTCCAAACAAAACCCGTTCAAATCATCGGAAAGGGGATCATCCCCGCATACGCGGGACTAATGCTCTTATAATCCGCTCCCGGTATTTAGTTTTAGGATCATCCCCGCATACGCGGGACTAATTACAATGATAGCCTCAAACTGCCCCTTTTCACTAGGATCATCCCCGCATACGCGGGACTAATAATATCCTTCTTGTCTCCGAGTTCGCTATGCCAGGATCATCCCCGCATACGCGGGACTAATTGCCGGCACGACAACGAAGCGTCCCATCGTGGGGGATCATCCCCGCATACGCGGGACTAATTGGAGTAGGCTGTGCCTTTGGCATATCCTGCCCGGATCATCCCCGCATACGCGGGACTAATGATCCGGTAAGGTGCCCCAATGCAGCAAGGGAGGGATCATCCCCCGCATACGCGGGACTAATTTTCAGATCTGCCCCTCTGTGTTTGGCCACCTGGGATCATCCCCGCATACGCGGGACTAATCAAAAGGGTTGTTGCCTGTGATCTCCAGCGCCGGGATCATCCACGCATACGCGGGACTAATCGTAGATCTTTTGGCATTCAAGGTGCAAGATGAGGATCATCCCCGCATACGCGGGACTAATTTTGTCGCAAACATAATCCCTCAACCCAATCCAGGATCATCCCCGCATACGCGGGACTAATTCAAGGTAAACTGTCGGAGCTTGTTGCTCTGGAGGATCATCCCCGCATACGCGGGACTAATCTGGCGGGGCGATCATGCAAGCGGGGACGGCGGGGATCATCCCCGCATACGCGGGACTAATAGGAGGTCATAGGTTCAAATCCTATTCCCGCTAGGATCATCCCCGCATACGCGGGACTAATCGGAAGAGTACACGGTCGGCAAACATACCGTTATGGATCATCCCCGCATACGCGGGACTAATTCTGTGACCGCTTGCGCCATGGCTTCATGGATGGGATCATCCCCGCATACGCGGGACTAATTACCTGGTCGGCGTCACCGCCGAGCTCCGGGTGGGATCATCCCCGCATACGCGGGACTAATTGAAGATTACAGTCGGAGACGGATATGCGAACAGGATCATCCCCGCATACGCGGGACTAATTACCTGGTCGGCGTCACCGCCGAGCTCCGGGTTGGATCATCCCCGCATACGCGGGACTAATAGGTCCAGTGTGGCTATGATCTTGTAGGACTCAAGGATCATCCCCGCATACGCGGGACTAATTGAGTAACCTTTTCAAGTTTCCATCCGATCTTAGGATCATCCCCGCATACGCGGGACTAATAGGATTTAGATAAATTATTGCGAGAAGCAGACAGGATCATCCCCGCATACGCGGGACTAATCCCCCGAGCGGGGAGAGGGAAACACCGAAATCAGGATCATCCCCGCATACGCGGGACTAATCGGCTGTCGTTCGGAACGTTTTTGACTGGTTCAGGATCATCCCCGCATACGCGGGACTAATAATCATGAGCACATTATACGAGCTTACAAGCGAGGATCATCCCCGCATACGCGGGACTAATCATCAAGAATCGCCTGTCCTGTTTGCCCGAAGGGGATCATCCCCGCATACGCGGGACTAATTTTTGTGCAACCTCTAATTCAGTCAAACGGGTGGGATCATCCCCGCATACGCGGGACTAATGGTTCCTGTCTGCCTATATGGGATATCGTCTGAGGATCATCCCCGCATACGCGGGACTAATGGATGGGCGGGGGAATTTATCTTCAAGCACATAGGATCATCCCCGCATACGCGGGACTAATTCTGTGATTCATCAAGCATAAGTGTGAACCCTGGGATCATCCCCGCATACGCGGGACTAATGTTTCAAAAGGCACCTCGGCGGCACAGGGATTAGGATCATCCCCGCATACGCGGGACTAATAGGTCATATACCCGCACGCTTTGATCTGTGCCAGGATCATCCCCGCATACGCGGGACTAATCGTTCTTCGTACATCCGTTATTGACGGGGAATAGGATCATCCCCGCATACGCGGGACTAATTGGTTGTTATATCCTTATGACCTAACCTTTCCAGGATCATCCCCGCATACGCGGGACTAATCCCCTTTAAATGTCAAGATCACAGACGGGACTAGGATCATCCCCGCATACGCGGGACTAATACTTAAAGATCCCCTAAAATAAAGAGCCTTACGGCAGATGTTGACAAAATCCATTCACTTTTGTTGCCAATTCATAGGTCAATTTAGCATCTTCTAACGCCCTATGCAACTGCTCTTTTTGTATTCCATAGCTTTGTAGCGAAGTTTCCAGCTTATAGTTTTTCTGAAATGGCTTTTCTTTTTTTATTATCCTCATCAAATCCATAGAAGAATTATGTAACTTTTCCATGCCATTTTTTTGTAAAATAGCATTCAAGAAACGAAGGTCAAAGGCAATATTATATCCGACAATAATTGCCCCTTTTAAAAAATCCAATACCTCTTTCAATACAATCTCAACTTTTCTGCCTTCCCTTTTTAAAAGGTCTGTAGTAATACCTGTTAATTCAGTAATTTCCTTGGGCAAATCCCCCTCATATTCCAGTAAAGATTGAAATTCTATAATACCGGAGTCCTGCATTACTTTTACTGCTCCTATTTCGATAATACTATTACTTTGTTCATTTAAACCATCTGTTTCCAAATCCAGAAAAGCATAGCACTCTTTCTTTTCGCCACTATGGTTATTCGCATATTTTCTTGCTTTATAGTATTTGCTGGCATTACTAAAGCCTTCCTTTATCCCTTCATTATCTCCTTCCGGTTCTGTTTCCAAGGGAAAACAAATCAATGGTATTCCATCACTGTAATATATTTCTCTCTTGGTATTTAAGGTATTGAAAGTATATCCAAGTTCATTTCTCATAGGGTAAGATATCGTTGCTTCTCCGCTTCCCACAGCATCTTGAATTCTTTCCCAAAGTTTATCTCTTACTTTCGAATTAAAATTTCCAATATAAACTCCGGTAGCAATTTCTTGCATCCACTTAGATAAATCTCCCTTAAGAGAATTACTGACCTTGGATAAAGTAATCACTGTCATTGGCATGATGAATCCTCACTATAATTTACACCGTAAGAAACAAGTCTTTCCTTATCATCCCATAAACTAATACTGTCAACTTCAAAAAATTGATCTTCTTCTACCTCCAGCAAATTTTGAATATCCTTAACCATTCGTTCCAATAGCTTCGTCTCTGTAAAAATATCTCTCATTTTTTTGCGAACTTCTCGTGGAAGATCCTCTTCTTCCAAACATTCTGAAACTGTCTGAAAGGCTACCGGAATCGAAGTCCAAGCCTTATACAAATCGGCAATATCATATACAAAGGACAAGTCATGTCCTGTATGCACAAATCCCAATCCCGGAGAAAGTCCCAAGGCAACAATCACACTGTAAGCCAATCCGTATAACGCAACATTGGCAACCGATAAGGCTTGATTTATAGGCGTTGCATCAAAAAAATCTTCCGGATCATAATCCCTTTTATCCCATGCCACATGATATTCCTTGGACATATTTCGATAAACTGTTCTAATTCTGGCACCTTCTCTACCTCGAAGCTGCTGCATGGTTAATTTCGAAACATCTTCTCCTTCAAAAACGCATTTGATACATTTTTTTCTGGCAATCTGTAATCTGCTTCGTGTATTACTCACCAAATCAGCTTGTTTTTTTCCAAGAAACGAGAGGAATGAGACAAAAGCCCTTCCGTGGGCGTATTGTCTCACTCCTCTTTCTCCTGTCCATAGGACACTGGTACCCGTATCCCCCAAAAGTTCCATTGCTCTATGAGAGATATCTGTTCCCGGTCCCAGCATAAAAATACCGATCATAGATACCGGTACACGAACAATACCATGCTGGTCTGCAACAGTTATAGAAGAATCTTGACGATGAATTTTAGCATGCTCTACATAAATAAAACTGACACGATCTCCAATTCTGGGAAGTTCATTTAACTCTACTTTCTTTACATACACATCACGATTCTTATTCATATTATTATACCGGTATCACAGTTAATAAACCACAACCATAAGCCTTTTTCTTTCCAATACCATCACATAATGCCTTTCTGAATTGCTCAGCATCAATAACGGTTAGAATTCCTTCATAGATTACTTGAGAAATAGGTGTATCCCTCATTCCTTTCTTTTTCAGCGTTTCAAACTTTCTTTCCTTAATCACAAAGTCTTCTGAATTCAAAGAAAATCCATTTTTTTCCGCCCTATCTAAGAGAAACCGACTCTGGTTTTCAATGGTGAGAAGGGGTACAGGCTTTCCGCGTTTCTCTCCTTCAATAAGCTTCGCTACAACCGGGTTTAAAGTGGTACGAAAACGGTACTTTTTCCCTTCTTGAATACTCGCCAAAAAAGAATCGTAGGATTTTGTTTCCCCACTACCATCCACACCATATTTTTCTAAAGCCTTCAAGGAAGGCTTTTCTTCACTTAGAATAAGTAAATATTGTCTTCCCTGGATGCTATCAATTCTCCATAGTTTTCTTGAGCGTTCCAGCATAGAAATTTGTCCTACAAAAGAATCTTCCACCCAACTATGATATGCCCCCAAATGGGTCAAGTCTCGGATTTTTCTCCGATTCTCTCTATCTATTTCCACTCTGGAAAGATACATTATGCCCCCTCCAATGTTGAAAAAACGTCATGTTCTATATCTTCCGCTCCTAAGCCTTTTTCTATTCCGCTTAAAACTTCGATAGAAATACAAGCTTCCTGCCTAAAGGCAAACTGTCTTCCCTTCTGCGAAAAAGAAATAGGAATATCCCTTCTAAGCTTCGACCTGGAAATTTTTTCATCTTTTAATATCTCTTCATCCGCATAAACTTCCAGAGATATTTTCTCTCCAATGCCTTGTTTTCTCTTCTTTTTTTTATACCAAGGAGCCGCCTGCCAAGGCAAATTTCTAAGGCTATCCAGAATATCTTCTGCACTTACTCCTAAGAAAAAATCTACTGGAACAGGCAGGGATCGTCTCCCCATAAAAGGCTGAAAATAAGGGGATTTGATGGCTTTTGTAAGAGTATCTATCAATTCGTCCATACCGGAAAGGGCAACAACAAACAGAGCATCCTCCAAATAATACCGGTTCGTTACGTATGTCCTTAACTCCGCTCCCGTGTCCTTATGGGATCTGGCAATATGGTAATCTCTCAATAAAGCCCCATCCTGATCTATCCGCACTGCAAATTGCAATTTGGATAACTCTCTTATTTTCTCTGCCTCATCTCGTCTATAGCCTAAACAAGCTGCCAATAGCCCTATCACTGCGCTTTTAGACGGATAGTATTCGGTATAACGAGTCTCAAAATGAGAAGATGTTCCGTAGGACTGAAGGGGTCCTGCAAATTTCAGCAAAATAGTCTTCATCCTCTTCTCCTTATAAACGATTATCTAATTCTTCTCCTAAATCATGTAACAAATCAGACAAACTAAGTTCCTCTTTTGCCCCTTCTAAGGAATGCCCCTCAGATAAGTTGAGGTAAAACGATATTTCCGGCTTTTCTACAAATCGTTGCACGTTCTTATGCTCTTTAAACATAGCTTCTATAGACTCATTCACAAAGCCTTCCTGCGATAATTTTGTTTTAATCGCTGTCTCAAAAGCGCTAACAAAACTTACGGGGCGATCTTTCCTTAAGGATATTACAACGGAAGAGGGCACCGTCTGGTTTGCAAAGCTATTCATTTTTCCTGTAGGAAGAGAATTTAAGAAGGCTTCCACAAATAGCTTTATTGCTTCAATAGTTTGACCTTTATTTTCATTTAATTGGCGATAAAATTCATGCAGTGCAACATTGCCATATCGGTATAAGGTTGAAGAGTTGTATTCTATAGTACCTAACATTCCTGCCCCGGACTGATCCTCTTTTGATAAATCATCTAAAGCTGTATAAAAGTCAAACTCAGATTGTACTCCATGGGTAGAAATCGCATGGGCAATTTGAGCAGAAGCATCTTCATTTAAGCTTGCATCATCCGCCACCATTCGACCAAACAGGGCAATATCAATAGCGATATTGCTATTTAATATCTCCTGAAGTACTTTCTTGTCTAAATTATTCTTAACTGCTTCTTTTGCCAAATTATCAGCCTGTTCTTTTCCCAAGAAAAATAAAGCTTTTACTCTGTTATCTTTCGTTGTGGAAATTCCTGCTGCATTGAAGGTCTTTACAGATTTATTTACCGCATCTTCTAAGGAAAGTTCCGGTTTCAGTTCTCTGATTTTTTCTGCAAGAAAATTTACTACATCCAAGCTACGAACTCCCACATTGGAAAGATTTCCATTTTCCTTAAAGTAATCTCGTATTGCTTTCTTCCAAGACTGGGAACTAACTCTAGCTCTTCTTACTCCACCATAAACTGCCGTCTTGGGGCTACCAGTATCATCTCTATTGATATTAGAAGGTGGAAGGGTTTGAATAACATGGATGTCTAAAAATAGCTTTTCTTTACTCATTTGTGCTCTCCTTTTCTACAGTGTTTTTTTGAAATGTTTGATAATATGCTCTTGCCCAATCCATCAGGATATTGTCCTGCTTACCTTTTTGCATCCAGAACAAATCAATTGCTAATTTAGGATAATTCACAGAAGGATTTACTGCATTTGCCTTTAAAATCTTTATCATTTGTCTAAGGTAATGGGATAACTCCTCAAAGCTCCCGGCTGTAACCATGGTATTAAAGCGCTCATCCATCGCTTTTGTCTTACTTTCATCTCCACGAAGAGCCCGTAAGCTTTCTCCGATATTTCGAGTAGATTTTTCCTCTCCTCTTTCCGACTTTGAGGCGCCCTGCTGCATTAAAGCATAAATCTGCAAGCTAAGATAAATTGCATTTTCCTCTGCGGTTATCCTAGATTTATCCCCCAGATATTCCTCCGGGAGGTTTTCAAAAAGTAAGGGCCAAACCTGCGGAACATTCGTCAGTTCTTTTCCTATTGAATCTCTAATTCCCGCTAGTAAGGCTTTTCCACTTCCAAAGGTTTTGATAGGCTCAATTTCCGCAATGATTTTTCTCATCACTGCATCTACTGATTTTCTTTCTTCCTCCATAGTTCCTCCTATTCTTGATTTAATTTCTTCTTTAATCTAAAAAGAAAAGACTCATATTCAGTAAAGATATTCTTAACTCCTTTTGCATTTTCCTCATATATCCCTTTGATATCTCTCTTTCTATACTCATTTACTTTTTCTAAAGCTCGTTCTTTCATTTCAAATAGAAGAGTTTCCTTCCACTGTTTCATCTTTTCTTCTTTGGAACTTAAGCTATCAATTCCACTAAGCCAATCTCGGAACGGCTTGTCCAATGCAAAGTAGGCTTGTTCTAATTCTTCCTCTACAGACTTTTTGGTATTTCTAATATCATACACATTTTTTAAAAAGCCCTTGTAGATAACGCCAACTACCTCCTTGGTATCTTCCACAACCTCCTTGATACGTACAACCCAGCCTTCTTTTCCTTTTTGAAATAACACAATCTCATGTAAAGCTAGGTCATCAATCATTTCATTTACCGGTACCCAAGAAGTTGCATTTCCATCGTCTTGCATTCCGACCGCAGAAATTTTAACTTGAGGTTTTTGAATATACTTTTCTATCTTAGATAACCAAGTAATCATTCCCGGTTCCCTACTATCTTCCGATACGTCTGAAGGAACGGTAATTAAACCAAAGGATCTCCATAAAGCCTGACCGGGTCGGTATTTCTCGGTGTATAGAAGTTTTTATTTTCTCCTGAATCATTGTATTTCCATAAAGTCATTGGCTCGGTTTCCATCATTCTATGATCCAGCTCCGGAAGCTTTACAATGTCAAGCTTAATATCTTTCGAAAAATCTATTGCCAAATCAAGCAAAGATGCCCTACTCCAATTGGTATATAGTTCTGCAAGATTATCTGCTATTCCAAGAAAGCTCCTATCTATATTTTCTGCTCCGGAATACTCCCAGCAAGGTCTTTGTATTGGCAATATATCTCCAACTGCTTTTACTGCTACTTTCAGATTCAGCATCAAAGTTTCAAACAATGTATCTCCATTTAGAAAAATACCGCCAATATCAAATAGCCACCCTTTAGAGGCCTTATACTTTTCCTCTCCAACGATTGCTTTATCGGAAAGACCAATATAGCCTTGCAGCATAAGAAGCCACCTGGCAAACTCTCCTTCCTTCATTTTGCTCTTGTATTCAATAGTCATTGGAGAAAATAAAGCCACCTTATTATCGCTTTCTGATATATTTCTGTTCAGATTCTTACCGGAAATAGAACTGGGATTTTTACCGCCTTTCATTCTGGGTAAAATCTCTTCCTTGGTCACCTGATAAAAAGGATATTTCTCATCCAGCAGGTAAAAATGCTCTTTCCAAGTCTCCAAATATTTCCTAACTACTGAAGGAAATTTACCTCTTTGCCATAGTGTCTTCCACGTTTCCATGAGGGCATCATTATATTCCTCTTCGTCATCCTCGGAAACAGCCTCCTTTTGTTGAAATTTCTCGTCAATTTCTAAAAAGTCATAGGCTTCTCCATCAGCATTTACCCGGGAGAATACGGTATGTAGTACCGCTAATAGGAATCGCAGCATTGCAAAATCCTGCGTCGCCATCTCCCCTGCCAAGCACCGATACTTTTCCGCATTTTCAAAAAGGGGAATGAGGGATACTTCTTTCATTTCCCCTTCTTCCAAAACTCGAATCCAGTTTTCTTCTAACAAATTAAATCGGCTCAAGCTTTACACCTCCTTCTTATGCCACTGCAAGCCAAATTTTTCATCGTAATGTAAAACAATATTTTTTAAGGGAAAGTCATTATTCTCATCAAATATCAACCCTAAACTTCCCTTTAGCCACGCTTCGTTCTGCCACTCCGGCAGTTCCCGTCTGTTATAATCTTCTAAATAATGAATAAGATCCTCTTCCTTTTCTATGTGGATGATACTTTCTCCTAGCCTTAAGGTCTGACAAGCCAACTTTCTTGCAATTGACGCTTTAGAAAGCTCTTCTGAAATGTCCTTCTGCACTTGAAAAAGTCCATATCCCGCTCCATATTTTTTTACCGCTATCACTTCTATGGAAGAACCAATATCTCGAACCTTGGCCTGACATAGTTCTTCTGAATCAATAGGCAAATCATTATCCAATAAACCGTCTAAACTAATATCATCTGAACACTCCAATTTAGGCTTATCTAAGCGAAATCCTTTTGCTTTCATTTTTTGCTTCTTTAAGACTGCTTCTTGTTTCTCTTTACTCTCCTCATATTTCTTCCGAAGGTCAGGTGCTAAAGAAGGATGCCATTCTCCATACACTTCCTGCACCAGTGGTGAGATATCTCTTGGGATGGAAATGCTTTTCCCTAAAGCACATTGGGTTTTAATAAGTAAATAATCTCCATAAACCCTTCTTGATCCTTTTTCAAAGTCAAAGCTCTCACTTATTCCCATAAGATAGAGTCTCGCTTCACTATGTTCCTTAGGCCTTTCTATCTTATGCCTATGAAGTCGACCTATTCTCTGGATTAACAGATCCACAGGACATAAATCACTAATCATTAAATCAAAATCAATGTCTAGGGACTGCTCTATCACCTGGGTTCCCACTACGATAAAACGCTTAGGTCTCTCTGCATTTTTCCCGATTTTTTTGAGTAATTCCTCTTCTTTTTTTATGCGATCCGTGTCGATAAATCGAGAATGTAAAAGATGGACTTCTTCCTCCGGATAAGCTTCTAATAAATCTTTTGTGATTCTCTGCGCCCTCCCAACCGTATTTACAATAATGCCTATGACCGCTCCATTCTTACTGAGACTCTTTACGGTATCTACTAAATTCTCTTCGTCCAGCTGATAAAGCGTAACCTTTTTTTCTTTCTCTTCTTGAAAGTCTGAAAAAGATTCAACCTCACTTCCTTTGCTAAAGGTAAGCAAGGGATAGCTTTCTGTCTTAAGGAAAGCAAAATTTCCTATATCCTTCTCTTTGATTCCTCTACCTTTCAAGTAATACTTCATCAGGTCTTTTCTTCGTTCTATGGGTAAAGTCGCGGATAAGATAATGGTTGGCACTTTATAGGCTCCAAGCCATTGTAAAACCATATAGAGGTACTGCCCCATATAGGCATCGTAGGCGTGCACTTCATCAATGATGACAACCTTTTTACTAAATCCCAAATGTCGAAGCATAAGATGTTTTTGTTTTAAAGCCATAAGGAGTAAATGATCTACAGTTCCTACTATAAAATCATCCAGCATGGCCTTCTTTCTCCCGGAAAACCATTCATTCACATACACATACTTCGTTTTTTCTCCGTCCGGATCTATTCCCTCGCTACAGTTTCTGGACAAGGATTGAAACTCTTCATTTAAAGCTGCCTTTCCATGAGATAGGCGAAGAGATAATTTCTCTTGATTTTTTTGCCCAAGGGAATCTACCCAGGACTCCACTCTCGGAAATGCCGTTGGAACTGGCTTGGGTAGGCAGTCCAAAGAAAACTCCGGCACATTGCTGCTTTCCCGCCAATTGCTCTGCTGTCATTAGGGCCGCCTCCGTTTTTCCGCAGCCCATGGGAGCCTCAAGAATTACTAAGCCGATGTCCTCAGCCCCGGCAATCTCTGTAAAAACTTTTTCTTGAAAATCTCTAGGCATAAAGTGAAAGGAATTCTGATAAGTCTGTTTTGCATCAAAAAGCTGCGTCGCTTCCCATGTTTGATTCTGCGTCCATTTTAACCAGGCCGATTCCACCCTATCCTTTTTTTGTATTTCTTGTTTCGTCTTATCTTCTTGACTTGCTATTGCATCAATTAATTCTTGACCATCTTCATTTTGCAAAGAAAATAAAGGAAAATATTCCTCATTACTGGCTATCCAATCCGCCATAATTAAAAGTCCGGAAAGTAAGAGTTGCGTCGGTTTGGGACATCTAGGAAGATCCTCTACATTTTTATAACCGCAGTTCTCTAATGCCCAGAAAAGTAGCTCCTCTTGTGTCGCTTTCCATTTTTTGCATATTGGAGAATCTTCTTTTTCTTCCTGATAAAAGTTGGCAGTATAAGCTTCAACATGGGATTTAAGACTATAGTTTTCCTTCATAGGAATTCCATGATGAGCTCCTATGATAGAAGCAATTCCTCGGTTCATACCTGCTAAACGACAAATCACTTCTCCTGCATAGGCATGGGGAGTTTTCCCTCGATCGGTTAGCTCCAAACCTTTGATTCCGGAAAAACCTTCACGTTCCAACTTCTCCATCAAAAGCAGGTCCAGATCCTCAGAATTTTGAAATCCTCTTTGAATCTGAAAGGCCGGGGTAGCCTTTCCGATATCATGTATTGCCCCAATTAACATGGTCAAAGATTTAGCGGCATCTTCTTCTATCTTCATGGAATTGGCAATATATATTCTCTGTCCCTCTGAAAGCCAGTGTTCCCATAGAAGCCCCATTACTTCCCTTGTATCTTCCAGATGCCGCTTTAAAGACAGCCAGTAAAAAATGCCATCCTTCTCTTTCTTTTTCGCCCAAAGTGCTAAGCAATTTTCCATACTGTCCTCGAGCTTATAACATATCTATCATTTTTAAAATCAGACAAAATCTATAATTCAACCTTTAGGCACCATAAAATTCGTTACAATAAACAATGTACCGAAGAGATGATGCAATTATTCTATTCAATATTACCTTGAATCCGGCGAAATTCTACACCTATCTCCCTCCTCTCTCTCGATTGCTTTGTATCCTTGGCACACGCCCCCCCCGAATCAACTCCCAATCACGATCAAACGACTCAAAGAAAGGCATCTATATTCTCATGCCGTACGTAACGGAGTGTGTTCTGCCTTTCGTTCGGCTGATTGATGATTTCCCCAGACGTCCGGCAGCGGCGGCGTACCAGCGTGATGGGACTTTTCCCCGATGAGTCCTACTATGTCCGGCTGGTAACCACTTGTCTGATGGAATATGCAGAAGACTGGACGAAAACCAGAGCCTATATTCAAGAGGAATCGATGTCCGTCTTGTTACCAAAAGATGCTGCTTAATCATTCTTCCATGCGTTCAGGTGATTTTTGTGAACAATCCTTGACACTATCCCGCCCTGTTATAACGGCATTTCATGTGCAAAGAAAGGGTGGAATCCCCCTTTGCAGTGACATCGCTTAGATCGTTAATCCTTATCTGAAATCATTTGTCAAATTTTGTATTTTATCAGTTATAACTTATAAACTTGTAATTCACCCATTATGTTTCAATCGTAAGTGTGATATACTATGATCAGCCACGGAAAGGAGGGTGAAGTTTTGTGATCAAACGCGAACTGTACATGAGCCGGATCCGTCCGTTCATCGGAACGGAGCTGATCAAGGTCATGACTGGCATTCGCCGCTGCGGAAAGTCAGTCATGTTGGAGTTAATTCATCAGGAACTCACTAAGTCCGGTGTCAGCCCGACGCAGTTTATCTCCATCAATTTTGAGGATATGGGTTATTCCCATTTGCAAACCGCACAGGCACTGCACGAAGAAATCACTGCAAGAGCGGCAGAAATAGAAGGCAAGGTCTATTTGTTCTTTGATGAAATACAGGAGGTCAGGGACTGGGAGAAGTGCATCAACTCTTTCCGCGTCTCGCTGGATTGCGACATCTACATTACCGGCACCCATGCAAAGCTGCTGTCCGGTGAGCTTGCGACCTATTTAGGCGGACGGTATGTGGCGTTTGTCATTTATCCGTTCTCATTCGGGGAGTTCATGGAGCTATACCGGTCGATTGCTCCCGATACGTCCATCCAGCAGTGTTTCCAAAAGTATCTGCTTGCCGGAGGGATGCCCTATCTTGCAAATCTCCGATATTCGGACGCACCGTCCAAGCAATATCTTCACGATCTGTTCAACTCAATCCAGCTCAAGGACATCGTGAAGCGGAATAAAATCCGGGATGTAGATTTGCTGGAACGGATCCTTGTCTATGTGATTGCCAATGTGGGGACTACCTTCTCTGCGACCTCTCTTGCGAAGTTCCTGAAAAACGAACAGCGCACTGTTGCCCCGGAAACAATCCTGAACTATATCAAATATTGCTGTGAAGCGTACTTGTTCTATCAGGTAAAACGTGAAGATTTGCAGGGCAAACAGATACTTGCGTCCAACGAGAAGTATTATATTGCCGATCACGGCATCCGCGAGGCTGTTTTCGGCGGCAATATGCGGGACATCAATCTCATTTTGGAAAACATCGTCTATCTTGAGCTGCTGCGCCGGGGCTATGAGGTAACCGTGGGCAGGACGGGCGACAAGGAAATTGATTTTGTATGCAACAAGCGCAGTGAAAGGCTGTATGTTCAGGTCGCTTATCTGCTGGCATCAGAAGAAACGGTCAACCGCGAGTTTAGCGCATATGGCTCTATCCGGGATAACTTCCCGAAGTACGTTGTTTCTCTCGATGAGTTCGATATGAGCCGAAATGGTATCAAGCACCGAAATATCCGTGATTTCCTCTTAGCTGAGGAATGGAACTAAGTACGAAGCCCAGCATCAGACGAAGTTGGAGAAAACGATTGGTAGCACAGGTCAGTACATCAATCGTCTTATCAAGAATCCCGAAAGCATTATCAACAAGACTTTTGTTAAAATGCTCGAAGCACTTGATTACGACATCACTCTCGTTTACATACCGAGGGCTACCAATGTTCATTCCGATTTGGGTGAGTTGTTGCTGTAACGATAAGGAGTTACATTACTATGCGAGAAAGAGGAATCATCAATGAGATTATGAGGAAGCGTAATTTTACCTACACTACCTTATCCGAGAAGTGTGGTTACTCCACGGCGAGCGGCATATCCAACAAACTCTCACGCCCCAACGGTATGAGACTGGATATGTTCCTCAAAATGCTGAACGCTCTGGATTGCGAGTTGGTTATCCGCTCCAAACTCATCGACAAGTCGGAGTGGAAGATACCAGCGGAAGAAAATTAAATTATGACTATCTACGCTTATGCCCGAGTACCCTCACAGATACAGGCGAAAGACGGTAATTCTTTGGAGAGTCAAAAGTCGGCTCTGCTCTCTGTATATCCCGAGTCCGTCTTTTATCAAGAAGCCGATACTGGGATGACAACCGCAAGATCCGAACTCTCAAAATCCGTGATCAGGGATGTGGTCACTATGTAGATATACGGCAATGTCATTTTACTGTACTCATTCGGTTTCTGTAACTCAATATAAATACCTTTGCCGTTCCATCCGGCTCTCCTGCATTTGTATCCGGTTTTTAATGCCTCAAGTGCCTCTCCAAAATTCATGCCTGCTGCCTTCCTTTCTCGTTCTGCATATCCTGCTGCTGTTTTTCCCTCACATTTTGGATCGCCAACATGCATCCGGTGAGCGCCGCTAGGAGTATTCCTGTGGGTATTCCCCCTGCTATTGCCAGTATCTTCCCCATCAGCACCTCCTTTTTGCATACAAAAAGAGCCATGCATTTCTGCGCAGCTCTTTCAATATCGCTTATTATCTGTTTATCCTCTCACTTGGATGGTGTTTGCCTCATTCTCCGTGAGATCCTCATATTCCATATCCTCTCCAAAGAATATGCAGCACTGTTCCGGTGCATCTTTCCAGGAGCCATCTTTCTGCTTTCTTTCCATGGATCCATTATCATATCTGTATGCCCTTAGTGCTGTTTCTTGCCTTATCAAGGCCATAGGCAAACCAAAATCTTTTCTTGCTCATTTCAGCCCTCACTTAATGCATCATCTTTATTTTATCAACCTTCTCGGGAAATTTAAGAAGATCAGATAACTCAACCAGTTTAAAATTTCGGATTGCAAATGCACTGACCACACGGCTTTTCTCCTGATTCACCTTCAATCTCAAGGTTTCTTCCAGATACTTCGTGCTCGTCTCCAGTAGCCTCTTTGCCACTCGTTCGCTCTTTGCCAATAGGACAATGTCGTCCGCATAGCGTATGCACGGAACTCCACGTCTCAGATACTCCTGATCAAATTCATTGAGGTAGATGTTTGCCAACAGCGGAGACAGATTTCCTCCCTGTGGCGAACCTTCCTCTGTATCGATGACCACTCCATTTTCCATGACTCCGCTTTTCAGATATCGCGTTACCATCTGGATGACACGCTCATCCTTGATCTCTCTGCGTAGCAGGTTCACCAGAATGATATGGTTCAGTGTGTCAAAGTATTTGGACAAGTCTAGACTTACCGCTTGGGTATATCCTTGCTCCGCATACTCCTTTACCTTCCGTATGGCATCTTTTGCGCTCCGTCCGGGACGATAGCCGTAGCTTCCATCTGCAAACAGCGGCTCATAAATCGGCATCATCTGTTGTGCCATGGCTTGCTGGATGGTTCGGTCGGTGACGGTGGGAATACCAAGCTTCCGTATTCCTCCGTCCGGCTTCGGAATCTCTACTCGTCTGACAGGCTTCGGCGTGTACTTTCCGCGTCTGATCCGCTCTTCCAGTTCATAGTTATGTTCCTTCAGCCATGCAAGCGCCTCGTCTATGGTCATCCCATCAACTCCCGGCGCCCTTTGTTTGCCTTCACTCTCTTAAAAGCTCTGTTCAGGTTGTCCTTTTCCAGTATCTTCCCCAAGAGATCGGGCTGTGCACTGTCCCGTTCCTTCCATATCCGGTTGAATGAGCGGTGCGCTCTCACATACCCTTTGTGTTCCGCACTATCTCTTTGTGAGCAGCCATCGTGTCCGATGTTTTCTGCATCCATGTGCTCACCCTCCTTTCTCAGTCGTACTATGGACTCCTACTGATTCGGTCCTTTCCCTCTCGGGTACTATGACCTCTGCTGACTCCTGCGCGTTCAGCAACGCTTTCGGCGATGGTTACTCCTTTCGGAGCATTCCACGCAGACCTCCCCAGGTACCACACGTTTCTTTCCCTCCATCTACCTGCCATTTCTACTACAAACGATTCCGTGTAATTATTGGGCTTCGGCTTGTATTGCAGTCTTACCCTCACACGAGACCTTCTATGTGATTTCTGTTCGTCAGACCAGAGATTTGCCCGTGGTTAGTCTGTTCCCACATCCGGCTTCCTTCAGATTCCACCTCACGATGAACACCCTTGCCTTCGGCTATATCCTTCCCACTACCGGGCGGATTCCGGACTTGCACCGGTTAGAAACGTGCGCCGCCAGGCGTACAACTGATACCGGGCGGGAAACCGTCCGGTATCCAACAATAAGCTGATAACACATAACTGAGCAATTCAGCGACAGGCGAAGAAATCAGTTGCGTGACAGCTCATGAAATCAGGAACAACCAATCTAATCCACCGAAATCAGTTCTTTCTTGTATTTCAGTGTTTTGTATCCACCTCCTAGTGCCTTACGCAGTTCTACATCATATCCCTGATCCGCATATTTTTTCATTTTTCGAATCAAACGCAGATCCTCCCAATCACGGCTTCTATCTGTTTTACCTTGATCTTTCACGACAGAATCATCCCTTAGTATACTTCAACACACTTTGCATCTATATAGTCACTAACTGATGCACGAAGTGCTTCTTGAAGGACCTTGAATACCGATAAATAGCTATCGTCAGAATTATCCACCCTTTCCGATTTAAAGAAAATATCTTGCGTATACTGAAGCATATCTGTCAATCTCTCATATTGGTAACAAAAACCGGCTTGCTTCTTAAACCCATTTTCAAAGGAGTTTGATCCTATCATCTTCGCAAATTTTTTACCGAAGGCTTGACCTTCCTTTAGATAACTAAGCAAATCGTCCTTCACAGATTCTTTATCAGCATCACCTACAATATAATTATCTATATCAAGATGAACAAACGATGTATTATTCAAAAAATTCATCGCAAAATTTCTCATATCAATTACGAAATTGGAATGTATATTCTTAAATCCGTAACTGTTTTCAGCAATGTCTGAATCATGATTAAGCGCATAATATACCCATTTATCTCGTACAGCTCTTACAGACGCTGCCCAGTACTTACCACCTTTGCAATCGACAACCATATTTCGGTAAAGCCCTTTGACATCCCACTGACGATTGCTAGGTGAAATATAACATTCCTTCTCTATACCTGTCTTAATTTTGATTCTCATACCCTTTGATTTTATATGTAAGAGGATATTCTCCACAAGAAGGCGTAACGCATTTTCGTACTCCACTCCATTATCTTCCAAAAGCTGCTCTGCTTTTGAATCTCTATCCATAAGAATAGCTGCGTTATAAACTCCAACAATATGAGGACAACCTTTTCCTTTCTTTCCGGAAAGGCAACTCTCAAATGAAGCTATCAGATTGTCCTGTTTTTTGCTTACTGACGAGTAAGCTGCGCTCCAATCAATTTGCGATGTGCGACTTCTTCTCAAAGACACATTCTGATTCTTGGCTGCTTGTTGTATCCCTTCATCCCAGTGCGTAGACAGAATAAAAATAGCTATATCCCGTTTTAGTTTTCTCAACAACGCTTTGATTGCCTCATTACCATCTTTAACAGTATCGGTCGTATGTCCATTAATAATCAAAAGCAATTTATCCGCATGACTATTAGATAGTAAAGTCACTACCCGTTCGCTTTCATCTTCTGCCGATGCCTCTTGGGAATGGAACAATCCCATAGTATCGACAAATCTAATGACATGAATTTCTTTGCCATCCTGTTCAGTAACAGTAAGCAATTCTCTTAAATCGCTGGCGAATATTTTGCTCAATCCCCGGAACAAAAGTGACATGTCAGAAAATAAAAATTCCTTGGCTTCATTTTCACTGTCCAACAATTTCTTGGCAAAATCGGTATCATAATCATCGGCCGTGAGCCCTATGATAAAATTATTGTCGTTGTCAAATACTGCACCATGATTTTCAAGATCTTTCTTAAATAGATCCGACTGATTATCAAGATTATCAATAACGCATTTCCAAAAATCATTTACATATGGAGCAAGCTCCGGTTTTACAGAAATCAGTTCTTTAAAAATTCTGCGCTCTTCCTTGCTTCTGCTCTTAGGCTGATATTTCTGTTCGCAGATTGCTCGTACCTCAACTTGTACATTGCTTAAAATATTCAAGGGGAATGAAGATATAACACATATAAGTTCATTGATCCCTTCGTCCGAGAATCCCTTCACCATATTTGCCAATGTATCATTACCGGCATCACCAACTGCATTTTTTATATTTTCTCTGATTCCATTCTTAAATGATTCCTCGTCATCAAATTCGTCATCATATTTTCTAATAACTGGATGAATGATTTTTGATAGAAAATCATTATCATCTGAAGCGGTCGCAATATGATGGGACTTCATGTTTGCTCTTACATAAAGCACATCTGGCAAAATATCATCGCTGTCTGTAGCAACGATATTAGTTTCGATAGTGCTACCTTTACCCTCAGCTTCTCTCATAGACATGAGGTCTCTTACAGAATCAGACTCAGCCAAAAAACCCATAGCAGTGGATTTCCCACTTTGCGTAGTCCCTGCCGCCGTGATAGGATCCCCCTTATGTACAATCTTGTTAATTGTTGAAATAGTTTTTTTAGAAATTTGGTTTGCCATTTTTTCCTCCTTTGACAAAAACAATTATTTTGCCATAAAAAAAACTCCTCTGATGATGAATCAGAAGAGAACATGACACATAGATACAAGGATACCTTCAACATACCGAAGGTTATATCACCCATATTGTACATACTTCAATCCTGACGCACCGTACACAATCCAAAATCTATGAATCGTGCTGCAAAAGATTTCTTTTATGTATTTAGAATCTTACCACCATACCTTAGTTCATGTCAAGCATAATTTTTTATCCGACACATTTAGCAGCAATATACCCCCACTATGTTATAGGAGCCGCAAATCATCCAGAGCAAGTTTCGCCCTGTTCTACAAAAACTCCACTTCGTGGATTTCTCGCACGGCAAACTTGTTGGGGATTACGCTCCCCAAGCCCTCGTAGGAACCTCCGATGCACGCCATCTTCGTTTCGGTTCCAGCCTGCGGCTGTCACAGTCTTTGAACACTGCGCTTATCAAATGAAGGTGCATTTCATCCTGCATTCTCAGATTAACATGACGAGGTTGGCAGCGCTACGCCGAGTGCCTCATATATATCAGCCTGCCTAGTCATAAGCTCTCCAATCCTGAGCTTATGAACTGCGTCCTCAAAGCACTCGAGTACATCGAGTCTGTCAAGAGTCAAGTCCTAAATTTGGTGTAAATTTGAAAAGCTACCTTTAGGTTTGGGACGTATTGTCCCGGAGTATGTGCTATTTGCATCAAGCTGCCAGCAACCTTGCTTGATTATGAGCTATATCGACCAGTTTGACAGGGAGATCTCCGGCAAACATTTCCTGGCAAGTCTTGGCGTTGAACATACAGCGTACAGATGATATAGCCTCGTTGCTCTCAAGAAGAACCGCTCCCATGAGCCTCATCAGGGATTCTTCATTCGGGATCGGGAATACACCGATGACCTTTGAGCGCCACTTAAGCTCCTTGTTAAGACGTTCTATCTGGTTGGATGTCCGAAAATATTTGTGAAGGTACCTTGGCAATACCATCACCGTCATAGCATCTTCAAAGCCCTCATCCAAGCAGATCATGGCATTTTCAGCTATGTCTTTGTAATCCGAGATAATCTCATCCCGATGCTTGCGAGCTTCCTCTATGGTCTTGCATTTAAACATCTCCTAGAGCTCTGTTGCGATTCCCTTCTGATATTTGGGAGGTCTTTTGCGTAATGTTCCTTGAAAAATGGAACTGGCAGCGTTGCCAGGGCACATCCGGAAACTGTTTCCGAATGGCATCTATGATTCCCTCGTGGGCATCCGATGTGATCATACGAACACCTGTAAGACCGATTACGTCGATGCACCTGCTCTGGATTTCTTTTTATTTGCCCGCAGAGACGGCTCCATGCCATCTAAAACGTCCGTAGATCGTAGATGAGAGAAGATATGATCCGATCTTCAAGCCGTATCCTTAGAGCCGATAGAAGGGTTTACGATGCATATTTTTAGGCATAATTACACTACCAACCTTTCCTACTCCGGAATCAGTCTGAGAAAAAGCATCTGAACAGAATGGGACATGTCGACGAAAAAAAGG
>BNJS01000595.1_pt1 | contig 78654 bp, 104 predicted proteins | sample 8540461 | NCBI WGS metagenome assembly BNJS01 (sample SAMD00202454, study PRJDB9452) | human saliva metagenome | isolation source: human saliva | place: Japan
TTTTATATGAATATACTATGAAAAATAAATAATAGTAAAACGAAAGGAATTATATTACAATATCAATTTGAGGAAGAGGATATGGCAGAAAAATCATACTTAGATCGATTTGCAAAAGGTGATTTCGGATATGTTGAGACATCGATGTATTGATTGTAGATAAAAATCTTAATCTACTTGGGAAATGCTTAGTATATTATGATTTATATCAAAAATTGATTATGGCTCTCTTCTCTCAGATGTTATAAAAATGGAGAAAATTATTTCGTCAAAAATAGAAAATCCATAATTAAGTGTATAGAATGTGGATATAATCAATGTGATAGAAGGATTTGTAGGGTTCCTATTCAGTGAAAATACGGAAATAATAGGAGCTCTTGCTTTAATTATAAGAAAAAGCAAGTGAGATAAACTTTTTCGAAAAATTAGATTCTACTTATATATTTATGGAGAATATGGCTGAGCTTATTGGGAAAAAGAATAGTTGAACATGAGGTCAAAAACGGTTAAAAGAAAAATTAAAAAGAATTGAATCTATAATAGAAGCGATGCCAGAGGCTGATTGTATTGTAACGAATTGGGAAAAGTATTTTATCAAAATAATCCTTATTGAATTTATTTAGTGTGAAAAACCATTGAATTCAATTTGGGAATTATCTCGGGTTTAGGAAAATATCTTCTAAAAAGGAAAAAGCTATTAAAGAACTAAAAATTTCGAGTTGAAAATGAAAATACATCGTTTTACGGTACAGCTAGTATTCCGCCACTTCTTAAAGAGAATAATATAAAAAGAATATTTATGCTATTTTAAGTCATATAGTCAAATACAGAAAGAATCAAATTTATAATTCTACTATGGTTTACATTTTCGTGGTTGTCAAAGTATCTCAGTGAAAAAGTATTGAAGAATGTATGAACTGGGAGATGAGTTCATATTTCTAAATCATAAAGATAATGCATTAAATGAACTTATAGCTAAAGCAATTGTGAATTATTCAGATAGAAGTTACAAGAACTAAGAGTTATGTTATATACCAAAAAATGTTTATAGGGATTTAATGGATGTTTTCTTGTTTGATGAACACGACATACTCTAGCGAATACAAGGAGGAAGTATTATTATTGTGCAGCCGGAAAAATGCTAATATCAGTTCAAGAGAAACTTGCAGATTTTATGGAAAAAGAACTAATTAGAGTGCATAAAAAGAGTCAAAATGTATCTATCCAAATTATTTTTTGCAGTACCGAAAATTTAGAGAATTTGGTCAAAAGAAAATTATTTAGTTATCAGTTATATAAGTTGATTTTAAAAAATAAAATTCCCGAACTTCAAAGTGTTTATAATAACAAAACTGTTTTTGAGAGATTCTTTAAGAAAATTGGTATTCTTTACATATCAAAAAGTGTATGGAAAAATAAAGTTACATATGGTATTGAAGAGGTATATCAGAAACTATGGAAAATGATTGACAATCAAGATTTAAGTACAATCGAAACATACATAGAAAGTTATGTTAAAAATAAAGCAGATATATCTGAAACACCACTCCTCAATTATACTCCAAAAACAGTGAGGGAAATTGAAAAGAGAAAATTCTAGAGGAGACATTAAAGAACGGAGATACAGTGCAGAATATAGTGTAAACAACTAGGAATTTCAAGGGTAGCTTTTATAGAAAGGTTAAAAATATCAGTTAGATTATAAAATGAGCAAAATATGTAATAACTTACCATGCATATAAGAAAGATATCTAAAAACAACCTACTAGAACGACAGATTTAGTGGGTTGTTTTTGATATATGCCTAATATATGTACAATATGCACATAAATATGGTTAATTAATAGTTATATATATTCATTTACTCTATTTGTCATCAGTGATAATATATTAACATAACTTGGAAGCCAAGTTTAAACATATACAACTAAGTTTAATGGGACAATAAAGTAGTCCGGCTTCCCATACGATTACAATAAAAGGAATGCTTTTGAAAAATATGAAAGTGCAACTCTTATCTAAATTTCCTGTGGATGCCTCTGATCGACAGTCTGAAACTCTAACTATGTAAAGGCCTATGACAATTTGTATCGACTGATTATAGAGGGGTAATTAAAGATGGAGATAAGCTTCCCAGCGAAAATGCTATAGCAAAAGCATTGGGGAGTTAGTCGTGGAACCATTCGTATGTAAGCTATGAAACGATTGGAAGAGGATGGTTACATTAATAAAAGTCAGGTAAAGAGGCAACGGTTGCCACCTATGCCATGCATAAAAGAAATTCAATCAACTGGCTATACAATTTATGTTTAGAAGATTCTAAAAGAGCCTATCACAAAGGTTCGGATGAAATGTAAGTATCAAAAGTGCAGCAAATACGTGGCGAATGAGATGGGGAAAGAGAATAAGCGGCTTTTTAACTTTGGCAGTTGTTCTGGAATATTATCAGGAAGAAGAGCAGGTTGCTATTTCAACGGTTATTTTCGATGTGCATTGCATTGAAAAAGTACCATATCGATATAGAGAATAAAGAATTTATCAAAAAGTTTGCCTCCGAAGAGATTTATAAAATATCTAGGAGAGCAAGGACTATACTAGCGTTGTTCAGTCTGAAGGCAGTAAAATCAAAGGACTTTCCGCAGAAACTCCTGTAATTGTTTTTGAGGAAATTCTGTTGGGAGAGAATGATACTCCACAGTTTTACTGTAAACATCGTCTGAATACGTTGAAATATCGCTTTTCCTTAGAGCGAAAAGCACCATTTTAAAAGAGGACACTTGGGAGGTGTAGGTCATGAAGAAAAGTATTGCATCATTACTAACACTGGGAACTCTTTTCCGCAATGTTAGCAGTAGCTGCTACCGGATGTGCAGGAACCGGTAAGACGGAAGGAACAACAGTAGGCACAACGGCAGCAGGACAAAATACAGCGGAAAAAGAAGGAAAATGAAAGCTTCTGCAACCGATGGAAAAAGGAAAAAGCGGTTTATCTGGTTAATGGAAGTCTTGGAGATAAGGGTTTTTGATTCCGCAGCTAAGGGATGGATCTCGTACATAAAGACCTTGGTTGGGAAACCAAGATTGTGGAAATGGGTAGAGATGAAACCAGTTATGAGAGTAATTTCTTGGATGCAGCAGATCGGATTGGGATTTAATTGTAGCCGGAACTTTTTCCGTCAGAGAGCAAATTGAAGAAACCTCTGCAAAGTATCCGAGAAAACCTTCCTTGCTTTCGATTGTGCAATTAACAGAGATGTAGCCACAGAAGGTAATGTCTTGGGGATTACCTATAACTCCAATGAGGCATCTTATCTTGCAGGCGTAATGGCGGCAAAGATGTTGGATTCCGGAGACACAAAGATTGATGCATCCAAGAGAGTCCTTGGATTTGTAGGTTCTATGGACAGTGCGAACATCAATGATTTCTTAGTAGGCTATATTGAAGGAGTGAAATCCGTAGATCCGAGTATTCGTGTATTAACCTCTTATGTGGGTAGCTTTGAAGATGTACCAAAGTGCTTGGAGATGACGACACAGCTGTATAACCAGGGGGCACTAGATGGTTTATGCTCCCGCGTCTCAGAGTATTTTAGGAGCGGCAACAGCTGCGAAAAATTGCGACAAATACCTTATTGCATGCGATCAGGATCTTTATACGCAGTTGAAAACAGACCAAGCTGACTTGGCGGCAAATATCATTACCTCTACTTTGAAAAATGTGGGAGAGTCCATTGAGACAGCTGTAAAAGGCTTGGAAAGTGGGGAAATGAACGGAACACAAGACTATGTCATGGGCTTAAGCGGAGCAGTTGGTCTGGCTGAAAATGAAAACTATGAAAAGCTTGTTTCGGAGGATGCAAAAAAGGCTGTTGAGGATGCAAAAAAGAAAATTCTCGATGGCGAAATCAAAGTAGATAGAGCAGTAGATATGAAAACAGAAGACGTTGCGGCTTTGAGAGACAGTATGAAATAAAGCGATTTAAACCGATTCTCACGCACCTTGCCCCTGGGAATGGTTGCAAGGTGCGTTTTTACGGGGAATTCAAAGTTTGGTTGGAGTGTTCGTCCTGAACAAGTGACATAGGAATAAGCCAGTATTCCGGTTTATCATGATAAAAGTGAGGTTGAGATGGAGCAGGATATCAGGGAAAAGGAGAAATACTGCGATTAGAGAATATCGAAAAAATCTATCCTAATGGTGTAATGGCTAATAAAGGTATAAAACTTTTTCGGTTCTGGAGGGAGAAATTCATGCTCTATCCGGTGAAAATGGAGCAGGAAAAGTCCACATTAATGAAAATTATCTTCGGAGAAGAGCGGCCAAGTTCGGAAAAATTTTCATTCATGGGGATGAAAAATCATTTCTTCCTCAGAGGTGGCGATTGAGCTGGGAATCGGAATGGTGCATCAACATTTTTATGTTGGTTCCCTCTCTGACAGTTACAGAAAATATTATTTTGGGAATGGAGCCTTGCAAACGAGGCTTTATCGATATGGAATCAGCTTGTCGAAGGGTAGAAGAATTAAGTCAAAAGTATAACTTGTTGATGGTCCTAAAAGCAAAAATTCGAGACCTTACGGTAGGGGCAAAAACAGAAGGTGGAAATATTAAAGATTTTTGTATCGAGGTGCGAAACTTTTTGATTTTTGATGAACCGACAGCTGTATTAACTCCTCAGGAAACTGAAGAGCTGTTCGTACAACTAAAAAAACCTTTAAAAGAAGGCAGGATATACCATCATTTTCATATCTCATAAGCTAAATGAAGTAAAAGAACTTTGTGACAGAATTTCAATCATCAGGCAGGAGACGTTTCATGGGCGTTTTCCATGTTTCGGATGTAACAGAACAGGAAATTTTCCAATCTGATGGTAGGTCGAGAGGTGCTTCTTACTACAGAGAAAAGAACCAGCAAAAGCCCGGAAATATTATGCTATCGGTGCAAAACCTTAGTTTTCTATGCAGACTCTAAGAAGGCAATACTGGATAAAGCTGTCCTTTGACTTAAGAGAAGGAAATCCTGGGCATTGCCGGGGTGGAAGGAAATGGACAGAGGGAATTAGTGGAGGCTTTAACCGGACTACTGAAATACCAAAAGGGTTCTATTAAAGTTCAAGGAAAAGACATTCAGAAGGCATCTGTTCAGGAAATTAGAAAGCTATCTGTTGCGCATATCCCGGAAGATAGAATGATAACCGGTATGGCTCATTCTTTATCGATTTTAGAGAATGCACTTTCCGATAAAATGAATCTGCCAAGGTTTTCTAAGCGCGGTATTCTAAAAGAAAGAGAGCTCAAGAAATATGGAGAAGAAATCACAAGAGATTATCAGATTTTCTGCAAAAATCGATGTACGGATTGACTCCCTTTCCGGTGGAAATATTCTAAAAGGTTGTATTGGCCAGGGAACTTTCTTCATCACCCAAAAATCATTATTGCTAACCAGCCCACCAGAGGTGTGGATGTAGGGGCAACAGAATTTATCAGAAAACGTCTGATTGGAATGAGAGACAATGGAAGTTGCGTACTTTTAATCAGTTCAGATTTAAATGAAATTTTGAGGGCTTTCTGATAGCCTAATTGTACTTCACGAAGGAAAGATTGCAGCATATTTTTCAGATACTTCTTCGATTTCAGAAAAGGATTTGGGCGCCTATATGCTGGGAATTAAAAACAATCGAAACGGACATTCAGGGAGGCTGTTCATGGATAGTAGTATAAATATTATAGTGGATCGACGAAACTTTTTGGTGACGATTTTGGTGGCCTGCGGTTTGGTGGTTATCGTCGTGTTTGCCACAAGTTCTGATCCATTTAATGCTTTTTTTAGCTTTTTTGTGGGTCCATTTACTTCGCAAGAAGAATAGGAAATATTAGTGGGCAGCATGTCCTCTTATGTTTACTGCTTTAGCGGTACTGATGATTTTTTAGGACGGACTTTCTCCCATGATTACAGAGGAGCTTTCTCGGCACCTTAGGAGCACTGCTGGTTGCTTGCGGATTGTCTCTTCCTGTAGACAGCATCCATTCATGTTGCTTTAGTAGTGGCCGGAATTTTTGGAGCACTTGCAGCATTTTTCCTGCGGTTTTAAAAATGAAGTGGAATGTATCGGAAGTGGTAACTTCTCTGATGCTGAATAATATCATTCAATTCTTTGTGTTGTATTGTATCAGCTATTACTTAAGGGATATGAGCAGTTCTTCCTTGCCAGTCTGTTCCTATGCTAAAGACTGTAAGACTGGCGGTGCTGATTCAGGAACAAGAATTCACTTCGGTGTTTTTCTGGCACTTCTGTCCTGTATTTTTGTTTACATTCTTTTTGTATAAAAAACAACTTTCGGCATGAAGCTTCGCATCACCGGAGACAATAAAATTTTTGCCAATTATTCCGGAATTCAGCACCCTCTGTGATGTTGATGGCACAGATTGTAGCAGGAGTTTTAGCGGGAATTGGCGGGGGTGCAGAGCTTTTAGGAATGTATACCCGCTTTAAATGGACAGCCTCTCCCGGATATGGCTGGACCGGTATTGCGGTAGCCTTGCTTGCAAAAAATAATCCTTTGCTGGTTCCTTTTGCAGCCCTTTTTATCAGTTATTTAAATGTTGGTGCAAGTATTATGGCTAGAAGCAGCGATGTAAGCAGTGAGGTGGTACAACTGATTCAAGGAATCATCATTTTTCATGATTGCTGCAGAGGCTTTATTTGGTAAGTGGAAGCAAAAAATGATTGTGGAAGCGACCAAAAAAGAAGAGCAAATGAAGAAGGAGGCTGCCAATGTTTAGCTTTAAATTCACGATAGATTTCCTTTTTATGTGGATTAGAGTAGCTACTCTCCGATTTTGTGGGCTGCTTTAGGAGCAAGTATTTGTGAAAAGAGTAGAGTAGTTAATCTGGGGCTGGAAGGAATCATGCTGATTGCAGCTCTGTTTGGAGTCATTGGAAGTACTTTTGGTGGCGGATTGATGCGGGGCATTGCAGCAGTTTTTATCTGCGGTGGTGGTAAGTGTACTATTTGCTTACTTTCATCTGGTTTTTAAAAGCAGAATTCAGTTCTTTGCGGTACTGCTATTGAAACACTATTGCGGCAGGCCTTACCGTATTTGTTTTACAGCTTTTTAACAGGAGAAAAGGGATCCAGTTCCTCTTTGAATAGCTTCCAATTTCCGAGCATTAAATATTCCCATAGTAGATTCCTGTATTGGGAGAATTCTATCCGGACACAACATTCTCACGTATATGGGGCTTCTAATGGTGTTTTTAATACATCTCTTTTCTATCGCACACCTATTGGACTTCGTATTCGAGCAGTGGGAGAGACTCCAAAGGCGGCAGAAAGTGTAGGAGATTAACGTGGTTCGCATTCGTCTTCTTGCTATTCTTTTATGTGGAATAATGGCGAGGCTTTGGAGGAATGTATCTTTCCATGGGGTATTGCCTATGTTTACAAAGGGATATGGTTGCGGGCCGTGGCTTTATTGCTCTTACAGCAAATGCTATGGGGCAGTCTACACCGGTAGGAGTGTTGGTTTCTTCTATTATTTTCCTTCTTTGACGGATTATCCAACATTTTGCAGATCGCTAGAATACCTGCAGAATTTATCCAGATGCTTCCCTATGCCGCAACAATTCTGTTCTTAACATTGTATTCCATTAAAAATATATGGTTAAAAAGTAAGGGAGAGTAGAATAAATGAAAAATACTGATTGATTGTGATACCGGAATAGATGATTCCTTGGCAATTCTCTATGCACTAAAGAGCAAAGAAAGTCTACATATTGAAGGGATTACTACGGGCTTTGGGAATACCGGTGCCCTGCAGGCTGCTGAAAATGTTTTAAGACTGATTCAACTGGCAAATCCGGGATACGAAAATACCGGTGGCAATAGGGCAGAAGGGACTCTTTTAGGCAGCAAAAGGAAGACTACCCAATTCATATTCATGGAAAAATGGGATTGGAGATGGAACTTCCAAAAGTCTAATCAAGTTTTATCTAAGGAAAGTGCTTGGGAAATGATTGTTCGAAAGGCAGGGGAAATGCCGGGGGAACTGACCTTAGTTACCTTGGGGAGACTGACTAATCTGGCTAAAGCTTTAGAATTGGATCCTAAGCTGCCTCAAAAATTAAAGAATGTAGTAGTGATGGGAGGATGCGTTAAAGCACCCAGGGAATATCAGTCCCTACGCGGAAGCAAATATCGGTGGAGATGCGGAGGCGTCGGACATTGTTTTTCAAGCAGGCTTTCATATGATGGTGGTAGGGTTGGATGTGACTACAAAAACTTACCTTCATGGAGAAGATTTGGAAAAAGTTGGTAAGTACTGTAAAGAAGAGAACTTACCCATTGTCCGGTATTTGCAGGAAGCGTTAAAGCTGTATTTCCGTTTCCATCATGAAACAATGGGAATGATGGACGAAAGTGTAGTTCATGATCCCCTTGCCATGGTACTGGCAGATTGTCCTTCCTTAGGTACTTATAAACTTTTCAGTGCAAGAGTGGATACTACGAATTCCGATACTAGAGGCATGATTAAGATTGATGAAAGATTCTGTTCCGAAATTCAAGGAAGTGAGATTTTATTTTGCCTAGAGGTAGACGGGAAACAGGCGGTAAACAGACTTCTTTCTGTTTTTTAAAGTGTAAATCGGGGAAGAAATATGAGTAAAATAGTAGTCATTGGAAGTTTAAATATGGATCACATTGTTCATGTGCCTCATATGGTAAAACAGGGAGAAACCATTTTGGCAAAAGATGATTTGCGATTTGTTCCCGGAGGGAAGGGTGCAAACCAGGCCTATGCCATAGGAAAACTTGGGGGAGATGTCTGTATGCTTGGAAAAGTCGGAAAAGATGAAGCCGGAAAAAGTATGATCCGAAATCTTTCAGAAGTGGCAGTAGATACTTCCAAGATGGAATTGTCGGATGCATCCACGGGAACTGCTTGGATTTGTGTTAACGAAGAAGGAGATAACAGCATTGTGGTAATCCCCGGAGCAAACAAACAAGTAGATATTCCCTATATTGAGAAAAAAATCTATCTGAGATTCAAGAATCGGAGATGCTTATTTTACAATTGGAAATTCCGATAGAAACTGTTTGCTTTTGCGGCAAAAAGAAGCAAAACAAAGGGGGAAATTAGTGATTTTGGATCCGGCTCCTGCGCAAGTAGCGCTTCCTGTTGAACTTTTTCTCTTATGTGGATATTCTAAAACCCTAATGAAACGGAATTAGCTATTTTAACAGGAATGGATGCTTCTACTAAAGTGGAGGACATGGTTAAAGAGCTTAGAAAACTATACAAAGGAACTCTTGTCGTGAGCATGGGAGAAAAAGGGTGTTTTGATTGATGATGGAGAGCATTCTTCCAGACTTCCTGCCAGAAAAACTACGGTTGTGGATACCACTGCAGCGGGGGATAGCTTTGTGGCCGGAATGGCACTCAAACTTGTGGAGAATAAATCCTTGGAGGAAGCGATAGAGTATGCACAAAAGCTTGCTTCCATTGTAGTTTTCCAAAGTGGAGCACAAAGTTCTATTCCTACAGCTGAGGAAGTGGAGGAACTGGGATAGACTAGGAGGAATCATGGCTGAATATTTCATAGAAACCGCTTTACTAACCCATGGCTTAGTTTCCCTTGGAGAGGAAGAAATTCTATCTTTATGGCCTTGGAAGGATAAAAAATTAGTCTGGCTGGAAAATGGCAAAATCTGCCATGGGACAATGGAAGAATATTTTCCGCTTCGAAGAAGGGCCAAAGAAATCAAGAGAATCAATAGAGAGATTTTGCCTAAGGCTATAGCGGAGAAGGAGAATGGATGCTTGACCGCTTCCGGCACGATGGCGGTTGCAGAGCTCTATCGATTGGTTATTAAAGCATCAGGTAAAGATACTGGGCGCTCGCTATGATTACTGTTCCGGCTTTATGTTTGCAGGAAAGAAAATACCTCTCTCCGGAATGTTAAAGAAAGAAGCTGTAGTAAAACCGCACACTCTGATTTTACAGGATATCAAAGCAGAGGAACGCGTCAAAGACAGGGCTATTCTGCAGCAGGCCTTGGAAGCAGGACTGAAGGCTCAGGAAAGAGGAGAGTATTTTCACCCGGCAGCCAATGAAGTAATCGATCGGATATCCGGAGGTGTGGCCGGAAGATTGCAGCTTAAGTCCTTGATTGAGAATGGGAAGCTGTCAGGGAGATAAAAAAATAGCATAATAAAATAGTAAAAAAATGCTTATTATTTTTATGGATAAGAATAAAAATCAGAGAACTGTGAAATATAGTCTCTCTGATTTTTTTAAGTGTATTACTATAAAAATATAGCATTAAGTTTTTAAGAAAGAAGATTTTTGTTCGATATAACCGACAAAAATCTTCTTTCTTGCATGTCCGTCAAGTGTATTCGCTGAATCGAAAATGGAAGCTTAAAAATCACTTATTCCCTTTTCTTCAATATAGCGATAAAATTCCTGTTTTCTGGCTTCATAAACTTCTCGATTTCGTTTTCCGAGCCATTTCATGGCATCGAGAAAAGATTGGAGCCGAGTCTCATCATCTTCTAAAAAAATTCAGGAAGTTCATCGTCTGCTGAATCAAAGGAAGCAGGCACATCATTTGTATTACCGGTGAAAAAATCTAAGAGGTTGAATGTAGGAAATCTACGTTGCAGGTCTTCGTTCAAGGAGAAGTTGGAATCATCGTCTACATCCAAGTCCATAATAGCTTCTTCTAAAAAATCCAGTAGTTTCATGACTTCTGCAGCTTCTCGTAAAATATGGATTTCTTTATATTGCTCATCAAAAAGATCTGTATATTCATTTTCCAGTTCATATCTAGTATCGAATTCGTCAGAACCGGAAAAAGGAAAGTAGTGTACATCTCCATTTGTTAGCCTTACTTCCAGAAGCCTTGGCGGATTGTGAAGAGTTAACTGTCCTCCGCCTGTGCTTTCCAATCGATAGGGACTATGAACCATAGCAAAGGCCTTAGAGGGAACATCTATAGAATATTCTTTTGGCCTCCATCCCTCTTCATCTTCAGCCATAATATCTGCGGATACAATTTCTTTAAAGAAATTAAGGCTGGAAGGAAAATAAGAATCTGCCAGAGACACAAATTTTCCAAAGAGCCCATCTAAATCGCCGCCCATTAATGTTACCTGCTCATCTTCGTAATCCATTATTTTTCCCCTTTCATCTTTAATAATCCCTTTCTTTTTGAGTTCTTCAACTTCCTCCTTTGAAAGGATATGTATGCCAATTTCTCTTCTTTCCAGGATTTATACCTCTCCTAGGAGTTTTTTTATATTCACGATTTGTCATTTTTACCTCCCCAAATATTATTTTTAGTTTTTAATTCTTGCTTCTTATGCTCAGATATTCTTAGCTTGATACTACTTTTTAAAGAGTAGACTTGTCAATTAAGTTCTATTCGAAAATGAATAGAAGGAGCTATTTTTTTCTTTGGTAGTCGAAATAGAGTTTTGGTTGCTTAGCTAGGTGCAGGGGGAGTACAATTAAAAAAATAATCAAAAGAAATTGCAAAAAGATAACTATAAAAGGTATAAACCATTATCTAGTCAGTTTTAACGGACTATATCCGGCGTAAAATACATTCTAGAGTAAGCAAAAGCAAAAATACCCATTGCTGAAATAGAAAGGATGGTATTTGCCATGGAAGAGATGTATTTTACAATTACGGGATGCAATCATTATTTTTGGTACGGAGTTTTTGAAGGAGGGCATGAAGCTAAAGCTGGAGAAGGAACCGGAGAATAAATTCGATTCGAGGCTATTTTGGTGAAGATAAAAAGGCCTTGGAAAGATTGGCTATGTGGCCAACAGCCCTTATACGGTGAAGGGAGAGTCCATGAGTGCCGGAAGACTGTATGACAAGATTGGAGATAAGGCCAAAGCCAGAGTTGTCTTTTTGCTTCGGGATGGAGCCCTTTGCAGAGTTACAGATTGCGGACTGGGGAAAAGTTAGCATTATAGGAGGTTTCCTATGTCGAAATTTGCTTCTAAATTTCAGAAGGTATTGATGTCATTTTCCTATCGGGGAAAGGAAATTTTTAAGCCCTTAAACACCGGGCGGATAGATGAAAGAGTAAGCGCTGTCCGGGAATGGGTGGCAAATGTCTTTTTCTATACGAAAAATGGCAAGACCATCATGATTGATGCGGGCTACAATTATGAGCGTCTGGCGGAGAAGATGAAGTGGCTGGAACTGGAGCCTCGCTTCCATTCAGCATATCCTGCTGACCCATTTGGATACGGATCGTGTAGGGGCGGTGGAAAGGGATAGTGCAGGGCTTTTTTGGAATGCCAAGCTTTACCTTGGAGAGACGGAAAATAAATATTTGACCGGAGAGGCTCGTCGAAGAGTCTTATTTGGGCATTATAAGCTTCCTATGGTGAAGACGGATAATGAGAAAAAGGCTCTTAAAAAGATGGGGAAGTTTTCTATGTTGATGATATCAAAGTGGAGGCTATTCTGGTGCCGGGGCATACCTTCGGGCATCTGGTGTATCTCATTGATGATGCCTATCTTTTCACGGGAGATACCATTTGGTTTGGGCCGGATGGAGGCTATAGCTTCTTGAATTCTTTGGCTGAGGACAATGAGCTGGCGAAAAAGTCCCTTGTGAAGTTGGAAAAGCTCATAAAGGAGAGAGGGATTTCTCCGAAAATTATTAGCGGACATACCGGCTGGACAGATGATTTGGAATTTGCTTTTCGGCATAAGGAGCAGATTTGTAACTCCTTAAAGAAGCAAAAGCCCCATGACCCCATGGCGCCCTATGATGCCTATGATGAACGGGAGGATACCGAGAAAAAGGCAAGAGAAGAGTGGCTTCCAAAGGCCAGAGAAATAATGGAATAGAAATATAAGCATAAGGAGCGACAGCATGGTAGTTGTTTTTGAATTTCTTAGCCGGGAGCCTATTGAAAATGTCATTACCGCAATGAATTTTCAAGTGGATAGGCTGGTGTTTTTCGGAAATCATGAGGACATTATTTCTCAGAAGGAAAAGACGGAGAATTTTTTGAGAAAATACTGTGCTGTGGAAAATATTGTCTTTCTGCCCTTGTCGGGAAGCAATTTGCAGTCGGTTTTGGAAACCATGCGAAAGGAAATAGAGCTGGAACTTAGCAAAAAAGCCAAGCTCTTTTTCGACATTACCGGAGGAGAAAGCCTGATGCTGGTGGCCTTTGGTATGCTGTCCCGGGAATATGAAACACCTATGCACATGTACGACATTTTCAAAGGAAAGCTTTTGGAATTGAATGCGGAATCATTGCATTACAACGAGGTGAAGGAAGAGCCTTTCAACAGAGATAAACAGAATGATGAGGTAAATGCTTATGAGCCAAATGTTGAGTTCCTAAATGATAAACAACATAAAGGCATCAGTAGCATAGCGGAAAAAAGACTTGTTCCTATGACTCTGGACAAGCTGATTGAGATGCATGGCGGTGTCATTAACTATAAATTACAAAAGGATATTAAAGATGTTCCGGACGAGGAGAGTAGGGAAGACATTTTAAAAATTCGGAAGGTAATGAAGCTTCATTCGGAGCATTGGAATCCCTTTTCCGAGTTTTTAAGAGAAAACATGAGCCCTGATGAAGAGGGCGAGTGTATCGAAAAAGAAAGTACGGTACTGAAGGCATTGGCGGATTCTTCCAATAAGCTGAAAGTCTGCCCATAAGTTTTATCAAATCATGGAGGATTTGGCTCGGGCAGGAGCGATTCTTGATTTAAAACATTCCGAGGGGAAATACCAATTTCGCTTTAAGAACAAGGCAATTAAGGGGTATCTTTGGGATGGAGGCAGCATTTTAGAGCTCTATACCTATTTGCAGGAAAAGGGGCATAGCGATGAGTGCCGGGTAGGAGTGCATCTGGATTGGGATGGGGTGCTGGAAGGCCCTGCCGGAATTGATGTGTTAAATGAAATCGATGTCCTGTCTCTTCAGGGCTATATTCCCAGCTTTATTTCCTGCAAGAGTGGAAAGCTGTCTCCCCAGCAGTGCCTGCATGCTCTTTATGAACTGGATACGGTGGCACATCGCTTTGGCGGAAAATATGCCAAAAAGCGTTTGGTGGTAACGGCAGAAATCAACGAAGTCTATCAGGAGCGTGCCTTGGAAATGGGAATAGAGCTGAAATTGGAATAAGGTATTTGCTTATGGAATGGGATGATTTTTATGAAAGGGCTGAAAACTGGAGCAAATCCACTTTAAGCCAAAGAATTTCCTCTTTGAAGACGATTGGAGAGGCTTGGGAGATTTCTGATATTGCCGAACTTATAAAGGATCAGGAATTAAATGCAAAGCTGATTAAAAAAGCGATGTCCTTAGGTGCGAAATTTCCCTTTGAGGATATTGTGAGCTTTGAAGGCCTGGTATCTAAAGAGACGATTTGTCAAATGATAGACTATGCTCTAAATCATGGAGAAAGCATAAGTACAGATGAAATCTTGGGGTTTGAAGGAATCGTGGATCAGGACACCTTGGATATGCTCCTTCATTCCATGGTGAATCGAAAGATTTCTCTTAACGCGGATGATTTACTTGACTTAGATGGCGTGGTATCCAAGTCGGTGATGGGATCGGGCTGCTCTGGCTTCTACACTGCAATTTTTCCGGAGAAGACATGGCGTATTTAGAGGATGTGCTGAGCCCGCGAGTGCACCGAGCCCTTTGTGAGAAAAATGGTCTATACGAAGTGGACGGAGAATATAGAAGGCTTGCGAAGCCTCCTGCAAAGAAAAACAATAAAGCTTCGGAAGCTAAGAGCAAAGGCCTTTATGAAGCTGCCCAAACAGACAGCAGTATAGATAGCAATACAGAGGGGGAAGTCCCGGGAATTTCTTTGTGGACATTACTTGTTGCTCTGATTAGCTTTCCCTTTACCCTGCTTTTTAAGATCATTCGGATTTTTGCTTTTCTCAGTTTATTTAGCGGAAAGAAGACGGAAGAATTTTGTGTCGGCGATCCGGTTCTGGTACGATATAGCCAGACGGAAGGTTGGATAATCGATATAAATGGAAGCCTTATCATGGTGTCCATGTATGATGGGGGTAAGGTGGATTCTTATCAGGCTTATGAGCTTGAGAGAATATAATACAGAAAAATAGCTCCGTTTTGGGAAATAAATATCCCAAAAGCGGAGCTATTTTCTATATTTTTGAGAGAAAGAATTTGAAAAATAAGCTTTAAAAATTAAAAACAAGCTTCGAATCAAAATTTTTGCAAAACAAATTTCAAATTAAAAAGCTATTTGTACTTATAAAAATCCTTCCCCTGCATTTACACCGATCTTACCTTCTGCAACATACTTCTCCAAAAATAGCCTTAATCTTTCCGGGACGCTTTCCAGGATCCTGAGACTGGGGATTGTTGGATACGATGTTTAAGGCGGTATTTAAGCCTACGATATCCAAAATCTGGAAAGGTCCGAGGGGAGAGCCGGTACCCAGTCTCCAGGTCAGGTCAATGGTGGCAGGGTCTGCCACTTCCTTGGCTAAAAGCATTTCTCCGGCACTTAAGAAGGGAATCAGCATGGAATTAAGGATGTAACCGGGCTGTTCCTTATGTAAACGGAGGGGAATCATTTTAATTTCAGAGGCAAAAGTTCGCCACTGCTTCATAGGCTTCTTTGGAAGTACCGTCATGTCCCATGATTTCTGCCGTATTACTCTTCCAGATGTTATTGGCAAAGTGGATAGCCAGATAGTTTTCAGGTCTGGAGAGACAGTCTCTAAACTGGCTGGGCACCATGCTGGAAGAGTTTGTGGCAACAATGGTATTTTTCCGAAAGGAAGGGATCGATAGCCTTATAGAATTCCCTCTTTGCCTCAGGATTCTCCGCCATACTTTCAATAATTAAATCTGCATCCTTGCAGAGCTTCGGAAAAGGTCGGTAGTAAGCAGAATATCCTTATGGGCTCTTTTCTACATTTTCCAAAAAGCTTGTCGATATCCGCCTCTGTAACAGAGGAAGAGTCAGGAATCAATCCTCTGAGAAGCTCAGTCCCTTTCCCAGGTTCTTTTTGCTTCTGTCAGCTCATTCTTATAAATCGTATAAAGTCTTTCCAGCTTCGGCTTGGTTCTCTGGATAGAGTCCTCACTTCTTAGCCAAATCTTTACGGAAAATCCGGAAAATGCGGTCTGAAAAAGCAATTTGGGAACCCAAAACGCCACCGCCTGCTACTGTAATATTTTTTAAAACTCATCATGACCTCCATTTCAATCCTAGAAAGATGTTTAAAATCAAATTGTATAAAATATATTATAGCAGGGAGGATGAGAAAAGGAAGAAGATAGGAAGAGAGTTTATAGTTATTTTTACCTTCCTAAAGTAAATATGCTTTTTGGGAAGACTTCTTGCTGTTGTGTAATACTCACAAGAAAAATGGAATATTTTTGGTGGTAAATATTTTTCATTTGCTATATAATAAAAATTAATATTTAAAAAGAAAAACAAGAAAAACAAATAAAAATATTTTTAATAAAAATCGTGGTCTTGTGAGACTCTGTTTACTTTACTGTATTGAAAAGAAAAAAATGTACGACTAGAAAAGGAGCGAACGAATTTTTGGAACTTTGCGGCAAGAGCTTTGGATTTTTCTTGTCGTTTAAAATAACAAATTTTAAGGAGGTAAAAATGAGATGTAGCAAAAGAAATGGGGAATGGCAATGCTGGCTTTGAGGGCTAAAGCATATTTATGGCTTTACCGGCATTTGCAGGAGAATGGGTCTATGATGGTCCGGAAAATTGGAACTGGTGGTACAAGGAAGCGGACGGAACTTATCCGAAGAATGCATGGAAGCAAATCGATGGAGAGTGGTATCACTTTGATAATAAAGGCTATCTTGATATCGGATGGCATAATTATCCCATTATTGAGATTTTGGGAGAAGGGGAGTATACCTGGGAGGAAAAAGACAGACTGCTGGTATTATATGGATGATTCCGGTAAAATGCTAAAAAATCAAAACTATATCGGCGGATATTCTGATGATTCTGGTTTATTACATTTGGATGATTTAGACAAGGAAGTTTCGAAGTATCATCGTTATGCGGAGACAAGAGAGACGGGGGTAGAACCACCGGTAGCAGACGCACAGTTTGTTGATGGAAGCCCTAAAACAATAGTTGATAATGAAGGATATGGGGTTACCTCTGGAGGAGGTAGGTCTTCCGGCTGGGATTATGACATTGCAGATTATAAAAAAACTTTCTTTACCGAAGTGAAGCAACACATAATAAATAGAGATAAATCCTTTATAGTTCCTCTTTCCACGGAAAATAGAAAAAAAGACTTAGCGATTCTACTTAGTGGCGTGCATGATACCTTAGATAATATGGCGATAGTTGCAGAGTGGGAATATACAATGAAAGATGATACAGCATATTTTAACTTTACTGAGTACTATTCTGAAAATGGCTAAGAATTGATTCCTTTGTTTGAGGCGCTATTACTTGGGAATACTTCCACAAAGTCAGGCAGTAGAATACTTACTGCCTGATTTTGTTTTTCCCTGATTATGGAATAGCAACTGAGCTTCTTTATAAATCCTTTGTTTAAGCCGATGATATAGGTAAATAAAGCGGTATATAAAACAAGTATCTACACCTAGGAAGAGATACGGAAGTAGAGACACAAAAGTATACCGACAAACAGAAGAGGGAGTTTTTATGAAAATAAACTTAAAAGTGAGTTTTTTCTTTTTATGGTCTAGCCTTTTCACCCTAAGTTTTTTTGTGAAAAGCTTGCGCACCGATAATGGAGAAGCATTTATCCTAAGATTCCTTGGATTTTTAGGGTCTGACATTACTATATGGGCTTTTTGGAGGCCTTGCAGTATCCTTTCATAAAGAGAAAATCAGGATATTTCGAGGGATTTTTGTCCTACTGGCACTTTCCTTGTACTTGGAGTACTATATCTTTTATTTACCCTTGGGATTTCTGACAGAAGGAATTCTTAACATTGTTATCGATGCGTTGCCTATGGTATTACTCTGCTGCATGGCTTGGGAAATTGAATACAAGCTTTCTATAGTCCTGCAAAAATATTTATAGAAAAACAGAAGAGTATCTATACGCTATGGAATAGACAGCTTATTCACTTAACAGAAGATAGTGAGAGGAAAAAGGAGACAGTCTTTCCTGCTTTTTCTATTCTTAGTATTGTATTTTCTCTTGTACTCTTATACTTCTTAATGGAGAATAGTTTTGCTTTATGAGCTTGCATCCTTTTTCCACTGTCCTATCTGTTTATTTTTCCCCAATGTATGCTTGAGGTAAAAATAAAATGGAAAGCCAAGTGTTCCGTACTCCTGCCCGCTATTCTCTTGCTCTCCTTCGCTTTTTATATATTTACAGATGCAGGAGAATTATTTTTCATCTTCATTCGTTCTAGAATTTATAGTGGAACAAATTCTCGGAATATTAGCTGCTGTAGTGATTATCAAGCTTTTACAAAAAGAATGGAGAAAATTCTTTTTAGAATAGAGGCACTTTTTTCTAAAGATGTGGCAGTGATAGAAAATCTTTAAGGATGGCAGATTCTATCATTTTATAGAAATTATACGAAGAACAGACAGTCAGGAATACTTACTGCCTGTTTTTTTAGTGCAATTTAACAATATCAAAACGAAATCGCTTCCTTATTTTTGGGAGGAAAAAGAAATAGTGCTAAATAAAGTTTGACAATACATGATAAAACCTATACACTGTTACTAAAATTGGTTAGTATAAACTGTGAAATTTTTGACAGTTCATACAGTGCTTCACAAGGAGTGTATTATGAGGAAAAAACAAGTATTGGCAATGGGATTATCCCTACTCTTCGCATTATCTTCCCTAGTGGGCTGTGGCTTTACCGGCGGCAGCGGAGAGACAGCAGCCGCAAAGGCGGAAAGCAGTGGAGCGGCAGAAGAGGTTAAGGCAGATGCCCAGACTGCTGGAGGAGATCAAGTTTTAAGCGTAGTGGCTGAGGCGGAGATTAAGACCTTGGTGCCCTGGATGGTTTCCGAAAATCAGACTTTTCTGGTTTTGAACCAGGCTCAGGAAGGCTTGTTCCGTATGGATAAAGACAATATTCCACAACCTGCACTTTGTGAAAAGTTCGAACTTTCTGAGGATAAGTTAAACTATACTTTCCATTTAAGAGATGCAAAGTGGAGTAATGGTGAGGCGGTAAAGGCTGAGGACTTTGTCTTTGCTTGGTTAAAGCAGATGAGTGCTGATGCAGGGAATGGATACAGCTTCATCATGACCGACTATATTGTAAATGGAGAAGAATATAATGCAGGTACTGCTAAAGCAGAAGATGTAGCGGTTAAGGCGTTAGATGATAAGACCTTGGAGGTTAGTTTAAAGAGCCCCACTCCATACTTCTTGAACTTAACTACAATGACCATGTTCTTCCCGGTAAATGAAAAGTTCTATAATGAGCAGGGAGAAAAGTTCAGCATTAGTCCGGAAAATATGCTTTTCTGCGGTCCTTATCAGATTACAGAGTACGATCCTTCCGTAGGGGTTAGCTTTGTAAAGAATGAGCAGTATTGGGACAAGGACAATGTAAAGATTGAGAAGGCGAAAGTTCGTGTAATGAAGGACGCCTCTGCTGCTTTAAATGCTTACCAGGCAGGAGAACTTTCTCAGGTAAAGTTAACCAATGCTGATGTAGCAGCAAATGAGAACAGTCCGGAATTCTCAAAGTCCGTAGATTTCCGTACTACATATTTACAGTTTAACCTGACAGATCCTGTTCTTGGCAATGCGAATATGAGAAAGGCAATTTCTCTGGCCTTTGACAGACAGCTTCTGGTAAAGAGTATTTTGGCAGACGGATCCGTAGCAGGAACAGGTCTTGTTGCTGACGGTTTGGCAGGTGATGGAAAGAAGAGCTTCCGTGAATTAAATGGGGAAGTTTCTCCATTTAACAAAGAAGAAGCGGCAGAGTATTACAAGAAGGCGGTGGAAGAGCTTGGAAAGGCTCCGGAATCTATTACTCTCTTAATCGGAGATGATTCCGTATTAAAGACCATTGCGACCTTTATACAGAGTGAGTTGGAGAAAAACTTAGGCCTTAAAGTGGAGATTGACACAAAGACCATGCAGGGAAGAGGTCAGCAGATGGATGCCAACAACTACCAGATGGGACTTACCGGCTGGGGAGCAGACTATGATGATGCCAAGACCTATTTGGATTTATGGACCAATGGTACTCCCTATAGAGGAAATTATAAGAACGATGCATACAATGCTTTAATTAAAGATGCAAAGGCCGAGACCGATGATGCAAAGCGTTTACAGAACATGCTGGATGCAGAGAAGATGCTTTGCTCCGATGATGCAGTAGTGGCACCGGTTGTTCACTAGGGGGTAGTGCTATGTTGACAAAACCCAATGTGAAGAATCTGATTACCCATCCTATCGGTGTTCCCATGGAATTTAAGTATGCTTATTTTGAATAAGAAGTCGTAGCGAAGAAGTGAATTTTCACAAAGCTTGACCACAGTTTTCCTTGTGGGTGGAGTGCTCTGGGATATCTGTTCGGAGCCTTCATCCATTTTTTATATAATAGAGGGGAATACATGTTAAAGTACATAGCAAAACGATTGGTGTATATCTTTATCACCTTATGGATTATCATTTCCGTAACCTTTTTTCTGATGAAAAAGCTGCCGGGAACTCCTTTTGATGCGGAGCGCTTTGCCATAATGACACCTCTGCAGCAGGAAAGAATCCTGGAACTTTATGGCTCAAACGATCCTTTGCCGGTGCAGTACCAAAATATATTCTGAATATCTTGCATGGAGATCCGGGAACCTCTTTTTACCTATGTGAATCAGAGCGTAGGAAAGGTTATTTTTGGTCGTTTGGGACCTTCTTTCTTGATAGGCTTACAGGCAGTACTTTTAGGACTGAGTATCGGTTTGATTCTGGGAATTCTTGCGGCTTGGAAACATAACAGTGCTATAGATTATTTCACCATGATATTAGCCGTGATACGGCGTTTCTGTACCAAACTTCGTTATGGCGGCTCTTCTCCAATACTATGTAGGGTTAAAATGGGGAATCCTTCCGGTGGCCTTTTGGACAGACTGGACTTGCTCAATTTTGCCGACGGTTGCCTTATCCTTTGGTGCAATCGCACAAGTTGCCAGATTTATGCGGACGGAAATGCTGGATACCTTGGGGCAGGACTATATGATTACGGCAAAAGCCAAGGGCTTAAACCAGTGGGAAGTTTTAAGGAAGCATGCCATTCGAAATTCCATTCTACCGGTGGTGACGATTTTGGGACCGATTATTATTAACCTCTTAACCGGTTCTTTGGCGAGTGGAAAATGTTTTTGGCATTCCAGGGAATAGGTAGCCTTTTCGTAGATTGTATCAGGGAGACGACTATCCGGTGATTATGGGAATCACCATCTTTTATGCAGCTTTTTATATGTTTGTTATTTTGATTGTGGATCTCTTATACTCAGTTATTGACCCAAGAATTCGACTTTCCAAGGATATGGAGGAATAAAGAATGGATGAGATAAAGATAGAAGATGCTCTCTTTGTGAAAGCCCGGGTGGATGAGGGGGAACGGGAGAAAATTGCCGCACCGGCTTCCACGGTTTTAAAAGATGCCTGGCTTCGTTTACAGAAAAATAAGGCAGCGGTAGTTTCCCTCTTTATTTTGTTCATCATTTTGGCTTTTGCTATTTTCGCTCCGATTTTTCCAGTCCCTACAGCTTTAAGAAACAAACTATGAATTAATATTTGCTCACTGCATCCAAGGCTCATCTTTTCGGTACGGATCAATTTGGAAGAGATTTATTTGTAAGAACCTGGATGGGATGTCGAATTTCCCTTTTGATAGCCATGGTGGCAGCACTTTTGGATCTTCTGGTGGGAGTAAGCTATGGTGCAGTGTCTGCTCTTCTTGGAGGGAAGGTGGATGCGGTTATGCAAAGGATTATTGAAATTCTAGTAGGAATTCCTCATCTGATTATTGTGATTTTATTCTTAATGGCTTTTCCGGCAGGAATTTGGACCATTATTGCAGCACTTTCCATTACCGGTTGGGTAAATATGGCCAGATTGGTTCGTGCTGAGATTTTAAAATTGAAAAATCAGGATTATGTTTTAGCCTCCAGAGCTTTGGGAAGTAGTCCTACCTTTATTATCCTAAATGACCTGATTCCCAATGCGGTTAGTGTTATTGTCATCAATGTGATGTTTACCATTCCCGGTGCTATCTTTACCGAAGCCTTCCTTTCCTTTATTGGAATCGGATTGGCAGAGCCACAGGCTTCCTTAGGTGTTTTGATTAACAACGGTTATCAGGTACTTCGAAATTATCCTCATGTCATGCTTGCTCCTGCTGTCATCATTGTGCTGATTATGGTTTGCTTTAGCATCTTGGGAGATGGACTAAGGGATGCATTGGACCCACAGATGAGGAGATAAGGCTATGGAAAAATTTGTTGAGTATTAAAAATCTAAGCATAGATATTAAAACCCACAAAGGGAATTGTTCATGCCGTTCAGGGGAATCAATCTGGACTTAGGAGAACAGGAAACCCTTGCCATTGTGGGGGAATCCGGTTGTGGAAAATCTATGAGCATGAAGGGCGTAATGGGTTTACTTCCCCAAAGTGCCAAGATAACGGAGGGGAGCATCCGTCTGGCGGGAAGAGAACTGCTAGACTGCTCTGAGGGGAAATGCAGAAGATTCGAGGGAGAAATCGCTATGATTTTCCAGGACCCCATGACTTCTTAAATCCAACCATGACCGTAGGGGATCAGATTGAAGAAATGCTCAAAAAGCATAAAAAGGATATGGGGAAAAATGAGCGAAGGGATCGTGCCCTTTCTCTCCTCTCTATGGTAGGAATTTCTAACCCGGATACCCGCTATAAAGCAATACCCTCATCAGCTTTCCGGAGGAATGCGACAGAGGGTAATCATTGCCATTGCCTTAGCTTGTGATCCCAAGGTTTTGATTGCGGATGAGCCTACTACCGCCTTGGATGTAACCATACAGGCACAGATTTTGGATTTAATGAGGGACTTACAGATCAAAACTTCCATCATTATCATTACCCTAATCTTGGTGTGGTTGCCAATAGTGCGGACCAGAGTGGTGGTGATGTATGGCGGAAAAATCATGGAGACCGCAGAGGTTCATGAGATTTTAAAAATCCTTCCCATGAATACACCAAAGCACTTTTACAATCCATTCCTAAGCCTAATGAAAGTGGGAGTCTTTATTCTATTCCCGGCAGCCCTCCGGACCTTATGGATCCTCCCAAAGGTTGCCCATTTGCGGCAAGATGCAGAAAAACTATGGAGGTTTACCGAAACATATGTACTATGCCCATAAACTAGGAGGAGACACATGAGGGCAGCATGCTTTGCTCTGGATGAAAAGAGCCCAGGGCATTTTTCAGAGGAGGAGTAGAGGATGAGCAGGGAAAAAGATGTCTTAATAGAGGTAAGTCATCTCAAAAATACTTTCATGTGGGAAAAATAAGGTCTTAAAGGCGGTGAGATGATGTATCATAGAAATATTTCAGGGAGAAACCTTGGGACTTGTGGGAGAATCCGGCTGTGGAAAATCCACTTTCGGCAGAACCTTGATACATCTCTACAGAGCCTTCGGAGGGGAGTGTAAGTTATGACGAGTCAATATCACCAGCTCTCTATCCAAGGACAAAAGGCAGAACTTAACGAGGAAGATGCAAATGATTTTCCAGGATCCTTCTCTTCCCTCAACCCAAGACGAAAAAGATTTTTGGATATTGTGGCAGAAGGGATGGATGCCCATCATTTGACCAAAACAGCAAAGGAAAGGGAGCAAAAAGGTACTGGAGCTTTTTGGAAGAGTAGGATTACAGGCGGCCCATGCGGATCGTTTTTCCCCATGAATTTTCGGAGGACAAAGACAGAGAGTAGGTATTGCCAGAGCCCTTGCAGTGAACCCGAGGTTTATTGTTTGTGATGAGCCAATTTCAGCATTGGATGTATCCATCCAGGCACAGGTAGTAAATCTTTTAGAGGAATTGCAAAGAGAGAGGGGACTAACCTATCTTTTTGTTGCCCATGATCTTTCCATGGTGCGGCACATCAGTAAGCGCATCGGTGTTATGTATCTGGGTTCACTGGTGGAACTTGCAGAAAGTGAAGAGCTTTTTGCAAATCCTTTACACCCCTATACCAAAGCCCTCCTTTCCGCTATTCCGGTACCGGATCCGGAGGTGGAGAAGAAGCGTTCCCGCATTATGCTGGAGGGAAGTATTCCTAACCCCATCGGTTTGGGGGAACAGTGTAAGTTTGCCTCCCGCTGTCAGGAGTGTAGGGTAGAATGCAAAGAAAGAATGCCTAAACTTAGAGAAGTAAAGCCCGGACATTTTGTGGCCTGCGTAAATTATGAGGAAGGCTAAGGAATAATACATAGAAATAAAACAAGTAGTGGGGAGAAACCCTGAAAGTAAAGGTGAATAATGTATCAGTTTAATGAGGAAGTATATAGGAAAAGAATGGCTTGGTTTGAAGAAGCCCGTTTCGGTATGTTCATTCATTTTGGTTTGTACTCTATTCCGGCCAGAGGGGAATGGGTTTTTGGGAATGAAGAGATGAAAGAAGAGGATTACGCTCCATATTTCCGGGAGTTCAATCCGGATCTTCTTTCTATGAAGGAGTGGGCAAAACTTTGTAAGAAGGCCGGTATGAAGTATGCAGTAATGACAACAAAACACCATGACGGTTTTTGACTTTTTGACACGAAATTTACGGATTTTAACTCCTAAAAAGCTCCCTGTGGCAGAGATTTGGTACGGGAATTTGTAGATGCCATGCAGGGAGAGGAATAAAAAGTAGGTTTATATTATTCCTTGATAGATTGGCGTCACCAAAGACTTTCCCCATTATGGAGACAATTTTCATCTGACCAGAAACAGAAAGGAAGAGGAAAGTGAGGGAAGAGACTTCCAACACTATATTGACTATTTTCATGGACAGGTAAGGAGCTTTGCAGCAACTACGGAAAGCTGGATCTTTTTGTGGTTTGACTTTTTCCCTATGGAGATATGCGAGGGAAAAATGGAAGGCAACAGAGTTGATTGATATGGTACGTTCTTTACAGAAGGATGTGATTATCAACAACCGCTTAGAGGTAAAGCGGAGAGAGCTATGGTTCCTTACAGGAAGGCTGTCCCTCTCCCTTCCATGGAGACTTTGTCACTCCGGGAGCAGATGATTCCTCCAGTTGGAATTCGAGATATTCATGGGAAATCCTTACCCTGGGAGCCTGCGTTACCATGAATGACAGCTGAGGGCTATACGGAAAAAGGACAGAAACTTTAAGTCCGGAAAACTCCTGATTCAAAAACTTGTGGAATGTGTTTCCAAAGGGGAGGCAATATGATTCTTAATGTGGGGCCGGATGCCAGAGGACGGATTCCCAGGGAGGAAGTAGAGCACTTAGAGGAAATCGGAGAATGGATGAGGACAACGGAAAAAAGCATCTATGGCTGTAAAGAAAACTCTCTTCCCTAAGCCGGAATATGGACTCTATACAGAAAAATAGGGAATAAGATCTACTTCCATATTTTAGAGGATACCATTGGTCCCCTCCCTCTATCCAAGTTAAAAAAGGAAGAGGTAGGGGGAATTCGTTGGCTTTATTCCGGTGCGGAAGTACCGATTTCTTCCAGTTAGGGTGCATAGTGATTATCCGGATATTCTTTTTGCGGATACAAAGTTAAATGGAACAGATCGAAAATCCTGTTGGAAAGGTATTAGAAATTATTAGGAAAGAAAAATAGAATCCCGGGAGGAATTTCATGTCTAAAGAAAAAAAAGAATTGGAAATCTGTGTGGATCGGGTGGAGTCTGCCTTAGCCGCAGAGCGGGGAGGAGCGGATCGCATTGAGCTTTGTGAAATCTCTTGATAGGAGGAACAACACCGGAGGCAGAGTTTTACCGTATTGTGAAAAGTCGTTTACAGATTCCTATTCATGTTATGGTTCGCCCAAGATATGGAGATTTCTGTTACACGGAAGATGAGTTCTCTATGCTGTGCGCAGCGATAAAGGAATTTAAGAACTTGGGAGCGGATGGCATTGTCTGTGGAATCTTAAAGCCGGATGGAAGGCTGGATGTGGAAAGGATGGCAGAACTTCGTTCTCTTTCTCAGGGGATGCGGTTTACCCTTCATCGTGCTTTTGATCGTTGTCAAGATCCCTTTGAAGCTTTGGAACAGGCCTGTAGGCTAGGGATAGATATCATTCTTACTTCAGGACAAAAGCAGAGGGCAACGGATGGGCTGGAGACCTTGAAAGCGCTGGAAGAACAGGCAAAAGGAAGAATTCTATTACAGGCAGGAGCTTCCGTAAGTTCGAAAAATATCCCTCTTCTTTATGAAAAAACAGGAATTAGAGCTTATCATATGTCCGGCAAAGTTCTTTTAGACAGTCCTATGATTTATCGAAAAAAGGACGTAAGTATGGGAATAGCTTCTATGAGTGAATATGAAATTTTGCAGACGGATGAAAAATTGGTTCGGGAAGCCAGAGCTGTTTTAGATCAGCTCTAGTCAAAGAGCAGAGGGATTTGGGTAAAGAAAAAACTGTGCACAGTATATACCGGTGAGGAAAGAAAATGGAAAAGTCCACAAAGAGAGATAGAGAAGAAACGAAGAAGAGAAATGTTTTTTGCTCGGAAAAGTTTAGAGAAAGGATCGAAAAGCATTTTCAAAAGGAATGTCTGGAAATTCCTATGATTATGCAGGAAATCGAAGCTAAAATATCTCGTCTTTTACTGACAAGTAGCAATCATCAGTTAGAGCTAGAGCCGGAGAATCTTCGCTGTGCTCTGCAATATCTCTATATTGCCATGCCTCTATCTGATAGGGTAAGCTATCCTTTTGAGACTTATCTGGATTATGCCATAAGAGGAGTGTATTTAAGGGAGAATAGAAATTATGTGCAAGCTCTTCCGGAAGAGCTTTTCTTTCCCTATGTGCTTTTTCATAGGGTAAATGAAGAAGAGATTCTGCCCTGTAGGAGTCTCTTTGGAGAGCAAATTGAACTATGGCTTAAGGAAGGGATGGAGCACTATTTCAGGAAGTAAGGAGGACTTTGCTTTAGAACAGAGGGCGAAAAACACAAGGAACAAAGCCTTGGAGAAAACTCTAGACGAAGCTTTAGACAGTACTTTAGATAAAGCCTTGAAAATCACACCGAAACTGATAAAAGAAATTAATTATTGGTGTAGCAGAGAGGGAACTTATCAAAGTACGGATAACCGTACTCTTTCCGCCTTGATGTTCTACACAAGGGGCTATGGAAGATGTGGAGAGGAGTCAGTTTTTGCTGTAAATGCCATGCGTTCCATGGGGATTCCTGTAGACAGGTTTAGCACCTCGTTGGGCGCACTGTGAAGACAATCATGCCTGGATAGAGGTTTTTGTAGAGGGGAACTGGCAGTTTCTTGGGGCCTGTGAGCCTTTGGAGCATCTAAATATCGGTTGGTTTAATGCAGCCGCAAGCCGAGCTATACTGATTCATTCCCGTTATTTCGGAGAGGATATATTTGACAGCTTCTTAAAATCGGAGTCTATGGATGAGCACAGTGTCGTTTCCGAAGAGGGAAAAAATGATTCGAAAAACTACGAAAAATTAGAAAACAAATCATTTCCAAAAGAAGAGATTTTGGGAAAAGAAGGGATAGTGACAGAGCTTAACCAAATTTCTCGTTATGCAGAGTCTAAAGAAATAGCTATTCATGTTTTAGATAGTAAAGGCTATCCTGTCCCGAATGCTATGGTTTCTTTGCTATTGTTAAATACCGGAGAGTTTTATCCATCGCCAGACTTAAGTCGGATGCAGAGGAAGGTTTTTTCTTTCATACCGGTTTATGGCTAGTGCTTTTGGAAGTTCAGCACGAAAGGGCAAGGCTTCGAATTGATTGATACAAAGGGAAGGGGATAGTTTCTCACTACATCTTTCAGGAGAAAGAAAGAGGGAGGAGTGGAGGAGTTTGGACTTTTTGCTCCTATGGACAGCGAGAAAAAATCCCAATACAAAACGGAAGAGGAAAAAAGGCAGGAAGAAAGAAAAGCGTAGTCTTTGTAAAGGAAGTTTTTAAAGCAGAAAATGAAAAGCTTATCAAAATCCTGAGCATAGTCTCTTTACAGTATCCTGATAGACGAAGCGTGAAAAAATTTCTTCATGTCCTAGTGAAAAGGACCTTAGTGATGTTCTCTAGAGGTCTTAGAGGATGGTTATTTCGAGGATAGTCATTTCAAGGAAATAGGCGGGAGGAGCGAGAATACCCTGAATGTACGGAACATTTATTTATATTTTCGTATCTTATGAATCCAAGAGTAGATGAGAGTTCTTAGACCATACAGAAATATAGTTTTAACGAGCTTTTAGCTAATCGAAGAAAGAGAGGTATTTCGAAAAGATCGCAGGAAATTCATAAATGGATTCAAAGAGATAAAATCCTATCCGAATAAGGAGCGCCGAAGCGTTATAACACCTCCGCTGCCTGCCTTATTGGAAGGGTGGGAGCTCTCTTTCTCCAGACTATTCTTTTTGTGGCGATGGCCTGCAGTTTTGAGGTATTCCTACCGAGGCCAGAAAATCGGATGAGGCCATGGAATACTGGGGAGAACACAAGGAAGAATTTGTTCCCGTCCTAGAAGAAGAGCAGGAAAGCTGTAAAATTCTTTTTGCGAAAAAGTACCGAAGAAAGCTTGCAATATAGACAGCATTGGACTTTAGCAAGAGAAATTGCCGGAGAATATAAGACTTTGGATTTCAGGATCAAGTGAAAATAGTTTAGAAATTTCAGCAATTCCCGGAAGATACAAAATCATCACGGAAAAATCGTCTTCCTAATGGTAACATACAGGGGCTGACTATGTATTTTCTTCTGAGAGGGAGGAAAGAAAGGAAATAGAAGTTTACTATAGGGAAGCAGAGCTAAAGGATATGCTGGAGCGGCTATTGCTTCCGAATTTTACATTGGAAAAGGAAGATGGCAGTGGGAAAACCTCTCCTTCTCCTTCAAAAACCGGGTGCCTGAAGGAAAGTCGGTGGAAAAAGAAAACGAGCTATCTTCTTCTGGCTGGAACAGGGCTGAACCTGGAGCATATCTTGAGATGAGATTCTGAGCAGGAAGGGCACTTTTCTTTAATTTCAGAACAGAGTATTTTGTGATACAGGCTCCAAAAAGAAGGGATCAGATGTTTCAGAAGGTGAGACACGCCCTAAGAAAATGTAACATTGTACTTTTAGTCACGGGAGAATCAGGATGAATTTCTTGCCAGAAGGATGTATGTGGAACCTGGCTCCTACCCTTTATATTGCTTGCGGAAGAGGATAAGAGCAAGTTTTATGAATTTATGCCGTTTCAGGCTATCAGGTACGGAACAGAGACATGCTTCTTCGAAGTTATGGAAGAATAAGTATGGAAATTATTTGTTTTTATTGGATAGAGAGCAAATAAGGGGAAAGATTAAAAATAGAGTTTCTTTATATCAGAATAAAAAGCTCTCCCAGGTAAATCTATTGAGGGATTTACTCGGGAGGCTAACTAATCCTGGACTTGTGTAGAGACTATGAGATCTTTTGATGTCTCAGTTTGCCCCGTTTGCAGACCTATACTGCATAAATGCTTTATCATTTTTAATTTACCATCTCTTTTTATGCAATACTCCTTGCAAAGTTCTCGTAAAAAGTGCGATAATTATCATCAAAAAGCTATCAATTTTTGCTTTATAGGAGAGGACTTATGCAGGAGAATAGAAATTACTATAAGAAAAATCATATTGTTTTTGTTTATCATTACTGTAATCTTCGGTTTACAAAGCCTTTACAGCTATTACAGTGCCAAGATTTTCAGACCCTTACAGCTTCTTTCTGCGGTTTTATACGGCACCATCAAGCTGTTTTTATTTGTTTCTCCCATTTCTGCGGAGGAAAAGACCAGCTTTTTTTATGAGTTTGCCAAGTGGATGGCGCCGATTTTAACTTCCGCATTCATCTTTACACAGATTTCCAACATTTTACTCCATGCGAAAAATATGCTTTTAAACAGAGCCAGTATTCATCATGTATTGGTTTTTGAAAATAGCGAGATGGGAGAGACTCTCATCAGTAACTTAATGAAGGAAAAGGCTCCTTATAAGATTTCTCTGATTTCCAAGAATTTTCTGGATGATCGCCTGAAGAATAAATACGAAAAAAAGGGCATTGACACCTATCAGATTGACTTTGAGCATTGTGATGAAAATGAAGCCAGAGAACTTTTGGCGGCTTTGCATATCAATCATGCAAAGTATATCTTTTTCTGTGTAGAAAATGATTTGGAAAATTATGCCCTCTATGCCAATGTCATAAAGCGCATTAAACCCAGAAGACCAATTACCTGCTATGCGCATTGTAGCTCCAACACGGTTGTGGGCTATATGGAAGAGCTGCTTTCCGAGGAAAGAAAGCGGGAAGAGCTTCTGAAGAAGATAGATACGGTGCATTTTTAACCAAAAAGGATTTGACCGTTCGGATGCTTCTGGCTGTTCCGAGTGAAGGAGAGTATTTACAGGAGTTTGGAAAGGTGTTTCCGGGGAAAACAGATAGAGGTGGATACTATAGAGGAAGCTATTAAGCCGGCACATATTCTGCTTTTTCCGTAAATGAATTGACCCTTCCCTACTCAAAGCAGCTGGCGAATGATGCAACTGTTTCTTTGACAAGAAATCCTAAAATCAGCATTTTAGCAGAAAATGCTTCTCATAAAATGCAGGAGCTTTTGGATTTAAATACTCCGGAAAAGGAAGGCTTACTAAGGGCTTTGGATTTGGAATGCATAGACTTAGGCTATGAGCAGAGGAACTTACAAAACTATCTGAAAGAATTAAGCAGGGAAGACAGCCCGACTCTTGTTTTCCTGATGCAGGAGGATGTGGTAAAGAGCTTAAAGGCACTGAACCTCATTGACCGGTATTTTGTAAATGCCCCCAAGCTTATCCGTAATGTGTCCAATGTGGATTTAAGCCATGTACTTCCCAAGACCAGGGAGACAATCAAGGTTTTCGGTGATCTTTCTGAGATTATGTGCAGTGAAGTCTTGATTCGGGCATCTCCTGGACAATAGAGCGAAGCAGTTCAATGATTCTTACCACAAGGGCTTCGGAGCTGCCGGCATGGGAGAGGAAGCAAGTGGAATGAATTGTCCTATGTAAAGAAGAACTCTTCCAGACAGTCTGCCACCCACGCAGGAATTAAAGAGGAAATCATCAAACGGGTATTGGCAGGAAAGTCAGAGCAGGAGATTAGGGGCTATCTATCCGAGAAACTGGAGGAATTTAAAAAGCTTCAGGAAGCACAAAGGCTTGGTGGAGAGAAAGGAAAAGAAGAGTTTCAACATAGTTTTAGAAGCTACCTTTCCGAAAACCCCTTACTGGATTTTCTTTCCCGACTGGAGCATAAGAGATGGTGTAACAGCTACTATGCCATGAACTTCCGTTATGGAGAGAAGAAGGATGAAAATCTAAAGACCCACCCCTGTTTGATTGAAAACTGGGGAGAAATCATTGAGGAGAAGTTCGACATTTGCCACCCGGAATATGATTTGCTCTCTGTCTTTACTCTCTTCCGAAAGGAAGAAGAGCTCTAATGTCACAGCGTCAAGATTAGACTTTTAAAAGATTAGATTTAGCAATAGAGTAATTGTAGAGCCTTGAAGAATAAAAAGAATCAAAAGTATAAAAAGAATCAAAAGAAATGAGGATAGAGAATGGAAAAAGAATTGGGACAAAATGCTCCAATAGTAGAGGAAGAAAGCTTGCAAAATTACAGACAGGATTCCGACAGCTCTAAAGAGCTGGAAAAGGCGGCGAAGGAGTTTAAGGAAAAGGAATATAAGTTTGATGCCTTTATCAGTTACCGTCATGTGGAGCCGGACCAGAGTATTGCGAAGCAGCTGCACCAGATGATTGAAAGTTTTAAGCCTCCCAAGGAATTCAATAAGGAGGGGAAGAAAACCACCTTCCGAGTCTTCCGTGACAGAGAGGAGCTTGCGGCAAGAGACCTAAGCAGCTCCATTGAAGAGGCCTTGGCGGAAAGTCGCTATTTGATTGTTCTTTGTTCCCAAGAGAACGCCCCTTTCCGAGTGGTGTGAGAAGGAAATTCGTACCTTCAGACAGCTTCACGGAGATGAGCGCAGTATTCAGTGCTGATTGAAGGAGAGCCGGATGAAGCTTTTCCTGCACCCTTGAAACAATTAAAAAGAGGGCGGATCGAGAGCCTTGCGGATGTATTGGCAGCGGATATCCGTCCGGATGAAGTTTTACAAGAATTTTTCCCGGCTATGAGGAAGTTCAGAAGAAGGACAGCGCTAAGCTAGCAAAACCCTGACAAAAGCAGGCCTTCATTTGCTTAAAACCGAAAAAGTACCGAATCATGGCAACCATCTTGGGCTGTACCTTCGGAGATCTTAAGCAAAGGGATAAGGAGAGAAAGAATAAACTTTATTCTGACCATATCCTCCCTATCCGGAGCGGTCTTTTTGCTCTTTTGGTATTTTATGTTTAATGCTCACCAAAAGGCGGAGCAAGCCAGACAGGGAGGCAGTGCAATCCAATGCCGGCATCCTGATGAAAAGTTCTCAGGATATTGCCAAGGAGGGGATTACTTAAAGGCAGCCCTGGTGGCGAAGGAAGCTATGAAGCCTATTGGAAAAGGCATGAAAGCGTATCCGCAGCTCCAATCTGAGAAGATGAGCATTTTCAATGATGTGATTTATCACAGCGGTGCTTCGACCTTGACTTCCATTTCTACAAAAAACAAGTTGACTTTTATGGCTCTCAGCAATGATGAAAAGCTGGTGGCCTTCGGTTTGGGAAATGATGAAACCGCTATTGCCAAGGTGGAAAATGGAGAAATTATCAAGAGATTACCGGGACATAGCCAACAGGTAAAGCTTTTAACATTTTCCAAGGATGACAAGCTTTTGGTTTCCGCTGCTTTCGACAATAGTATCATTGTCTATGACGTAAAAAGCGGAGAGGAGAAGGCAAAGCTGGAGATTCCGGGAGTCCCTATGCTGGGGCGTTTTTCCGGGGATAATTCACAGTTTTTCTATGTAAGCTTTACTAATACTTCTGCGGACTTTTTACGTTTTTTGATGCCAATACCTGGCAACAGCTTAGTACATTTTTCTATCCAGGAAACGGTAAAAATATGCGGATATTAAGAGTGATGGTTCAGAGGTGCTTATCACTTTAGGCAACAATGATGAAAATCAGCTGACAAGGAGAAGCCTTAAGGATGGCAGTGTTATTTCTACTATTGATCGGATAGGAAGAACTTCTCTCGATGGATCCAATTTTATGCTTCCTTACAAATCCGCCTTTTATTCCAATGACGGGAAGTCTATTATTTTGTTAACAGATGACGAGCTTCAAAAAATTTCTTTGGAGGATCATCAAGTTCTCTTCAGTGAGAAGATCGACACTGCAACTACCTTGAATAAGCCCTTAGTGGAAAGTGAGAATGGGGAAAAATTGCTGTAAACAGCTGTGGCAAGATTCTGATTCTCAATGGAGAAACCGGAGAAAGCATAGATGAAGTATCTTTTGGTGACTTGGATTTAAAATATTTTTGCGTATAATACAGAACAAAAACATGGTTGCAGGCTTTGGAGAAGCAGAATTTACTCCATTTGGAAGGATAAGGTGATTACGGATGACAGGCTGTATCTGGGGATAGCACCTTCTGAAATCTACTTCTTAAAAGGATGGCAGCAAGATTTTGACCAATTCCCATGAGAGGCCAAAAGCATTAAGATTATTGATACCAAGTCCAGAATTTCCTCAGAGCCGGTGCAGGGCAGAATTATTGCATCCTCAATGATTCCCTCCAAGCTTCTTCTCTTTAACGGGACGGATTTCCTGCTCTCCACGGATAACGGGAAGACCGGGAAAACCATCACCAATGAGAACACGGTGATTTACGGCTTGATGACGAGTACAAAACAAAACGTCCTGTCCAACGACGGAAAATACTATGCCTATGTCGGGCAAATGACGGATACCGGAAACCCCGGGCTGGTGCTTTATAATGTGGAAAGTCGGGAATCCAAAACAGTGGAAATCCCTTCTGCGTATCCGGCTCTACGCTTTTCCGATGATGGAAAGAAAATCTATTTGCAGGATAAGAAGGAAGGCTTAAAGATCTATAGCGTAGAAGATTTAAGCCTGCTGGATACTATCCCGGAAATTACGGATTCTTCCTTGAATATCTTAGTTTCCGAAGACGATAAGATACTTCTTGTCAATCGATTTTCAGGAACAGCCTCTCTGTACGATTTGGAAAGTAAGCAGCATATAGAGGACATTCCGGGGGAGGTGCTGAATCTTAAGCATCAAGAGGAGGAAATCATCCTAAAGGGCATACAGAACAATACGGCCTTTACTTGGAGTAGTAAGATCGGTCTTAAGAGTCTGGACATGGATGAAGCGCTCACCCAGACGCCGGTAAGCTTCAGATGATGTAAATCTGTATAATGAAAAGGAAAAATCTGCTTCTTCTGATTCGAAATAATGATACGGAGCGAAAGGCCTATGTGGTGGATTTTGCCACGGGACACCTGATGATGAGGCTTCACCCCTTCTGTAAAGCGCTATCTTGTCAATGGGCATATCTCGCCGGAGGAAATGTGATTATGGTAGATCGGAGCTTTAATACCATTACCGCAACGGACAACTCCGGAGTTCAGGACTATATGACTGCGGCGGTGTACCATATCCTGAGCGATGAGGAGGTTTCTGCAGAGGTGGATAAGATTCTTGCAGGGAAGAACATTGGCACAGGATGAGAAGGTACAGATCGGTATCAGTACGGAATAAGTCGATTCTAATTGTGGATATCGCTTTTCTGCAAAGCCATTCGAAAGCTTGAATTTTACTGTACCCATATCAGTGGACAGAGAAGGTTTGAGTCCCCCACAATAATGGACAGATGGGGAGTTATAAAAGTATTTTTAAAAAGTAAAATAAACAAGGGGCTGTAAGAATCATAGCTTTTCGCCGAGGGCAATAAAAAAGCTTTTGATTTCTACAGCTCCTTGTTTATTCGCTTAATATCGGCTAAAATGGAATGAGAGTATAAAATAGCCGAAGATGGAGTAATTTGCTTAATAGCCGAATAATACTACCCAGTAATCGTTTCCTTTTTCGTCCAGATAATAGCCTGCGCCGAAGTGCTGAAATTCTCCCTTACTCATAATGCGATTGTGGCCTGCACTGGAAATCCAGGCATTTACGGTTCTGTCGGGAGTTTCGTTGTTGTGGGCAAGAATTTCTCCGTACACATCCGCTTCATCCAAAACGGAGCCCCCCTGGGGTCTTGTATGGGAAAAGCTTGCAGCACATTCCTTGGCTCTGATATCTGCAATAGAGCTTAAGCGTTCACTTTCTTCTAAGGCGTGTAAGTTTTGCCCTGCCCTGAATTGGTTGATTCTATCCAATGTTTCTTGCTTGTAGGAGGAACTGTCTTGAACGGAAGTAGTATCGTCCTCTTCCGTATATTCTTCCTGCACATCCCTTGTTTGTACAACGGAATCTACAGTCCAAGCGCCATTCTCATCTACGGTATAGCCGTCGGGAGTGGTGGTATTGGTATACATCCAACCATTGGCATCAAAGTAATAGCACTCAGCAACGCCGTCATTGTCGGTATCAATCCATTGCCATGTAGAGCGTAAATAATTTTCATTTCCTAAATCGTACCACCAGGCATCCCTGGAAGTTCCTTTGGTAAAGCCTACGGAAAATGTTGGAATAGCGGAAAGCAGGAAGGCAACAGAAATGGCCATGAGAAACTTGGCCATGAATTTATACCTGGAACTTACCGGAGTTTGAAATGGGTTTTCTGAAACGGCTTCTGTTTTTGAAATGGCTTCTGTTTCTGAAATCTGATTTGTAAGTTCTATAGTTTGATCTATTTCGACGGAGGAATTCTCCGAAATTGTATTTTTAAACTGGAAAAATTTTTGGTTTTGACATCCTATCATTGGTATATGGACTCCTTTCCGTGTATGCATATTAATGCATAAATAAAGGCAAATCAATAGGCTTTTCGCAGATGTCAAAGAAACCGTAAAATAAAAGTGTAAATCTATGAAGACAAACCTAATATTTTTGGTAAGGATAAGGCATTTTTGATTACAATATTTAGTCGCATTTCTTAATTTTTGAACTAAAATAAATCTTAAGAATAGTGATAATAATGAATACTTTCTAAGTGATTGTTTTTATAGAATTTGGAGTAAACTGCGAAAAAAGAATACTCTTGTCAGAAAATTCATCCTTCAGTAGAATAAAGCATAAAGCATAAAGCATAAAAGCATAAAGCATAAAGCATAAGGAATAAGACATGCAGTGCTAAAAGGATGAAAGGAAAGATGATGGAAGAGCGAATCGGTATTTTGGTTTTTGGCGCAGTTTTGTGGACATAAAGGGTTATCCTTTTTCTTTTTGTATCGGCCGGATGGAAGAAACGCCGGAAAGGTGGTCAAAGGTTCATGGAGGTGTGAGCCGAAATATTGTGGAGGATATTGCCAATGTGGAGCTTCGTCCTACCTTTATTTCCGTAGTGGATAAGGATGCTATTGGAGAAGAGGTAGTGCAGAAATTAAAGCGGCATAAGGTCAATACCAATTATATCCGGCGAATTGAAGGAGGCTTAGGAACCTGGTTGGCTATCTTTGATACGGAAGGGGAGCTTATGGGCTCCATTTCCCAAAGACCGGATCTTTCTAAGCTGGAGGAGGTACTTTCGGAGCAGGGAGACTCTTTGTTCTCTCGCTGTGATAGTGTTATTGTGGAAATTGATATGGATTCCAAGCTTTTAAAGCAGATTTTTCAATTGGCTGAGAAATACAATAAAAAGGTATATGCAGCTGTTTCCAATATGTCCATTGCCTTAGAAAGAAGAGACCTTTTAAAGACCACAGCCTGTATTGTTTGTAATCAGCAGGAGGCAGGGATGCTCTTTTCCGAGGACTTTGAGGAAATGAATTTGGAGGAGATGGCAAGCTCTCTTTCCTCCTATGTGGTAAAGGCGCAGTTCCCACAGATGATTATGACTTTAGGCAGTCAGGGAGCCATTTATGCGGAGCAAAATGGGCATTTCGGACATTGTAAGGCAAAGAAAGTCCATGTGATCGATACCGCAGGAGCAGGAGACGCCTTTTTTGCGGGAGTGGCTATGGGACTGACCTATGGTAAGAATCTGATGGAAGCCTGTGAAATCGGTACCAAACTGGCGGCTTCCGTCCTTGGTACCTCGGAAAATGTAAATCCTCGTTTCCTTCCGGAAGAATTGGGGCTTAAGAGCTTGGAAGCCTAATAGGAGTGTTTCAAAATGATTTCTATCATTGTTGCTGTGGCTAAAGGCGGTGCCATCGGAAAAGAGGGAAAGATGCCCTGGAAGATTCCCGGAGAGCAAAGGCAATTTAAGGATCTAACCACAGGCCATGTGGTGATTATGGGGAGAACATCCTATGAGGAAATTGGGCATCCTCTTCCCGAGAGAACAAATATCGTTGTATCCAAAACAAAGGTCTTCTCCGGAGAGAATCTACATACTGTAAAATCTTTAAAGGAAGCAATAGAGAGAGCTGGGCAAGAAGAAATCTTTATTGCAGGAGGGGCAGAAATATTTCAGGAAGCACTTCCCCTTGCAGATAAAATCTATATGACCTATGTGGATATGGAAGTCCCGGATGCTGACCGTCCGAATTTCCGGAAGAAGCGTACAATAGGAAGAAAATAGAAAAAGGTGGAGGAGACCTCCTACCTAAAGAGTCTTAATACGAAAAGGTTTTAAAGCTCTTGAGAGAAGCAGAGCGTCTTCATTCTTAACTAAGCTGATGATTTTTTGATATTCCGGATTCTTGTCCTTCTCTCCCAATACTTCATAAATGCTGTCACAATCCTTGTCCATCCATTTCTCTTTCCAATCCTCAGCTTGAAAACGAATGCAGGTTCCACAGGAAGAGGAGAGACTTCGGGAACCGGCTCCAGACTATAGAAATCCCTGCGGTCTCATCCACTCATCATGGCGGAAAAATGGGTGAAAAGGTTGCGATATATTCTTTCATAAATCATTCTCCTAATAAGCTCTATTCTGTCTTATTTCTTTTAGTAAAATCTTGAAATCCTCTCCTGTTTTTTCATAGGAAACCTTATCTCCCTTCCTTCTCCGAAAGCAGGTAATATTTTCTACACAAACCATGCTGTCTACCAGGATTTCACTAATCAGCTCCGGGATTTTCTCTATGCTTTCCTTTGCCATAACTACAGGTACAGGGCAGGGAGTATCCTCTTGCGTCTACCATAACTACCTCCTTATACAATCGTATGTAATAGTATATTTTACGGAAACGGCGAAAAGTTCCGATAGTTCTGTCATTTATAAAATAGTATTTTTAAATCATTTATTGCTTAGAGCCGCCAGCTGTCCGGCATTTTTCTTGGGAAGATTCAAACAGAAACAATCAGCAGGATAAAGAAGCAGGCAACTACTGCTACCTTTCCATAGTCGGAAGAGTCACGCTGAGTACAAATTCCTTGGCATCATTTAAGGAATCCGGATTTCCAGCAAGCTTGAAATTATGGGCAAGACCTGCACCAACAATCATTCCCAGAACGGTTACCATGGAATCTCCGTTTCCTTCTGCAGAAAGCACCAGCTGTCTAAAGGGGCATCCTCCCAGCATGACGGAAGCCCAGCCAACTAAAATCATGCCCAGCAGGTTCCATAGATGATTGCTGTGGGAGATAGGTTGAAGAGGGAATCCGGGCTTAAAGCTTCCTAAGGCCAAGTTTCCGATCAGGATGGTCAGTAAAATCACAACGAAGCCGGATAAAAGGCGAGTATCTCTGAAAAGGATGAAATCACGGATTCCACCGACGGTACAAAGTCTTGCCTTCTGTGCTAAAGCTCCTACCACAAATGCCACGGCAAAGGATGCAAAGAATGGAGCATGCTTTGCCCCAGTCCCTCTGTACTTAAGAAAAGATAGCAGGAACGGTGATAAAGAGCAGGAACAAGACGGAGAAAAGTCCGGGAAGCACCAGTCCCTCAGCAGGGGCAACAGGATATGCACGATTCAAGGAAAAGCCCTTTTGCAGGAAGATAATACCGATGAAAATTCCGATAACGAATCCTACAAGTCCGGTAATGGCGTTAAAGTCTCCGCCGCCAAGACGAATTACCATTCTTAAGGGCAGCCTAAGAAGGCAGAGCGCCGATTACCACCACTATCCCTAAGAAATCTGGTGGCGGGAGGAACCTGCTTTTTGGCTTTCCATTCCTTCTGGATGAAAGAAAGTGCAAAGCACTTAATACTATTCCGATGATTTCCGGACGAGATACTGTACCTTAGCGGCCTGGTGTGAAGCCGATCGCTCCAGCTAAATCTCGTAAGAAGCAGGCAATACAGAATCCATGTTGGCGGGATTTCCATCTTAGTCAGAATTAACGCAGCAAGGCCTGTAGCCAAAGCCAGCCAGTAGGATACTGGCATCCAGTGAGATTGCTTTTCATGTTTTTCTCCTTTGAGTGTAAAATGTGTGTGTGAAAAATGCATCCCTTTCGGAAGATTGGAAGAGAATTTCCTGAATAACCAGTGAGTCAGTCTATTTCTTCCATCCTGTTAAAGAAGCCAGAGGAAAAAGCGTACAGTTCCGCTTTTTCCGTGCCAAAACATTGATGTGCTATCAGCGCACAGTGCAAAGCCCTGACGGGTCATGATGCCATACCGGTTTGCCAATCTGTTACAAACTAAAAGCATTGTCCATAGTGCAAAAATCATACTAGCCACACCGCTGTTTTCTCGCCCCTCCTTTTCCCGGTATTCGTATCAAATTCTTTCCCTTTATTTCATAGAGACCTTCCAAAAATCTCTGATAGAAGTTGTTTGGTATATGCTTCCATGACTTCCTCCGGTTTCCTTCGATAAATTGTAGAGCTTTTTCCAAACCAGTAGATTCCGGAATATTGGGAGTGCCCGGCTCGAATTTATCCGGCATGAAACCTGGCATGAGTGAGACTCCGATACGCTTCCGGTTCCCCGAGACAGATAAGGGGGAAGTATTTTTGCAAAATCCTCCCGGAGTAGGGTAAGGCCGATGCCCTGAGGACCCAGTAAACCCTTGTGTCCCGGAAGAACCAGGGCGGAAAGATTCATTTTTTCAAAATCAATGGGGATATGCCCTCCGCTTTGAGAAGCGTCTAAAAATAAAATCAATACCCTTTTTCTTTACAGATTTTTCTCCTATGGCTTCTATCGGAAAAACCTCCCCGCTTACATTGGAAGCATGGAGCATGATGACAGCTTTAGTATCCGGACGGATTAACTTTTCCAGAGGGCTAAAGTCGCCGTCTAAACCTAAATCATAAGGGAAGGTACTTAGTAAAATGGGATGTTCCTTTCTTTGCAAAAGTATTTCCAAGGGTCTTCGTACCGCATTGTGCTCCAAAGGACTGATAATCGCATGACCGCCCTCTTGAAAGGGGCATAATCAACATATTTAAAGCCAATACTGGCTCCCAGGGGTAATAATCACATGGCCGGGATTCTGAAAGGCAAAAAGCTTACAGGCCCTTTCTCGAGAGACGAATGGCAGATTTCACTTCCATAGCCTTTCCATAGCTTCCCGATTCATGCTGGCACAATATTTTTCTATATGGTTTGCCATAGCCATACCTACTCCGGAGCTTTTGGATAGGAGGTGGCTCGTGGTCTAAATAAATCTCTTTCATTTGCTTTTTACTGTGCTTCCTTTCGTTACTGTATTTTTCTCTTAACATTATATCCTGTATTTTCTTTTGTCATAGTATTTTGCCTTAGGGTAAATGAAGCAAATTTCCGGAGTATTCTTATATTTTTCCAAAACCATCACTTTAAATTCCCAAGAATACTATAGAGAGTTAGAATAGAATTGATAAATTAGTATAATTTTTCTATAAATAATTTGAATAATCATAGTAAATAATACCAATAATAATAAAAAGTATAGTGTAAATGTAAGAATAAAAAATAGTACTGAGGCGAGGATAATATGGGAACAGAACGGCAGCTTATGGCCGGAATCAAGCTGTAACTTGACGAAGGAGAGATATATTTTTAGAATGATTTTGGACGTAAAAAGAAATAGATATACTCAAAATAGAAGTATTACAAAGAGGATTGTTTTTCGTAGAGGAATTTTTGGGGAGTGCTTTATGAATATTCAGATTTTTGGAACAAAGAAGAGCCAGGATACAAAGAAGGCGGAACGCTATTTTAAGGAAAGAGGGATTAAATTTCAGGCTGTGGATTTGAAAGAAAAAGGGAATCAGCAAGGAGAATTACAATCCATTCTTTCTGCTGTGGGGGATTTGGAAGATGCTGGATGAAAAACAAAGGAGCAGGAAGCATATCAACTGATTCGTTATCTTGCGAAGGAAGACAAATTTGCGAAAGTTTTAGAGCATCCTATGGTATTAAAGCAGCCTATCGTGAGAAATGGTAAGCAAGCCACGGTAGGGTATTGTCCGGATATTTGGAAGACTTGGGAATAGAGATTCTTTCTTGCCATATTTCACGGATTCAGATATACTAAATTAATAAAATTGCAAAACAATATAATTGAATAAAATTAATAGTGCGAAATAAAGAGTATGAAAAGATAAATAAAAGAGTAGTAAAAAGGAGTTTCTATGAATATGGTAGTTTTTGGGGTATATTGATTCCCTTTATTGGAACAAGCTTGGGAGCGGCCTGTGTTTTCATTATGAAACGAGATTTTCATCCCAATGTGCAGAAGGGGCTAACAGGATTTGCTGCAGGAGTCATGGTAGCAGCTTCTATTTGGAGCTTGCTGATACCTGCTATGGAAGAGAGTGCTCATTTGGGAAAGCTGGCCTTTCTTCCCGCCTTTGTGGGATTTTGGCTGGGAACCTTGTTTTTATTGGCATTGGATAAGATTATCCCCCATTTGCATCAGAATACAGATCAGGCTGAAGGAATGCCCAGTTCTTTTCAAAGGACTACGATGATGCTTCTTGCGGTAACCCTTCATAATATTCCGGAAGGTATGGCTGTGGGGGTAGTGTTTGCTGGACTTTTGACAGGAGAAGTTAATATTACTGCCGGAGCTGCCCTGGCTTTAGCCTTGGGAATTGCCTTTACAAAACTTCCCGGAGGAGCTATTATTTCCTGCCACTTCATAGCAAAGGGCAAAAGCAAGGGAAAGCCTTTTTAGATGGTGTATTATCCGAGCTGGTGGAGCTCTTAGGGGCTTTACTGATGATTTTCTTTGCACCGTCTTTTGCTCCATATATGCCAATCTTCCTATCTTTTGCGGCGGGGAGCTATGCTCTATGTAGTAGTGGAAGAGTTGATTCCGGAAAATGTCGGAGGGAGCACATGTAATGTGGGTGTTTTACTTTTTGCCCTGGGCTTTACCCGTCATGATGGCATTGGATGTGGCTTTGTCCTAGTTCTTGTGGGAATGATAATTTTTGAGATGTGACTTTGTCCTAGTTCTTGTGGGAATGATAATTTTGAATGTGACTTTGCCCTAGTTCTTGTGGGCATGATGGCATTGGGATGTGGCTTTTGTCCTAGTTCTTAAATGATAGAACTTAAGCCGGCATTGTCATGGGATTTTGTACGGAGAAATTGACAGAGGAGTTTTCGGGAAAAATATGAGGAAGTATGCAGTATCAAAAATATTGTTGAAGGAAAGTTTTGGAACGTCAAATCGTTTTTATTGCCCATGTGGAGATAGAGGGAAAGGTAGAAACGGTACATGTGAAAAATACCGGGCGCTGTAAGGAACTCTTGCTACCAGGGGTTAAAGTATATTTGGAGAAAAGCGAAATCCCAATCGCAAAACCGCCTATGATTTGGTGGCGGTGGAGAAAGGCAGGGTTAGGGTTAGTAAACATCGACAGTCAGGCCCCGAATCAGGTGGTTTTGGAGTGGCTCAGAGGCTTTGCCTTTCAAAAAGCTGAAGCCGGAGTATGTTTTCGTGATTCTAGAGTGGATTTTTATATGGAGAGATGAAAGTCTTCCGGAAAGCCTTTTTGGGAATATGGGGAAAGGGAAGAAAGAAATGGAAAGGAGCAGCGGGCCGAGAATATAAGAATGCAGAGTCAGGAGCTTCTCAATGTATCAGGAATATCCGTAAATATCTCTTAGAAGTAAAGGGATGTACCTTGGAAAGGGACGGCATTGGTTATTTCCCGGATGCTCCGACGGAACGGGGGGTAAAGCATTTAAGGGAACTTACGAAGGCTAAACAGGAGGGCTATATCGCTATTTTGGCTTTTGTGATTGCCATGCCGAAGGTTTTTATGGTATATCCGGAATGTGGGAGACCCATAAGGCCTTTGGAGAAGCATTGGAAGAAGCCCGGCAGGCCGGGGTAAAGATTCTGTATTTACCCTGTACCGTAACAAAGGAAGGTATGTGGATTTCTTCATAGCTTTTGACTTGTTTTAAAAGGATGGTTTTTTAATTCGAGAATAGTTAGCTTGTTTTTTAGAGGAAAGGTATTTTATGAAAATTATAATTTCTCCTGCGAAAAAAATGAAAACATCTGAATTGGATATCCCTCACCAAGGCTATCCTCTTTTTGTGGAATCAGGAGCAGAGGAAAATAGTACATTTTTGAAAGGCGGATTGAATCTGTCAGGAAAGACGGAACGCCTTTTTACAATATTTAAAATCTCTTTCTTTTTAGAGTTAAAGAACTTTGGGCCTGTAATGAGGATTTGGCCAGGGAAAATAGTGATAGAGTAGCTAAGATGGATTTGAGAAGAAATTGTAGTCCTGCCATTTTATCCTACGAAGGGATTCAGTATCAGTATATGGCTCCCTCTGTTATGGAGGCCTCTCAACTAGCGTATTTACAGAGTCATCTTCGATTCTTTTCCGGCTTTTTATGGCGTGGTAAAGCCCCTAGATGGGGTGGTTCCCTATCGTTTGGAAATGCAGGCAAAGGCGAAGATTGGTACTTCTAAAAATCTGTATGACTTTTGGGGTGAGGATATCTGGACTGCATTGCTTTTGGAAGAGATAGAAGAGCGCTTAGCAAAAGAGGGAGAAAAGTCGTTGGAAAATGAAAATCCTATGCTAATCCTCAATCTCGCCTCCAAAGAATATGCAAAATGTATGAAATATCTTCCCAAGGATAGAATCCTGAGGGGATCATGTGGAAAGATGGAGCCAAAAGAATTATCATTTCCATTCACTACATTAGCTGCAGTTTTTGGTAGAGAAGTCAGGAGAAAAGCTTGTGCAAAAGGGCGTCTATGCCAAGATGGCAAAGAGGAAATGGTGCGCTTTTTGGCAGAAAAATCAAGATAGAAAACGCAGAAGAAATCAAAGGGCTTTAAGGGCCTGGATTTTTAACTTTGAGGATCAAACTTTCCACGGAAGATCGATATATTTTCCTTCGAAAATAAAGAAATAGAAATTGATAGAAATAGAAAAAGCAAAAAGAGTTTTTCGTCGTATTAAGCTCTTTTCCTTCCGAAAGGAATGGGAAGGCATTTTTAGAATAATTATATGTACTGAAAATTATAAATGTTTGGAAATCGTTTGGGATTGACTGAGAGAATAATGGAATTAATAGAATATATAAGACAATAAAATGACACAGAGTGAGATAAGAAGAAACTCTTTTTGAAAGAAGAAGAGATTATTATTCTAAGACATGAAGGTGATGGTGAAGTCTTGAAAAACATGAGCTGTCCCGGAACTTGAAGAGACTACTTACAGGTATAGAAAGTCTGGTTATAAAGGATAAAGACCTTTTCTTTGGACACAGCATAGCAGTTAATGGAAGCCCAAGAAGGGGCTATTGTCGGCTGATATTGAGGATAAAATATAAACTGATATTTTTGGTAGTGAAAGGAGAAAAATGGAAAAACAAGCACTATAAATCAATGGTTACTTGAGCAGGAAATAAGCACATTGAAAGGTTGGGATTTCTCACATATTAGAGGAAGATATAAAGAAGAGGACGATCTCCCTTGGGATTTAAGAAAACATTATAAAATCCTATTTTGAATGATACAGATTATTTATTGGACATGGAAACAGGAGGTGGCGAATTTCTTTTTGTCTTTTATGGCAAACGCTAAATATACTGCTGCGATTGAAGGGTATGAGACCAAACATCAAAATATGTGAGGACAGACTTCTTTCCTTTAGGAATAGATTTTTAAAAGCATGTGACGGAGGAGATATTCTTCCTTTTGAAGATAACTACTTTGACATTATTACTAACAGGCATGGTCAATATAACATAAACGAAATTAAAAAGAACTCTTAAAAAGCGGAGGAGTATTTCTTACGCAACAAGTCGGTGCAGAAAAATGACAGAGAACTTGTAGAACTTTTTGATAGGTGATGTTGAAATTCTTTTCCGAGCTATATTTAAATATAGCAAAGACAGGAAATTTGCTGATAACTGATTTGACATTGTGAAGAAGATGAAGTCTGCAGACCGATAGAATTTTATGATGTAGGTGCACTCTGGTTTGGTTTGCCAGAATTATTGATTGAGAATTTCCGGGTTTTGAAGTGGAGAAATATCAGGATAAGCTTTTTAAAAAGCACAGGAAATTCTTGATAAAGAAGGTGTAATTAGGGGAAAATTATAGATATTATTTTGTGGCTAAAAGAAATAATAAAATTATGAAGAGGTTGATTATTCCGGATTAGATCTGCGGAACTAGAGTTTTATATAATGGAAGGGCAAAAATAAAGTTTTGGAGAGGGAATTATAGATGAAAAATTTTTCTCACAAAATTACCACTGCTTAATGTTAATCATCCATTTTGGATGTATTACAAATGATTTAAATAAAACCAAGGAGAAGAATTATGGCTAAGAAAAAGAGTTACCCTGCCAAAAGACTTTTGATGAATTGCTTAAAAGTGGGAGATATTGAAGTACTTAAAAGCTGCTCTATGATAAATGTGAGCTTACTGCCTATGATGGAAAATTCGGTCTGCACACTGCACTTCATTACAAGGGTGTTCCTGACGAGCTTGTTATCTGGCTCGTTAAGCAGGGCCTTGATGTGAATATATCTGACTATTATGGCTGCACACCTTTGTACAGTCAGGCAAGCCTTTGGCATGGATACAGTAAAACTGCTTTTATGAGCTGGGAGGAGATATACAAAAGCCAAATAGATATGGAAATACGCCGCTTCATATGGCAGCAGAGTATTTCCGCCCTAATACAGTACGCTTTTTGATTGAAAAGGGTGCAGATGTCAATGCTAAAAATGAAAGAGGCGAAACTCCGCTATCAGCGGCTCTTATAGTGTGCGGAGGAATAAGAGTAGTGCCTTTGGCCCAAATAGCAGAAATGTTAATAAAGGCAGGTGTAGAAAATACGCCTGAGATGGCAGAAAAAGTAGAAATAATCGGTAAGGATTTTGAATTCCACAGGGAAAATTTTCGAAAAGAGTCGCTTGAAGAGCTGATGCAGCCTTGTCAAAAGCTCTACAATATCTTTGGTGCAAAGCCTGTGGTAAAAGAATAATACATGACGGCGTTTCTCCTATTCTTGTAAAGGGGAGCACTTGGAAAGAGCAGTATAATGAGCTTTGGGATTTACTAATTCCATCGACAGGAGCAGCAAAAACGGTGCAGGGAGAGGTTATCCGCATAACAGGCAGGGTGGACGATGAAATTAACAGAAACGGTGGAATAAACTGGGATAGGAGTTATAGAAATATGCTAAATTCGCTGCCGGTTCATTTTGCAGAAGGAAATGCGCTGTCAGAGAAGGAGATAGAAGAGAGTAAGGTGCTTATTTCAAAGATAGATGGAAAAGGGTTTGGCTGAGGATGGTGTAATTACAAGATTATGCGAGCTTGCAGTTAGTTGGGTAATCTCAAAACCTAACCCAATTCCGCTAGGCGAAAATAAATTATAACAGATAATAACCACAGGAGTTGCAGATGATTACAATAAAGACATAGGAGATTTTGAATCTGTTCCAGGGATTGTAAGTGATATTATAAACGGAATACATTGGTTTCTAGATAAGCATTTATCAGAGGGCTTTGATATAGAAGAGGGATATCTCGATGATTACGAAGAAATCCTTGGAGCTACAGAGAAAGTACGTTATTCTCCTTACCCTTAACAAGTGTCAATTGTGTAGCGTTCTGTATTTCGTTTATAAATACTCTCTATAAGACAACGGAGCTATCCGGAAAGACAATTAGACAAGCAGCCCATAAAAATATACAATAAACAAGGATATTTAATTTGTATATTTTGTATGTTTTTAAAGTACAGGGGTGAGGCATGAACTAGCATTTCAAAGGATTATAGGGCAGTTAGCAGTGTAGAGGAGCTGTTGGAACGCAGGAAGAAAAAGAGGGAAAACAAAGCGGGAGAAAAATCTCGATCTTTTTGATTCAATTGGGTCCTTTTTGATGGGAGTTCTGGCACTTTTAGAATACTTCTATGTTCCTATACCATCACGGGTTTGAGAGCAGATTACGTTTGCCTATTTGCTTTTATTAGTGGAAAGTAGATTTCTTTTCTGCTTTATGGGGAAAAGACAAAAGAGAATTATCTTTACCATGCTCCTTTTCGATGCTTTTGTATGTTCATGCTCTATGCATTCCCTAACCCTAAAAAGCAATATTTTGATTACTCCATATTTTCCCAGTATTGATAAGGTGCTTTCTTCCATGGTGCAGGATAGAGCCTATCTGTGGAATGCACCATGAGCTCCTTGTTCTTATTAGTTTTGCGGTTATATTTCCGGTTTGATTGTGGGGCTTTTTACAGGAATTGCCTGTGGGTATAACATAAATTACTGGATTGAACCTGTGAAAGCTCTGGGCTCCATTCCCAGTACTACATGGATTCCGATAGTCATGGTTTTAGCGACTTCTTTGTTCCGAGAGTGTATTCATCATTGCGCTGGGCGTTTGGTTTTCCATTACCTTAGCAACAATTACCGGCATTCGGAACATGGACAAGTCCTATTATCGGGGCGGCAAGAACTTTGGGGGCAAAGGAAGGATTTGATCGCAAATCGCTATACCCTCTGACCTTCCCAGCATTTTTCCAAGGCATGGTTCAGGCCATGAGTTCAGCTCTATGGCGTTGATGGTTGCGGGAAATGATTGGTGTGGATGGTCTTGGCTGGTATATCACCTGGCAAAGAGCTGGGCAGTATGGAAAGATGTGCAGTGCCATCATTTTTAATCTGCTGTATCTTTGTTACCGTGAATTTTTCTTTTGAATAGCATCAACAGGTGCTTCGTTGGCAGGAAGGCATGCTGAAGGATTAAGAGAAGGGACGCATGAGGACTGACAGTTGACTAGCGGAAGAACATGTTCGGAAAAGTATAGCCCTTGGGATTAGTGATAGAAAATGTTTCAAAAAGTTTTGCCCGTAAGGAAAAGGAAATACTCTTCGCTCTTTCTCCTGTGAATTTGCAGGTGGAGGAAGGAGAATTTCTTTTCAATTGTAGGCCCCAGCGGATGTGGTAAATCCACTTTGCTCAGTTTGGTGGCCGGATTAATTCCTCCCACTTCAGGAAGACTAATGCTGGATGGGCAGGAAATAGAGAAGACAGATGCCAAAGAGGCATGGCCTTCCCAAAAGCACTCTTTTTCCGGATGGCTTACGGTGGAGAAAATATTGCGTTCAGCCCCAGAATGCAGGAAGAAAAACCGGAAGAATAGAGAATGGCGGGAGTTGACACATTGACTAAATTCGAAAGCGCCTACTATGAATTGTCAGGATATGGCAAAAAGTGGCTCTTATCAGAACCATGATTAATGAGCCGGAGGTCTTTTGCTGGATGAACCGCTGGGAGCATTGGACGCCTTTACCAGAATGCAGATGCAGGATGAACTGCTACCTTATGGAAAGAAAAAGAAAAACATGATGCTGATGGTGACCCATGATGTGGATGAGGCTATTTATATGGGAACCAGAGTTATCGTGATGGCTAAGGCAGGGAGGCAGCATTTTAAGGATATTCCTATTGATTTGGAATATCCCGGAAAAGAGTGGATCCCAAGTTTTTATCTTATCGTGAAATCATTGCGTCTTCTTGGAGTGGATCGGAGGAAGAGGTTAGTTAAGAAGTTTCTTAAACTCATACAAAATGTAATGGAGCTTTAGGGAAGCCTTATAGAAGTAGTCTTATGGAGGCTAATGGGACTATTGGAACATGGCGTTTTGCGATGGGTTTTTAGATAAATAGGAACAAGAAATGTACAGGCAAGAAGAGGAGTGTATGATGAAAAAGACATTGAGACAGCTGGGAATGGCATTGGCTTTTGCTTCCGTTTTTCTATGACGGCTTGCAGCAGTCAGGTGGGAAAACAGGCAGGCACGCAGGAAACAGGAACTGAGCTGTCAGGAAAAGGCTGAGGGCGAAAAGGAAAGTACTGCTACAGGAAGCCAAAGCAGGAGATGGAGAACAGCAAACCGAAGAAATCAAGGGGGGATTTTCCGACCGTCCGGAGGCAAAGGATATTGTGTATCATCCCTTAAAGCTCACTCCGGAGGAAGAAGAGGCCTGGAAGAAGGAACCTGCTTATGGCAAGGATATCCAAATCGGATATAATGGAGGACTGCACTGGAACCTTCAGTACTACCCAGGAGGAGGATTTTATAAAGGCAGAGGGCTAAGTACAGCTATCCAGCCAGATGACCGAAGCTAGAGGATGCCGTAGCTACGGGGAAGGTGGATATTGCCGAGACCATTTGGCTTCCGTTTTTGTTCCTGCGGTAAACGGATTGAATCTGGTATTTACAAAAGGTGCTCACAGTGGCTGTAAGACTTTATATGTTCTTAAGGATTCCGATATTCAAAGTACCGCGGATTTAAAAGGAAAGACGGTTTCTTTAAGCGACGGTATCGGAAATTCCGACCATAATATTGCTCTTCGTTTCTTTAGTAATGACGGCATTAAGCCGGAAGAAGTGAAGTACAAGGTGGTTGCCAATGATGCGGTGATTATGGCTTTACAGAATGGAGAAGTGCAAGGAGCCATGATGTCCGATATGTTTGCCCGGAAATTTGTAGATGAAGGAATGTTCGCCCTGATTCGTTCTCTCACTACAGATCCGGATTTCAAGGTGGAACCTTGCTGTGTACAGATTATGAATGCGGATTTTGCAAAGGCTAATCCTATTACCGCAAAGAAGCTGAAGAATGCCAGCATGTACTGCAGTCAGTGGATTGAAGACAATAAAGAGAGCTTTGTGGATCTTCTTTTAGAAAAGAACTGGGCCAGCGGTGACAGACAGAAGGTATTGGACTTCGCCAATTCTTTAAATTTTGTACTGACCGATCGACAGACAGAAACGGCTATGAGAAAGGTTATTAAGGATTACCAGTCCTTTGGGCTCTTGGATAAGAATTTGAAGGAAGAGGATATTGTGGAAAGTTCTGGCAACCCATGGAGTGTGGAGATACTGATGGAACAGGAAGTTGTGCGAATCCCCAAAGGTAGTGGAAGCTGTTGCGAGTAAGAATTTCCTATAAAGTATTTTAAATAAAACGATACTCTTTCCATTTTCTCTATTGTGCTAGAATGATATGGATGCGAAAAAGCCGCAGGTTAAGCCTGCGGCTTTTATGAGAATAAAATAGGGAAGAAGTACAGCTGTGCTTCTTCTTTTCTTCCTGTAACAAGTAGAAGTCAGGCAGCTAACGTATGTGAAGAAATCGGAAAAGAACGATAATAAAGTCAAAGACAAAAGAGAATCAAATGCTTGAAGGAGTAAGAAATGGAAGCAGAGCAGAAACTACAGGAAAGGTTTTAAATTATTTACAGATTGTGAGTAGGCTGTTTTATCACAGCCTTTTCCGTAAACTGATATTGGTGCCCAATAAATTATCCACCAGCAGTGTAACCGGTCTGTCCCAGATGGCGGAACGCTTTGGCAGGGATTCATTACACCTATATTTACTACTTCTTTAGTATTTCCATATTAATCATGGCCTTCTGCTTTTTAAAGCGAGAAAGAGTTTATGAAGATTATCTTTGTATCCTTTCTTTACCCTACCTTGTTGGTTTTAACGGAAAGTTTGACTTTGTCTTTGTCCATGGGGAAATGTTTTTGGTTGTATTTACTTCTCCTTGTTCTATGGCGTGGGTTCCGGACTGGTACTTCGGGCAGGGTTACTTTTGGAGGAACGGATACTAGCCAGAATCCTGAACAGAAAAAGTCTTTAAGGGAGTTCCATTAAGTAAAGTAATGCTCTTTCTAGACGGAACAATCCTGATTTCCTTGGGATTCGTATTCGGAAAGGAAATCGCACTTTATGCTTTAGTGAACCATGTCATCTGCATTTACATTATGGACTATATGCTCTTCGGTTTCCGGCAGAAGCTCTATAAGGTAACAATTATTCCTTTTATGAAAGATGATACGGAAGATATTACCAAATATATTCTGGGGCTTGGTCAGTGAGTTACCCAAACAAAGGTTATCGGAGCTTATACCAGGGAAGAGAAGATTATGATTTCTCCATTGCTCCCCCAGACAGTCAGCTATGATTCGTAAATATCTTGCAGAGAATTTTTCCCAGAGCCTTTATGGAGGTTGCACCTATCGTTACAGTATATGGAGTAGGAGAGCGCTTTGTAAGAATCAAGGGAGAAGACTAAGATTAATCTTTAAAATAGAAAAAGCCATTTTCCGAAGAGTGTTCTCCGGGGAAATGGCTTTTTTGATTTTTAACGAGTATCCTTGCCCGGCAAGGAAGGCTCGTTCTAAGCGGTATTTTGTCTAAGAACCACGGCAATCTTACTGCACTTATTTTTACTATCCTGTTTTAGCATCCTTTTCTCTGTTTTGTTCCCTTAAAACAAAGGCTAACCAGGGGAAAAGCAGATAGCCGAACAACATAGCAAAGATGGCATAGAAATTTGGTTCTACAAAACCGTCTTTTGTGGTGCTGAACTGTCCTACCCAGTTAAACTGGCTTAGTAAAAAGATAGTCAGGAACATTGCCAGGAAAGACAGGGGAACATCCAGTACAAAATTTTTGATGGGATGCTCGATGATTTCTCCCTTTTGCTTTCCGTAGTAGAAGGAAAGTACTGCAAGAGGAACCAAAGGAACTGTACAAAACGGGCAATAGGGGCATGTAATCATAATCCCTTCATATCATAGTGGAAGGCCATGAGAATCATAATAGCCCAAAGGATACTGAATATAAAAGCGGTATAAGGGAATCCTCCCTTCGTTCTCTTTACGAAAATGTTGTTTACCTGTCCGTCCTTGGCCATTGCCTCCAAGAGTCTGGGGGTGTGGAAGGAGGCGGCAATGTTGATTCCGAACATAGACTACAAATGCACCCAGAACAATGGTATTTTGCAGTATAGGACTTTCAAAAATATCCGCCAAAACAACACATTGCTTGAGCTTAGAGAGGGCCATGGGATTCAGCCTCATGGACACGAACACAATACTTAAATAAATTGCCGCAATCAGAAAGATAGACAGAGGAAGAGCCTTGGGAAGGTTTTTTTCTCGGGGCTTCATATCGGAAGAACCGCTGGCAACTCCTTCAAAACCGGTAAAAGGCATAAAGCAGCCACAATAGCGGTAACAAAGGTCTTACTGCTCAGTGCAGGCACCGTTCCATCGGTCTTTCCCGGCATTAGGGGGGAAAGGTCTACCGCTTCTTTCTGCTGTAGTAAAAAGAAGATTCCTGCCAGGATGGTAAGGGACAAGGCCAAAACCTTACCCAAGGTGGAGATGTTGGACACCATTTCCAAAACCTTAAGTCCGAAGGTTAATCAAAAGAGGATTAACATTAAGAGGATAAAATCCAGGCGGTAACCAGAGTAAAATTATTGGTGTCCATACCGAAGATTTGCAATACGGTTTTCACCACTCCGGTGGCCATTACTCCCCAGGCAATGCTGGCGGAGACAAACAGGTGATATATAAAGACCGGCATTATCGAAGGCTGCTCCTACATAAGCATGAGCCCTCCACTCTTTACCACATATCGAGAAGCGGAGGCAAAGCTTAAGGCCAAAATTACTGCAAAGACTGCGGCACAAAGGTAAGCCACAGGAGCATAGGAACCTACCTGCTTTACCACGGAGCCGGGAGAGAGGAAGATTCCTGTTCCGATAATGGAATTGATGGTTAACAAGACTATGGACCACAAGCCCCAATTTTGTGTTTTACTCATTTTACTCCTTTTGTATTTTTTATAAGAATATCGAAGCAAAAACTTTAGCTCTTTCTTCTCAGGCAAGTGTCTAAGACAGAGCTGTAGCCCCCTACTTTGTTTTTGATATTCTTTTCCGGCTTCTACAAAAGCAAGGAAGATGATCGTTTCGTCCTTAGCCTGTAACATTTCCGGATGGAACTGTACACCGATACCAAAGGGATAGTCTGTTAATTCCACGGCCTCTACCACATCGTCCAGTGCTTTTCCGGAAACTATTAAGCTCTTCGCAATATCCTTAATGGCCTGGTGGTGGAAACTGTTGATGCGGATTTCTTCTTTTCCTAAAATCTGCGCCAGCTTGCTTCCTGCTTCCACCTTCATAGTGTGGGTAGCGATACTTGGACCGTGCCCCTGAGAATGCTTAAAGCTCTCTGTGCTTTTTAAAGAAAGATCCTGATACAGACTTCCTCCCTCAGCAACATTCATTAGCTGGTAACCACGGCAAATTCCCAAAATAGGAAGCTTCTTTTCCTTTGCCAGGCGGTAGAGCAAAAAGTCAAAGGCATCTCTTTCAGGGCAAATATCATGGAGCTTGGCATGGGGCTCTTCTCCATGTAACGGAATGGAGCGATATCATGTCCTCCGGAGAAAATTACGGCGTCCACCAGATCACAAGCTCTCCCGTGAGTTTTCTTCCGAGATCCTCCATGGAGAATCATTAGGGAACCACTCCTGCAGCCGTACTGCAGAAACATAATCCTTGTTTACATAAATTCTTTTCATGGCCCGGGAACTCTCCTCAGTGATCGACAATGACACTGGTAAAATACCGATTACTGGTTTTCATGTACTTCCTTTTCCTACTCATTTTTATCCTATGTATTATTATGCTAAGCATTTTATAGGAAATTAGATTTTTGTAAAACAGGGCTTGAAAAATGGATAAATATAGAAAAATCAGGTAAAAGAATAAAAAGACATTTTATTTTACAGCACTTTTCTTTTTCTTATCAGAAAATAGTGTATGATGAAGCGGATTGGAAAAGGAGTAAAAAATGAAGATTATCGGAATAGTTCCCCCCTCTCGCCTTAGAGAGACGGAAAAATCCCTATGAGGACAATGCTATTTTTCCACGAACTCTATACCATAAGAGTGGAGGAAGCCGACGGAGTTCCCTTAGGGTATTATTGGCGTAGACGGCATGGTGAAGGAAGAGGCTTTAGCCCTTTGTGATGCGTTTTTACTTTGTGGAGGAAAACGGATTTTTCCCTATCATTTTCAGGTCATAGATTATGCTTTGAAAACAGGGAAAAAGCTTTTGGGGGTATGTCTTGGCATGCAGGCTATACACAGCTATTTTATTGCCAAGGAGGAGCAGAAGAATCGTCCCGGAAAAAGCATTTTGGAAGCTTATGAGGAAATGAAGAAGGAGCGCTATTTCTTTGTGGAGCCGGTGGAGGGACATTGGAAATGCAATCCCAACCGGGGGAGAAGAACATTTAGGTGAAGCAGGAGATTCGGATTTTAGAGTTCCGCCCTGAAAGCATTTTCCCTCGGATAGGATTCAGGGAGCCAGTATGCATCGCTATCGGATTACGAAACCGGCAGAGGAAATTCGGGCAGTGGCCTTTGCGGAGGATGGCGGAATTGAAGGAATTGAATACGGAGAGGCTATGCTGGGCATCCAGTTCCATCCGGAGATAGACCAAAGCTTTCCGGGGATTTTCCGATTTTTGACAAAATAAAGAAGAGGTGCGTGAGATGAAAAAGCAAATCTATTGCAGGAAACTACCGTTTTTATTGATTTTGATTTCAGCCATGGTTCTGGGCTCTGTAACAGGCTATGCGGCTCCTGATTTTGCCCATGGAATTAAATTCCTGGGAGACCTGTTTATCCACATGATGTTCTGCGTGGTGGTGCCTATGGTATTTGCTTCCATTGCAGGAGCAGTTGCCAATATGAAGAGCCGGAAGAGAGCCGGAAAGATTATGGGAGTTACGGTTCTTAGCTTTGTGCTCACAGGAGCCTTTGCTGCCGTAGTATTCTTTCTGCTGTGCCAGATTTTTTCCACCGGTTTTACAGCCCTGGAAAAGCCTTAGTACAGAGGAGGTGGGGAGCATGCCAGCCTTACGGAAATGGTGCTGAACTTCTTTACCGTAGAAGACTTTGTGGGACTGCTTTCCAGAAGAGCTATGCTCCCCTTGAGTTGTTTTTCCGTTCTCTTTGGTTTTTCCGTGAATTTAGTAGGGGAGGCCGGTAAGCAGGTGGCAGGGATTTTTGGAGAGTCTTACTGCGGTAATGATGAAGTTTGTGCAAATCGTTACCTACTATGCTCCTATTGCCTTTTTTGCGATTTTTGCGGATTTGGTGGCCAGCTACGGTCCTCCAGATTACGGAGAGCTATGCCAGAGCCCTGATTTTGTATTATCCGGTATGCTTTATCTATATTTTCACGGCCTTCCCTGTAATGGCTTATATCGGTGCCGGAATGGACGGCGTGAAAATGATGATGTCCCATATTTTAAAGCCTGCTATCGTGGCTTTGGGAACCTGCTCTTCCGTGGCTACTATTCCGACCAATATGGAGGTGGCGGAGGAAAGCGGTATTTCCAGGATGTTTCCGATATTGTGCTTCCTTTGGGAGCAACCATGCACATGGACGGCTCCTGCTTCTCCTGTGTACTAAAGATTTGCTTTGTCATGGGGGCTTTGGGAACTCCGGTGAGCTTTGCCCAGCTTCCGGTGATTGTTTTGGTTGCAGTATTCTCCTCTGTGGGAATGAGCGGTGTGCCCGGGGGCGGATATATCGGAGAGTATATTATCGCCAGCATTTTCTTCCCCAATCAAATGGAGGTAGCCTTCCCTATTTTGGTAGCCATCGGTAATCTGGTAGATCCGCCCGCAACCATGATTAACTCTGCAGGAGATTATGTGGTTTCCTTTATCGTTTCCCACTTTGTAGACGGCAAAGATTGGATGAAGAATGCTTTGGCGAAGAAGGCTCAGGCATAAGGCGCTATCTTTAGAATACTGTAAATCCAGCCTCAGTCAAGGGAATTACCTGGGCGGTAAGGTAGCCTGAGAAAGAAGATAGAGAAAAATCTGCAGCTTCCTCTACACTAGCCATTCTGCCGTAGGGAGTTTCATCCTCTAAACTTTGTCTTTCTGCAGCTAAGCCAGAATTCATATCCGTGTCTATAGCCCCGAAGGCTACTGCATTTACGGAGATATGGGAGGGCTAACTCATACGAGCTTTTGCAAAGGTGAAAGTCCTCCTTGCGTTGAGGGAAATAGAGGCTTTCATAGAAGCCCCCATTTTCCCCAGACAGAGGACTGAGATAGAATTCTTCCTTCCCCAGCTTTTTAAAGATAGGGAAGGAGATTTTTGTAAAAGGCTGAAGGGCTGTGAGAGATTGGCTCTCAAAAGTCCTTGTCTCTTCCTCACTATAGTCTTGTAACAATTTAATGGAATCCTTGCCGCTGTTGCAGAAGAAGCAACGAAGGCTTTTTCCTTCAGTATGCGGAAAGGCACTTCTTTCATGACAAATCTTTGCAAAAGATAGATTTCGGACAGTTTTCTATAGAAGTCTGCTTGGATTTCTTCTCTGCAATTCTTCCAAGAGCGTCAATCGCAATTTAACAAGAGGCTATAGCCTTCTTTAGCGAAGCAACAGCTGACAACTCTTCGATTCCTCGGGATGCACCGGTAATAATGGCAATATTCATAATACTTCCTCCGTGAAATTTCAAAGGTATTGTTGAAAAACGAGATGCCACAAAAGGCATCTCGTCAAACTAAAATCTAATTTCTTATCGAAAGCTCAATTTCTTCTTGTGACAGATTTTACAGCTTTTCACTAATTAAAGCCGTAGAACTTCTGGGTGAGCTTGTAAGCTAAAATAGTCAACTTGTTTCCGATTTTTCCGGGAAGGTTTACGCCTTGTCCAAGGAAACCGGAACGCATTCTCCACCAAAGGGGGAAGTGTTTCTCCCTAAGCTCTGTCCATAGCTCCTTCTTTCTTTGCAGGTTTTCTGCCGTACCGGACTTGATGGCAAGGACTGAGGATACGGTGGTGATGATTTCAAATACAAAATCATATATTTCCGAAGTTTCTTGGGCTGTACCTTTAAAGACATCACAGCACTCAATCATCAGACGGTTTACCCGGTACTGCTGATCCAGGCGGGAAATCATTACTGTTTCATTTACGGACTGATCCTCTCTACCGATGTAGTAATGGTAAAGATTTTTGATTTAGGTAATAAATCTTCTTAACATGGGGAAGGGCTCGTAAACGAAAAAGATTATCCACATAGAAGGTATGCTTGGGAAGCTGTAAACCGCAGTCCTTAAGCATCTTTGTTCGGTAAATGACGGAATGCATAAGGATATACTGTCCCAGGTGGAAGTTTTTCATGTCAGCCCAGCCAAAGGTCTTTTCTTCCGGGAAGGCATTGGCATAGGACATCACCTTTTTGTTTTCCTGTCCAACCTTATCGTAAATGAAGTTAGCCACCAGCATGTCAATGGACTCTCGGAGGGTTAAATTCGAATTCTATCTAAAACCTCTAAAAAGAACCTTGGAATCCAGCCAGTCATCAGAATCCACTACTTTAAAATATAATCCATTGGCATTTCTAAGACCGGTGTTTACCGCCTCACCATGGCCACCATTTTCCTGATGTACCGCCTTGCAGATGCCCGGGTACTTATCTTCGTATTCTTTAGCGATTTCCAATGTATTGTCTTTTTTAGAGCCGTCATCCACAATGATGATTTCCACTTCTTCCCCTCGGGAGAATAGCTTTCAATACAGTTCCGCATATAAGCTGCAGGAATTATAACAGGGGATTGCAAAACTAATTAATTTCGTAAAACCTCCTACCATGGGGAAAGGAGGAGAGCGAAAGACTGTCATCTGCATGAAAGCTTTCCTTGCTCTCTTTTCTCGTATCTTTCTATTAAAATGATGTATTTTAATCTTGATTACTATAGCATAAAAGAAGAAGAAACAAGAAGAATCCATGGAGAAGGAAGGAAAGCAGATACAAAAAGGGAAAATATCCTTAGAAATGTTTAAAAGAGACAGATATATATTTATAGAAGAAAAATGCTGTGAAAAGTGAAGAAAAACAAAAAGAAAAGAGAAGCATTTTTTCAATACTTTCGTGTTAGTGTGTAACAGTATTTGTAACGTAGGAAGGGCAAAGCAGCAGCTTGTCCCTTTTATGAATGGAGCGTTGGCATGGAAATTGAGAGAACGAAAGCGTATTTGGAAGAAATTCTTCCCGGAATGGGCTATGTATTGGATAGTGTGACTTTTACCTTAGAGGCAGGAACCCATTATCTTAGAGCATTTATTTTTAGAGAAGACGAACAGGACATGACAGTAAATGACTGTGCCATGGTTTCCAGACGGCTGTCCAAGTGGTTGGATAAGGAGACTTTATTGCAGAAGGATATATTTTGGAGAGTATGTTCTTTAGGCTTTACAGGACAATCCAGAGCGGAGGGAGCTTTCCGAAGTGGAAGAAGAATTGCTTTCTGAGGAAGAAGCGACTGAAGAGTAAATGCTAAGGCAAAAACAGTTGAAAGTATAATACAGGCGAAATCATTAAGTAGTAAGGATAGAAAAAGCCTGATGATAAAAATAAAGAGGAGTAAAAACGATGAACGAGATTGCAGCTGAGCGCTAGACATGTTAGAAAAGGAGAAGAAAATTTCCAAGCAAGCTTTAATCGAGGCTATTGAGCTTTCATTGCAAACCGCTTGCAAGAACCATTTCGGTTCAGCAGACAATGTGCACGTAAGCATGAATCCGGACACCGCTGTATTTTCCGTTTTGGCAGACAAGACGGTAGTGGAGAAGGTGGGAGATAAGTCCACGAAATCAGCCTGGAAGAGGCGCAGAAATCGATCCTTCTTATGCTTTGGGGGATGTGGTACAGGTGCCCATCGATTCCAAGTCCTTCAGCAGAATTGCTGCCCAGAATGCCAAGGGTGTCATTGTGCAGAAGATTCGTGAAGAAGAGAGAAAGAATCTCTTTGAAGAATACTATGCTATGTCCAAGAAGATTTTTACTGCTTTGGTTGAAAAGAGATACCGGAAGAGCCTTAATCATGAACTTGGGCAAGGTGGACGGCTATCTGGCAGAAGCTGAGCAGATTCCCGAGGAGAATTTGACTCCCGGACAAAGAGCCAAGGTTTATGTGGTGGAAGTAAAGGATAGTCCCAAGGGACCGAAGCTTATGCTTTCCCGTACCCATCCGGAGCTGGTTCGTAAGCTGTTCTTTGAGGAGGTTTCCGAGCTTAGAGAAGGCATTGTGGAGATTAAGTCCATCGCCAGAGAAGCGGGATCCCGTACCAAGATGGCAGTCATTTCCAACGGAGAGGATGTGGATGCAGTAGGTGCTTGTGTAGGTCTTAACGGAAATCGTGTAAACACCATCGTGGAAGAGCTTCGGGGAGAAAAAATTGACATCATTAACTATGATGAGAATCCTGCCTACCTGATTGAGAACTCCTTATCTCCTGCCAAGGTCATTGCGGTTAGTGCAGATCCGGACAATAAGGAAGCTCTGGTTATCGTACCGGACAACCAGCTGTCTCTGGCTATCGGTAAGGAAGGACAGAATGCAAGACTTGCGGCAAAGCTGACCAACTATAAGATTGATATTAAGTCCGAGTCTCAGGCGCAGGAACAGGGAATCTTTGACGAAATGGGCATTGACTACCATGGAGAAAGCTTGGAGGAAGAGGACTTGGGGTATGATGCGGACTATGAGGACGCTGATTACGAAGAGGAATACGAGGAAGAGTAGTTGCTGCCAATGAGGGGATATTTTTGGAGGAAAAATGAAGTTAGAACCACAACGAAGCTGCATAGGCTGTGGAGAAAAAAAGGACAAGAAGGAACTTCTCCGGATTGTCCGTTCTCCTGAGGGAGAATATGCCGATGGATTTGCAGGGAAGAAAAAATGGAAGAGGGGCTTACATTTGCAAGGATCTCTCCTGCCTTGAAAAGGCAGAGAAGAAAAAAGCCTTTTTCCGCTCCTTCAAAGAAGCCATCCCCAAGGAGGACTTGGATAGACTGAGGGGAGGGAAATCAAAGAAATTGCAGAATAAAGTATTGGGACTCTTAGGGTTTGTCCATGAAGGCCGGAAAGGTCAAGGCAGGAGAGTTTTTCTGTGGAAAAAGTCCATTAAAGCCCATAAGGCGAAGTTGGTGCTTGTGGCGACGGACGCTTCCGAGAATACGGAAAAAGAAAATTCCGACAAAGTTGTTTTTATTACCATATTCCCATATTTTCCCTACGGAACGAAGGAAGAGCTGGGAGAGGGATTGGAAAGAAATGCGTTCTTCTCTTTGTATAGAGGATGAAGGCTTTGCAAAGAGAATGATTGAGATTTTTAGATGGAGGGAATGCGGATGTTGGAAGAGAATAAGAAAGATAATATTGAGCAAAAAAGTGAGGAAGCTCCCGTTAAAAAGAAAAAATTAGCGGTGGTTTTCCATTCCCAAAATTCGAGTGAATCACAAGAATCATCCTCTGGGAAGAACACAATTTTCCGAAAAAGCTAAGGCTAAGGTAAAGAAGGAAACAACAGGAAAGGCGGAGGGAGAAGAAGTCTCTAACGGAAGACCCCTTGCCTCCCGGAACAGCAAGGTGACTCCTTTAAAAAGGCTTTAAATGCGATTCAGAAAAAGCAGGCTGCAGAGGAGAAGAAGCTGGAAGAGGAGAGACTTCTTTTAGAAAAGCAGGGAAGCGGAAGAAGAGCCCAGGAAGAAGCTGCAAAGGCCAAAGAAGAGGCGGAAAAGAAGGCTTTGGCGGAGAAGGAAAGCCAGGAAAAGGCAAAGAGACCGACTATTTCCGGCATTGCGGCTAAGCTTGTGCCCGGAAGAGCTCCTGCAAAAAGATACAACAGGAGAGCGTAAGAGCAGCTTCGGGCAGGAAAGCCTGCAGGCGCTTTAGCGCCGGGGGGAAAAGCGACAGCAGAGCAGAAGGCAGAAAGGATGGGGACTTTGCAGGAAAGCCCCGTTTCGGTGCTGCGCCTAAAAAGCCTGCTGTTACTGTGGCTCCGGAGATTGTGGAGAAGCAGAGCAGAACAAAGCATGATGCTACAAAGCCACAGAAGAAGGTTTACGGCAACAAGAACTTTGAAAATGAGAAGGCAAATATTTCCCAGAAGAATCGTGTTGCCAGAAAGCAGAATAAGTACGGCGCTACCCAGTCCTATGAGAGAGACGAGCAGGTAAAGGTAAAGAAGACCGGAAAGGGAGCCTTTATTAAGCCGGAAGTGGTGAAGGTTGCGGAAGAAACCATTAAGTCCATAACCCTACCTGAAGTAATTACCATTAAGGAGTTGGCGGATAAGATGAAGCAGAAGTCTGCAGACCTTATCAAGAAGCTTTTCTTAAAGGGACAGATGGTTACCCTGAATACGGAATTAAGCTACGAAGAGGCGGAAAACCTTGCGGTAGAATACGATATCCTTTGCGAAATGGAAGAAAAGGTTGACGTTATCGCTGAGCTGGTACAGGACTCTGAGGTGGATGAAGAGAAGGATTTACAGCCCCGTCCTCCTGTAGTTGCGGTTATGGGACACGTTGACCACGGTAAAACATCTATTCTGGATGCGATTCGAAATACCAATGTGACCAGTAGAGCATGGCGGAATTACCCAGTCCATCGGTGCTTATCAGGTAACGGTAAAGGTTAATGATGAAGACAGAGTAATCACCTTCCTGGATACCCCCGGACACGAGGCCTTCACAGCTATGCGTATGCGTGGAGCCCAGTCCACAGATATTGCTATTCTGGTTGTTGCTGCGGACGACGGTATCAAGCCCCAGACCATTGAGGCGATTAACCATGCCAAGGCTGCAAACACTGAGATTATTGTAGCCATCAATAAGATTGATAAGCCTGCGGCAAATATTGACAAGGTGAAGCAGGAATTAATGACCTATGATTTGGTGGCTGAGGATTACGGCGGAACCACCATTTGCTGTCCTGTTCCGCGCTAAGACCGGAGAGGGACTGGAAAGCCTCTTGGAGAACATTGCTTTACAGGCGGATGTGCTGGAATTAAAGGCCAATCCAAACCGTAAGGCTTATGGTGTCGTAATCGAGGCGGAGCTGGATAAGGGAAGAGGTTCCGTAGCCCGTCTTTTGGTGCAGGGTACCCTCCATATCAGCGATGTGGTAGCTGTGAGGATCACGCCTGGTGAGTTCGTGCCATGATTGACGACAAGGGGAAGAGAAATCAAGAGACTAGCCATCATGCCTGTCGAGTTTTGGGATTAAAAACTCGTACCCTAAATGCGGAGAGATCTCTTCGGTAAAGGACAATGAGAAGGAAGCGAAGGCTTATGCGGATCGCTTTCGTTAGTGAGAGGAAAGCAGAAGATGGTGGAGGATTCCCGTAAGAAAGTCGGCTTAGATGCTTTGTTCGACCAGATTGAGGCCGGAGGCTGAAGGATGCTTCGATTGTGCATTAAGGCGGATGTACAGGGATCAAAGTGGAAGCTGTTCGTGATTCCTTGCAGAAGATTGAAAATGCGGAGGTACGGTTAAGGTCATTCATGCCAGCGTTGGTGCCATCAATGAGTCCGATATTAACCTGGCCATTGCTTCCAATGCTGATTGTCATCGGATTTGATGTAGAAACCGGATCAACCGCAAGAGATATTGCAGAGCGGGGAAAAATGTAGATGTAAGACTGTACAATGTCATCTATAAGGCTGTGAAGACTTTGAACTGGCTATGAAGAATGCTGGCTCCTGTTTACGAGGAGAAGGTTATCGGTCATGCCGAAGTTCGTATGATCTTCAAGTCCTCCGGCGTGGGAATTATTGCCGGATCGGCTGTTACCGACGGAAAGGTACAAAAGAGGAGCTAGGTTCGTCTGAAACAAGAGGCGGGGAGCACTATGATGGAACTATATGCTTCCGTTAGACACTTTAAGGATGATGTAAAGGAAGTGGGTGTCAAGCGAGGAATGCGGTATTGTTTTAGAAGACTTTACCGATATTCAAGATTGGATCGGCTGGAAGTTTACATCATGGAAAAAGTAAAGACGCAGAGATGAGAGGCAGAGGCTGCTGTTCACCCAGCATAAGAAGGATTTGTCCTGTAAATCCTTGCCGCTTTCTATGGAAGCTTTTGCATAATATTTTGATAAATTGGCTTTAATACATAATGGGTATCTTACGCAAAATGAGGTATCTCGTTTGGAAAAGGTGTATTGACTGCTAAGAACCAAAGAAGAAATGAGGATGTGAGAGGTGCCTTTCTCTTTTCGAGTTCAGTGAAGAGGTAAAGGACAGCGGATTTCTCCCTTCTGTGTTGATGTTACCAGTGTGGACCTCACTCCGGATTTACAGTACTGTAAAGTCTTTGTTTTCTACCTAGGCAGTGAGAGAGGAACTGGGAAAAACCATTGAGGGGATTAAAAAGGCTGCCAGGGGATTTTTGCGAGAGGAGCTGGCAAAAGCTCAATCTAGACATCGCCCCAGACTGATTTATCACGGATCAGTTCCATAGAATACGGATCGAGAATGGACGCTTTAATATAATCAGGTTAGCAAGGAGATAAGGGAAAAGGCTGTAGGGAAGTGGTGAACAGAGAAAGTCGCTAGAGGAGGAAGAGATGAAAGATAAGCTAGAAAATTGTTAGCTTCTTCGGATGTGTTACTTGGACATACCCTTGGACGAGTTGCCTGGGCTCTACTGAGGCTGGAAAAATTATTTAAAGAATCGCTGTCAGGAGAGGATGTGCAGGTTTTTGATGGAGGCCATGAGAAATTTTCCTATCTTCGGTTTTTCCGACATTCGCCATGATGATGCGAAGGAGGCTGTTACCTAGCTCTAATTTGCGACTGTGGAGCCTATGAAGATTGGGAGAGTTCGGCTCTTTTGGCAAGGCAGCAAGAGGTGTATGTGGTGGACCATCATAGCTATACAAAGTAATGGGAGGATTTTCCTTTTCATGCATCCTTTCCCGATGCCTCCAGTACCTGTGAGGTGAGCTTCGACCTGATGGAAGAAGAGTTTTGATAAGACGGTGGCTACCTGCGTGCTACCGGTGTCCATGATACCGGGTTTTCAGTATCTGTACCTCTCAGCATACTATGGAGTTGCAGGAAAATGTATATGCCAGGGAATCCCTTTTTCCTCCATCATTGATGACAGCTTCTATATGAGTCTGTGGATGACAGAAAATGACGGGAAGGTTTTTACAGGATGCAAAAGCTTTTATTGTGAGGATAGAATCCTGGCCTCTTCCTGAGCCTAAAAGGATATGCGTTCCTTTAATCTGGAACAAAAAGACCTGGATATGAGTGGTCAGCGTGCTTCAGGAAACCAGAGATGTGGATGGGTGATTTTCCTCTATGAGGTGAGGAATCAGGTGTACAAGGTGAGCCTTCGTTCCAACAACAAAGCCTTTGATGTGTCACAAAGTTGCCGCCTCCGGCGGTGGGTACATAAGATGGCAGCAGGCTGTAGCCTAAAGGGAAGTCCGGAGCAGATTTTAGAAAAGCTTTTTGTGGAAATGAGAAAGCAGTTGGATGCAGAGGATTTTCCAAGTAATAAAAGATGTAGAGAGTAAGCATGGATGGAATCATTAACATAAACAAAGAAAAGGGCATGACCAGCTTTGACGTGTCTTAGGGCTCTTAGAAGAATTCTGGAGAGAGATGGGGACATACCGGCACTGAGACCCTATGGCAGAGGGGCGTGCTTTTTGGTCTTACTTGGAAGGCCACCGAAATATGTGGATGCTTTGATGGCGAAAGAAAGATTATCAGGCAGGAGCTGACTTTTAGGAGTATTGAAACGGATACGGAAGACAGTACCGGAAAGATTCTTTCTGAAGAAGAGGTTTCTATAACTAGGGAGGATATTGAAAGAGATTCTTCCTCGCTTTCTGGGAGACAAACAGACGGATTCCTCCTATGTATAGTGCAAGCTGGAAGGAGCTATGAACTGGCAAGAAGGAAAACAGTGAACAGGCCAAGCCAAATTGAAATTTTTGGGACTGGAAATTCTCCTATGACATCCCTAAGCTTCGCTTTTCGAGATTCATTGCTCCAGAGGAACCTATATTCGTACCCTTGCAAGGATATCAGGAGGAAAGCGCTGGGGCACCAAGACCTGATGTCTGCACTTTTTACGAGAAAAAGTGGGAGAGTTCTCTTCAGGATAGCTTCAGACTTTCAAATTGAAAAGCTGGAAGGAGCAGGAAAGAGATACTTATCTTCTTCCGCCCTATACAGTAAAGAAAATACTATCTTAACCTCGGAAAGTTTGATGGTCTTCATCTCGGACACCAGAAAAATATTTGAAGAGTTGTTTAAGGAAGGAAAGGCGGAGAATTTAGTGCCTTCCGTTTTTGTCCTTTACCAGCCATCCTTCGGTTTTATTTTCCGGAGAGCGGCAGGACCTTCTTTGTACGGAGGATGAGCATCTATACCCGTCTGCAAAATGCAGGATTTTTCCCAGATTTTTCTCTTTTCCATTAACCTTGAAACCGCCAAGATGCCTCCGGAGAAATTTCTGGAGGATATTCTAGTCAGAGCTTTGAAGGTAAAGCACTCTCGTGGTGGGAACGGATTGCAGCCTTCGGCTATAAGGGAAAGAGGTGATGTGGCCTTGCTTCAGGAAAAAGGCTGAGGATTTCGGCTATAAAGCTGACCGTGGTGGAGAAGGCATTAACGCTGGATGCCGATGGGAAATCCGTAGAAATTTCCAGTACCTATATCCGGAAATGCCTGGAAGGGGGCTGTGGAAGAGACGGCAAGGCTTTTTGGGACGGTACTATACCCTGTCCGGCACTGTGGTGCACGGAAAGAAAATCAAGCGAAAGCATCAATCTTCCCACGGTCAACATTCTCCCGAAGGAAGGAAAGCTCGCCCCATGGAGGGGTATATCATACTCGTGTGCTTCTGGGGAAAGACTACTATGAGGGAATGACCAGCATAGGCAAAAGAATCCCAGCGTGGCGGAGAATAACCCGCCGACCATAGAAACACATATTCTGGGCTTTTCAGGGAGATATTTACGGAGAAGCTTCGCTTGGAATTATCAGCTTTATTCGGGAGCAAAGACATTTTTAAGGATATCGAAGAGTTGAAAAGAGTCAGTTGGAGAAAGGATCTGACTTTGTCAGGAGAGAAGAGTAAAAAGAGGAGTCGTAAGAATGCTTTTGCACTGCGCTTTCGTGAAAAACTTAGCGTTTTGCCAAAGCAAAGTGTGAAAATCATGACGAAAGCCGGAAATTCGCGTATTATAGTCTGGCATTTATGGACTGATTTTGGAGAAGAAGAAAAGTTATCATAAAATGCACAGCACTTCGCGTTTGAGGCCTGGGAAGGCGATTTCCTAACGCCTCCCTCAGTCTAACGTGATGTAAACGCAAGAAATTGCTAAAAAGGAGAATCAAATGATTACAAGAGAGAAAAAAAGCAGAGTTGGTGGCGAAGTACGGAAGAAAGCCCGGAGACACCGGATCTCCTGAGTACAGGTAGCGATTCTTACAGAGAGAATCGTTGAGCTTACCGAGCACTTAAAGAGCAATCCTAAGGATCACCACAGTAGAAGAGGACTTCTGATGATGGTGGGTCAGAGAAGAGGTCTTTAGACTACTTAAAGAAGACCGACTTAGAGGGTTACAGAAGCTTAATCGAGAAGTTAGGCATCAGAAAGTAAGAAGAATCAGGGTGGAAAAGCATGGCTTTTCTACCCTTTTTACTGTTCATTTTCTCATTTTTCCTGTATAATAGGAATCTATGACAAAAGCTATCCGGAAGGTAGTCCGAGATCACTGAAGAGGCGGTGAACCTCACAGTTTCTTCAGTGGCTGGATCTTCCGGATTAAACAAAGGAGGATCGATGTATAAGAGTTATTCAATGGAACTTGCCGGAAGAACCCTGACGGTGGATGTGGATAGGGTTTGCGCGCAAAGTAACAGGGTGCCGCATTGATGCACTATGGAGACACTACGGTGTTGTCCACCTGCTACGCTTCCAAAGCCAAGAGACAGTATTGATTTCTTTCCCCCTTTCCGTAGAATACGAAGAAAAAGATGTATTCTGCAGGAAAATTTCCGGGAGGATTTAAGAAGAGAGAGGGAAGAGCCAGTGACAATGCGATTTTTAACCGCAAAGAGTTATTGACCGTCCTATGCGTCCTCTTCCCTAAGGACTATAGAAATGATGTTTTTATTAAACAACCTGGTATTATCCGTGGATCAGGATGCTTCGCCTGAACTCTTGGCTATGCTGGTTCTTCCCTGTCCACCTGTCTTTCCGATGTTCCCTTTGACGGTCCCTGTGCAACCACCCAGATCGGAATGGTTGGGGAGAATTTGTGGTAAATCCCGGAAACGGAGAGAAGGCGGTTTCCGACCTTTTTATTGACTCGTAGCTTCCACAAAAAGAAAAAGGTTATCATGATCGAAGCCGGAGCCAACGAGGCTTCCAGGAGGGACAAGATGATTGAGGGCAAATTTATCTTGCCCATGATGTAAACCAGCAGATTATCGGTTTCTTTTGAGAGCATTATCGAAGAAGTGCGGAAAAAGAAAAGCACAGCTATGTTTCCAGCGCCATTCACGAAGAAGTATTTTGCGGAAGATGAAGGAAGTGGTAAAAGCCGGAGGAGATGGAGAAGGCTGTATTTACCGATGATAAGGCGGAAGAGATGCCAATGTTTCCCTTCTTAGTGAAAGACTGGTAGAAGCTTTCCAGGATGATGAGAAGCTTTGGTCATCTTACCGGATGCCATCTATCAGTATGAGAAGAAGACTGTTCGTAAGATGATTTTTTAAAGGATCATAAAGAGACCGGACGGAAGAGCCATTGATGAGATTCGTAAGTTGGAGGCTGAGGTAGACCTTCTTCAAGAGTACACGGCTCCGCTATGTTTAAAAAGAGGACAGACACAGATTATGAATATACTACCCTGGCACCTCTTTCCGAGGTTCAGAAGGTAGAAGGTTTAAATGAATTTGAAACGGAAAAAGCGTTATCTGCACCAGTATAATTTCTCCCGGCTATTCCGTAGGAGAGGCTAAAGGCTTCAGAGGTCCCGGAAGAGAGAAATCGGTCACGGTGCTTTGGCAGAGAAGGCGTTAATTCCTGTACTGCCTTCCGTGGAAGAATTTCCCTATGCGATTCGTTCCGTTTCCGAGACTATGGAGTCTAACGGCTCTACTCCATGGCTTCCACCTGTGCATCCTGCATGTCTTTGATGGCTGCCGGTGTTCCCATAAGAAGCCTGTTGCCGGAATTTCCTGCGGTCTTGTAACCGGAGACAGCGATGATGAGTATTTGGTACTTACTGACATTCAGGGCTTGGAAGACTTCTCGAGGGATATGGACTTTAAAGGTAACCGGAACAGAAGACGGAATCACTGCAATCCAGATGGATATTAAGATTCACGGCTTGACTCGTCCCATCGTGGAAGAGGCTATTCGCTGAGCAAAGAAGCAAGACTCTTTATTATGAACGGTGTTATGAAAAGAAGCGATTGCAGAGCCCTAGAGCAGAGCTTTCTCCGTATGCACCGAAGATTTTGACCATGTCTATCAATCCGAGAAGATTGGAGATGTTATCGGAAAGCAAGGCAAGACCATTAACGGTATCATCAGAAGAAACCGGCGTGAAGATCGATATTGATGATAACGGAACTGTTTCCATTTCGGAACAAACCTGCCTGATTTGGAAAGAGCGAAAGAAAAATCATTGAGTCTATTGTAAACGATATTGAGCCGGGACAGATTTTTGAAGGACCGTAGTACAGAATGATGGATTTTTGGTGCCTTTGTGCAGATCAAAGCCTCAACAAGGACGGCATGATTCACATTTCAAGCTTTCGACCAGAGGTGAATAAGGTAGAGGATGTGGTTCATATCGGCGATAAAGTTCGTGTAAAGGTGCTGGAAGTGGATGAGATGGGAAGAATCAACCTTTCTATGCGCCTACAGGATTTGGTAGAGAAGCAGGAAGCGTATAAGCACTACAGGGGAAAATATGAAGATTAGAACGAGATATGCACCTTCCCTACCGGAAGGATGCATGGGAAATTTGCGAACCGGCATGTACGCCTATCTGATTGCCAAGCGCGAGGGAGGTGACTTCCTCCTCCGTATCGAGGATACCGACCAGGAAAGAGAAGTGGAAGGGGCTGTGGATATTATCCGTAGAACGCTGGAAGCTACAGGACTTTTTCTGGGACGAGGGGCCGGATAATCCCGGAGACTGTGGACCTTACGTGCAGTCGGAACGAGTGAAGACCGGCGTTTATATGGACTGTGCCAAGAAGCTGGTGGATAAGGGAGAGCTTACTACTGCTTCTGTGACGAGGAACGTTTAAAGAGCCTGCAAACCGAGGTAAACGGAGACGACTTTTCCATTATGACAAGCACCGCTTTTCTTACTAAAGAAGAGGTGGAAGAGAAGTTAAAGCAGGGCCTGCCCTTTGTTATTCGCCAGAATAATCCGACAGAAGGCAGCACTACTTTCCATGATGAGCTTTACGGGGATGTTACCGTGGAGAACAGCGAACTGGACGACATGGTGCTCATTAAGTCCGACGGCTATCCTACCTATAACTTTGCCAATGTTATAGATGACCATTTGATGGGGATTACCCATGTGGTTCGTGGAAACGAATATCTCTCCTCCAGCCCTAAGTACCAAAGACTCTATGATGCCTTCGGTTGGGAGTCTCCGAAGCTGATTCATTGTCCTTTGATTACGGATGAGAATCATAAGAAGCTATCCAAGAGGTCCGGACACTCCTCCTTTGAGGATCTGATTGACCAGGGCTTTGTGGCTGAAGCAGTGGTAAACTTTGTGGCTCTTTTAGGCTGGAGCCCTGAGGAAAATGAAGAGATTCTTTCTTTAGAGGATTTGGTTCGTTTGTTTGATTACCGTAGAATTTCCAAGAGTCCTGCGGTTTTCGATATGGGTAAGCTTCGTTGGATGAACGGAGAGTACATCAAGAAAATGGACTTCGACAAGTTCTATGAGAGAGCTCTCCCCTTCGTGAAAGAAGCTGTAGGTGAGGGATTGGATCATAAGAAGATTGCAGAGATGGTAAAGAGCAGAATCGAAATCTTCCCGGACATTCCCGAGCAGGTTTCCTTCTTTAAGGAAGTACCGGAATATGAGCTGTCTCTTTATGAAAATAAAAAGGCAAAGTGCAATTTAGAGAATTCTTTAAGCCTTCTGGAAGAGGTTCTTCCTTTATTACAGGAGGAAAATGACTACAGTAACGACCATTTGTATGAGAAATTACAGGCCTTCGGTCAGGAAAAGGGCTATAAGACAGGCTTTTATGATGTGGCCTCATCCATATTGCCCTTTCCGGAAAGCAAAATGACTCCTGCAGGAGCTACAGAGATTCTTTTCCGTACTGGGTAAGGAAGAGTCCTTAAAGAGAATTGAAAAAGCAATAGAGAGATTAAAAAGAAAAGAGGTAATGGCATTGGATAAGCAGGAATTTTTAGAGAGATAGACATTCTCTTGCACATATTTTTAGCAAAAAGCCATGGTAGAGCTGTATGGTCCGGAGGTACAGTATGCAATCGGACCACAGATTGAAGATGGTTGTTATTATGACTTTGCTCTACCCAAGTCCTTGTCCGAGGAGGATTTTAAGACCATTGAGGACAAGATGGGAGAAATCATCAAAAGAAAAGAGAACTGGACCAGAGAGGAGCTGCCCCATGAGGCGAGCCTTTGGCTCTCTTTTGATAAGCAAAAGTTCAAAAAGGAGCTGATTCAGGACCTTCCTGCCGATGAAGTCATCAGCATTTATCGTACCGGTGATGATTTTGTGGATCTTGCTCGGGGCCTCATGTGGAGAATTCTCAGGAACTCATGAATGTAGCCTTCCAGATTAAATCCATTTCCGGAGCTTACTGGCGCGGAGATGAGCATAGAGACTCAGTTACAGCGTGTTTATCTTTTTGCCTTCCCGGATAAAAATGCCTTTAAAGGAGCATTTAAAGTGGTTACAGGAAGCCCAGGAGAGAGACCATAAGAAGCTGGGCAGTCAGCTCGACCTCTTCATGTTTGATGAGACCGCTCCCGGAATGCCTTATTGGCTTCCCAGAGGTTGAAGATGTATCAGGCGCTCTTAGCTTTATTCCAGAAGTGTTCAGGCAAGACACGGTTACACGGAAATTTCCGCACCCCTCATCAACAATAAGAAATTATGGTTGATTTCCGGACACTGGGCACATTACATTAACAATATGTTTATGGTTCCCGGTATTTCTGGCTGGTTAAAGGCCGATGCTGACCTTTTCCGGTGTGCTGGAGCATCCTACCGATGCCAGCCTTGGAGAGAAGATTGTAAAAGATTCAGGCAGGCTCTGTAATCTATAATCGTGAGAATATTGATACCATGGCGGCAAAGCCCATGAACTGCCCTAACGCCATGATTACCTATAAGAGAAGAAATCGTTCCTATAAGGAGCTTCCAATTCGTTATTCCGAGTATGATGTACTCCATAGAAAGGAAAAATCCGGACAAATGAACGGACTTTTCCGCGTTCAGGAGTTCCGTCAGGATGATGACCATACCTTCGTAATGGAATCTCAGATTGAGGCGGAAATTGCGGACATCATCTCCATTGCGGATGAAGTCTACAAGACCTTCGGTGTTACTTATCGTGCAGAGCTCTCCACCAGACCTGATGATTTCATGGGAGATATCGAGGTTTGGGATAGAGCGGAGGCTGCTTTAAAGAAGATTCTCACCGACAAGTACGGAGAAGGCGGCTTTGAGATCAATGAAGGAGACGGTGCCTTCTACGGACCAAAGATTGACTTGCAGATTAAGGATGCATTGGGTAGAGAGTGGCAGTGCGGAACCATTCAGCTGGACTTCCAGCTTCCTCACAACTTCGGTCTGACTTATCAGACTGCAGAAGGAAGCACCGCTATGCCGGTGGTAATCCATAGAGCAATTTACGGTTCTCTGGAGCGTTTTATCGGTATTATTATCGAGAACTTCAAGGGAAGCTTCCCCTTCTGGCTAAGCCCCGAGCAGGTAGGCATCGTACCGATTCGAGAAGAGCATAATGACTACGGAAAAAGATCTATGAAGCTCTTTCCGATATGGGAATTCGCGCGGAAATTGACTACTCTGATAAGAATATGAAGGAAAAGATTAAGACCTATAAGAACTATAAAAATCCATATATTCTGGTTTTGGGAGATAAGGAAATGGAGGAAAAGACTGTTTCCATTAATATGCGCGGATCCAATAAGCAGATTAATAACGTTCCTCTGGATGCTTTCTTAAAAGCTTGCGAGAGAATGCAGAAGGAACACAGCTTAGAGCTGATGGATGAGTTTTAATGAATTTGTTCTAAATACAATAGAAAAATAGAGACAGAGATAGAAGAATGATTTATCGCTTTTTGCAGTATAGCTTGGAACAGGGGCACGCTCTCGCTAAGCTCGCCTCGTAGCGGTTCTAAGCTTTTAAAAGACAAAAGCTAAGAACCGACGGGCTCACATTACCCCTTATTCTCAAGCTATACTGCGAAAAAGCGTAGCACATATTCGTTCTTCCTCTGTCTTTTTATTTTTAAATATTTAGAAAAAATTCATGGAAAACTCAAAAAAACATCTGCTCAAAGCTGTTAATGCGGTATAATAAAAAAGTTTTTATGTAAAACTGTAGATGTAGGTGTCTGAGGTAGAATATTTTACCTCGAGTATGCAGTAGTTCTTTGTTTAGCTAGATAGACAAATTTTCTTATATGGGAAAATACAGCAAAAACTTGTTTTAGTTTATGTAGCTAATCAAAAGCATTTAGAGTAAGGAGAGTCTATGAATAGTGAGCATGTTAGAGAAGGGGTACAATCTGCGCCTCATAGAAGTTTATTTAATGCCTTAGGCTATACCAAGGAAGAGATGAGAAAACCCATGATCGGTGTAGTTTGTTCTTATAATGAAATCGTGCCGGGGCATATCAATCTGGATAAAATTGCGGAAGCGGTAAAGATGGGTATTGCGGAAGCGGGCGGTATGCCGGTGGAGTTTCCGGCCATTGCAGTTTGCGACGGTATTGCCATGGGTCATACCGGCATGAAATATTCTCTGGTGACCAGAGATTTGATTGCGGATTCCACAGAATGTATGGCAAGAGCACATCAGTTTGACGGTTTGGTCATGATTCCAAACTGTGATAAGAATGTGCCGGGTCTTTTGATGGCAGCAGCCAGAGTGAATATCCCTACGGTTTTCGTATCCGGCGGACCTATGCTTGCAGGGAAGGTAAGGGGAGAAAAGCGTTCTTTATCTTCCATGTTTGAGGCAGTGGGAGAGTATGAGGCAGGAAAGATCAATATGGAGGAGCTGAAGCTCTATGAGGAAAATGTCTGTCCTACCTGCGGTTCCTGCTCCGGTATGTATACCGCCAACTCTATGAACTGCTTAACAGAGGTTATCGGTATGGGACTTCCCGGAAACGGAACTATTCCTGCGGTTTATTCTGCTCGTATTCGTTTGGCAAAGATGGCGGGCTATGCCATCATGGATATGATTGAGAAAAATATCCGTCCCAGAAGTATTATGACAGAAGCGGCATTCCGAAATGCGCTTACGGTAGATATGGCTTTGGGATGCTCCACAAACACCATGCTTCACCTTCCTGCCATTGCTCACGAGTGCGGCATTGAGTTGAAGGTGGAAAATGCCAACGAAATCTCCGCAAAGACTCCGAATCTTTGTCATTTGGCTCCTGCAGGCTATGCCTATATGGAGGATTTAAACGAGGCCGGTGGTGTGTATGCGGTGATGAAGGAGCTGTCCAAGAAGAATCTTTTGGACCTTTCCGGCATTACCGTTACCGGAAAAACCATGGAGGAAAATATCGCCCATGCCAGAAATAAGGATGAGGAGATTATTCGTCCTATTGATAAGCCCTTTATGCCTATCGGAGGTATTGCGGTGCTGAAGGGAAATCTGGCTCCGGATACCGGTGTGGTAAAGCGTTCCGCTGTAGCTCCGGAAATGATGGTGCATGAAGGACCTGCCAGAGTCTTTGACTGCGAAGAAGATGCGATTGCTGCTATCAAGGGGGGAAAGATTAATCCCGGAGATGTGGTGGTCATCCGCTACGAAGGTCCTAAGGGCGGTCCCGGAATGAGAGAGATGCTGAATCCGACCTCTGCCATTGTGGGTATGGGCCTGGGCAGTACCGTGGCTCTGATTACAGACGGTCGTTTCTCCGGCGCTTCCCGTGGCGCTGCTATTGGACACGTTTCTCCTGAGGCAGCGGTGGGTGGACCTATCGCTCTGATTGAAGAAGGAGATATCATTTCCATCGATATTCCAAACTACAGCTTAAATGTAAAGCTTAGTGATGAGGAGTTGGAGAAGAGAAGAAAAGCTTGGAAGCCGAAGAAGAGACCGGATCTGGACGGATATCTGGTTCGTTACCGTGCGCTGGTTACCAGCGGAAACCGCGGAGCGATTTTAGAGCTTCCAAAGGATTGGGAATAAAAGGTATGCGAATCTATTACAAAGAATAAAAATAGAGCGGAAGAGAGATGGATTTATAGCTTCCTGTGAGGAATGGAAACATAGAAAACAAATAAGTTTTTAAGGAATTCACTAAAAATTGTATTTTATAAATACGATTCCTCTAAATTTCCTTTCCATGGATTGTAATATTGAAAATATTGAGTAAAATAATTAGGGTTTGCCTTTTTCTCTAAGGTAAACCCTATTTCTTTTACTTTTTGTTGGCATATACTAAAAATGCATGAAAGAATAAATAGTATTTACTTAAAAATCAAAAAGTTTTTTTATGGAGATTTTCCTAAAAAAATCAAATAAATAGGAAGTATTATAGATTTTTACGTAGCCAGAGGAATCATTTTACGTTAAAATAATGAGATTAAGAATTTTGTAAGGAAACGATAAGCCTGTAAGGAGGACCGCGGCACAGATGGGAGATAAGGAACGAAATAAAATTATTCGTTTTGCTTTTGCTTTTTGGCAAGCTTTTCTTTGTCTGCTTCTTTTTGTGTTCTTAACTTTTTGCATGGCAGAACTTTTTCAGTCAGAAGCCGAAGGAATGGAAGGAGTGGAAGGAGAGCGATGAGAGTTATATGCTTCCTGAGAAAAAGAACATTCTTTTTCTGAGCTCCTACGATACATCTTCTCCGCTTTTTTGCCAGTGAGCTGGAGGAATAGAATCCATCATTAATCAATCCAATATTCATTTGGATACCATCAACATGGATTTTTCAGCATTTTTGGACATGATAAGGATATCGAGGCACTTATACCTTTGTACAAACCCGTTTTGGAGAATAGAGAAAAGCCCTATGATGGCGTTTTTTGGTGGGGGATGATAGAGCTTTTGGAATTCGTTTTGGAAAAAGCAGGAGGAGCTTTTTCCGGATATTCCCATTATTTTTCAGCATAAACAATCAGGAACTGGCAAAGAATGCAGCTAAAAAAATCCCAAGTTTTCAGGATATTACAGTCCATCCTATTTAAAAAGATACTTTAAGCTTGGCAACTTCCCTGCAAATGGGTGCGGATACCATTATGGTGCTTTATGATAATACTTATTGGGGGAATCAAGCTAAGGAAGAGTTTTTCTCCCTGCAACGAAGCTTTTCCTCCTATCGTTTTGCGGGCCTTAATTTTTCGCAGATGAAGAAAGAAGATTTTCTGGAAGCCATTGAGAAGCTGGATGAAAAAAGTATTGTCCTTTATATTTCCACTACCTTGGATGAAGACGGTAATTATTATCCGGGAAATCAGGCTATGAAAATGGTTTTGTCCAGAGCCAATGTACCGGTTTACAGCTATGTTATGCTAGATAATGTCAGGGGATTTTTGGCGGGTAGAGCGCCGGATATAAAACAAATGGCCAAGGATGCCAGTCTGCTGATGCTGGATGTGCTATCGGGCAAGAAGGATGTGGAGAAAATCTCAGCGGAAGAAGATAGCTCGGGAAAGCTTGTGGTGGATAATCGAGTTCTTAGTGCTTACCATCTTTCCAAAGCACGACTTCCGAAGAATATTGTGTTGGAGGATACTCCTCAGCAATGGATTATGCGCTATGCCCGCTTTTTGTTTATAGCAGCCTTTCCTTTATTGGCGGTATGTATGATTGCTGTTTACTTCCTCATGAGTCGTTTACACAGTAAGAAGGTTCTGCAGGAATTGGAAGAGAAAAATGAGAGTCTCTTGCTGGCAAAGGATGATTTGGAACATAAACTAAGCTACGACTTGCTGACGGAGCTTTTGAACCGGCAGACCGCATTGGCAAGGCTTACGGATTATATTGGAGACAGCAAAAGATTACTCCTGTGTTTTAGTGGACATTGATAATTTAAAAGAGTTAAATGAATCCAGAGGCTATGATACGGGAGACTTATATCTGGTGGCTGTGGCCAATCGACTTCGCCGTTTTGAAAAGGATCATGGCGTCATTCTTTCCCGTTACGGTGGAGATGAGTTTATGATTATTTTCCCCAGAAAATGTTTGCAGGAAGATTCTCCGGAGCTGGCGGAAATCCTTTCCATCTTCCGAAGGGCAATTACCGTGGGAGAAGAAACGGTATATATGAACGCTTCGGGAGGAGTAGCTCTTCCATAGGCGGGAAAGCCCCCCGGACGATTGTAATGTATGCCGGGCTGGCTATGAGCTTTGCAAAAACGGAAGGGAAAAACCGTTTGGTATTCTATAGTGAGGAGCTTCGATACAGAAAAATCAGTCAAATTTTTAAAGATTGTGGAGAATGCCATTCAGGAGAATTCCTTCTATATGGTATATCAGCCCCAGGTGGACTGTAAGACCAGAAAAGTAGTAGGCTTTTGAATCCCTTTATGCGTATTCGAAATGAGGATTGCTCTCCGGATCAGTTTATTCCTGTGGCGGAAAGCTATGGCTATATTACCAAGCTGGGAAAGATTGCGGTGGAACAGGTTATAAGACAGCTGGTCAAGTGGAAGGAAGAGGGCCATGCTCTTTGCCCAATCTCCATTAACTTCAGCAGTTATCAGATTTATGATGATGACTTTGTGGAATATCTTTTACCAGCTGGATCGTTATGAAATTCCTCATGAATACGTAGTCTTGGAAATCACTGAGGGAATTCTTTTCGAAGAGAGCAAGCAAACCAAGAAAAATCTTTAATCGTCTGGTGGAAGCCGGAATTCAACTGCATTTGGATGACTTTCGGAACCGGCTACAGCAGTTTTAGCTACCTGCCCTATATTCCCCTTGAATACGGTGAAAATGGATAAGTCCTTAATCGATCATTTCCTGCCGAACAACGGAGACGTGATTCGGAACCTGATTGACATTGTTCATGATTTGGGAAAGGTTGTTATCGTAGAAGGTGTAGAGGATGAATGGCAGTACGAAAAACTCCTGGAGTATCAATGCGATATTATTCAAGGTTACCTTTTTGGCGGTCCGTTGCAGGCGGGAGAAATTCTTAAGGAGGAAAAATAGAAAATGGTATTTCAGAATTTAAAAAAATCATGACAAGTACGATTTATCCAATGAACGATTTCAAGCGGCGTTTCAGTTTTTAAAAAAAGAGAAGATTTGGGGCAACTGAGGACGGAAACTATCCTATTTTTGGGAGATGAGGTCTTCGCCATGGTACAAAGCTTTGAAACGGCATTGGATAAAGACCGGCGTTTTGAAGCCCATGACATTTACTTCGATATCCAGAATCTCCTGGAAGGAGAGGAAAGAATAGATGTGCTTTGCCTGTTCCCTCCCTGTGAAATCACGGAGAATCCGGAGGGGAAGGATATCTGCTTTTAGAGCCGAAGGGGGCATTTTTCTCAAATGCTTTTACAAGCAGGGATTACCTCATTCTTTTCCCCGGAAGAGGCTCATAGACCGGCGGTTGCGGTACACAATCCCATGTCATGCAGAAAAGTTGTTGTTAAGGTAAAGCTGTAATTCTTTTTGAAATAAAAAGAAGAAATAGAAACTAAATTCTAAAAATATAAATTAAATTCTTCCCTAAAAGTAAGAGGAATGTGAGAAAAATGTTCATTTTCAGAAAGGAAAGAAGCATAAAAGGATAAAAAGAAGTGAAAAACTTAAGAATGAAAAATCCAATCTTCTTTATACGGTTTTTCTTTTTCGTCCGGTTACAGCAGAAAATTCCAAGAATCAAGCCTCTGTCAGGATGTCTTGTTTTGAAAAGCTGTGGTAGAATACATTAGCTATTGTTTAAGTATTAATTTTTAAATCATTATGAAGGAGTAGAAGACATGAAGCGTAAAAAGAAAGCTGTTAGCGATCTTGATGGCCGTGGCTATGGCTTAGCAGGAGTATCCTTGCAA
>BNJS01003399.1_pt1 | contig 78623 bp, 104 predicted proteins | sample 8540461 | NCBI WGS metagenome assembly BNJS01 (sample SAMD00202454, study PRJDB9452) | human saliva metagenome | isolation source: human saliva | place: Japan
GGGTCGTTTAATTGCTGATAGATTCTGGATATAGGACTAACGGATTATCAGAAATTACCAAGTCAGCATGATGCGTCATGATTCCTTTGTATCACTGAGATAGGCTTGAATTGGCTGGCTCATTGTCCTGCGTTACAACGAGGAAGAGTGCTATCCATCCTTTCCTAGAAGCCTGCCAGGAAGTTGGAACGACAAATGGCCAATCAGTTGGCTTTTCAACTATTATTTTGTTAATGACGGTCTCTAAAGATCGAACTTAGATGTTTTGACAGTGCAGGTTTCAGCAATTTGAAATGTCTACCATCTCTCTCTCTCGTACTGGGAAGGAAGCAGGCTTGCATTGCAGGACTCAGAAGCAGCCCAGGAGACTATGTGACAGTTATGGACGCCGGACCTTCTGTGGATCCGGCCTGAACTTCTCATCGATATGTACGCCAAAACCAAGAAGGCTGGGCGATGCTGTCGGAACACGTCAGTGCTGACCGCAAGGGTGAACCGCTGATTCGTTCCTTCTTTGCCAAGGCCTTCTATTGGTTGATTAATAAAGTTTCTTGACACGGAGATGGTAGACGGAGCGCGTGATTTTCGTTTAATGACCTCGTCAGGTTGTTGACGCCTTCCTTGAGCTCATAGGAAGTGAATCGCTTTCAAAGGCCCTTTTCTTGGGTCGGCTTTGATGTGGCCTACGTCTCTATGAAAATCGTGAACGCGTTGCTGGAGAAACCTCGTGGTCTTTCTGGAGTTCATTATTATTCTTGATGGCTTTATCAACTTTTCCATGCCTTTGAAACTTGCTACTTGGCAGGAATCTTCATTCTAACTTTAGTTGAATTGCCTTGTCGTTATCCGAAAATTAACTATAGGTGGAGTGTTGCAGGGCTGGGCAAGTCTTGTCTCAATTATCCTCTTTATCGAGTGAATCCAACTTAGCCTTGGGAATCATCGGGAACCACATCTCAAAAGATTTTCCTAGAAACCAAGAAACGACCAGTGAGCAGAGTTAAAGAAAGGGTGAAATTTCACCCTTTTCTGTTAAAATTAAAGGCGTTATTAATGAAAATTACGAGGAGAAAAATATGACTCTAGTAACAGGTGCAAATACAACTGAACTGAGTCACTCTTGACGAAGCACGAAGAGTATGTAAGGTAGATGGCAGAAATGGACATCACAGATGCTGAAAAAGTAGATGAAGTGTTTATAAGTAAAACCAACCTGGTCTATCACTGTGTTGCCTACACAGCTGTTGATGCTGCTGAAGATGGCGCAAAAGAGCTTGACTATGCAATTAATGTGACAGGTACTGAAGTCAAGGCTGCTGCAAGGAAAACACGGTAACGCTGGTTTATATTTCACCAGACCACGTGTGATGGTGAAAACCAGTTGGTCAAGAGTGGGAAGTTGATGACAAACCAGATCCACAGACAGAGTACGGTCGCACAAAACGTATGTGTGGTGAAGAACTAGTCAATGAAAACATGTGTCAAACTACTATATTATCCGTACTGCGTGGCATTCGGTAACTATGGTAAGAACTTTGTTTTCACTATGCAAAACCTTGCTAAGACTCACAAGACACTCACAGTTGTTAATGACCAACATGGTCGTCCAACTTGGACACGTACTTTGGCAGAATTTATGACTTATTTCGAGCTGAAAACCGTAAGTGAATATGAGTTGGCATTATCACTTGTCAAATGATGCAGCAGAAGATACAACTTGGTATGACTTTGCGGTTGAAATCCTCAAAGATACTGATGTTGAAGTGAAGCCTGTAGATCAAGCCAATTCCCAGCAGCTAAACGCCCACTTAACTCAACAATGAGTTTGGCTAAAGCTAAGGCTACAGGATTTGTCATTCCAACATGGCAAGATGCTTTGAAAGAGTTTTACAAACAAGAAGTGAAATAAGAATATGGGAAAAGTGCTATTGTTTGGTTTATTAGTGGTTATTTTGGTAGTTTTCTATAGCCTTGGATAGTGTGATGAAAATAGTGGTACCAGAAGGGAAACTGTAAATAGAAATTTCTGAGATTATCCAATTTTGGCAAAGAATATTTCGCAATAGTATTCAGTCCCTTGGTTGTGTATTATATAATTCTGTAGCAGATTATTTATAATTAGTGTTATTTGTTCTAAAAGAATATAGTTATCGTAACTCTTTTGAAGAGGTCTCTAGACCTCTTTTTAGGAGGTGTGAAGTGAATTGTTAGTGGATTTTCACTATCTATAGTATAACAGGGAAAAATCACTGTAGGAGAAATAATGAGTCTCAGAAAAAGGCACTTTAGGTGAAGAAATGTAGATGACCCAAAATTCATTTCCAGAGATAATAGATAATAAAATTCTCATAGAAGGAGAATTATATCTGGAATATATGTTGGGAACTATCTCTTCTTCTTCTTTAATTTCAGCGATTCTCTTTGCCTCTAGCTTTCGTGACTTCTTGATTCTCGAAATTCAGATATTTTAGCATTGCATTACGCACTAAGTCAGCAGTTCTTTATTTTGGGATATTTCAGATACGTAATATGCAGTCTCACAGATGTTCAAGAAAGGCACTCTTATTTGTTTCCCATCATACACGTATAGTAACAGTTATTATGATGTTATTAACCTCTTGGATATATATTTTGCGCAAGGATATGTCTTATAAAGCAGTAATTATCTACTTTATGTTGTATCGAGCAATCGATGCTTGTTCAGATGTCTTTTCTTAGTATATTTCTCAACAACAAAACAGATCAGATTTAGCTGGAAAAGTTCAGTTTTATCGTAGTTGGATTTCTATATTAGTCTTTGGATTAAGCTTGGATTTTGTAGTCAAAATCACTAATGATTTCAAGTACTATTATTTGCCTGATAAATCATTTCTTTACAGCTGTACAGATTATAGAACTCTACTTCAGAAACTTTGAAATTAATATCCATCAATATTTAAAGACAACGCAATATTATCTCTATATTAAAAGAAGCATTTTATTTCTAAATGGTTTTTGATTACTTATGTCTACAATGAAGCTAAGATTGATATTGATTCTCCTTGTCTCAGGGGTTATTTTCAAATAGTACTCAACGAGACTTTTAATGTATTGTTTATGCCTGTCTTGTTTTTATCCTCTTATTTTTCGTTTTAAGACCTTTAACTACACAGCTATCAATCTATTGGTATGAACAGAAATATAATCTGTTTTATAAGCAGGTTTATCTTTTTATTTGCAACTATGACTGTTTTTAGCATAATTATTATAGGTCTAGGCTATCTAATTGGTACAGAGATTCTAGGTTTTATTTATGGAACGTCATTGGTAGAATATAAAGTGCCTTTTTGTGATTCTCCTTATTGGAGGAATCCTAAATGTATTAGCACTCTGTTATTGATATAGTTATGATCACTTTTTAGAAAACAAACATATCTTGTAGATTGCATATATTACTAGCTTTGATTGTAGCTAAATTTATCACAATGCCGTTTGTAAAGGAGAGGGGATTATGGGTGCATCAATGTCATTCTTGATTTCAATGATTATCTGCACTAGCATAATAATTTATATTTGGGTAAATAACAATAAAAGAAAGAGAAGTTAATGAATATTTTATTTACGTTAACAACGCTTTTGTTCCTCAAGCTGCAAACATGTATGTGTTCAATTTTGAAAATAATAAGTCTATGAGTGAAATCAATATTTATTTGATTGCTTGAATATTTCTATTGATAATAAGCAAAAATTAATTAATTTTGGTTGAAAAGGTACGGTCGCAAAGTACACCTGATTAATTTAGGAGAAATCTCAGACCTTATAGATTTTGATTTTGATGCCAATGGATGGTCTTCAATTGTATTAGCTAGATTATTCCTTTGATAAATTGCTTCCTGACGATATCAATCGAATTTTATATTTGGATGGAGATACTCTTGTACTAAAAGATATTTCTAATTTTTATAACATTGATCTTGGCGATAAAGTTTTTAGGGATGTGTCCTGAGCCTACTGTTGATAAAGAAAGAAGGAAATTCTTAGCTTTTAGGAGGTTCCATATCATAACTCAGGAGTATTATTGATTGATTTAAAAAGATGGAGGAGGGAAGAAATCGGTCAAAAAGTTATTGATTTTTATAAACTGCACGATGGAAAACTTTTTGCTCCAGATCAAGATGCGTTAAATGGTGCCCTTAATAAGGATATAACTAACGTTATCAATTTCATATAACTATTTCAATATTTATGATACTTACCTCACAGAATTTTTAAAACAATTAAGTTTCTTCAGATTTTATTTCCAAAAATGAATTTTTAGAAATAAAAATCACCTTCAATTATCCATTATTTAGGGAGAGGAACGCCCTGGCGTAAAGGAAATACACATAGGTTTGCCAAGCAATATCTTTGATTATCAGAAACGAACACCTTGGTCTGAAAACGCCTATGGAAACTGGTTGGGAATTATACTTATTTGTTTTAGGATTTTTAATATAGTTATGAAACCTTTTCCATGTTATGTTATCAAGATAATTAACTCACTTATACCAACATTCATGAAATATCGAAAAACAACTTCAAAAGAATAAGAAATAGTTGTAATGAATAAAGAAAGAAAATAATAAATGAGAGTTTTAATGATAATCCCTGCCTCACAATGAGGGAGGAAAGTATTTTCGATACGGTAACAAGTATCTTGAATTACCGCGCAAGTTGATTTTGATTTGACCATGTGGTTATCAATGATGGATCAACAGATAAGACAAACAAATTCTGGAAGAGAATCATTTTAATGCGGTTAATCTCGTGATGAATCTTGGGATTGGTGGCGCGGTTCAAACAGGATACAAATATGCACTAGAGCATGACTATGATGTAGCAGTTCAATTTGATGGCGATGGTCAGCATGATATTGAATCCTTGTCAGATTTGCTAGAGCCAATTCGAAAAAATGAAGCAGATTTAGTTATTGGTTCTCGTTTTGTTGGTGATGTTAAGTCGGAATTTCAAACGACGTTTATGCGACGTTTTGGGATTAGTGTGATTTCTAATCTTATCAAATGGACAACTGGACAAAGAGTTTTAGATACAACTTCGTTACCGTTTTGGCTGATAAAGCTGTTATTAAACAGTTCGCTAAGTTGTTATCCAATCAAGTATCCAGAACCAGAGACTATTGTTCATATTTTGAAACGTAACATCGAGTTGTTGAGCAACCAGCGAATATGTTTGAACGTACTGGTGGCGTTTCTTCCATTACGCCAATTAAATCGATTCGATATATGCTTGAAGTATGTTCGTCGATTGTTATTGCAGCCTTTATGAAGGAGAGTGAATAATGTCAGTTTTATCTATTGTGATGTTGGTAGCTCCATCTTTTTCCTTTATCTAGTCATTAGAAATATTAATAAGAATAATATTTTATTTGAACAGGCCTTCATGTGGATCGTCATCAGTCTGGTTATGATTGTTATTTCCCTTTTTGATGTTATTCCGGTATATTTTGCAGGATTACTTGGATTTGAACTGACTTCGAATTTTTTGCTGTCGCTTGCTATCTTTTTCTTATTGGTCATCGCTTTCCTACAAAACCATGACTTTATCGAAACAAAAAGAGCAGATTAAACATTTAGTTCAGGAATTATCTATTCTAAAAAGTCTGTAGAAGAGAAAGAGGAAAAGAATGAATGATAATCATACTTTGTACATTTGCGCTTATGGAGAAAGTGATTATCTTGAAGCCTGTATTCAATCTTTGAAAAATCAAACTCTTTATTCTCAAATTATCTGTTATAGTTCAACACCACTTGATTCGATTAAGGATCTTTGTCAGCGTTATGCTATCCCATTTTATACGAAACAAGGTGGGGGGATTGGCAAGGATTGGAATAACGCCATCTCTTTTGTAGAAACAAAATATGCTACTATCGCCCATCAGGATGACTATTATGAGCCAAGATATGCAGAAAAAGTATTGGCCAAGATGGATAAGTATAGTGATGTTCTAATCGGATATTCTGATTATTTTGAAGAAAAAAATGGTCTTAAGATTCCTGCAAATACAAACCTAAAGATTAAAACTTTGATGCTGAAAACAATGAATCTTTTTCCTAGTAGTCATTTTTGGCGTAACCGCGTAATGGCTTTTGGTAATCCAATTTGTTGTCCAGCTGTCACCTATAACCTTGAAAAATTGAAGAATTTCTATTTTGATGAGGGAATGAAGGTCAGCCTTGATTGGTATGCTTGGTATAAGATTAGTGAATACAAGGGACGTTTTGTTTATGTATCAGATAAGCTAATGTGTCACCGAATTCATGAGGAATCTGAGACTTCTAAGACTATTGCTGATAATACTCGTAGTAAAGAAGATTTGTATATGTACCAACCTTTTGGCCAAAATGGATAGCAAATATTTTTATGAAACAGTATGCAAAAAGTCAGAAGACAAATAATTGATTTGTTTTTATATTTATAGCAATAGCGACTTGAACAGTCGCTGTTCTTTTTGTATTAGGCAAAAAGCCTAGAAAATGGTATAATCGAGTGGACTGTAGCTTGTTAGAAAGGAGTAATATGCAAACACGTTTTTATTATCGAGTCGTGGCCTTTCCGGCTCAATATGGTGGTTTCGAGACCTTCGTGGACCAATTGGTCTCCAATCAAGTATCACCGAATATCAAGTATCATGTTGCTTGCCTTTCTAATGATCAAGCCTATTATCATTTTGACTACAAGGGTGTAGATTGTTTTACGATTAAAGCGCCCAAACTTGGGCCTGCGCGGGTCATTGCCTATGATATGATAGCCATCAATTATGCCTTGAAGGTCATTAAGAAACAAGGAATTGAAAAACCTATTTTTATATTTGGGTGCAATACCATCGGGGACTTTTGTGGCGCCTTTTTGCGAGATTCATAAAATTGTGGTCAATTCTATATTAATCCTGATGGACTGGAGTGGAAACGGGCCAAGTGGGCAAAGCCAATTCAAGCCTATCTCAAGTATTCTGAAAAGGTCATGACGCATCATGCTGACTTGGTAATTTCTGATAATCCTGGAATTGAGTCCTATATCCAGGAAGTCTATCCTTGGTCTAAAACGACCTATATTGCTTATGGGACTGACTTATCTCCAAGTTTGGCTAGTCAGGATAGCAAGGTTAGAGAACTTTATCAAAAAGTGGCAGATACAGGACTATTACCTGATTTTGGGACGTTTTGTTCCAGAAAATAATTACGAGACCGCTATTCGTGAATTTATGGGTTCTTCGACCAAGCGAGATTTGGTGATTATTTGTAACCATGAAGGTAATCCCTATTTTGAAGAACTTCGCTCTCGGACTGGATTTGATCAGGACCCACGCGTCAAGTTTGTAAGAACAGTCTATGATCAAGACCTTTTGAAGTATATCCGTAAAGAAGCCTTTGCCTATATCCATGGTCATGAAGTGGGTGGGACCAATCCAGGCCTCCTAGAGGCTCTTGCTCAGACGGATCTCAATTTGGTCCTAGGAGTCTCCTTTAATCAAACAGTCGCAAAGGACACGGCTCAATATTGGACCAAAGAAACTGGAAATTTGGCACATTTGATTAATCAAGTCGATTCTTTAGAAGATGCATCTGAATGGGGCCAACTAGCCAAAGCCAATATGAAGCAAAACTTTACCTGGGAAAAAATTGTAGGTGAGTACGAGGAATTATTCTTATTATGAAAGTAAATATCTTGTTGTCCACCTACAACGGTGAGCAGTATCTAAAAGAGCAGGTCAAAAGTATTCAAGACCAGACTTATCAGGATTGGCAACTCTTGATCCGGGATGATGGTTCGACAGATGGTACAGTAGAGATTATTCAAGAGCTGGTTGCTCAGGATGAGCGCATTCGCTTTATCAATCAAGGAGCCATCGAAAATCTCGGAGTTATCAAGAGTTTTCACACACTGTTAAAATATGAAAAGGCTGATCTTTATTGCTTTAGTGACCAAGATGATGTCTGGCTTCCTGAAAAATTGCCCTACAAGTGGAAGAAGCAGAGAAACATCCGCAAAAAGGAGCCTTTATTATTCCACAGATTTAAAAAGTGGTTGATGAAAACTTAAATGTTAAGCATGAGAGTATGATTCGCACCCAGTCTGATCATGCCAATACAGAACTCATTCAAGAGCTGACAGAAAATACGGTAACTGGCGGAGTAGCTATGATTAACCATACGCTGGCTGAATTATGGACAGGTCAAGAAAATCATGCGCTTCTCATGCATGATTGGTACCTGGCCTTGTTGGCAGCTGCTTTTGGGAAGCTCATCTATGTCGATCAACCAACAGAATTGCACCGTCAGCACAGTAGCAATGTTCTGGGTGCTCGTACCCTTAGAAAACGGGTCAAAAATTGGGTTCGTCCCCATATTTTGTTTGCTAAGTATTGGAATCTCATCGAATCTAGTCAAGAACAAGCGAAAAATCTATTGGATCTGCCTGTCAGTCCCCAAAATAAAGGAATTATTGAAAACTTTGTAACTATTATGGACGTCCCTTTAAAAGAACGTATGAGACGGATTCGTCAGTATGGTTATCGTAAGAACCGAGCCTTCCACACCTTTGTGTTTACCAGCTTGATTCTGACAAAGTTTGTATATCGAGGTAAAAAATAATGTTTGACGTTTTTAGTCAGAAAAATCGAATTTTATTACGAGAATTAATTAAAACAGACTTTAAATTACGCTACCAAGGATCAGCGATTGGTTATCTTTGGTCGATTTTAAAACCCTTGATGACTTTCACAATCATGTATATTGTCTTCATCCGATTCTTACGTGGTGATGACTGCCCCATTTCCCAGTTGCCCTCTTGTTGGCCAATGTGGTCTGGGCTTCTTCCAGAAGCAACATCTATGGGGATGGTTTCGATTGTTAGTCGAGGCGACCTGTTGCGCAAGTTGAACTTCTCCAAACATATCATTGTCTTATCTGCGATTTCAGGAGCAGCGATTAACTTTATCATTAACCTTGTAGTGGTCTTGATTTTCTCATTCTTTAATGGGGTGACATTCTCTTGGACAGCTTTGATGGTTATTCCGTTATTCTTTGAGTTATTCTTGATAGCGACAGGATGTGTTTTGATTTTAGCGACATTTTTTGTTCGTTTCCGTGACCTAGGTCAAGTCTGGGAAGTATTTTGCAAGGCCGGCTTGTAAGGACGCCAATTATCACCCGATTACCTTTATTGCAGACCGCAATCCATGGGCGGCTAAGTTAGTCATGATGAATCCATTGGCTCAGATTATTCAAGATATGCGTTATTTCTTGATTGATAAAGCTAACACCCCAGTATGGCTTTTTGGTGCAGAATAAGTATTTGGTTCTGATTCCTTATGTCTTGCCAATTCTTATTTTTGTTGCTGGCTTTGCTTACTTTAACAAACATGCTAAGAAATTTGCGGAGATTCTCTAATGACAGATAAACAAATTGCAGTAAAAGTAGACCATGTTAGCAAGTACTTTAAGTTGCCAACAGAGGCTACTAACAGTCTCCGAACTGCCTTGGTTAATCGCTTCCAAAGGAGATTAAAGGTTATAAAGAACAACACGTTCTGAATGATATTTCTCTCGAAGTAGAAAAAGGAGATCGATCCTAGGAAGAAATGGTTCTGGGAAATCGACCCTCTTGAAAATTATTTCTGAAATCTATGTTCCTGAGAAAGGTTCTGTTACCATTGATGGGAAACTAGTGTCTTTTATCGAGCTTGGAGTGGGCTTTAACCCAGAACTGACAGGTCGTGAAAATGTCTACATGAATGGAGCTATGCTGGGCTTCTCAACAGCTGAAATTGATGCCATGTATGATGACATCGTAGACTTTGCTGAGTTGCATGAATTCATGAACCAGAAGCTCAAGAACCACTCATCAGGTATGCAGGTTCGCCTAGCCTTTTCGGTTGCCATTAAGGCACAAGGGTGATATCTTGATTTTTGGATGAGGTTCTTGCAGTGAGATGAGGCTTTCCAGCGCAAGTGTAACGATTACTCCAAGAACGAAAGAAATCAGGAAAACTACTATCCTGGTTACCCATGATATGGGAGCTGTCAGAAAAATATTGTAACAAGGCTGTTTTGATTGAAAATGGTTTGGTGAAGGCCATTGGTGATCCTTTTGATGTTTCTGATCAATATAGTTTTGACAATTTGGAATCGAATTCACATCATAGCGGAAATGAAGATGAGGGCTTGGTCACAACGGAAGTTGAAGGTTTTACGGCTAGATTGCTTTCCTCCCAAGAAAGTAACTCCTGATGATGAGGTTTGCATATTGAGTTGCATTCAATCTTTTAGATGACTCTGTGAATCCTCTATAGCCTTTTCATTTTGTTGATATTTCTACTGAATGGGCTTTTATAACGATATTCCATGGATATTCCATTATCTGGTGTCGGATCTATCACCTATAAATGTAAACCACGCACTTTAATCATGTGAAATTAAGATTAGTAGCATTTTTAAGAGACGAAAATCAAGAAAACTTAGCAATATTGTCGACAACGAACCCTCCAGTCTTTTCAATTGATCGGGTTGTGGATCGGACAAATCGTTCAGAGTTGATTCATCTACCGGATTGTTAATCCGTCAAGGTAAGTGGGAATAATTTCTTTTTGGTGTAGGCTATGAAAATTTTATTTGTATCTCCTGTTGGAGCCATGTTTAGTGGAGCGGAAGTATCGATTGTGAACCCAATGAAGTGTTAGTTCAAGAAGGTCACGAAGTATATAATGCGATCCCGGATAATACCCACACATCGATAAAGACTATCTCCGTCATATATGGATACAACTGAATTAAACTATTTCAGTTAAAAACCAATCAGTGGTGGTGGCCTCGAGTCTAAAATCTGGATATTTCCAATTTAGAAATCCAAGCTTATCAACAAAAAGAATATTGATGAAGTAAGAGAAATCATTCAGAATGAACAGATCGAATTGGTTATTTTCGAATACAGTAAATGTATTTCAGGAGCAATAGCTGCGGCATGTGAAAAGGTGAGACATTTTTATATTATTCATGAATTTCTTTTCATGAGTTTGGCTATTATAAAGAGCTAATTCTCTTAATTGATGATTTGTCTGATAAAATTTTGTAGTCGAAGGGGAATTGTACCACACTCTTCTGAATTCTTTTACGACTGATAAATTGATTCCGTTTATTCCCTATACAGAAGTTCAAGAGCGTCCGCTCAAGAATTCTACTATTTCTCGTTTTGTATCCATCGGTGGGATTAATGAACGGAAAAATCAGCTTGAATTGCTCGCAGCCTATAATCAGTTAAATCGGAAAGATATTGAACTGGTCTTTATCGGAGGATGGGATGAACAGTATAAAAAGTTGATGGATGACTATATTCAAACCCATCATCTAGATCATGTAACTTTTGTTGGTTTTCAATCGGATCCATGGTCCTTGGTGACAGATAAGGATATCCTTGTCTTACCTGCTACATTAGAAACATTTTCTTTGGTATTTGTGGAATCAGTCCTAAATGGTGTTCCCGCAATCATTTCCGATAATTTAGGTCATTTATCTTCGAGTAAATTTTTAGAATCTGGGAATTTATATACACTAGGGGATAGGGATTTGCTAAGTCAACAAATGGCTACAGTGATTGAGAATTTTGATATCTATAAAGAAAAACAATTACTGGATCAAGAACTTGCTCGAAAGAAATATAATCTTAAGACGATCTATGCTGTGAAGATAACATTGAAGTAGAAACACCAATTTAGAACCAAAAGCTATCCTCGAAGTATGCTCGATTTTTGGGGATGAAATTCAAGAATCATGATATCGAAGTGATTGGTAAATCTCAAGTGGTGATCTCAGCTTCTAATGATGGGCTCCATTCAGCCTACCATGAAATAACAAAAGAGAGAATGGAAAATACGGGCACCATTATCTTTCAGCTTGAAAATGAAAAGAGTCTAAAAATATTACTTTCAGAATTTCCAAGCTCTTATAAAAAATTGTCATTGATAGCATTGGAAGATCAAAGAGAAATTCCTCTTGTAACTTCAAACGGAATTGATTTCGAGGATGTTTTGGTTTTCTTTATCCCCATCCACATATTCTTTTTGATCTTTCGAATAGTTCAGGTAATCAATTTCAATTCTCCTATGAAAAGAAAGTGACGAAGAATTTAGCAGACACCTATTCAACTTACATGAGAAACATAAAAATTATCTCATGAATACAATTCCGATCATCCATTCTCGTCGTTGGACCATCCCCACAAAAATCTTGAAAATTCTTAGAATAAGGAAATAGCATGCAACGTTTACTTTTTATATGTCCACTTTAGTAAATTTAATCTATCAGTGGCCATGTTCTCTATCAATTAGAAAAACTCCGCCCTTGTATTCTCGGGTAGTCTTTATCTCCAATAGTCAACTTTCAGAAGATGTGAAGGATAACTTGTCTTCTCAAAAATCTAGTAGATGATATTCTGAGCGTCAAAATATCGGATTTGACTTTGGCTGCTTTGGCGAGATGGGATGAAAGGTGGTCGGTTTTGAACAACTAGCTAACTTTGATTCTGTCACCCTCATGAATGATACCTGTTTTGGACCTCTTTGGGATCTAAAACCAATTTATCAGCAGTTTGAACATGATAAGGAAGTGGATTTCTGGGGAATGACCAATTACCGGAAAGACAAGGATTTTAACGAGCATATTCAGAGTTATTATCTCAGTTTTAAAAAACAGGTTCTAACATCGAGCGCCTTCCATGAATTTTGGCAGAGTGTTCAAGACTTCACCAATGTTCAAGATGTGATTGATCACTACGAGACCAAGGTCACAACGAACTTCTTGGATGCTGGTTTTCGCTATAAAACTGTTTTTGATACCATCCATGAAGATATACAACAGGGATGCTCTATCCAGACTTTTCTTACTACAATCCTACAGCGATTCTAAATCATAAGGTTCCTTTCATCAAAGTCAAAACTATTGCAAACAATGAAGGAATCATGCCTTACATTTTTGACGAATTGGAACGTATATCGGGCTATCCATTAGATTTGATTCTCAACCACATGTCTATGATTGATCGTCCGGACTATCCGTATTTGTTATCGCGTAAGTATTTGAAAAACCAAGAATTGGTAGAGAATTTCGATAGAAAAGTTGCGGTTCATCTCCATGTCTTTTATGTGGACCTCTTGGAAGAATTTCTAGATGCTTTCCAAGCTTTTCATTTCACCTATGACTTATGGATTACGACAGATGTAGAAGAGAAGAAGCAGGCTATTGAGGAGATTCTTTCTAATCGGGCCCAAGTTGCGACAGTTGTGGTGACTGGAAACATTGGACGAGATGTGTTACCAATGTTACTCTTAAAAGAGCAACTCTCTCACTATGATTATGTCGGCCATTTTCATACCAAGAAATCCAAAGAAGCAGATTTCTGGGCAGGTGAATCCTGGCGAAAAGAATTGATCGAGATGCTGGTCAGCCGGCAGATCTAATCCTTTGCCAATATGGAGGCCAATCCAAAAGTAGGAATCACTATCGCAGATATTCCAACCTTCTTCCGTTACAATCGAATAGTCGTTGCCTGGAATGAGGCCCTCATTTCACCGGAGATGAACAAGCTCTGGGAACGGATGAATGCTACCAAGACGATTGATTTCAAGAATCTCAATACCTTTGTCATGAGTTATGGGACTTTTGTTTGGTTTAAATATGATGCTTTGAAACCACTCTTTGATTTGAATTTGACAACTGCAGATGTTCCAGCTGAACCTCTTCCTCAAAATTCGATATTGCATGCGATTGAACGTTTGTTGATCTACATTGCCTGGGATCAAAAGTATGATTTTAGAATCTCTCAAAACCTGCATGTTTTAACCCCATTTATCGATAATAAGCAGTTGAACAATCGTGAAGATCTCCAACCGCATACCTTCGTGGACTTTAATCAAATCGGTGGGATTAAAGGTGCCTTGAAGTATATCGTCATCGGTCCAGCAAGAGCTGTGAAATATATTCTCAAAAAGGCTATTGATTAGAAAGTAGTGTATGTATTGTGAAAAATTATAAATAAGACAAAAATAGTTAATATTATTATTTCGGTATTTCTGATTTTATTTTTCGAAGGTGTTCTTAGCTAGTTTATTTGACCTCACTATCAATACCAATGTTTATCTTTTAATTCTGGGTGTAATAATGTATTTATTATATTCAATCCAACTGATAAACAAAAATTACCGGTAAATGCTTTCTTTTGATTATTATATTTGGAACAATTATTTCTGTTGTAAAAACCAGTTCAGTACGGTTTAGACGAGAGTCACATTACAAACATGTAATCAGTGTTTCGGATAGTCCAATTTTCAAATATTCTAAAAAGAAAAACCTTGAATTATGATTCGGTATTTGCATATGATTCTCTTAGGAATCCCAAGCAAAAAGATAAGAATTATTGGTTAAATGTTGAACATAGTAAAATCTAGTGGGGTTAAGACTGGATTCGACAATCCTGCATTTTATTCCTAGTTCAATAGGATGGAATATTGGTAGGATTATTTCAAATAAAGTGTATATCTCTTACTTTTTAGGAAGAATATTTGAAGTGCTAGCATTTGCTTTAATAGTATTTTGCTTGAAAATAAAGTAAGGCTTATAAAAGAAGTCATCTATTTGTTTTCTACTTCTTTCCAGTATTGTATATCATAGCGGGTTATCATTATGACTATCTATATTTTTGGTGCGAGCATGTTTGGACTTGCTTTACTAACAAATGTTCTTAGTGGAAACCATAAAATTGATAGAAGGTATGCAATTGCTTTTCAATGTTCAACCTTGCTTTTTCATTTTCAAAAATTTCCGTTCATACTAATTGGCAGTCTATTCTCGTTTTACCTAATAAATACTACGAAAAAGAAATCGGTGAGAATTTTTAGTTTAATTTTTGTTCTTTGAATTTATTAGTCCATTTATTTATGTTGGAATAATTAAGTTGTTTCCTTCTAAGGTGCCCTTTCAGGAAATGGACCAGAATTTCTATTTTATAACCCATCCTTTGCCTTTAATTAGAACTTTATTCCAGCACCGTATGGTATTATTATGACTTTGTTTCTGAGCCATTAAAAATACGTCAAAAGAACCATCAGCATTTTTAATTGCTATTTCAACAATAATATCTCTTTTACCTTATTTATTGTTGTACTGAGAAATAAGATTGAACTTCCATTCTTTTAAATATTTTAGCCTTATTTTTGCTTATAGCAATTGCTTCTCTGATTGTAATTGCCATATCTGGAGATCCTAGAGTATACCATAAAGGAGATATTGTTGTTGGTATGTTCAAGGCCGTTATTATTATTTTTATTCTTATGTTCATGCCGCTTTATTGTGGCTCTTGGTTAGAAAATTATTCAGTATTGCTGAAACTGTTAAGTGAGTGAAAACTCAAATTTTGAAAGTACTTTTACAATATATATTAGTGTATCTAAATATCCTAACTATAAGTATCGGTATATATACTCAGTTACAGACATAATTTATCTTTGTTTGAGCTATAATTGAAGCTCTCCCAATATAGATAGAAGCAAGTCAATAAATCAGAAAATCTTTTTTCATTTTGTTGATTCAGAGTTTGGCCACAGAATAAATCCTCAGCTGTGTATCTTTCCCTCCCACTTACGAATAGGTAAGTAGGAGGTTTTTTCTTATGTATAGTATTGTATCTGAGGAGGCGGGGCTTTTGCCTCGTGAGCGACTCTTACAGAAGGGAGCAGAGGTTTTATCGGACCAGGAGTTGTTGGCGATAGTGCTGCGAACGGGGACGAGGTCTGAGTCGGTCCTATCCATGGCCAATCGTATTTTAAAAGGAATGACGAGTTTGGCGGATTTGTCTCGCTTGTCTCTGAATGAGCTTCAGGAGATTCCCGGTATTGGGCGTGTGAAGTCTATTGAGCTGAAGGCTATGGTGGAGTTGGCTAAGCGGATTGAGAAAGGCTGAGTTGGCTCGTTCTGAGCAGATTATGTCCAGTCAGCAGGTGGCGCGTCGCATGATGTTAGATATTGGCGACAAGCCTCAGGAGCATCTGGTGGCCATCTACCTAGATACGCAGAATCGGATTATTCAGCAAAAGACAGTTTTTATCGGTGGGGTTCGCCGTTCGATTGCCGAGCCACGTGAGATTTTACATTATGCTTGTCATCTGATGGCAACGTCCTTGATTGTGGTCCACAATCATCCCTTCGGGTGAGGCCTATCCTAGTCACAATGATATTGATTTTACGCAAAAAATTAAGCGGTCCTGTGATGATTTGGGAATTTGTCTGCTTGATCATATTATTGTTGGAAAATCAACATATTATTCCTTTCGTGAGGAGAGGGAGGATTTTGAGCTTTAAGTAGAGTCTATAAGTTAAAGACACAAGAAAAGCAACTGAATGCAGTATCAGTTGCTTTTAAAGTTCGTTTACAACGTATTCAAAGAGTTTGAGGTCTTCTTCACGTTTGTGTAGGAGAAGTTCTGGATGCCACTGAACACCAAGGTAACGAAGGTCTGGGGTGTTTGATTCAACAGCTTCGACAGTATTATCCTCAGGGTCTGCGCAATAACACGGAGGTCAGAGGCCAAGTGATTAATACTCTGATGGTGGAAAGAGTTGATAGAGGTTTCTAGGCCGTAAATCTCCGCTAACTTACTATTTTCGTCGATAATCATTTCGTGGTAAAGGTAATCGGAAGGCTTATCCTGCCAGTGCCTTTCAATATCTTGATGGAGACTGCCACCAAGGGCAACATTCATGAGTTGTGTTCCACGACAGATTGAAAAAATCGGTTTTTTTTGTTTGGTAGCTTCTTCGATTAAGGCCATCTCAAAGAGATCACGTTCGAGGAAAAAGTCATCGTCACTGGCATGATTTTCTTCGTTGTAGAATTTAGGGTCAACGTTTTGACCGCCGATGAGGATAAGCTTGTCAATCATGGAGATATAGGTTTTAGCCTCCAAAGGATCAGATACTGGTAGAAGGATTGCTAGACCACCAGATTTTTGAACTCCTTCCACAAAACCAGATGGGGCATAAGACCAATTGATATCTTCATGGGCTGGATTAGGTCTTACATTGGCTGTGATACCTATAATTGGTTTAGTCATTGTTTCTCCTTGCTTTTTTTTCTTCTTTCATGAAATAGAGTAGGGTTTGTAGCTCACTAGTTAGGTCTACGTATTGGAGAACCACGTGGCGTGGAAGGTTGAGGTTGACTGGGGAGAAGCAGAGGATGCCTTCGATTCCAGCATCAACCAAAAGCTCAGCGACCTCCTGTGCCTTGACTGATGGCACTGTCAGGATGGCCGTTTTGATATCTTCCTGGGCAATCTTGTCCTTGATTTGAGAGATACCATAGATAGGAATATTGTCTTCAGTCTGGCTTCCTACCAATTCGTTATCGTCTGTATCAAAAGCCATAACCAGCTGCATGCGGTTACGTTCTTGAAAACGGTAGTGAAGAAGAGCACGTCCGATATTTCCTACTCCTACAAGGACTACCTTAGTTGTCGCATTATCATTAAGGAGTTCTGCGAAAAATGTCATCAGCTTACTAACGTCATAGCCAAAACCACGACGACCTAACTCACCAAAGTAGGAGAAGTCACGACGCACTGTAGCAGGATCAATTCCAATTGCTTCAGCAATTTGTTTGGAACTTGCTTTGTCGATATTTTCACGATGGAATCGTTTGAAAATTCGATAATAGAGAGAGAGACGTTTAGCAGTAGCGTTTGGAATGTTTTTCTCAAATGTCATTGATCGCATTTCCTTTCTTCAATTAGTATGATCCTCTTATATTTTAAGAAAAGTTTGTGAAAATTGCAACAAAATAGTGTAGATGAGGCGATATAAAAAACCTAGGCTCTATAATTTCTGTAGTGGGTAAAACCACTGTAGAGATTATAGAGCTTTTTAAGTGTACACAAAAAGTCCCATAAGAACTATAATGAAAAGCAACCAAACCATCATTAGGAAGAACTTATGAGACTTATTAAGAATACCACAGAATTAATCGGAATTAAAGACCAAAATATCAAGATTTCACTTGTTTTTGAAACTGACACTCATATCGAGATTCAAGCAAAACTTGATTACCCTGCACCATCATGTCCTCACTGCCATGGAAAGATGATCAAGTACGACTTTCAAAAGCCTTCTAAAATCCCTCTTCTCGAGCAAGCTGGAACTCCAACTCTACTACGTCTGAAAAAACGTCGTTTCCAGTGCAAAAGTTGTAGGAGAGTAACGGTGGCTGAGACATCAATCGTTGAGAAAAACTGCCAAATCTCCAATCTAGTCCGACAAAAGGTTACACAACTCCTAACTGAGAAGATGGCACTAACTGATATTGCCAGAAGACTTCGTGTGTCGACATCCACTGTCTATCGTAAGCTTGACCAGTTTACTTTCAAGGAGCATTATGGCAAGCTCCCAACTGTTATGTCTTGGGATGAGTTTGGGTTCAAGAAAGGTGAACTCGCTTTTGTGGCGCAAAACTTTGAGACCAACAAACTCATAACTATCCTTGATAATCGCCGTCAAACCACGATTCGAAACCACTTTTTGAAGTATCCATTGAAAGCTCGACAAAAGGTGCAGTTTATTACAATGGATATGTCAGGAGCCTATATCCCACTAGCTCGCAGACTTTTTCCAAACGCCGAAATCATTATTGATCGTTTCCACATCATCCAGCACCTTGGACGTGCCTTTTTAAAGACAAGAATTGCGATTATGAACCAGTTTGATAAGAAGTCACTACCTTATCGAGCTTTAAAAAATCACTGGAGACTCTTCCAAAAGGACAGCCGTAAACTATCTCTCAACTCTTTTTATTCAAAAACTTTCCGCCAAACTTTAGCACCACATGAAGTTGTTGAGAAGACACTAGGCTTTTCAAAAGAGCTTACTGACTACTATACACTTTATCAGCTTTTGCTTTTTCACTTTCAGGAGAAGAGAGTAGATGAGTTCTTTGAGCTGATAGAGGAAAATAGAAGCAAAGTCAATCACTATTTTCAAACGGTCTTTAGAACTTTTCTTAGACACAAACAATACATCCAAAATGCACTAGAAACAGACTATTCAAACGCAAAACTGGAAGCTACTAACAAGTTGATTAAAGACATCAAACGGTTGGGCTTCGGTTTTAGAAACTTCATCAACTTTAAGAAACGTGTCTTCATCACTCTGAACATAAAAAAAGAGAAGACCTATCAGGTCCTCTCTAGATGTTAGCTTTTTCGTCACCCACTACAGTTGACAAAGGCAAAAACCTATCACATGGATAGGCTATTTCTATGTAGTAAGAAAAAGTTAGACTTCTTCTTGCTCAAAAACGTTACGATCAACCAAACTCTGCATCAAGAAGTAGAATTTCTCTTGCAAGATGTGATGATCTTCATTTTTAAAGATATTAACGTTACGAAGGCCAGATTTGTCTGTGATTGACAATTTGAAACCTGTCAAATCTTTGTTAATAGTGATCTTTAGTGGGAAACCTTCACCTGAGTTAGGCACTTTTTCGAGAAGGCGGTGCAACTCGTAGTTTCCGATTTTATTTTGCACAAAAGTCGTATCACGTAGGGTGAATTTTTTGACATTAGGACTGATGGTGTAACGGTACTTACAGTTAGTCAAATGAATGCTTTTTTCAAATGCCATGTTAGTCTCCTATGATTTGATTAAGTTTTTCTGCTAGGGCTTGGAGTTCTTCAGCGGTATTTTCCTCTGATAAACTAATGCGGATGGCTGTTTTTAACTTGTCAGAATCTTTACCATAGAGGGCCTGGATGACGTGGCTAGGGTCAACAGTTCCAGCAGGTACAAGCAGAACCCGTTGAAACAGCAAAGCCAGCTAGGTCTAACAAGGTTAAGAGAGGGCCATTTTCCTTACCAGGAAAACTGATGTTGATGACGTGAGGTAGGCTAGATCCTCCATCATTAATTTCATAAGGAACGGTAAGGGTATCTAGAAAGACCTGACGAATCTTTTCAACATGCTGGTAATTGTCTTGGTAGTGGTCACTAGCATGCTTGTAAGCTGCGGTCATACCTGCAATCCGACCAGATTTTCAGTGCTGGCACGACGTTTTTCCTCTTGTTCACCACCATGGAGTAGGTTGTCAAAATGCAAATCGTTATGATAGAGCAGGCCGACACCTTTAGGTCCATGGAATTTATGGGCACTAATCGAGAGAAAATCAGCTCCAAGTTCCTCTGGGTGAATAGAAAGTTTTCCTGCTACCTGAACGGCATCAACGTGGAAGGCAGCTTGGTGATCAGCGAGCAAGTCACCAATTTCCTTGATAGGAAGCAATTGGCCAGTCTCGTTATTGGCATACATGACAGAAACTAGAATGGTATCGTCACGTAAGGCCTCAGCAATTTGTTGAGCAGTAATGACTTGATTTTCTGGTTGAATATAGGTTACTTCAAAACCAAAACGCTCTTCCAAGTAGGCCATGGTGTGAAGGACAGAGTGGTGTTCAATAGCAGTTGCAATCAGGTGTTTACCCTTAGCTTGATTGGCTAGGGCATAACCTTTGATAGCTGTATTGTTTCCTTCAGTCCCACCAGAGGTGAAAATGAGTTTTCGAGCAGGAACTTGAAATTGCTTGGCCATTTCTTCGCGAGCCTCACGGAGTTCCTTAGAAGCCTTGCGGCCATAAGCATGTAGGCTGGATGGATTTCAAAAGTTTCAGTCATGACATGTGTCATCGCTGAGATAGCAGCAGTATTCAAAGGAGTTGTTGCTGCATTGTCCAAATAAACCATAAATTAGTCCTCGTTTGCAGTGTAAGCAAAGAGTGGGCTAAGTGGTTGACGTTCAAAGATACGAGTAATAGCGTTAGCGATCAGCTCACTTGCTGAAAGGTATTTAACGTTTGTAGGTACTTTTTCTTTAGTCGCAACTGAATCTGTTACCAAGATTTCTTTAATTGGAGTAGCGTTGAGGACTTCGGCAGCACCTCCTGCAAAGAGACCGTGACTAGCAACTGCATAGATGTCTTTAACGCCACCACGTTCAAGGATTTTAGCAGCTTCAGCAAATGTTTTACCAGTATTGAGGATATCATCAACCAAAATCGCTGTTTTTCCTTCAACCTCACCAATGATGTAGCCTTCTTCACGTTCTGAATCATCTTGGGCGTAGTCAATGATAGCGATTGGTGCATCAAGGTATTCCGCCAAGCTACGAGCACGTTTAACACCTGAGTTTTTAGGGCTAACAACGACAACATCACTTCCTGTGAATCCTTTTTCGTTGTAGTATTCAGCAAACAAAGGCATTGTGAAGAGGTTATCTACTGGGATGTCGAAGAAACCTTGAACTTGGACAGCGTGAAGGTCAAGTGTCAAGACACGATTGACACCAGCTTTAACCAGCATATTGGCAATCAATTTAGCAGTGATTGGTTCACGTGAAGCAGCGATACGGTCTTGACGTGCATAACCAAAGTAAGGCATCACTACGTTGACAGAGTTAGCACTGGCACGTTTGCAGGCATCAATCATGATGAGCAATTCCCAAAGGTGGTCGTTAACAGGGTTGCTAGTAGATTGGATGATATAAATATCGTCCCCACGAACAGACTCTTCAATATTGATCATGATTTCACCGTCAGAAAATTGACGTGAAGATACTTTGCCAAGTGGCAATCCGGTAGCCTCAGCAATTTTTTCAGCAATTTCTGGGTTTGAGCTGAGCGAGAACAACTTCAATTGTGGGTTTGCTTTTTGATGTACCATGACGATGGTGACTCCTTTAAAAAAATAAGATGCGAGGCCCGATTAGGGCTATTGTAATAAAACTACAGATGATTCTATTTTAGCAAAAAAAAGTAGAAATTTCAGCCATCAGAAAGCGATATTGATGAAAAATGCGGACCCATAAATCGCTGAATCGTTTTTGTATGCGTTTTTAGACTGATGAGAGCGATTGTGGAAGTTGACACAAATACCAAATTGTCTTTGCATACATATAAAAAGACAAGGGTTAATCCTTGTCTTAAAATGAAGTAAATGGTTTTTATAGACGTTTTTCATGGTGGAAAGTCCGGCTCAGAACGTATCAAAAATGACTAGCGGAATTTCTATAAACTCACATTTCACCAACTAGTCTTTATCTCGCTTTAGGGTAGCTACAAAGCGTGCAACCTTACTCTTGGCATACTTAAAGTCAATATTATTTTCCTTAAGAAAGGCATCAAAGTCGTCTTTACCTCTCTTGGCATCTGAAACTTCCAACTCAAGCTCATAGTCTTTCTTATCAGCATAGACATTGACATCAAGTGCCATGAGACCAATATTGGTCTGGTATTCACGATCGGGTTGTGGTTAAATGTCCGAGGATGGTTAGGTCTTCTAACTTAACACCACGTTCCAGAAGAATGGACTTGATTTGGCAATCAGGGAAGTTAAGAGACTTGGTCATAGCCTTAGCCTCTGCACATGTCCATGGTGACGTTGTATTCCATATTTCCGACCTTTTCAGGAATTTTCAAAGTCAGCTCACCATGAGTGGGAAGGGTTCTGATACGCAAAGACAACTTTTTATTCCTCATGTCACTTTGGGGTGTATCGATGTAGTAGTTGGTTTGCGTAACAGGTGTTACATGGGAGAAAAGCACTGCTAAACGATTATACTCGTCTTTGGTGAGCAGAGTCTTGTACTCTATCTCTAAATGGTTCATGTGTGTCCTCCCTTGTTCTTTTAAATGTGGTATAATGTAACAGATTGTATTTATTTTATAAAAAACTAAAGCTTTTGACAAGGAGGAGTCCTATCTTGACCATGGATTGGGAAGAATTTCTAGACCCCTACATTCAGGCCGTAGGTGAGCTCAAAATTAAGCTTCGAGGTATTCGTAAACAATTTCGTAAGCAAAATCGTCACTCGCCCATTGAGTTTGTGACGGGACGTGTGAAGTCAGTGGCTTCCATTGAAGAGAAAATTGCCTTACGTGGTCTCTCTGTTGAGAATTTAGCAAAGGATATGCAAGATATTGCAGGACTCCGAGTAATGGTTCAGTTTGTCGATGATGTGGATGAAGTTTTGTCCTTGCTTCGTCGTCGTAGTGATATGACCATAGTCTCAGAGCGTGACTATATTAGGAACCGTAAGAATTCGGGTTACCGCTCTTACCATGTTATCGTGTCTTATCCGGTTGATACCATTGATGGTCGCAAGGAAATCCTTGCCGAGATTCAAATTAGGACTTTGGCCATGAACTTTTGGGCCACCATTGAACATTCCCTTAATTATAAGTATCAGGGAAATTTTCCAGAGGAGATTAAACTTCGCTTGGAAACTACGGCACGCATAGCCTATCAACTTGATGAAGAGATGCGTAAGATACGTGATGATATTCGAGATGCTCAGTTGCTCTTTGATCCAATCAACAGAACTTTGAAAGATAGTGTAGGAAATAGTGATGACACAGATGAAGACCTTTTCTGATAAGATGAAGGTAGCTATTATTGCTAATGGCAAACCCCAAAGCAGGCGTGTTGCCTCAAAACTTTTTAATACCTTTCGAGATGATCCCGATTTTTATTTGACTAAGAAAAATCCGGATGTGATTATCTCTATTGGTGGCGATGGCATGTTGCTATCAGTCTTTTCACATGTATGAAAAAGAGCTTGCTCGTGTCCGTTTTGTAGGGATTCACACGACATTTGGGTTTTTATATAGATTACTTTGGATAGTGAAGTGGATCAGTTAATCGAGACCCTTCAGTAAAGGACCGTGGTGATAAAGATTTCCTACTCTCTTGAAAATGTCACATTGACTCTAGCTGATGGTCGCTCTTTCACGTCGTGCCCTCAATGAAGCAGCTATCAAGCGTAACGAGAAGACTATGGCGGCGATGTTTGTCTTAATGATGTACTGTTTGAGAGCTTCCGTGGAGATGGGTTATCTGTATCGACGCCTACGGGGTCAACCGCCTACAATAAATCTTTGGGTGGTGCGGTACTTCATCCCACTATTGGAGCCTTGCAGCTGACAGAAATTGCTAGTCTCAATAATCGTGTTTACCATACCTTGGGTGTCCACTTATCGTGCTAAGACATGAGAGAGATTACTATCTATCCTACTCGAATGGGGAGCTACACTCTGTCGGTTGATAATAAGACCTATACCAACCGTAATGTGAAAAAGGTAGAATTTTCGATTGATCAACGTAAGATTTCTTTTGTTGCTAGTGCTAGTCACACAAGTTTTTGGGAGCGGGTCCGTGAATCCTTTATCGGAGACATGGAAGAATGAGATATGAATTTACAGTAGGGCGTTCCTGTCGGGTTAAGACCTTTTTGAAGGAGCACGATATTTCAAAAGGACTTCTAGCCAAAATTAAGTTTGAGGGTGGTCATATCTGGGTCAACGGTGAGGAGCAGTTTGCGACTTATCCTGTTCATGAGGGAGACGTGGTTGCCATAGAAATTCTAGATGAGGCTCACCACTGAGACTTGAAAGCCAATTCCTTTTTTGACTTGGATATTGTCTATGAGGATGATAACTTCTTGGTGATTGATAAACCCTATGGCTATGCTAGTATTCCAAGTGTTAACCATGATAATACCATGGCTAACTTTGTCAAAGCATCACTTTGTCAGCAATAATTATCCCTAACCAGCGTGTCCATATCGTGACACGTTTGGATAAGGACACATCTGGTCTCATGCTGTTTGCCAAGCATGGTTACGCCCATGCTCGTATGGATAAACAGTTACAACAAAAGTCTATCAAGAAACATTATTATGCCTTGGTTGAAGGTGATACCAAACTTGAGCAACAGGGCGAAATCATTGCACCGATTGCACGTGATGTGGATTCCATTATCACACGTCGAGTCCATAAATCGGGGAAATATGCTCACACTAGTTATCGTTTGGTAGGTGATTATGGTAGGGTTAAACTGGTTGATATCACTCTTCATACCGGACGTACACGCACCAGATTCGTGTGCATTTTGCCCACTTAGGTTTGCCTCTTTTGGGAGACGACCTTTATGGCGGGTCCCTAGACTACGGTATTAAGCGTCAAGCCTTGCATTGTCATCGCCTTGCATTTGTTGATCCTTTCACGAAAAAAGAAATGGTCCATGTATCTTCCTTGACAGATGATTTTTGAAACCGTTATCATGAACTTACAAACTAAAAAGATTGATTGAGGATTTTTATGCGTAGTCTATTTGGTGAACTTCGTGAACATATTTTAGGGAAAGGTGTTAAGATTGTTTTCCCTGAGGGTAATGACGACCGTGTGGTTCGTGCAGCTGCCCGGTTGAAATTTGAAGGATTGGTGGATCCTATTATTTTGGGTGACCCAGTTGAGGTTCACAAAATCTTGAACGATCTTGGCTTTGCAGACTTTAACTATACGATTATTAATCCTGAAACCTATGAAGGTTTTGAGAAATGAAGGAAAAATTTCTTGCAATTCGTAAGGGAAAAGCAACAGTCGAAGATGCAGAGAAATTGCTTCGTGATGTCAACTATTTCGGTGTTATGCTAGTTAAACTTGGTCTTGCTGATGGAATGGTTTCAGGTGCTATTCATTCAACAGCGGATACGGTACGTCCTGCTCTTCAAATTATCAAAACAAAACCTGGTATTTCTCGTACATCAGGTGTCTTCCTTATGAACCGTGAAGATACCGATCATCGTTTGATGTTTGCTGACTGTGCTATCAATATTGAACCAAATTCTCAAGAATTAGCAGAAATTGCAATTAATACTGCAGAAACAGCTAAAGTTTTTGGTATTGATCCTAAAGTGGCAATGCTTAGCTTCTCAACAAAAGGTTCTGCTAAATCACCAAAAGTTGACAGGGTTGTTCAAGCAACAAATATTGCTAAAGAAATGCGTCCTGACTTGGCTATTGATGGTGAGTTGCAGTTCGATGCAGCATTTGTTCCAGCAACAGCAGCTATTAAGGCTCCAGATAGTGACGTAGCAGGACATGCTAATGTCTTTGTATTCCCTGGTTTGCAGGCTGGAAATATCGGCTATAAGATTGCTCAACGTTTGGGAATGTTTGAGGCTATCGGACCAATCTTACAAGGTCTTAATAAACCAGTAAACGATCTTTCTCGTGGTGCGAGTGCTGAAGATATTTACAACTTAGCTATTATTACAGCTGCTCAAGCTCTTAATAATTAAAAGCGATAATAAAAGAAAGTCTGGCTAAGTGGCTGGGCTTTTTTATGCAACTTTTGTGATTAAAAATAAATCAATGTAAACTAAAAGAGAACCTTTATTGATAAGGAATCACAGTGGTTTTTGTGTTTACAGATGTTATCGAATTGTACAAAAGATTCTGACAATAACTGTTCTTTTTGATTATTTATGCTATAATGAAGCTGTAAAAAATTTTATATTTTGGAGAAATCTTATGAAAAAAAGTAAATGGTTAGCCTTAGCAGGCGTTGCCGTCCTCAGTATTGGTGTTTTAGCGGCTTGTTCATCTAAATCAAACACTAGCGGAACTACTTATGGTTATATTTACAGTTCGGATCCAGAAACTTTGGATTATATTACATCAAATACGGGACCTACAACAACTGCTGTGACAAATGGCGTAGATGGTCTTATGGAAGCTGATAAATATGGGAACCTTGTTCCTTCAGTAGCTGAAGATTGGTCTGTCTCTCAAGATGGTCTGACCTATACCTATAAAATCCGTAAGGGTGTTAAATGGTATACTTCAGATGGTGAAGAGTATGCTGATGTGACTGCCAAGGACTTTGTAACTGGTCTTAAGCATGCTGCGGATGCCAAAGCTGGGGCTCTCTATTTGGTACAAGATTCTATTGCTGGATTGTCTGATTATCTCTCTGGTGCCAATAAAGATTTCTCGAATGTGGGTGTCAAGGCAATTGATGACTATACTTTGCAGTACACGCTTAAGAAACCAGAACCATACTGGAACTCTAAGACAACCTATAGTTTGCTCTTCCCAGTAAATGGAGACTTCCTCAAGAATAAAGGAAAAGATTTTGGTAAATCAACAGACCCAACCTCTATCCTTTATAATGGACCTTTCCTTCTCAAATCTTTGACAGCTAAATCTTCAATTGAGTTGACTAAGAATGAAAATTATTGGGACAAGAAAAATGTTCACTTTGATGCTATCAAATTATCATATGATGATGGTTCGGATCAAGAGGCTCAAGAACGTGGTTTCACTGATGGTGCTTATAATATTGCTCGTGTCTTCCCAACGAGTTCAAACTATGCTTCTGTAGAGAAGAAATATAAAGACAATATTTATTACACAGCAGCAGGTGCGTCAACATCAGCCATTGGTGTTAATATTGACCGTCAAAGTTACAAATACACTGCTAAAAAGACTGACGCTGAAAAGACTTCAACGAAAAAAGCTCTTTTGAATAAAGACTTCCGTCAATCAATCAACTTTGCTATTGACCGTACGGTATATCAATCACAAGTCAATGGTAAGGATGGATCAGCTAAAGCTATTCGAAATCTCTTTGTTCCTTCTGACTTCGTTAGTGCAGGTAATAAGACCTTCGGAGATCTTGTTACAGAGAAAATGTCTTCATATGGGGATGAATGGTCAGGTGTGAATTTTGCTGATAGTCAAGATGGCCTCTACAATGCTGAAAAAGCTAAGACTGAGTTTGCTAAAGCTAAGGATGCTCTCCAAGCAGATGGTGTTCAATTCCCAATTCATTTGGATCTTCCAGTTGACCAAAGCTCTAAACTTAATGTTTCTCAAGCCCAATCTTTGAAACAAACCATTGAAAAATCATTGGGAAAGGACAATGTGGTGATCGATATTAACCAATTGTCATCTGATGATATGCAAAATGCAACACTTAATGCAGCCAATGCAGCAGCAGAAGACTGGGATATTTCAAATGGTGTTATTTGGAGTCCAGACTATCAAGATCCATCAACTTATCTTGATATCTTCAAAACAACATCAAGTGAAAACACTAAGACTTTCATGGGTTATGATGATCCAAATAATGCGGCAGCAGCCCAAGTAGGACTCAAAGACTATGATGCCTTGCTGGATTCTGCAGCTTCAGAAACAAGTGACCTCAATGTTCGTTACGACCGTTATGCTCAAGCTCAAGCATGGTTGGAGGACAGCTCGCTTGTGATTCCATTGACTGTTGGTAATGGTGCGGCTCCAGTTATCTCACGCTTGACACCGTTTACTGGTTCTAGCATGCAGGTGGGAGATAAAAACTCATCAGACTACTTCAAATATGTGAAACCACAAGAAAAAGTAGTTACTAAGAAAGAATATGAACAAAGCCGTGAAAAATGGCTTAAAGAAAAGAAAGCATCTAACGACAAGGCTCAAAAAGATCTTGCCAAACACGTTAAATAATGCAATGGAAAGAGGCCTAAGCCTTTTTCTTTTGTCAAAAATAGGTCAAAATGCTTCTGGAAGTATCTAGCAATTGTGAGAAATAAAGCATAAGACAAAATATTCTGAAAATTGCTGTTATTTCGATTTTTATGGTATAATAATGACATAACTATGATTTTTTGGAGAGTGCTTATGAAAAAAAGAGATAGTGCGTTACGTATGTTAAACGGAAAGACAAGCAAGCTTGTGGGGAGGTCATCCTCGGGCCACTTTGGTTAATCAGAGTGGCGTACCAACGCATGCTTAATTGATAACAGACTTAGGTGACTACTCAAGTAGGGCCTAAGGGTTCTGACCGATACTTCAAGTATCTTGAACCTCAAAAAGATGTTGTCACTAAGAAAAACTATGATAAAGCCCGTGAAAACTGGCTTAAAGAAAAGTCTAAGTCCAACGAGCAAGCTCAAAAAGATCTTGAGAAACACGTTAAATAAAAGGACGATGGAACTTTCTCATTTGATTGGGAAAGTTCTTTTGGAATTAAAGGAAGAGACATGAAAAAATACATTTTATTGAGAACCCTCCGTTCTTTATTGTCAATATTTGTCGTGACGGCCTTGACCTACACGATTATCTATACCATGGTGCCGAGGCGTCTGATTTTCAGACAGGACCCTAACTACAATAAGATTGCAAAGACAGCTGATTCTAAGACAAACTATGAAAATACAATCTTTGAACGTATGGGGTACATTGATTACTATGACACCAAGGAGTTGCAGGAGAAAGTCAGCACATTTGATAAGTCGGTAACAACTAAGCCAACAAAAGCCAATAAAGCTATTTATCAAAAATATGTGGATAGTTTGGGACATGACTGGCGTTTGCATCAGTTTAAGCAAAGTAAGCAGTTCTATGCGACACGTGATGTTCCAGTGCTTGAACGTGTGTTTGAATTCTATACGCACCTCTTTGAATTTGACAATACTGGATGGGTTAAAGATAAAACGAATCCAAACTTGAAGCGTTACATCCATATTGAAAATGATCCAGCTATTGGTTGGTCAGTTGTTGGTTCAGGGACTAAGCACAAATATTTGCTTTACTTTAACAGTCAGTTCCCATTTGTTCACCAAAACTTTGTTAAGATGAATCTTGGAACTTCATACCCAACTTATGCTGAGCAAGGTGTTCTTGATGTTATTACCCAAGGTCAAGGACAAACACAAAGCTCTGAGGTCACCTTCCCTACTGGTAAGAAAATATCTTCAGTAGATATCTATTCTCGTACTTATAAATCACCTAGTCAGGCTGATGCTAGAGATCGTTCTTACTATGGTGATGATCCGTACACATCTACTAAGAGTCGCTATCAATACCCATCAATGGTGACAAGCTCTGCCATTGCTGGTTTGATTGGTTTGGTCTTGTCTTACGCCTTGGCGATTCCATTAGGTTCATACATGGCACGCTTTAAAAACACACTCTTTGACAGTGTGTCAACAGGTGTCTTAACTTTCTTGCTTTCTCTACCAACGATTGCCTTTGGTATATATCATTCGCTTGATTGGTTCTGAGATTGGTCTTCCGGATTCTTTCCCTATCTTGGGTGCGGGTGACTGGCGTTCTTACGTCTTGCCATCTGTTATTCTCGGTCTCTTGTCAACACCAGGTCTTGCGATTTGGATCCGTCGTTACATGATTGACTTGCAATCACAAGACTTCGTTCGTTTTGCACGTGCCAAAGGATTGTCAGAACAAGAAATTTCGAACAGGCACATTTTCAAGAATGCTATGGTTTCCTTGATTTCAGGAATTCCAGCATCTATTGTTGGGGTTATCACAGGGGCAACCTTGACAGAAACAATCTTCGCCTACCCTGGTATGGGTAAAATGTTGATCGACTCTGTTCGTGCTTCTAATAATGCTATGGTCGTTGGTCTGGTATTTATTTTCACAGCCCTCACCATCTTCTCATTGCTTGTGGGTGATATCCTTATGACTATTATTGACCCACGTATCAAATTGACATCTAAAGGAGGTAAGTAATGGCTTCAATTGATAAAAGTAAGTTCCAATTTGTAAAGCGCGATGATTTTGCCTCTGAAACAATTGATGCACCGGCTTACTCATACTGGAAATCAGTGATGCGTCAATTTTTTAAAAAGAAATCAACAGTTGTCATGTTAGGTATCTTGATTGCCATTGTTTTGATGAGTTTCATCTACCCAATGTTTTCTAAATTTGACTTCAATGATGTCTCAAAGTAAATGATTTCAGTTTGCGTTATGTACATCCAAACGCTCAATACTGGTTCGGTACTGACAGTAATGGTAAGTCTCTATTTGACAGTGTTTGGTTCGGAGCTCGTAATTCTATCCTTATTGCTGTTATCGCTACCTTCCTTAATGTTATAATTGGTTTGCTTGTAGGTGCTGTTTGGGGAATTTCTAAGACCTTCGATATGATTATGATGGAAATCTACAACATCATCTCAAATATTCCTGACCTCCTTGTGGTTATCGTCTTGACTTACTCATTGGGTTCTGGTTTCTGGAATATGATTTTTGCCATGACTGTGACAGGTTGGATTGGTATTGCCTATACTATCCGTATTCAAATCATGCGTTACCGTGATTTGGAGTATAACTTGGCTTCTCGTACTTTGGGAACACCAACTGCTAAGATCGTGGTTAAAAATATCATGCCACAACTTGTGTCAGTTATCGTAACCATGGCTAGTCAACTTTTGCCAGGATTTATCTCTTATGAGGCCTTTCTTTCATACTTTGGTTTGGGACTTCCCGTTACTACGCCTAGTCTTGGTCGTTTGATTTCAGACTATGCACAGAACGTTACAGTCAATGCTTATCTCTTCTGGATTCCATTGACTACCTTGATCCTCGTTTCTCTTGCCCTCTTTATTGTCGGTCAAAACTTGGCGGATGCCAGCGACCCACGTACGCATAGATAGGAGTCCAATATGACAGAAAATAAAAATGTAATATTATCGGCTCGCGATATCGTCGTGGAGTTTGACGTTCGTGACCGTGTTTTGACAGCTATTCGAGGAGTGTCCCTTGATTTGGTTGAAGGTGAAGTTTTAGCCTTGGTTGGTGAGTCTGGTTCAGGAAAATCAGTATTGACTAAGACTTTCACAGGGATGCTTGAAGAAAATGGTCGTGTAGCTAGCGGTTCTATTGATTATCGTGGCCAAGATTTGACCAAGCTTAAGAGTCACCAAGATTGGGCACCTATTCGTGGAGCTAAGATTGCGACTATCTTTCAAGATCCAATGACCAGTCTTGACCCAATTAAGACTATTGGTAGCCAAATTGTTGAAGTCATTGTCAAACACCAAGGAAAATCAGTCAAAGAAGCTAAAAAAATGGCTATTGATTACATGGATAAGGTTGGTATTCCTGATGCTGAAAAACGTTTCAACGAATATCCTTTCCAATACTCTGGTGGGATGCGTCAACGTATCGTTATTGCCATTGCCTTAGCTTGTCGTCCTGATGTCCTTATCTGTGACGAACCAACAACTGCCCTTGATGTGACCATTCAAGCTCAAATTATTGACCTCTTGAAATCACTCAAAGAGGAGTATGGTTTCTCAGTGATTTTCATTACCCATGACCTTGGTGTCGTAGCAAGTATTGCGGACAAGGTTGCTGTTATGTATGCTGGTGAAATCATTGAGTACGCAACTGTTGAGGAAATTTTCTATGAACCTTGTCACCCATACACGTGGAGCTTGCTTTCAAGCTTACCACAGTTGGCTGACGATAAGGGTGAGCTTTTCTCAATTCCAGGGACACCACCATCACTTTATACACCGGTTGTTGGAGATGCCTTTGCCTTGCGTTCAGACTATGCTATGCAAATTGACTTTGAGGAAAAAGCACCACAATTCCAAGTTTCAGATACTCACTGGGCTAAGACCTGGCTCTTACATGAGGATGCACCAAAAGTTGAAAAACCTGCGGTTATCCAAAATCTACATGAAAAATCCGTGCTAATATGGGATTTGCACATTTAGGAGATGAGGAGGAAGGCAATGCCTGAGAAGTTAGTTGAAGTAAAAGATGTGGAGATTTCCTTCGGTGAAGGAAGCAAGAAATTCGTTGCTGTCCACAATGCTAATTTTTTCATCAACAAGGGTGAAACCTTTTCCCTCGTTGGTGAGTCTGGTAGTGGTAAAACCACAATCGGTCGTGCCATTATTGGTTTAAATGATACAAGTAATGGTGAGATTATTTTTGACGGTAAGAAAATCAATGGACACTTATCTCACTCTGAGAAAAACGACCTTATCCGTCGTATCCAGATGATTTTCCAAGACCCTGCGGCTAGTTTGAATGAACGTGCAACAGTCGATTATATCTTGTCTGAGGGCTTGCATAACTTCCATCTCTATAAGGATGAGGAAGATCGTAAAGCTAAAATCAAGAAAATCATCAAAGAAGTGGGACTTCTTGAGGAGCACTTGACACGTTACCCTCACGAATTTTCTGGGGGACAACGTCAACGTATCGGTATTGCGCGTTCCTTGGTTATGCAACCTGACTTGGTCATCGCTGACGAACCAATCTCAGCCCTTGACGTGTCAGTCCGTGCCCAAGTCCTGAACTTGCTTAAGAAATTCCAAAAAGAGTTGGGATTGACCTATCTCTTTATCGCTCACGACTTGTCAGTGGTCCGTTTCATTTCTGACCGTATCGCTGTTATTTACAAGGGGACAATCGTGGAAGTTGCTGAGACAGAAGAACTCTACAACAATCCTATCCACCCTTACACTAAGTCACTCTTGTCTGCTGTTCCTATTCCAGATCCAATCTTGGAACGTAAGAAGGTCTTGAAGGTTTATGATCCAAATCAACACGACTATTCGGTTGATAAACCAGAAATGGTGGAAGTATGTCCAGGTCACTTCGTTTGGGGTAACAAGAAAGAAATTGAGACTTATCGTAAAGAACAAAGTAAGTAAGTCTTTTCAATGCAAAAAAAATCGTGTTCCAAAAGGAACACGGTTTTTTTTAGTCTAAATTTAAGCGCTTTGTCATGATATAGTAGGTACCAAAGTAACTTGCTGCGATGAGAATGAGAGATTGAACTAGACTAAAGATATATGACGAGTTATTAATTATAGTATTTGTTGCATTTCCGGTCAAGGATGCACCGATTCCAAAGAAGAAACCAATAAAGAATAGGATAGCCTGAATGGCAAAATAGGCGACAAATCCCATAAGAACTTTGTTATTATTGAAGAGGTTTCCGATACTGATACAGAGGTAATAGAATAGGATACTGCCAATTGTTCCTAAAATTGTAGTAGGGATGAAGAGATAGAGGGCTCCCATTTCTTTTAAGATTTGACCAAAGTAGCTGGTAGTCAGTAGGATATCTTTCATATCAAGGTTGAAAGTGGCTATAATGCCAATTGAAGCGAGTACAACGAGAGATGAAATCGTATCTAAAATAAAAGCTGCCAAAAGTTTAGACAAGATTAATTGGTGCGCTGAAACAGGAAGCGTGTTGCTTAGGTAGCCTTCTCGTCCAAAGACGCTAGTCGCAAAGCGTTTGATAATGAGAACAATGGTTGCGATATAGATGGTTCCCCAAACAACAATGGTAGCAATCACAATCAGTGTGAAAGAAAGCCATAAACAGTAAGCTTGGTTCCTTGTGGCTGTGTTCAAAGGTGACCGTTAATTTTCTGAAGCATTAAGCCCAAAGGTATGGACAGTAGGATCGCAATCCCATAGATGCCAAGATACCACTTGCGGACTGATTGTAATTCATACTTAACTAATTTCCAAAACATGCTCATACCTCCTAATTGTGGAACATCTCTCTAAAGAGTTTGTCGATAGATTTGCCATGGGCTTGACGGATATTATCAGCATCACCCTGAAGTTCAATCTGACCATATTTTAGGAAGACAACTTCATCTAGGATGGATTCAATATCTGCAATCAAATGGGTTGAAATGATAACAGAAGCATCTTCAGAGTATTGGTTGATGATGGTTTTAAGGATATAGTCACGTGATGCGGGATCGACCCCACCGATAGGTTCATCAAGGAGATAGAGTTTAGCCTCACGACTCATAACCAAAATCAACTGAACTTTTTCTTTGTTACCTTTTGAAAGGTCTTTGAGGTGCAAATCAGGCTGTAGTTTTAGATCCTGCAAGAGTTGCAAGGCAAGAGGATAGCGGAAGTCAGCATAGAAATCTTGGAATAAGTCCAAGTAGTATTGGATAGTCTTACTTTCATCCAACTAAGTTGTATCGGGTAGATATGCCACTTGAGCTTTAGTGATAGGTGATGGCTGAAATCCATTAATGGTTACTAAACCTGAAGTCGGTTGGAGGAGGCCATTCAAAATCTTGATGAGAGTTGTTTTACCACTACCGTTTGGTCCTAAGAGACCAATGATTTTACCAGAAGGAATGGACATGGTCACATCTCTAAGGGCTGGAATACCATTATAGGTCTTGGTGAGATTTGTTAGAGTTACAATATCAGTCATCGGTCTATAAGTCCTTTCCTGTTTGTTCGATGTAGTCAGTAATGATAGCTTTGATTTCAGGTGAGCTAAAACCAATGGCTGCCATCTCAGTGACAAAGTTTTTCATGAGACTTTGGGCAATCTCGTGCCGTTTTTGATCAATAAGTTTTTCATCTTCGGTAACAAAGCGGCCAGAGGTACGGGCAGAATAGACCAGCCCCTCTTTTTCAAGTTCTTGGAAGGCTCTTTGTACGGTGTTGGGATTGACCCCGGCTTCCTGAGCAAATTCCCTTACAGGTAGGAGTTGTTGTCCCATGCTCAATTCCTTGGAAGCTATCTTCAGTTTGACGCGATAGGCGATTTGGAGATAGATTGGCGATTTTTCATCAAATGTCCAAGCCATAAAAGACTCCTTTCTAAAAGTATAATAGTATTATTTTTGTACTACAGTAATGATACAACTAAAACGATGAATTTGCAAGTAAAATGCTATATTTTCTCTAATTTCTTTAGCTTTTCCCTAACTTATATCCTTATTTTTGGTACAATAGGGGCAAGTATATTCGACCTGAAGGGAGTTTATTTTGAATATTTTAGCGACAGATATGGATGGTACTTTTTTGGACCACCTTGGTTCCTATGATAAGGCACGTTTAGATAAGCTTTTGGATGCTTGTGAAGCTAAAGATTACGTCTTTACTGTAGCTTCTGGTCGAGCTCTCTTGGCTTTGGAAGAGCTTTTTGATGGATTTTTGGACCGCATTGCTATTATTGCGGAAAATGGGGCCTTGGTTCAGTATAAGGGTGAAGTCTTGTTTGAGTCCAAGCTAGAACCTAAGGATTATTTGGAAATTGCAGATACGACCTTAGCCCTACCAACTTGCGAGGGAATTCTTTTGTCAGGACGTCGAGGTGCCTATGCACCAAACGATGCAAACCCAGCCTATCTTAAGGCCATGGAACGTTACTATGAAAATGTTATGGCAACGGACCTTGAAACGGTCACAGATGATATTTCAAGGTAACTGCTAAGTTCCAAGGGGACACCATTATGGACCGTGGTGACTACCTCAACACAATCTTTGAGGATATGACAGCTGTAACTACTGGCTTTGATTCTATGGATATTATCCTTAAAGGTGTGGACAAGGGCTTTGGTCTCTACCATCTTTGTCAAGAGTTGGGGCGTAAGGCTTCAGATGTTGTAGCCTTTGGTGATAATCTCAATGATATGGAGATGTTGACCTTTGCTGGGCATGCGGTTGCTACGGAAAATGCCCGCGATGAGATTAAGGCAGTAGCTGACGAAGTGATTGGTCACCATAAAGATGGTGCAGTCTTTGACTACATGGAAGGATTGGTAGGTTCAGATGTCTGAGATTAAATTGTTGGCCTTGGATTTGGATGGGACACTCTTTACCAAGGATAAGCAGGTGACAGACGAAAATAGAGCTGCTCTTAAGGCGGCAGAAGCTAAGGGGGTTCACGTGGTCATAACGACCGGTCGTCCCCTTCCAGCTATTAATCATGTCTTGGAAGATTTGGGTTTGTTAGACGACAAGCACTATAGCGTAACCTTCAATGGTGGCTTGGTTCAGCGTAATAACGGCGATATTTTAATCAAGAAAGAGATGACCAGAGATGATTTAAAGCAGATTTATGCTGTTTTTGAGCCTCTGGGGCTCCCTATGGATGTTATCAGTGATGGCATTGTCTATGGTATGCCAAGTAAAGGCAATCATTCTCTCTATCGTCAGGCTAATCCTACCTTGACCTTCGTTGATGTGGAGAGTATTGATGACATTCCTGAAAATATCGTCTATAATAAGGTAGTTACGGTCTGTGAGGAAGCATTTTTGGATGCCCAAATTGAAAAACTACCTGACCATCTATACCAAGCGTTTGAGGTCTTTAAGTCTCGTGAAATTATCCTAGAGGTTATGCCAAAGGGCGTTCATAAAGCTGTGGGTTTGAGACTCTTGACTGATTATCTTACTCTTGACAGAAGTCAAGTCATGGCTATGGGAGATGAAGAGAATGATTTGACCATGCTAGAGTGGGCTGGTCTGGGTGTTGCTATGGCGAATGGTGTTCCTCAGGCTAAGGCTGTTGCTAAGGCTGTGACGACAAAAACAAATGAAGAATCTGGAGTGGCTGAGGCCATCCAAAAATATATTCTAGAGAAATAAGGAGAACCAAATGGGTCTATTTGATCGATTATTTGGACAAGAGGAAAACCAGTCACAAGAAACTGTAGCAAATCAGGAATTTTCAGAAACTGAGGCTCTTGATAATCAAGACTTGTCAACAAGTGAATGGACAAGTAAAGTCAATCAGAACAGCTCAGTGAGTCAGAGACTCAAGTAGAAGAGATTTCGTCTACAGCATCTGTTGAAGAAAGCGAATCTACAGTGACAGAAGAAAGTGAAGCAGAGGGCGTATCAGAGTCAGAAGAAAGTCAAGTAACTGTGGATAACCACTTTGCGGATGTCATGGCTGATTACTATGCTAAAAAGGCTCAAGTAGCTGCTGCGGCAGAAAAAGGTGAGACAGTTACTTTTGAAGCTGTTCAAACCCGTAAAGTTGAGGAAAAACCTGAAGAAGTTCCGGTTTCAAAAACTGAAACAGAACAAGAAAAATATAATCGTACCCTTAAGAAGACGCGTACTGGTTTTGCTGCTCGCCTGAATGAATTCTTTGCGAATTTCCGTCGTGTTGATGAGGAGTTCTTCGAAGAATTGGAAGAAATGCTGATTCTCTCTGACGTTGGGGTCAATGTTGCGACGCAATTAACGGAAGATTTACGCTATGAAGCTCGACTTGAGAATGTCAAAAAAACTGAGGATTTGCAACGCTTGATTATTGAAAAACTTGTGGATATCTACGAGAAGGACGATGTTTACAAGGAGCAGATTAATTTCCAAGATGGTTTGACGGTTATGCTTTTTGTTGGTGTTAATGGTGTTGGTAAAACGACTTCTATTGGTAAGTTGGCACATAAATACAAACAAGAAGGCAAAAAAGTCATGCTGGTTGCTGCTGATACCTTCCGTGCGGGAGCTGTTGCCCAATTGGTTGAATGGGGACGTCGTGTTGATGTGCCAGTAGTGACTGGTGCTGAAAAGGCTGACCCAGCTTCAGTGGTTTTTGATGGTATGGAGAAGGCCCTTGCTGAAGAGGTTGATGTTCTTATGATCGATACTGCGGGTCGTTTACAAAACAAAGACAATCTTATGGCAGAGCTTGAAAAAATCGGCCGTATTATCAAGCGTGTGGTGCCAGAAGCACCTCATGAAACCCTCTTGGCTTTGGATGCCTCAACAGGTCAAAATGCCCTTAGTCAGGCTAAGGAATTTTCAAAAATCACACCTCTTACGGGTCTTGTTTTAACCAAGTTGGATGGTAGTGCCAAGGGTGGTGTGGTTCTAGCCATTCGCCAAGAGTTGGATATCCCAGTTAAGTTGATTGGTTTCGGTGAGAAGATTGATGATATTGGCGAGTTCCATTCAGAAGAATTCATGCAAGGTCTCTTGACTGGATTGGTTTAAAAGATATTTAAAAAGAGTGAGTACTGGGAAAAGGGGTTCACTCTTTTTAATGGTGTCCTCACCTTGAAAAAAGTCGCTATTATTGATAAAATAGTAAGAAATACGACTGCTTTGAAAAGTGAGCTGTAACTTAATCACTGAACAACCCCTAAGCCATAAAAAGAGATGATTTACTTCTCTTTTTTAAGGTGAGTCATAAGAAGAATTTTAATCTTAGTTTAAGGAGAAGACATGTCTGAACGTGGACTTTTAATTGTTTTTTCAGGGCCTTCTGGTGTCGGAAAAGGAACTGTTCGTCAGGAGATTTTTTCAACACCTGACCACAAATTTGAATACTCGGTATCGATGACCACACGTGCTCAACGTCCTGGTGAAGTTGATGGGAAGGATTATTTCTTCCGTTCGCGTGAGGAATTTGAAGAGCTTATTCGTAATGGTCAAATGTTGGAATATGCTGAGTATGTGGGCAACTACTACGGAACACCCTTGACCTATGTCAATGAAACCTTGGATAAAGGGATTGATGTTTTCCTTGAAATCGAGGTTCAAGGGGCCCTACAGGTTAAGAAAAAGGTTCCAGATGCTGTCTTTATCTTTTTGACGCCACCAGATTTGAACGAACTTGAAGAACGTTTAGTTGGCCGTGGGACAGATTCTGAAGAAGTTATTGCACAACGTATTGAACGTGCGCGTGAAGAGATTGCTCTCATGAGCGAATACGATTATGCCATTGTCAATGATGAGGTTCCTTTGGCTGCCGAGCGTGTGAAGCGTGTTATTGAAGCGGAACACTTCCGAGTTGACCGTGTGATTGGTTACTATCGTAATATGATTTCAGACAAGAAATTATCAGATAAATAAATTAGAAATAGGTATAGAATTATGATGTTGAAACCCTCTATTGATAAACTTTTGGATAAAGTGCCTTCAAAATATTCATTAGTTATTTTGCAAGCAAAACGTGCCCATGAATTGGCAGCTGGTGCTGAACCTACTCAAGAATTTTCGGCTGTAAAATCTACGCTTCAAGCCCTTGAAGAAATTGAATCTGGTAATGTCACTATCCACCCAGATCCAGAAGCTAAACGTGAATTGGCACGTTTGAAAGTTATCCAAGCGCGTCTTGCTGCTGAGGAAGAAGAGCGTAAAATCAAAGAACAAATCGCTAAAGAAAAAGAAGAAGGCGATAAAATCTAAAATCAAAGTCTTGCTTTGGTTTACAAGGATAAGAGGAGCTGAGGCATAGTGTCTCAGCTTCCTTCTTTATGATGAATATCACTAGCTCAGGATTTCTGGAGCTTAGGAAATCGCTGGTCCAATGGTGAAGAGAGGAGATATATGGTGTTAGTTGCACAAATAATTGTAGATGTTCCTCTGATGCAGACAGACAGGCCTTATAGTTACCTTGTAGCCGAATCCATGCAGGGGCAAATTGCCATCGGCATGAGGATTCATGTGCCTTTTGGTAAAGGGAATCGTCTCTTGCAAGGGTTTGTTATTGGCTTTGGAGAGCAAGAAAATGTAAGAAATCTGCCAGACTTGAAGTCAATTGCGGAACTTTTGGATTATGAACCAGTCCTTAATCAGGATCAGCTGGATTTGGCTGACCAAATGCGACACACGGTTTTTGCCTATAAGATTTCCATCTTGAAGTCTATGCTTTGCCAGGTCTCCTTAATTCACAGTATGACAAAGTTATCATGGCAACTGATAAACTGAGCGAAGAGGAGAGGGACATTTTTCTTCAGGGGCGAGATCATATTCTCTTCTCCCAATTGTCTAAGGAACAAGGTCAAGCTATTCCGCGTCTGGTGGAATCTGGTCGCGTAACGGTTGATTACATTGCTAAGGATAAACAAAATATAAAAACGGAGAAGCATTATAGTGTTCAAAGGGGCATTTTAGAGACTTTGGATATTTCGCAACGAGCCAAGAAACGGATGGAGCTGCGCGACTTCTTGTTAGAAAAGAATGAGTCTGGAAAGTTGGTAGACCTGCACAAACTTTTTTCTCGAGATGTGGTGAAGTTTTTCATTAGGACTGGAGCTCTATCTATCACTGAAGTTGAGGTCAATCGTGCTGATAGCTACTTTGAAAAGGTAGAGAAGACGGATTTTCTAGAGCTTAATACTCAGCAGGCATATGCTGTTGAAGTAATGACAGGTCAGATTGGTCATGGTGGGAAGCCGTTCTTGTTGGAAGGAGTGACGGGGTCAGGTAAGACTGAGGTTTACCTGCATCTTATTGAGAGAACCTTGGCTATGGGGAAAACGGCCATTGTCTTGGTTCCAGAAATTTCTCTGACGCCACAAATGACCAATCGTTTCATCTCCCGTTTTGGTGACTTAGTAGCAATCATGCATTCAGGTTTGTCAGACGGTGAGAAATTTGACGAGTGGCGTAAGGTTAGGTCTGGTCAGGCCAAGGTTGTCGTAGGAGCGCGTTCGGCTATCTTTGCTCCTTTGGAAAATATTGGAGCTATCATTATCGATGAGGAGCATGAGGCTACCTATAAACAAGAGTCTAATCCTCGTTACCATGCTAGAGATGTGGCCTTGCTTAGGGCTAAGAGTCATGGAGCTGTGCTGTACTTGGGTCAGCTACGCCTTCTATTGAGTCGCGAGCGAGGGCTCAGAAAGGGGTCTACCATTTTCTTGAGTTGACGGAGAGGGCAAATCCTAAGGCTAAAATTCCGCAGGTGGAAGTGGTGGACTTTAAGGACTTTGTAGGTCGACAAGAGGCGAGTGATTTTACGCCCCCTCTCTTAGAGAAAATCCGAGAACGCTTGGCACGTAAGGAACAAGTCGTGCTAATGTTGAACCGTCGTGGCTATTCCTCTTTTGTCATGTGTCGTGACTGTGGCTATGTGGATGATTGTCCGAACTGTGATATTTCACTGACTTTGCATATGGATACTAAGACCATGAATTGTCACTACTGTGATTTTCAAAAAGCTATTCCTCATGTTTGTCCTAACTGTCAGAGTCGCCAGATTCGCTATTATGGGACTGGAACACAGAAGGCTTATGATCAATTGACGGAACTTTTGCCAGAAGCCAGAGTGATTCGTATGGATGTTGATACGACACGTAAAAAAGGGGCTCACGAGAAGCTCCTACAGACTTTTGGAAGTGGCCAGGCTGATATTCTGCTAGGAACCCAAATGATTGCCAAGGGCTTGGATTTTCCCAATGTTACCTTGGTAGGGGTCTTAAATGCGGATACGTCGCTAAATTTGCCAGATTTTCGTTCGGCTGAGCGTACCTTCCAGCTTTTGACACAAGTGGCTGGTCGTGCTGGTCGTGCTGACAAGGAAGGGGAAGTTATTATTCAAACCTATAATCCTAGTCATTATGCCATTCGTTTTGCACAGCAACAGGATTATGAGGGATTCTATGCCTATGAGATGGCGATTCGACGTCAGTTGGGCTACCCGCCATATTTTTATACGGTAGGGATCACTCTTTCCCACAAGGATGAAGAGTTTGTAATCCGTAAGAGCTATGATGTCATGGCTTATTTAAGAGAACACTTGTCGGACAAGGTGACTTTCTTGGGACCAACACCAAAACCTATTGCCCGAACACATAACCTTTATCATTATCAGATTATTATCAAATATCGTTTTGAGGATAGCTTGGAAGAGGCGCTTAATAGGATCCTCGATATGACTCAGGAACCTGAAAATAAGGATCTGCGTTTGATTATCGACCATGAGCCTCAGAATTTTACCTAATTTAGAAAAGGAAGAATATGACAAAAATAGTATTTATGGGAACGCCGGCCTTTTCAGCGACAGTGCTGGAGGGACTTTTGACAGATGAGCGTTACGACATTGTCGCTGTTGTCACACAGCCAGATCGTGCTGTCGGCCGTAAAAAAGAAATCCGCATGACACCGGTCAAGGAAGTAGCCTTGGCGCATGACTTGACAATCTATCAACCTGAAAAGTTGTCGGGTTCTGAGGAAATGGCACAACTTATGTCACTTGGTGCTGATGGGATTGTTACTGCGGCTTATGGACAATTTTTGCCAAGTAAGTTGCTTGATAGCATGGATTTTGCGGTGAATGTCCACGCTTCACTCTTGCCAAAATACCGTGGTGGAGCACCTATCCATTATGCCATTATCAATGGTGATACAGAAGCAGGTGTGACAATTATGGAAATGGTCAAGGAAATGGACGCTGGTGACATGGTCAGCCAAAAGGCCTTGCCAATTCTGGACCAAGATAATGTCGGTACTATGTTTGAAAAATTGGCAGTTTTGGGTCGTGACCTATTGCTTGAAACCTTGCCTGCCTACATTGCTGGAGAAATCAAACCTGTTCCTCAAGATGCCAGTCAGGTAACGTTTTCACCAAACATTAGCCCAGAAGAGGAACGCCTTGATTGGAATAAGTCGGCTCGTGACATCTTTAATCAAATTCGTGGCATGTACCCATGGCCTGTGGCACATACTTTGCTTGATGGTAAACGTTTCAAAATTTATGAAGGAGACTTAGTAGAAGGACAAGGACAGGCTGGTCATATTATCGAAAAAACTAAGAAGAGTTTGGTCGTTGCGACTGGTCAGGGGGCTATTTCACTTAAGAGTGTTCAGCCTGCAGGTAAACCTCGTATGGCTATTGTTGATTTCCTTAATGGAGTTGGTCGCAATCTTGAAGTAGGTGATGCATTTGGCCAATGATTGGAAAAAAACAGCCCGTGGACAGGCACTTGAAGTCTTAGAAGAAGTCTTCCAAGAAGGTGCTTACTCAAATATTGCTCTCAATGCACATCTGAGCAAGTCATATTTGACTGATAAAGACAAGGCCTTGGTGACGGAAATTGTTTATGGGACCGTAGCTCGTAAGATTACTTTGGAGTGGATTTTAGCCCATGTCATCGAGGACCGAGATAAGCTTGAACCTTGGGTCTACGACCTCTTGCTTTTGAGTCTATACCAGTTGGCCTATTTAGATAAGATTCCAGCCCATGCTGGTGGTTAATGATGCGGTTTCTATTGCCAAAAATCGTGGCAATAAAAAAGGAGCTGAGAAGCTGGTGAATGCAGTTCTTCGTAAACTATCTAGCCAGCCATTGCCAGATCCGAGCGAGATTAAACGTGTCAATAAACGCTATTCTATTCAATATTCCCTACCTGTATGGTTGGTGAAAAAGCTTATTGACCAGTATGGAGAGGACCGTGCCCTTGCTATTTTCCAAAGTCTCTTTGTTAGAAATAAGGCTAGTGTGCGTGTAACGGATGCGTCACGTTTGGAAGAGATTGCGGAGGCCACTGGAGCAGAGCGTTCAGTCCTATCACCAGTCGGGCTTGTTAAATCTTCGGGTTATTTTGCTGGGACTGATTATTTTAAAGAGGGGTTATTGACCATTCAGGATGAGACTAGTCAGCTAGTTGCACCAACTTTAGGAATTCAAGGTATGGAAGAAATTCTGGATGCTTGTGCAGCACCTGGAGGTAAGACTGTCCATATGGCCTCATACTTGGCGAGTGGACATGTGACGGCGCTTGACCTTTATGATCATAAGCTTGCTCTTATTAAAGAAAATGCACAACGTCTTGGCCAGGCTGATAAGGTTAAGACTCAGAAACTGGATGCTAGTCAGGTGCATAAAGTCTTTCCATCTGATAGTTTTGACAAGATTCTAGTGGATGCTCCTTGCTCAGGGATTGGTCTCATTCGTCGAAAACCAGACATCAAATACAATAAGGATCTCCAAGACTTTGAATCCCTCAAGTCTGTGCAATTGGATATCTTATCCAGTGTTTGTCAAACCCTACGAAAAGGTGGTATAATAACCTATAGTACTTGCACCATTATAGCAGAAGAAAATCAAGAGGTGATTCAAGCCTTTCTTGAGAGCCATCCTGATTTTGAGCAAGTTGCCTTGGATCATCCATGCAAGGACATCGTGGTTAATGGCTGTTTGGCTATTACCCCCGAACAGTATCTAACTGATGGTTTTTTTATCGCTCAGTTGCGTAAGAAGGTCTAGGGTTACAGAGGAGGAAACACTGACGCAAGTCAGAAAGAAAATTATGGAAATATCATTATTAACAGACATTGGCCAAAAACGGTCAAACAATCAAGATTTTGTTAATAAATTTGTCAACAAGGCTGGTGTTACACTTGTCATTGTTGCAGATGGAATGGGTGGACACCGTGCTGGAAATATTGCCAGTGAGATGTCAGTAACTGACCTTGGTCGTGACTGGATTAACACTGATCTTCGTGAGTTGAGCCATATTCGTGATTGGATGATTGCTGCCATCGATGAAGAAAATCGTAAAAATCTATGAGCTTGGTCAAAAATGAAGAATATAAAGGAATGGGAACAACTATCGAGGTTCTTGCCTTAGTTGATAATGCTGTGATTTTCGCTCATGTTGGGGATTCACGTATTTCCCTTTATCCGTAATGGTGAGTATAAGCAATTGACGAACGATCACTCCTTGGTTAATGCTCTTATCAAGGCTGGTCAGTTGACAGAAGAAGAAGCAGCAGTTCACCCACAACGTAATATTATTACGCAATCTATAGGGACAAGCTGCTCCAGTTGAAGCAGATCTTGGTGTTCAACAATTGGAACCGGAGATTATATTTTTGGCCAATTCAGATGGATTGACTAATATGATTTCAATTGAACAGATTATTCATATTGTTAACAGTCCTGGTTTCGTCGAAGAAAAAACTAGTCGTTTAGTTGCCGCTGCCAATGAGGCCGGTGGTTATGATAATATTACCGTTGCTCTCATCAAAGTAGAAAGTGAGGAAGGATAATGATCCAAGTTGGCAAATTGTTTGCTGGACGTTATCGAATCCTTAAGTCTATCGGACGTGGTGGTATGGCGGATGTTTATCTGGCTAACGACTTGATTCTGGATAATGAAAGTGTAGCTATTAAGGTGCTACGTACCAATTATCAAACTGATCAGGTTGCTGTGGCGCGTTTCCAGCGTGAAGCGCGTGCCATGGCTGAGCTTAGCCATCCGAATATCGTTGCGATTCGAGATATTGGTGAAGAAGACGGTCAGCAGTTCTTGGTGATGGAGTATGTGGACGGTTCGGACTTGAAGAGATTCATTCAAGACCATGCTCCGTTGTCTAACCAAGATGTTGTGCGTATTATGGGGGAAGTCCTTTCCGCCATGACTCTTGCCCACCAAAAGGGCATTATTCACCGTGACCTTAAGCCACAGAACGTTCTATTAACTAAGGATGGTAGAGCCAAGGTTACAGACTTTGGTATCGCAGTAGCATTTGCTGAAACCAGTCTGACACAAACTAACTCAATGTTGGGGTCAGTCCATTATTTGTCACCAGAACAGGCACGTGGTTCTAAAGCAACTATCCAAAGTGATATCTATGCTATGGGGATTATGCTCTTTGAAATGTTGACAGGGCATATTCCTTTTGATGGCGATAGTGCAGTAACCATTGCACTTCAACATTTCCAAAAGCCCCTGCCATCGATTTTGGCTGAGAACCGTAATGTTCCTCAAGCGTTAGAAAATGTTGTTATTAGAGCAACTGCTAAAAAGCTTGAAAATCGTTACAACAGCACTTTGGAAATGAGTCGCGACCTAGTAACTAGTTTGCATCCTAGTCATAGTCGTGATTCTAAGGTAGTTTTTGATGACATGATGGATACTAAGACCCTGCCAAAGGTTGATTCAGTTCCATCAGTAGGTCCTGAGAAAAAGGCTTCTCCTAAACCATCAGAGCCTATACCGGCTCCAAGCAAACAACCGAGGGAAAAAGCTTCTCTATCTAAAAAGAAGAAAAATCTCTTTTCAACTCTACTCAAGGTTTTCCTAGGCTTAGTCTTTATAGGAATTATCATTTTTGCCTATCTTGTTTTTACCAATCCTGACAATGTTCAGGTGCCAAATGTTGTAGGTCAAGAGTTGTCAACAGCTCAGACGAAACTTGAAAGTGCAGGCTTTAAGGTTGGAGATGTTAATGAAGTCGAGAATGATTCAGTCGATAAGGGCAAAGTTATCAAGACCGACCCTACAGCTGGGACAACGCGTAAAGAGGGAACAAGCATTGATGTCTATGTTTCTTCTGGTAGCAAAGGTTTCACTCTGAAAAATTACAAGGGGAAAAATTATAAGGATGCCATTGAGGATTTAACCTCGAATTATGGGGTTTCCGAGGATCAGATTGATATTCAACATGTCGAAGACGATGATGCTAAAGAAGGTGAAATCCTATCTCAAAGTCCGGAGAAAAACAAGTCCTTCAATCCTAAAGATAGTAAGGCAAAAATCAAGTTCCGTGTGGCAACTCCTAAGACCATAACTATGCCTGATGTGACTGGTTTAACTGTCTCGACAGCAGTCCAAACCTTGAATCGTAAAGATATTTCAAGTAGCAGTATTGAGTATCACGACTATAATACTGGTGTTAAGTTGGATAAGAGTAAGGTACCTAGTAATACAGAGGTACTTTATCAAGACCCACAAGTTGGTACTGCCGTTGATGGTACAGTGATTCTCTATGTTTCAGTTGTAACTGAGAGTTCAAGCATTCAACAGTCAAGCTCAGCAAGTACGACACATTCGTCGTCATCTACAAGTTCTAGTTCTGAAAGTACAGCTTCTAGTACCGAAACAGCTACTGAAGCTACCCACACAGAGCAATAATAAGTTTTGAAATCTTAGATATAAGAGAAAGAGAGGTTTTTTGCCTCTCTTTTTGATTCAATTGCTTGGGGATAATGTGGTTGCTTGTCAGGAATGGCAGATTCTTTTATAATGAACGCGTCACATAGAGGAGAGGCGCAATGAGAAACCGTAGAAAACTGAAAAAGGTATATTATTAGCTACGATATTGTCATGACGATTCTAGCACTTCTTTCCATAGGGAGAGTGATTTTTGATTTGGTTGGGTTGATTACTATTGGGAGACACTCTTTTCTATTTATTAATAAGACCATTACCCTTATATTTTGCTTTAGATTATATTATTTGTTTCTCCTTGGCACTTCGAAAGCGGATTTTTGTTAAAACGCATGTCTTGGACTTGTTGGCTATTGTCTCTTACAATGAAGTATTCACCTTCCTTTGTTTTTCAAGGGGGGCCGCTTTGCTCGTTTGGCAAAAATCTCATGTCTAATTGGTCTAAGTAGTAAACTTAGGCATAATTCAAATCGTATTAATCGTAGGAATGGTTTTTACTTTTTGCTTTCGGTTAATAGTATTATCATCTTTATCAGTAGTGCTATTATCGTCCGTGTGGAGCATCATGATTTTATAGATGCTATTTGGTTGTCTGAGGCAACAGTTACGACAGTAGGTTACGGGGATATTGTCCCTAAAAACTTCGTAGGTAAGGCAGTTGTTGTTGTGCTCATGTTTAGTGGAATTACTACTCTGGGGTTGTTGACTAACTCTCTTAATAATATTTTTGTACGTTCAGGTCGCCAAACTGAACGAAAATTAGCTGAGCTTGAGAAGGAGTTGGCTGAGCAACGTGCCATTCTTGAGAAAATCAGAAGTACGGTGCTTGCTATGAATAGGAAAATGGATGAGATCGACGACTAGGTTTTCTGTAGATTAAAGATTGTGCTTCCTATAATGGAGGTACTTTTTTGCCCCTATCTCCCATAGCAGTAAGCTCTCGAACTAGGCCTTTTTGTCAATTAGTCCAAAATTTGATAGAATGAACCCTGTATACTTTTATTTGAGAGGTCCTTATGACCAAATTTAATTTTTTCTTAGTGGTGGAGGCTCTTCTTTTAACTCTAGGCTTAATCACCATCTTTAATAATGATATTACCAGTTTTATTTTCATACTGGTTTTGACCTTGTTGGCAGTTCGCTTTTTTTAACAAGGAGTCCAAGAGCGACTTTGTCTTGACAATCTGCTTGATTTCACTTTTTCTGGTTTCCATGTGGAATATCTATGTGGTTCTTGCTATCTTAGTGGGTGTGGCCTATGTCATGATTAACCATTTTTCACAGGTCAAGAAAAAGAATCGCTATGCTCTCATTCAATTTAAGGAAGACGACTTGAGTCCACAGGCTGTGCGAAATCAGTGGATTGGGACCCGTATGGAACCTGTCAGTGATCGCTATGACTTTGATGATATTAATATTATCCGTTTCTTTGGGACAGATGTGATTGATTTGACCCAGGTTATCGTTTCAGGTCGAGAAAATGTCGTCATTTTACAGAAACTTTATGGGCCAACGACAATCTTGGTACCAATTGATGTTTCTGTAAAGCTGAATATATCAGCTATTTATAGCTCTGTGACCTTCTTTAATGAAGATGAATACGACCTCCGTTACGAAAGCTTGACCTTGCAGGGAGCGGAGTATGAGCATGCCCATCGCACGGTTAAATTGATTCTCAATGTGGGAGCTGGACCAGTGGAGGTACGTCGTAAATGAAGAAACAGTACCTATTTTTAATCCTAACTTATTCAGTTGTTGTTTTAATTGGGGTTACCCTTGTGGTTATGGATAGCTTTAACCTCAACTTTTCGCTGGTTTTCGGTAGTATTTCTCAGGCATTTCACTTCTTTTTTAATATGTTTTTTGTGGTTCTGAGTTTGCTCATTTTACTGTATATTCTTTGGGCCATTGCTAATGATAATAGTATGCGTTCGGTCAATCAGGACTTGCGTCGTATTATCAATAACCAGCCAGTCAAACGTCAGGGAGATATTGAGTTGGACAAGAATATGATGCGTCTATCTCATAAAATGCGTAAATTGACCAAGGATCTGCAAAAAACGGAAAATGCTCAGGCTTTGCAAAGTCGTGATATTCTTAAGAAAGAGCGAGGCCGCATTGCTCGAGATCTTCACGATACCGTTAGCCAGGAGCTTTTTGCGGCTAGTATGATTCTATCTGGTGTCTCTCAGATGGTGGGCCAACTAAGTAAGGAAGATTTACATCATCAGATTCAGGCAGTCGAGGCCATGCTGACAGATGCTCAAAATGATATGCGTGTCTTGCTTTTGCACCTTCGTCCGACAGAGCTTGAGAACAAGACCTTACAAGAAGGCTTGCAGATGATTCTTAAGGAATTAACCGATAAATCCAATATCCGTGTTGTCTACAAGGATATGGTTAAGAAAGTGCCCAAACGTATTGAAAATAATCTCTTTAGGATTGCCCAAGAGTTTATCTCTAATACCCTTAAGCACGCCAAGGCCAGCCAAATAGAGGTTTACCTCTATCAAAATAGTCAGGAAATTCAGTTAAAAATGCTAGATAATGGTGTTGGTTATGATTTGAATGCCTCGACTGACGAGATGAGTTATGGGCTAAAAAACATCCAAGAGCGTGTTGATGAAATGGCGGGGACTGTGCAGTTCTTATCAGCTAAAGGTAAAGGGACGTCTATTGATGTTCGTGTGCCAATATTAAGAGGAGAAGACAATGTCGAATAAGATTAATGTGATTTTGGTAGATGACCATGAAATGGTTCGTTTAGGCCTTAAGAGTTTCTTGAATCTCCAAGGAGATGTAGAAGTGGTGGGAGAGGCAGGAAATGGCCGTGAGGGTGTCGATCTTGCCCTGGAGCTACGTCCAGATGTCGTTGTTATGGACCTTGTTATGCCTGAGCTAGATGGTGTTCAGGCGACTTTGGAATTGCTCAAAGAATGGCCTGAAGCTAAGATTTTAGTTTTGACCAGCTATTTGGACAATGAAAAAATTTATCCAGTCATAGAAGCTGGCGCCAAAGGCTATATGCTTAAAACGAGCAGTGCAGCAGAGATTCTAAATAGTATCCGTAAGGTTTATCGTGGAGAAGAAGCTATCGAAACTGAGGTGGACAATAAGATTAAATACCACGATAGTCACCCGGACTTACATGATGATTTGACCGCACGTGAACGTGATATCTTAGCCCTCTTAGCTAAAGGCTATGATAATCAAACCATTGCTAACGAACTGTTTATTTCTTTAAAAACCGTCAAGACCCATGTGTCTAATATCCTTGGGAAATTAAATGTTGATGACCGTACTCAGGCTGTGGTTTATGCCTTTAGACATCATCTGGTTTCACAGGATGATGAATAAATCTATTTTAGGAGTTGGAAAAGGTTAATTATGGCTGTCCAAATTATCTCTTATTTTGCGAGTCAAAGTGTTTGACTTTATTTCTAGCAACATATATAATTAAATCATCCTAAAACTTTTCTTTTTTCGTATGAGGTTGCTTCAACCTCGAATCGTCAATCTAAGGTCACTTAGATGATGAAATCTCTAACTCCTAGCAATCGGTTATGCCGATTGTTTTTTAAAAAAGTTAAGAAAAGTATTGACAGCCTCCTGATTTTTCTGTAGAAATAATAAGAGTCTTTTGGGGTATAGCCAAGCGGTAAGGCAAGGGACTTTGACTCCCTCATGCGTTGGTTCGAATCCAGCTACCCCAGTTCTATCTGAGGGTAGAGATACAGATTATGGTCCGTTGGTCAAGGGGTTAAGACACCGCCTTTTCACGGCGGTAACACGGGTTCGAATCCCGTACGGACTATAAGTACCAGCTAGAGAAAGCTGGTTTTTTTGTGTCCTTTTTGATAAAATAGAGGGGTTGAATGGTCTAAGCCAGACATTTTATATCGCTTTAAAATAAAGAATAACAAGAATCTAACCTGGTTTAAAACGCGTGTTTTGAGATGCCGTCATAGGCTACTTAAAAATTCGTTGACTCATGGTTTGATTTGAATAAGAATTAATAAGGAAGTTAAATGACATATTATAACGTTGGAAAGATTGTAAATACACAGGGATTGCAGGGTGAACTTCGTGTTTTGTCTGTAACAGATTTTGCGGACGAACGTTTTAAGAAGAAGAGTGTACTAGCTCTTTTTGATGACAAAGATAATCACATCATGGATGTTGAGATTGCGAGTCACCGTAAGCATAAGAACTTTGATATCGTTAAGTTCAAAGGGCTTTACCATATCAATGATGTAGAAAAGTATAAAGGCTGTAGTCTCAAAATTGCTGAGGAAAATCTAACAGACCTTGATGACGGTGAATTTTACTATCATGAAATCATTGGTCTTGATGTCTATGAGGGTAATACGCTAATCGGTCAGGTTAAAGAGATTCTTCAACCGGGTGCTAATGATGTTTGGGTAGTGAAACGTAAAGGTAAAAAGGACCTGCTCTTGCCATATATTCCACCAGTGGTTCTTGATGTTGACGTCGCAGCTGGTCGTATTGAGGTTGAGCTCATGGAAGGATTAGACGATGAAGATTGATATCTTGACCCTATTTCCAGATATGTTTGCTCCCTTAGAGCATTCCATTGTTGGTAAGGCAAAGGATAAGGGGCTTCTAGAAATCAACTATCACAATTTCCGTGAAAATGCGGAAAAGGCACGTCATGTAGATGATGAACCCTATGGTGGTGGGCAAGGCATGTTGCTACGTGCCCAGCCAATTTTTGATACCTTTGATAAATTAAATGTGACTAAGCCTCGTGTTATTCTCCTAGATCCTGCAGGTCGTACCTTCGATCAGGCCTATGCTGAGGAATTGTCGCAAGAAGAGGAATTAGTTTTTATCTGTGGTCATTATGAGGGCTATGATGAGCGTATCAAAACTTTAGTGACTGACGAAATATCACTAGGAGACTTTGTCTTAACTGGGGGAGAGTTGGCTGCAATGACTATAGTAGATGCGACTGTCCGCCTGATTCCTGAAGTCTTTAGGTAAGGAAGCTAGTCATAAGGATGATAGTTTCTCATCAGGGCTTTTGGAATTTCCACAGTACACTCGCCCAGCTGAGTTTCGTGGCATGAAGGTGCCAGATGTACTCTTGTCAGGTCACCATGTTAATATTCGACGTTGGCGTATGGAGCAGAGTTTGCGAAAGACTTGGGAGCGTCGACCTGACCTCTTGGAAAACTACGCCTTTACAGATGAAGAACGTCAAATTTTAGAAGAGATAAAAGTAGAAGGAAAATAAAATGTCAGAAGAAAAGATATATGATATTACTATTATCGGTGGTGGACCAGTAGGCCTTTGGGCTGCCTTCTATGCCGGCTTACGTGGCATGACTGTGAATATTATCGAGAGTTTGTCAGAGCTTGGTGGTCAGCCTGCCATTCTCTACCCTGAGAAGAAAATCTATGATATCCCAGCCTTTCCTCAAACGACAGGTGCCGAATTGACAGAAAATCTCTTGACCCAGCTTAAGCGTTTTGAAGATCGTGTCAGCATTCATTTGAAAAGAGGAGGTTCAAACCTTTGAAAAAGCAGATGGTATCTTCACGATCGCTACTAGCAAGGGTCAACATTTGTCTAAGGCTATCGTCATTGCTTGTGGAAATGGTGCCTTCGCCCCTCGCCCTTTGGGTGTGGGCAATGAAGAAGATTATGCGGAAAATAACTTGTTCTACAATGTGCATAGCCTGGACCAATTTGTCGGCAAGAAGGTTGTGATTGCTGGTGGTGGCGATTCAGCTGTTGACTGGGCTAATCACTTGGATGGAATTGCTGAGAGCGTGACCTTGATTCACCGTCGTGATGCTTTTCGTGCCCATGAGCATAGTGTGAGAGCTTCTTCATCAATCATCAGTTAATGTGATGACGCCTTATGTACCCCTTGAAATCAAGGGTGAAAATGGTCTTGCCCAAAGTTTGACCGTTCAAAAAGTGAAATCAGACGAGCTTGTGGAATTGCCACTTGATGCCCTTATTGTTAGCTTTGGCTTCTCAACCAATAATAAAAACCTTCGTAACTGGAATGTTGACTTTAAACGCTCTAGTGTTACGGTTAATGCTCAGTTTGAAACTTCACAAGAAGGTGTTTATGCTATTGGTGATGCGGCAGAATATGACGGTAAGATTGACTTGATTGCTGTGGGAATGGGTGAAGCTCCTATTGCTATCAACCAAGCTATTCAATATATTGATCCAGACGGTAAGAATCGTCCGGTTCACTCAACATCATTAATTGAAGAATAATGTCAAAAGAAGGAAAGTCTCAAAAAAAGACTTTGTCTTCAATCTAAGGAGAGACTTGTCTCTCTTTTTTCATGTCTAAAAACGTGGTATAATACACCTATGGCTACAACGAAAAGAACGAAAAAAGGGTCGACTTCTAAGAACAGTAAGAAGCGGCTTACAAAAGCAGAATTAGACAGACAGAAGGCGATTAAGCGAATGCTATGGACCTTCTTTTTTGCCTTTGTCTTAATTTTCCCAGTCTTTCGATTGGGTTTCTTTGGGATTACGCTCTATAATCTCTTTCGAGTCTTCGTGGGGAGTATGGCTTATCCCTTAATTTTTGCTATCTATGTTTATCTCTTTGGCTTTAAATGGTTACGTAGACATAGTAACTACGTAACAGGATTTTGGATGGTCTTCGCGGGTCTCTTGTTGGAGTTTCACGCCTATCTCTTTAGTCTAGAACGCATGAGTGGTCTGGATATTTTCCCTGGTACAAAGGACTTGCTTTTTGGGGAACTGGTCAGTGTGCAAGTAGCTCGTTTTGCGGGTGGTGGTATGTTGGGAGCTCTCCTATACCAACCGATTTCCTTCCTCTTTTCAAATATTGGTAGCTTCATGATTGGGTGCTTGATTATTCTATTGGGTGCTTTTATTCTCAGTCCTTGGGATGTTTTAGATATCATGGATTATGCAAAAGGTATCTGGAAGAGAGGTTCCGAGAAGCGTTTGGAACGAACGGCCAAACGTCAGGAGAAGAAGGCAGAACGTCAGGCTCAGAAAGAACGTGAAGCGCAAGAACGTGCCGAAGCCGAGCGTTTGGCTGATTTAACTGTTGACGAGGAGACGGGAGAAATCTTAGATGACGCCGCAGAGGAGTTACCACAAGAAACTGAGATTTTTGCACCTGAACCTGAAATTAGTGATTATGCCTCTGAGGACTACTATGATAATCTCCCTCCAGAGGATTATGAGGATTTCCAAGAAGATTATGCACCTTATCCAGAGGATGTGCCAACCGAGGAGTTCCCGCCATCTATGGTTGTTGAGGGAGATGATGCACCTGTCGAGGTTGATTTCACACCGAAGGAGCTCTTACAGTATAAATTACCTCAGATAGATCTCTTTGCACCTGATAAACCAAAGAGTCAGTCTAAAGAGAAAAACATCGTTCGTAAGAATATTCGAATCTTAGAAGATACATTCAAAAGTTTCAACATTGATGTCAAGATTGAGCGGGCTGAGATCGGACCGTCTGTAACTAAGTATGAGGTCAAGCCTGCTGTTGGGGTTCGAGTCAATCGTATCTCCAATTTAGCGGATGACTTGGCTCTGGCTCTTGCTGCAAAAGATGTCCGTATTGAGGCACCTATACCTGGAAAGTCTTTAGTTGGTATCGAAGTGCCTAATTCCGAGATAGCAACGGTTTCTTTCCGTGAACTTTGGGAACAGTCCAAGACGGATCCTAATAAGCTCTTGGAAGTTCCTCTTGGTAAGGCTGTTGATGGTTCAGCTCGTATTTTGACCTAGGTCGGATGCCTCACTTGTTAGTGGCTGGATCAACTGGTTCTGGTAAATCTGTTGCGGTTAATGGAATCATCTCTAGTATTCTTATGAAGGCTCGCCCAGACCAGGTTAAGTTCCTTATGGTCGATCCTAAGATGGTTGAACTTTCTGTTTACAACGATATTCCTCATCTTCTTATCCCTGTGGTGACCAATCCACGTAAGGCCGCCAAGGCTCTTCAAAAAGTGGTTGATGAGATGGAAAATCGTTATGAACTCTTTAGTAAGTTTGGCGTGCGTAACATTGCTGGCTACAATGCCAAGGTGGAAGACTGGAATGCCCAGTCGCAAGAAAAACAGATTCCCTTGCCTTTAATTGTGGTTATCGTCGATGAGTTGGCTGACTTAATGATGGTGGCCAGTAAGGAAGTGGAAGATGCTATCATTCGCCTTGGACAAAAAGCACGTGCAGCTGGAATTCACATGATTCTCGCAACCCAACGTCCATCGGTTGATGTTATCTCCGGTTTGATTAAGGCCAATGTGCCATCTCGTGTGGCCTTTGCGGTGTCTTCTGGAACAGATAGTCGTACCATTTTAGATGAAAATGGGGCAGAGAAACTACTCGGACGCGGGGATATGCTTTTCAAACCGATTGATGAGAATCATCCTGTTCGTTTGCAAGGTTCCTTCATTTCAGATGATGACGTGGAACGTATTGTGACCTTTATTAAGGAGCAGGCTTCAGCTGACTATGACGAGAGCTTTGATCCTGGTGAAGTTTCAGAGAATGATTTTGGTGGTGGTTCATCCACTAATGGTGGTAGCTCGGAAGGAGATCCTCTCTTTGAAGAAGCGAAGGCCTTGGTATTGGAAACACAAAAAGCCAGCGCTTCTATGATTCAACGTCGTCTGTCGGTTGGATTCAACCGTGCCACTCGTTTGATGGAAGAACTGGAAGAAGCCGGAGTGATTGGACCAGCTGAAGGCACTAAGCCACGTAAGGTTTTGATGACTCAAGAGTGATGATGGGAAAAGTACTACCCACTCATTTACATATGTTTTTTAAAAATAATAAAAAGGATGAGAGAGTAACTGTTTCGGCGCAAATTTTTCTCATTCTTTTTTATGTTCAACACAAATCAAAAAGTGTTAAACTGTTTCATAATAACGCTTACAAAACGAACGCTTTTTGCTATAATAAAAGAAAAGTGAGTAATAAAGATTAAAGGAGTTTAAAATGGACAATTTATTAACCGTTCATTTTCATAGTATGCATGGCGACTATTCGAGATATAATATGTGGAAGTGGCTAGATGGTTATTGGGGCGAAGAAGCCTATTTTTCTCGTGAGGATGATTTTGGACTGGTAGGTCAGCTCACCTTTCCGGCTAATCGTTTTATTGACTATGTCAATCTCTTGGTTAAGACGGAAGATTGGTCAAAGCAGACACATGATTATCGTGTCAGACGTTTCTTGGGGGATGCCCCAAATGCCATTTGGGTGGTTGAAGGAGACCCGACTGTTTATTATTCTAAACAGGCTGCTTTGACGAGTCATAGTTTTGAAGGGCGTGATCAGCATGCCTTTGATATGGCTCTTCGTAGACAGGAATTTGATCACAAGTGGGGATTTCAAGGTTGGTTAGGACATAAGTATGAAAAAGGTTCCACAGAGTTTCGCCTTTGGGCGCCACTAGCTCGGCGTGTGCAGCTACTACTTTTTAAAAAAGGTAGTAAAACTAAGGTGATTAAGATGAGCCGAGGAACCAGTGTAAATAAGGATCGTCACGAGATGAACACACACGGTGTTTGGAGCGTCTCTGTCCCTGGGGATTTGGATGGGGTAGCCTATCAGTTTCGAGTCTACCATGAGGAGAGTTTCTATCAAGATACTAGAGATCCGTATAGCATTGCCCTTAGCTTAAATAATAAAAAGAGCTTGGTGGTAAACCCTGAGCGTTTGGTCCCTAAGGGGTATCAGAAGGTTACAAGACAAGAGGCCAACTGGCGTAATGCCAACGCCTGCTCATCTGTTATCTGTGAGATGCATCTACGAGACTTCTCAATCTCAGAAACATCTGGTGTTAAGAAGGCATATAGAGGGACTTATCTGGGTGCCTGCCAGAAAGGAACTAAAAATGCCCAAGGGGATGTGACTGGTTTTGATTATATCAAACGCATGGGTTATAACTATGTCCAGTTACAGCCGGTCTTTGATCATCACAAGACCTATGATAAGAATGGTAATCTTCTCTATAATTGGGGATATGATCCCGAAAATTACAATGTTCCAGATCGTCAGTTTGCGGTTGATCAAAAAAATCCCTTAGCACCAATTTTGGAGCTTAAGAAGATGATTCAGGCCTACCATGAAGCGGGTATTGGGGTTATCATGGATGTTGTTTATAACCACACATATTCGTCATACAGTTCGCCCTTCCAACTGACAGTGCCAGCTTATTATTACCGTATGCATGACAATGGTTCATTCCAAAATGGATCAGGTTGTGGGAACGAAACAGCTAGTGAGAAAGAAATGTACCGCAAGTATATGATTGATTCTTTGACCTATTGGGCAGAGGAATTTGGAGTGGATGGTTTCCGTTTTGACCTTATGGGCTTGCATGACGTTGCTACTATGAATGCCATTCGTTCAGCCATGGATGATATAGATCCTAGGATCCTTATTTACGGTGAAGGATGGGACATGGGGATTGGGCTTCCTGTGGACCAAAAGGCCAAGAAGGATAACGCAGCTTTGATGCCTAGAATAGGATTTTTCAATGACAATGCGCGTGATGCCGTTAAAGGGGCAGAAGTCTATGGACAAATCAGCAATGGTTATGTGTCCGGAGCTCCTTTAGAAGACAAAATTGCTAAGAGTTTACTTGGTAGCCGTGGCTTTGTAAACTACCTCATGCCAGGTCAGGTTCTTAACTATATTGAAGCTCATGACAATTATAATTTGAATGATCTTATGCATCATCTGCATCCACATGATTCGCCAGAGGATATTGAAAAACGAATTTACTTGGCTAACGCTCTTAATCTGACTATGCAGGGGATGTGTTTCATGCAATTAGGGCAAGAATTCCAGCGTAGTAAGATGGTTGCAACAGGTGAAGATGGAAATTACACAGAAGCAGATGTTAAGCGTGCTATGAATAGCTACAATGCCCCTGATGAGGTAAATCGTGTGGATTGGAATCAGGTGACTCTTAAGAAAGAATTGATTGATAAAATTGCCAAATTAATTGAACGCAAGCGAACAGTAGCAGAATTTTCATATCGTTCATATGCGGATATATATGATAATCTCTACGTGACTAAAGCAGACTTTGCTTCAGGTATCGTGGAACTACATATTTCTGGAAAACTGGATGAAACCTTAGTGTTCGATAATATGAAAAAAGATTTGGAGGTTTACTGACAAGGCAGTCAAAAAATGATATAATATAGAAAACGCTTACAAAATTGATTTTTGTGGGCTTGAAAGCTCTATCATCGTAAAGGGTTTTCTGGTGTATTTACATATATTAATTTCAATGTTTTACTGCCTTGATATCTCTTATCAAGACGAGTTTAAGGAAGGAGTGATGGTATGAATCTTGATGAAGCCATGTACACGTTTGGAACAGGTGAGAACTTCCACCTTCAGAATTATTTGGGTGTGCATGAATTGGAGGGTGAAGAAGGATTTGTCTTCCGTGTGTGGGCCCCTCATGCTGAGCAGATTCAGGTAATCGGAGATTTCACAGGTTGGTTTGATGCACCTCTGGATATGACTCAAAACCATATCGGCGTTTGGGAGGCGACTTCAGCTCTCCCTGAAGAAGGACAACTTTATAAGTTCTTGGTGAAACGTAAGGGAGGTCAAGTCGTCGAAAAGATGGATCCTTTTGCCACTTATTTGGAACCACGCCCAGGAACAGGAGCTGTCATTCGTAAGCAGAAAGCTAAGAAGTGGAAAGATGGCCTTTGGATGGGGTGTCGCAAACGATTTGGGTTCCAAAAACGTCCGGTAAATATCTATGAAGTTCATGCATCGTCTTGGAAACTAAAAGAGGATGGTCAGCCTTATACTTTCAAGGAATTGAAAGAGGAGTTGATACCATATTTAGTTAAGATGAATTATACTCACGTGGAATTTCTGCCACTCATGGCTCACCCATTAGGGATGAGTTGGGGTTACCAGCTCATGGGTTACTTTGCTTTTGAGCATACTTATGGTACACCAGAAGATTTTCAAGATTTTGTTGAAGCATGTCACCAGAATAATATAGGTGTCTTGGTAGACTGGGTCCCAGGTCACTATACACAGAATGACGATGCTTTAGCCTATTTGATGGTACACCAACTTTCGAATATCAGGATCACGATCGAGCTCATAACTATCGTTGGGGAGCGTTGAACTTTGACTTAGGAAAAAATCAAGTACAGTCTTTCCTTATTTCAAGTGCTCTTTACTGGATTGAGAATTATCATATTGATGGTATCCGAGTGGATGCAGTTTCTAACATGCTCTATTTGGACTATGATGAGGGTCCATGGATGCCTAACAAGGATGGTGGTAACCGTAACCTAGAAGGCTATGGCTTCCTTCAAAAGCTCAATCGTGAAATTAAAAATCGATACCCAGATGTCATGATGATCGCGGAAGAATCAACTGCGGCAACGCCAATCACACAACCTATTGAAGAAGGTGGTCTAGGCTTTGACTTCAAATGGAATATGGGCTGGATGAACGATATCTTAAGATTCTACGAGGAGGACCCTGTTTACCGTCAGTATGATTTCAATCTGATGACTTTCAGTTTCATGTATTGCTTCAATGAAAACTATGTTCTACCATTCTCACATGATGAGGTGGTACATGGTAAGAAGAGTATGATGCATAAGATGTGGGGCGACCGATACAATCAGTTTGCTGGTCTTCGTAACCTCTACGCTTATCAACTCTGTCACCCAGGTAAGAAATTGCTCTTCATGGGATCTGAATTTGGTCAATTCTTAGAGTGGAAACATGATTACCAACTTGAATGGGGAAATCTTGAAGATGAGATGAACCAGAAGATGCAGGTCTTCACTAGTCATATGAATGCTTTCTATAAGGACCACAAGTCTCTCTGGCAGATTGATGATTCTTACGATGGTATTGAGATTATTGATGCGGATAACCGTGCTGAAAGTGTTCTTTCTTTTATCCGTAAGGGTGATAAAGGTGATAAGGGGGATATCCTAGTCTGTGTCTTCAATCTTACTCCAGTGGAACGTAAAGACTTCACTATTGGCTTGCCAATTGCCGGTATTTACGAAGAAGTCCTTAACACTGAGATGGAAGAGTTCGGTGGTGTCTGGAAGGAAGGAAATCCTGATACCCGTACCCAAAAAGCGAAGTGGAAGGATTATGAAAATACTCTTAGCTTTACATTGCCAGCTCTTGGAGCAAGTATTTGGCGTGTTAAACGTCGCTTGAAATAAAGGTTAGATTTAAATGTGTACACGATTTGTTTTTCAGGGATGATAGAAAGAAAGTCGCGGTTGAAAGAAGCTTTTTGACAGCTAAACTATTGCTACACTGAGAAACCTATTTTAATTGTCATAATCAGTTTCGACTGATTGTCTCACATTCTTTTGAGGATGGAACTAAAAATCATGAGGGGGACTATTCATGAAAAATGAAATGTTGGCTTTGATCCTTGCTGGTGGGCAAGGAACTCGTCTTGGAAAATTGGACCCAAAGTATTGCCAAACCAGCTGTTCAGTTTGGTGGACGCTACCGCATCATTGACTTTGGTTTGTCTAACTGTGCCAATTCAGGAATTAACAATGTAGGTGTCATTACACAGTATCAACCACTTGCTTTGAATAATCATATCGGTAATGGTTCATGTTGGGGCTTGGATGGTGTTAACTCTGGTGTATCAATTCTTCAACCTTACTCAGCTAGCGAAGGTAATCGTTGGTTTGAAGGTACCAGCCACGCTATTTACCAAAACATTGACTATATCGATAGCATCAATCCTGAATATGTTTTGATTTTGTCTGGTGACCATATTTACAAGATGGACTATGACGATATGCTCCAATCTCACAAAGATAACAACGCAAGTCTTACAGTCGCCGTTCTTGATGTGCCACTTAAAGAAGCTAGCCGTTTTGGTATCATGAACACTGATGCTAATAACCGTATTGTTGCGTTCGAAGAAAAACCTGAAAATCCTAAATCTACGAAAGCATCAATGGGTATTTACATCTTTGACTGGAAACGTCTCCGTAATATGTTAGTTTCAGCTGAAAAGAACGCAGTTGATATGTCAGACTTTGGTAAGAACGTTATCCCAGCTTATCTTAAAACAGGTGAAAGCGTCTATGCTTATGAATTTGAAGGTTACTGGAAGGACGTAGGTACTATCGAATCCCTTTGGGAAGCAAACATGGAGTACATTTCTCCTGAAAATGCCTTGGATAGTCGTAACCGTCAATGGAAAATTTACTCACGTAACGTGATTGCTACACCAAACTTCTTTGGTGAACATGCTCATGTTGAAGATTCACTCGTTGTTGATGGCTGTTTGGTTGATGGAACTGTTCAACATTCTGTACTTTCAACAAATGCACAAATTCGTGAAGGTGCAGTCGTTGAAGATTCAGTGATTATGAGTGGTGCAGTTATTGGTAAAGGTGCAAAAATTAAACGTGCTATTATCGGTGAAGGTGCACACGTTTCTGATGGTGTGGAAATTGACGGTACAGAGGAAGTGCAAGTCGTAGGATACAATGAAGTAGTGGGGGTACAAAAAGATGAAGATTGATAAATATTCTGCAATTCTAGGAAATACCGTAGGATTCCATGACATGGATGGCTTGACTGATCAACGTCCTATTGCCAGCCTACCATTTGGTGGAAAATATCGCCTCATCGACTTCCCGTTGTCTAACTTGGCTAATGCCGGTATCCGTAGCGTCTTCGGAATCTTCCAAAACGAAAACATTAGTTCTGTCTTCGACCATATTCGTTCAGGTCGTGAGTGGGGTTTGTCTACTCTCCTCAGCCACTACTATCTTGGTATCTACAATACTCCAGTTGATAGTTCAACTGTTGATAAAGAATACTATCATCAAATTTTGACCTACCTTAAACGTTCAGGCTCAGACCAGACTGTAGCTCTTAATAGTGATGTTTTGGTAAACATTGATCTTAACCAAGTTTTCCACCTTCACAATGTAACAAAACAAAAAGTTACTGTAGTCTACAAAAAACTTCCTAAAGAACTCATTTCAGATGTAAACAGCATTTTGGATATTGATGAATCTGATAAAGTGCTTAAGCATGAGCTCTTCCAGGGTGGGGATAAAGAAGTTTACAATATGTCTATAGACATATTTGTCGTGGATACACCATTCTTGATTGAAAAATTGGAAGAAGAAGCTGCTAAAGAAGAGCCACGTAAGCTTCGTTATGTGCTTCCTGATTTGGCAGTTGCTGAGAATGCTTTTGCTTACGAGCACACTGGTTACCTTTCAAATATCCACTCAGTGAAATCGTACTTTGATGCCAACTTGGATATGTTGGAATCACAAAAATTCTATTCACTTTTTGCACCAAACCAAAAAGTTTATACAAAAGTTAAAAATGAAGAGCCAGCATATTATGCAGACTCTTCTGAAGTTAAGGTTTCACAATTTGCATCTGGTTCGATCGTACGAGGTAAAGTTGAGAACTCAGTGATTTCACGTAATGTTTACTTATCTGAAGGATCTAGTGTTAACCATTCGATTATCTTCCCACGTGTTAAAGTTGCTAAAGGTGCAACAGTTAAATATGCTATTGTGGATAAAGATGTTGAAATCGCCGAAGGTGTTACGATTCGAGGTACAGAAAACAATCCAGTTGTCATCAAAAAAGGTAGCGTTGTAACAGAGGATATTGTACGATGAAAATTTTATTTGTAGCAGCAGAGGGGGCACCTTTTGCTAAAACTGGCGGTTTGGGTGACGTTATCGGTGCTCTTCCTAAATCTCTAGTCAAAAATGGTCACGAAGTAGCCGTAATTCTCCCATATTATGATGTGGTTTCGGCTAAATTTGGCAATCAAGTTGAAGACCTTGGCTTCTTCTATACAAATGTTGGTTGGCGTCGTCAATATGTCGGTATCAAGAAAATTGTTCGTGATGGTGTGACCTTCTTCTTCATTGATAATGAGCAGTATTTTAATCGCGGTACGGTATACGGTGAGTGGGATGATGGTGAGCGTTTTGGTTTCTTCCAAATGGCTGCCCTTGAGTTGATGGAAAAAGTGGACTTTATTCCAGATATTCTCCATGTTCATGACTACCACACAGCCATGATTCCATTCCTTCTTAAGGAAAAATACCATTGGATTCAAGCTTACCAAGGTATTAAGACGGTCTTCACTATCCATAATATTGAGTTCCAAGGTCAATTTGACAGTGGTATGCTTTGGGAAATCTTCGGTGTTGGTTACGAGCGTTATGCAGACGGTACGCTCCGTTGGAATGACTGCCTCAACTGGATGAAAGCCGCCGTTCTTTATGCAGATCGTGTAACAACAGTTTCTCCATCTTATGCTGGTGAAATTCAAACACCTGAATTTGGTAAAGGTCTTGATCAAATCATGCGCATGGAATCTGGTAAGTTGTCTGGTATTGTTAATGGTATCGATACAGACCTCCTTGATCCAGAAACAGATACTCACATTCCTTATCATTTCTCAGTGGATGATTTGTCAGGTAAAGGCAAAGACAAGGCAGCTCTTCAAGAGCGTGTTGGCCTCCCAGTTCGTGAAGATGTTCCATTGATTGGTATTGTATCACGCTTGACAGACCAAAAAGGTTTCGATTTGGTGGTTAACGAACTTCACAATATTTTGCAACATGATGTTCAAATTGTTCTTTTGGGTACTGGTTATAGTGGTTACGAGAATTCTTTCTCTTGGTTTGGTCATGCTTATCCAGAGAAAATGTCTGCCAATATTACCTTCAACCTAGAGTTGGCTCAACAAATTTATGCTGGTTGTGACATTTTCCTTATGCCTTCAGCTTTTGAACCATGTGGGCTCTCACAAATGATGTCTATGCGCTATGGTACCTTGCCAGTAGTTAGTGAGGTTGGTGGTCTTCGTGATACTGTTGAACCATACAACCCTGTGACAGGCTCAGGTACAGGATTCTCATTTGGTAACTTTTCAGGTTACTGGATGGTTCAAACCCTTGAAAAAGCTCTCGATGTGTACAAAAATAATGCTGATGCTTGGAAACAACTCCAACACAATGCTATGACTCGTGATTTCATCAGGATACAGCAAGTTTGGCATATGTTGATTTTGTATAAACAATTATGTATTACAAAGGGTAACTTTTCTCGAAAGGGAAAAGTTATTTTCATGTAAAAAAGTTTGAAAGGGCTGTAACTATAGTTTGAAAAAACAAGATAGTCGCCCAAATCTTGTTGCTAAAGCAAATGAGAGAGGCTATATCTAGAAGTATAGCTTCCTCTTATCCTAATATTCACCTATAAGATGTCTTTTCAAAGGTATAGGAGTAATAAGAAAGAATTTCTATGCAATTCGAAAATTTAACAAAAGAATAATTTATCCGTGATTTTAAAAATACGTTCCACTAAGAACAGTTGATTAGAGAGGCTAAGGCTACATAACAGAAATTTTCACAGCCTTGGCGGTTTGATTCGTAAGTATTACATGACACATGGATTGAACGTAAGCATGCACTTTCAGACAATCAAGAAAAGATTGCTTTCTACTTCTCAATCGAATTCCTTCCAGGTCGTATGTTGGAAACTAACCTCCTCAACCTTGGTATTCTTGACCTTGTTAAAGAAGGTTTCGCAGAACTTGACATCGACTTCCGCGAAGTAGTAGAAGCTGAGCATGACATGGCAGTTAGTAATGGTGGTCTGGTCGTTTGGCCACTGCCTTCATGCAATTCATGACATACTGGTTAGCCAGATTTTGGTATGGTCTTCGTTACCATTATTGACTTTTCAAACAACGTATTGTTGATGGTTATCAAGTTGAAGTGCCAGATGGTTGGTTTGGCTTAACAGGGAATGTTTAGAAAATACGTAAAGATCATGATATCGTTGATGTGAAACCTTCGGTGATGTTGTCCTGAAAGCAATGAAGAAGGTCGCTTCGTTCCAACTTATAAGAACGCTCAAGTTCTTAGCGCTGTATCTTACGATGTGCCACAAATTGGTTTTCAAAAATGGCGTGATTAACAACCTTCGTCTTTGGGATGTTGAAATTCCTGAAGAATATGAGCTGGATTACCCAACATTGGAAGCTCGCCGTCGTGTGAAAGATATTACATGCATTCTTTATCCCAATCTTAGTCCTGAAACTTGCAACCGTCTTCTAGAATGTTATAATGACCTATAGGTATAAGCATCAAAAAGGAGGGAAATTTATGGCTTTACGTTGCCAATTAATTACCAAGGAGTTTCCAGACTTAGATAGGGTAGAGCGATTAAACAATGAGGCCTTTCCAGAGGAAGAACGTATTCCTTTGAGTGAGTTCTTACAACTAGATGGTCGTGGAGGATATCATTTCGTGCTTTACGATGAGGATGATTTTTGTTGGCTTTTGCCTCAGTTCTCTACAACGCTACAGTATTTTATGTAAGTTTCTTTGCCATCGTCCCTCAAATGCGGAGTCATGGCTATGGAAGTAAGATTATTGATAAACTGGTAGAATTTTATGGTCCATCTCGTTCTATGGTTTTAGAAGTTGAGCGTTTGGATGAACCCAATGACAATCCAGAGCAACGTGCGGCACGTTGGGATTTCTAGACGTAATGGTTTCAAAACGTCCAATGCTTGGAGTAAGAAGAATTGTGTTTTGAGATTCTCTATCGTGGAGATCATGACGCAGATAGCTCTATAGAGATTTTCATGCTTCAGGAAAATGCTTATTTTTGACTTCAGTAGTAAACATCGTTGCTTGAGTGATTTATAAAAAAATTGAGTTAAACAGGTACTATTCGGCCTGTTTTTCATTTGTTTTCAGGCTTGACCAATCGTTTTCAGAATATTTTGCCGTCCTATGCTATAATGGAAGTACTATGAAGAAAGTAATTTTACAGTATTTGGCAAGTGCCCTGACTGTAATCCTCATACTTGGTCTTGTGGTTTTCGACCGTCGTCGAAACCAATACTTGGTCAAAAAGGTTAATGATCCCGAGATTTCCTATATTTATCAGGATTGTCTTGAAAATCTAGATAAACTGGCTCTGAGTCAAGCTGGGGCCATTCAGTCCTACCAACGTCGATCCCCTGTCAGTTAGAAAGGACTGGGAAGATTCGTTTAGCTCTCACGTCAATCATTCCTACGATATGCAGGTAAATCTTGTCCTTAAGGCAGATATTTATGGTGATTTATCCGTGGTTGAAGCGACACCGTCAAATGCTTTAAAATTAGCTTTGGAGGATGAGTCTTATCAAAAACGGTTGACCTTAATTTCGCAAAAGGCAGAGGTTATTATAACTCGTGATCACTGGGATCAAGGCGTTAAACCGGCCTATGTGGCTCAGGTCAGAAGTAAGATGAAGAAAACTTCTTTGAACCAGTTGGATAAGGTTCTGCAAAAAATCGATCAAGAAAGTAAGGAAGTGGGCTCAGATACCTATACAGCCTTTTTCCAAGCTTCTAAACTGCCTAATCGCGACAAGCTCAATTTGGTTATGGAGCACATGCAGGTTTATGTAGATAAGTATCAGTTCCTTCAATTAGGGAAGTCAGGTTATAAATTTTCCAAGAAACTTGAGCCAACCAGCCCTTTTTACAGTTACTTCCGCGAAGCTATTATGGAGACTTATCAGACGGATTTAGGACTGGGCGAGGATGAGTTGGGCATCAAGCTCCACCTTTTTAGGTCATGGATTGATAAGCAGTCAATGGACTATATTAGGGCCAACTACAAGGGCAAGACGGATTTAGACAAGCTTCTGGCCTACAGCAGGACAGAAGATTCATCTGGATTATACTACGGTGCTTCCTATCATAATCGAAGTTTGGGAGACTTTACCTATCCAGAGAACATGAAAATTCAGCTACCTCAGACCAGTGTCATGGGCTCTTACGGAGTTAGCAATTCCCGTTTTATTGAATTTATTGTCAATATGGATACAGGGAGATTTGTCTCTGAGTGGAATGTCTATAAGAAAAAGGAAAAGACGGTGATCGACTCTAATCCTAAGCATTACAAGATTGAAGACGGTGCTGACATTGCAGATACGGATTCTGCTAACTATGGGCTGTCTAAGGGCTTGAATGCTGACTTACCGGCCTATCTCAATAATAGCCATACCTATCTTGATGTTCATCATCCTGCTGATAATGATTAGACGTAAAATGGTTAAAAGTGGAAGAATGCCAAGAATGTCTTAAATGGTGGGCGCTATGCCGATATTGTTAAAAAAGGAGGCTTGAAAGATCTTGAAACATGGAGACAAGTTAAGGCGAAGACCGGCTCCAGGTCTACAACTTACCTTGGATTATATTCGTTCTAATCATGTGCTCAATGGGTTTGACAGCTACTTTCACAAGAAACCTACAAGCCCCAAGGTGGAGCCAAAAAAGACTGAGACCCTAGATAATGTTCTTATTGCTAAAAATTTCTATCGTGTCAGGGATGCCTATGCTATAAAGCTTTATGGGCAGGATGAGGGAATGTCATTTGATGTGGCTGGGCAGAGACTTTTGGTCAAATATATGCTATAGGATGGCCTTATAGGCTCCAGCCTTGGAGATTTGACCATTGAGGTTTATTTTCAGGGAGAGTTGTCCTGCTTTTTAGTAGCCACTCAAAAACTACCTGTGGAAAAAAATCGCATCAAGGCTAATCACTATAGTCAGGACATTGTTCTGCATAACGTTTAGTCTAGTTCGGAAGGTCAAGAAACCTCCAACAGTATCATCACTCAGTTTCAGAACAAGGACTTGCTTAAGTTGCGCATCAGCTACAACAAGGATTTCCTTCCGACTAAGATAGGTTTTTACAATAGCCAAACCTTTAATGGCTGGCGGGACCTATTTTATATAGATTATCCATAGATCAGGAAGCCTTCAACCAGGCTCAAGATGCCTATATAGAGCACATTCAGTACATGGAAGCTCATCCTGAGGAAGAAGCAGGAGAGTTTGGTTAACAGAGTAAAAGCACCTTTATCATATGATAAAGGCTCTTTTCTACTATTTGTCAAGTCTATCAAGGCTTTAAGTAAAAAAAGGGATAAGACAGTAGCTATTCCGAAGTTACTGTCTTATTTTGGCTCTTTGTCAACTGTAGTGGGTGACGAAAAGTTAACATCTAGAGAGGACCAGATAGGTCTTCTTTTTGTACGTTCAGAGTAGATGCATTCTGGATGTATTGCTTGTGTCTAAGAAAAGTCCTAAAGACCGTTTGAAAGTAGTGATTGACTTTGCTTCTATTTTCAACTCTATCAGCTCAAAGAACTCATCTACTCTCTTCTCCTGAAAGTGAAAAAGCAAAAGCTGATAAAGTGTATAGTAGTCAGTAAGCTCTTTTGAAAAGCCTAGTGTCTTCTCAACAACTTCATGTGGTGCTAAAGTTTGGCGGAAAGTCTTTGAATAAAAAGAGTTGAGAGATAGTTTACGGCTGTCCTTTTGGAAGAGTCGCCAGTGATTCTTCAAGGCTCGATAGGGTAGAGACTTCTTATCGAACTGGTTCATAATGGCAATTCTTGTCTTTAAAAAGGCACGTCCAAGGTGCTGGATAATGTGAAATCGATCAAGAACAATTTTGGAGTTAGAGAAGAGTTTGCGAGCCAGTGGAATATAAGCTCCAGACATATCCATCGTGTTTACGATAGACAGTGGATGTCGATACACGAAGTCTTCTGGCAATATCTGTTAGTGACACCTTCTCAGTTAGGAGTTGTGTAACCTTTTGTCGGACTAGATTGGAGATTTGGCAGTTTTTCTCAACGATTGATGTCTCAGCTACCGTGACTCGTCTACAATTTTTACACTGGAAGCGACGTTTCTTCAGACGTAGTAGTGTCGGCGTTCCCGCTTGTTCGAGAAGAGGAATTTTTAGAAGGCTTTTTGATAGTCATATTTGATCATTTTTTCCTTGGCGAGTGAGGACATGATGGTGCAGGGTAATCGAGCTTTGCTTTGAATCTCGATATGAGTGTCAGTTTCAAAAACAAGTGAAATAATGATATTTTGGTCTTTAATTCCGATTAATTCTGTGGTATTCTTAATAAGTCTCATAAGTTCTTCCTAATGATGGTTTTGTCGCTTTTCATTATAGTTCTTATGGGACTTTTTGTGTACTATCAAAAAGCTCTATAATCTCTACAGGTGGTTTTACCCACTACAGAAATTATAGAGCCCTTTTTCGTTTATTTTTATAATTAGGTCTCATGCATCTCATCATATAAGTACAATAATAATTACGAAGTTACTATCGGTTACCGCTACACATATTCTTTTTACAAAAACCACAACCTAATTCGTCATTTTGTCTCCAAAAAGCATGGATATTAACGATGATGTAAATAAAGATATTCTTAGTATCATTATTACGGATAACATTAGTCTAATTATATCTAACCTCTTAATGATATTTCTAGAGGTCCAACTTTTGAGGGTGATTGTTTTTCATCAAAAGTGATTTCACTTTGAATGTACCAGCTTGTCGCCAAATTATCTATTTCTGTTTTATATTACTATTTATATCTGAATTATTTACCTTTTCGATTTCATAATCTTCAAATCTTAAATTGCTTGTTAGCTTTGTATTTTATAATTGGAATTGAACAAAACTTTCTTTTTCAACTTTATCTATTTAGTTATAATTTCATAATTTATAAATAGATTGAAATCACTAATCTAGTCTTTTATAATCTAGATTAGAAGGAGGTATTAGTTTAAATTAATGGATGTTACTATCAGAGAAAGGTAGCTATGTAGTAAAATAATTCATTGACTAAATCTGAATCAAAAATTAGTTCATGAACTTAACGAAAAGCATTGACTTAATTGAGATCGGTTATCTAGGTAATATTTCTAAGGATTCTGGTGTAGAAAAATGTGACTCTGAATACCTAGACTTTCTGACTGATGGAGAAATTCTGAAGTGGGAAGGAAAATTTTCGGTTATGATTAATCCTGAAAATTTTTCTCAATCAACTGCTGAGATTCTAGCTGATAGACGTATTGGAATGGCACGGTTGACAGTTACAAAAAGAAACTTAGAGCGAGTAAAAGAAATTATCAATTCTTTATCAAAATATAATATTACTATTAGTACTAATTTAATACGTGTCAGCCGTCTAGGTCATAAAGAACTGAATGAATTAGTAAATGAGTTGGTTGATACAAATACAGACATCATTTATTTAGCTGACTCGAATGGGGCGTTGCTCCCAGAAGATATTAAGAATATGTTTTTCGTTAAAACACTTAATTATGAGAGGCAAACAAAGATTGGGGTTTCATGCTCATAATAATTTGGGAATGGCAATTCCAAATGCTCTTGCAGCTATTGAAGTAGGGTGTGATTTTATTGATGCAAGTATTTTTGGGATATGGGAAATCTTCTGGAAATTTATCACTAGAATTGCTATTAAGTCTCAATGAGAAGACAAAATTTCATTTATAAATGGAATATTACTAAAATTTTGTCACTAGCAAATCAATTAACAACTGTTGTAAGGAAGTCTGTTTTTATCTCTCGCAACCTGAAGGTGCGATAATTGGTATGAAAATATAAATTTAGATGAAGTACAAGAAATTTATAAGGGTAAAAGGTATTTCTTCTTTATTAGACGAGGAAAACAAATGATGGATAGAAAGTGGTATTACAAAATCGGTAACGGTAACAACATAGTCCTCATATTACCTAGAAAAGATGGAAATGAGATGACTGTTGGTGAGGAAAAGTTATATTTAACTTTAGGGGCTAACTTTACTTTTGGTCATTATAGATATTCCGGAATATTTATGTAGAAGAAACAATTCTAAATTTTCCAAAAACAACAGATTATATGGCTGATGTTACATAATAATATTTTGGTTAAGAAAAATAGATAATATTAAAGTGTTAATCGAGTATCTTTAGGAGGCATGATTGCACAGAAGTTTATCTACAAATATTCCGAGATTCCTACTATCTTTATTTCAACGATAATTAAATCTAATTTGAAAGTACAAACTGTATTTTAATAGCTGGAAAAACAATTTACATAGGAGAAAGGATTTAATGTAAATTTGGCTTCTTGGGTGAAAGGGGAATACTAGAAGAAAACTCGTTGAAAATCAATCCAAAGGTTTTAGTGTAATCAAAGAGGAACTATCTTTAGAAGCAATTTCAAGCCACAACTTTAAAGAAGAAAATACTATAAGTAAAAAGAAAACTCTTGTAATCTTTGGTAAAAATAGCTCATTGATAGGAATGGATGAAACGATACCATTCACGAGACTTCTTTAAAAATATATACAATTTGTCCAATAGCAGACTCCGGAATGAGGGTTCTGGAAGAAAATCCAAAAAGTAGTTATAAAAAGATTAAACAATTTATTGAGGAGAATTCATGAAATCAATTGCAGTACTACCAGGGGATGGAATCGGTATTGAAGTTATGGAAGCTTGTGTTCCAATTTTCAAAGAGTTAAATCTTGACATTAAACTGAAATATGGAGAGATTGGGTTGAAATGTTGGATAAATTCTGCAAATCCAGTACCAAATGAAACATGGAATCTTATTAAGAATTGTGACGCAGTTTTAGTTGGTTTAATAACAAGCAAACCTAAGCATGAAGCAGAACAAGAATTAAAAGTTAAAAGCAGTAACACCACTGATTATGTATCACCTGTAATACAATTACGACAAAAGCTACAATTATTTGCTAATGTCCGACCATATAGTTTCATTAATAAAACAACAAAAAGTTTTTGAAGTATATATTATAAGAGAAAATACTGAAGGATTGTATAGTGGTTTAGATTTTAATCAATACCTGAACCATTAGAAAATTTTATTAACGAAAGCACCTCTAAATATAGTAATAAACTAAAATGGAGCTGCTACTATTAGAATTATCACAGAAGAAGGATTTAATAGATTATTAAAGTTTAGTTCTGAGTGGGCCTTAAAAACACGGAAAAAGCAATATTGTAATTGCAGATAAGCCAAATGTTTTTAGAAACTCAAGCGATATTATATTTAGACTAATATATATTCACTAGACTACCCAATGCTAAACTATACTGTAGAAAATATTGATGCAGTCGCAATGTGGTTGGTAAAGAAACCACAAAAATATGAAATCGTAATTTGTGAAAATCAGTTTGGTGACATCCTGTCTGACGTAGGAGCTGCTGTAATGGGAGGACTAGGGCTAGCTTATAGTGGAAATTATGGACTCAAAGAGACAGCCTATTTTGAACCCGTTCATGGATCGGCACCAAAATATTCAGGTCAAAACAAAGTAAATCCCATGGCTATGTTCTTGAGTATCGCAATGCTATTAGATTTTCTAGGATATAAAGAAGCAAGTCAATCAATCCAGAAAGCTGTTGAATATACAGCGAAAGACAAGAGGTTTTGTACCTTTGATTTATCTGGAGATGCCACACTAAGTGAATCTGCTAAACATATTATTGAGGAGGCCGTAAAAATCTATGGAAATTCATGATAAATTAAAAGATTTAAAAACACTTGATACTGCAGCAATTTCTGATGCTCTAGATAGTCTCAATATTAATGGAGGTTTGACTGGGATAACCCCCCAGACAGAAAAATGCAATTTGGTAGGACAAGCATATACTATTCAGTACATTGAGCCTACTGAATCAGAAAAGAAACAAAAGAATGCAGCGAATTTTATCGATGATATACCTGAAGGATACATACCGGTATTGGCTAACAATGGAAGAATGGATTGTACTGTTTGGGGAGATATACTTACAGATGTTGCTATTAAAAAGGGGATCCCAGGAACCGTAATTGATGGACTTTGTAGAGATATAAGGCACATCAGAGATTGTAGTTATAAAATGTTTTCAAAGGGAGTATTCATGCAGTCTGGAAAAGGAAGAACTGTAATGTCGGCAAGTAAAGTAGCCGTGAAGATAGGAGAAGTACATATAAAGTTCGGTGACTATATTCGAGGCGATGAAAATGGTATCGTAGTAATTCCTCAAGAACATGTCGACCAAGTCATCCAAATGGCAAAAATAGTAGTAGATAAAGAGAAGAAAATACGTAATATGATTAAAAAAGGAGAAAGATTGGATATTGCCCGAGAGACATTTAATTACAGCCATGCTTGGGAGGATAAGGATGAAATTTTTTGATTTGCATACCCATGCAGCACCTGATTTATATCAAAGAAGATATACCGTTGATTCTCTAGAAAAAGAACTAATTGAATCTGATAGCTTTGCTGTTTTTAAAAGTCATACTAATTCAACAGTTCCACTAACACTTAATTCCAAACGAATATTCGGTTCCATTGTTTTGAATGAGTTTCAAGGAGGATTGAAATTACCACCTGTTGTATCCCAATTTATCATAAGCCAGAAACCATTCATTATTTGGATGCCAACTTTAACTGGTTATGTTTCTCCTTCTATAAAGCAAAAAAAATTTCATTCTGCTTTAGATTTTGAGTTATCCTAGAAATCAGAATTTCAATAAATGAAAAACTAAAAAGTCAAATGTAATCGACATTTTAAAATTTGCTGGTGAAAATGGTATCCCTGTTGCTAGTGGCCACTCTAGCAAAAACAGAATTGAATTACTACTTCATGAAGCGCATGAAATTTAATGTAAGATTGATTGTCACTCATCCTTTTTATAAATTAACTACTTTTCTGTTGAAGAACTATATGGATGTCAAAAAGATATCCAAATATTTATTTTGAATGTAATATTTTAATGAACTTTATCAACAAGGGAACAATAAAAAGAGATATTGAGATTAATTGATGCTGTCGGTCAAGAAAGAGTATTTATAGCTTCAGACTTAGGTCAGACTAATAGAATGACCGTTAGCGATGGGTATGATTACTACTTCAATAAATTAACTTCATATTCAAATTTCTCACAAAAATATTTACAATGATATTTTCTATTTCACGCCACAAAAATCCTTTTCGGAGAAAGAAAAATCTAATATGGAACCTTTAGTTTTTAATACCTCGATTTAAGAAAAACCATCAAATTCAGATGAATGTCCTTTTGTCATTTAGAGCAATTAACAAATATTATTGATAAAAATGATGGATTGATTTGGTTAGATAATAAATATAATACAATCGAAAAACACCTATCAGACATTAATAATTGAATCTGAAGATCATTACGGAGATATTTCAAATTATAGCTACGCCTATAATGAAGAGTGATTAACTATATTATTAAATCTTTTTCTAAAATTGAGTGACCAATCTCGTTTAAAAAGCGTAGCAATGTTCAAAAACTATGGACCATTATCTGGTGGAGTTTAAAGCACCCACATACTCAGATTGTGGGATTTGAAATAAAGACATCTATTCAGAGATCAGTGAAGAGTCTTTTTTAGGTTATAAAAATTTATGACAACAAATACGTCTCCGTAAATATCTCAACTAAACCGACAATGGGTTAGTGCGAATTTAATATTAAATCTAGGACTTCCTATATTAACAAAAACATCTGATGTTATTAAAAGATGTAGTGATTTATCCTTAAAAATACTTCAACAAATCTTGTGAATCGTATAATCTATTTTTCTTTCTTCAAAATAACAATCTGATTTGTAAAGTAGTCCCTCGTTTTATAGTTTCACCCTATTTTTGTTGGCTATAGGGTTTTCGCATGCTAACAATATCGAGAGAATGAAGGAGATAAAGTATGAATTTTTAAATTATGTTAAGGAGTGTCATTTTGAAAAATAGATTTTTTAAAGGAATACTTAGTTGTTTGATTGCAGGAAGTGTTTTTGGTGCCCAATGGCCTATTGCTGGAAGTGCACTACAAATCGTGGACCCCTACTGGTTTACATTAATAAGATATCTTATCGTAGCCTCTATTTTAGCAATTATATTATTTTATAAAGAAGGTAAGGAGGGATTTAAACTTCATAGAAAGGAATTTCCCAAAATACTGTTTTTGGGGACAATGGCCTTCTGTGCTTATAATTTTTTGGTTTTTGCAGGTCAGCAAATAGCTGGAACTCAGGGTACAATTTTAGCATCATTATTGATGGCACTAATTCCAATGGTTTCAATATTGGTACTATGGATCACAAAAAAAGAATTTCCTGGTTGGAGAACTCTTTTTCTTGTTTCCATTTCTTTAGTAGGAGTAATTTTGGTAGTTACTAAAGGCGATTTATCCATCTTTAAAAATCAAAGTACACTATTACAACCAGTCTTTTTAATTTCCCTTAGCGTAATCGCGTGGGTACTATATACAATAGGTGGTGCTGAGTTTAAAAATTGGTCTTCATTAAAATACACAACGCTTAGTTGTTTACTAGGAAATGTTAGTTCTATTTGTGCTATACTGTTACTACAACATTTGAATATTTCACACATACCTTCCCCTTCAAATTTATTAACCATTAAGTGGCAATTGTTATATATGAGTGTTTTCTCAGGAGTAATTGGAGTACTTTTATGGAATATTGGGAATAAACTGTTGACTCCTAAAAATGGCTCTCTATTTATGAATCTTGTTCCAATCACGACCTTCTTGATTGAAATAATGTTTGGATACAAGCTCACCAACGTAGAACTCATTGGAGTTACTATGACAATACTAGCCATCGTGTTAAATAATCTTTTCCAAAGAAAGCGAATTACGTGATCCAAAATGACAGTAACTATTTACTTTACGGAATCTCTTCTAGATAATCTATCAGAAATTAATAAGAATTGTTTTAGCATATACTCTCCGCTAAATGAAGTTTTGGGGAGCCTACATGTATTGCTAAATCCAGATGGCCATGGACTAATGACTACATGGGCAAGCGAGACAAAACAAGGAATGGATGAACAAATATTACAAGAATTGAACTACTTCTCTCCTTTTTATAAAGGTAAAATTCCCAATTTCTTTATCGAAGAAATTATTTATGAGGAATCTAGTATAGAGAAGCAAAATATCTTTACTTGGAACCAATCTTTTAAAGAAAGATAAGGGGGTGTTAATTAATGAACTAAAAAGATTTTAAGGATTCAAAAGCTAATGAAAGATCTAGTAGAAAAATTCGGATCTGGTATTCCTAAACTTTTTCATTTCTAAAAATGTACTACAAATATTATTTCAGAGACTTCGTTCAAAAACGGATGTATTAAATGTGCTTAATCACTATGCGACGAAACAAAGAAAATGTATCTCCAAACAAGGTTTTTGAGATTCATAGAATCTATTGATTCTAACCAGATATATTGGGTAAAAATGCCATTAAGATACAGACTAAAATGAACAAAAATATTATCTAGGTGAAGGTGAAAAATAATTGCCTAGTTCTGTGACTTGGCCACATGTTAGAGTTAATAAAATGAATGAAAAATAATTTTAACTTTACAATGTTAATTCTCGTAATATTGGTACTTTGGCCAGACAAGAAATGTCAGAAATGTTTAAGGCATTGTCAGATCCTACTAGAATTGATATTTTATATTATCTACATGAAGGACAACTCAAAAAGTTTAGCACAAATTTTGGTTACAAAGTGAATCAACGGTGTCACATCATTTAAATATCTTAGGCTGGAATTGTAAAACAATATCAGAAATGGTAAAAGAGTATTCTACTATAATACAGATAAAGTCAAGGAATTGATACCCAATTTCTTTCTTGATATTACCTAAAGAGAAATTCTCTACACTTTTATCTTGTAGTAATACGGCTCTTTTCTACTATTTGTCAAGTCTATCAAGGCTTTAAGTAAAAAAAGGGATAAGACAGTAGCTATTCCGAAGTTACTGTCTTATTTTTAATCCTTTTTGATTCATAAATGGGCATGCTAAAAACACCTCATCTGGTATTTTTTGAAACAAGGTGTTACAATAATACGGCATAGACAGCCTTATCGATTTTGGGCCAAAGAGTAATCATAAAGTTTGTTATGCGTAATGAGGTAATACATTGTTCGAATGAGACGATGTATAGAGGCAATCGTATGTGGCTTAGTTGGACTCCTTGTCAACTGTAGTGGGTGACGAAAAGCTAACATCTTGAGAGGACCGGATAGGTCCTCTTTTTATGTATGTTTAGAGTAATGAAGACACGTTTCTTAAAGTTGATGAAGTTTCTAAAACTGAATCCCAATCGTTTGATGTCTTTGATCAACTTGTTAGTCGCTTCCAGTTTTGCGTTTGAATAGTCCGTTTCTAGTGCGTTTTTGATGTATGGTTTATGTCTAAGGAAGGTCCTAAAGACAGTTTTGAAGTAATAATTGACCTTGCTTATATTCTCCTCTATGAGCTCAAAAAACTCATCTACTCTCTTCTCCTGAAAGTGAAACAGCAAGAGCTGATAGAGGTTATAATAATTAGCGAGTTCCTCTGAGAAATTCAATGTCTTCTCAACAACTTCATGTGGTGCTAAAGTTTGGCGGAAAGTCTTTGAATAAAAAGAGTTGAGAGATAGTTTACGGCTGTCCTTTTGGAAGAGTCTCCAGTGATTTTTTAAAGCTCGATAAGGTAGCGACTTCTTGTCGAACTGGTTCATGGTTGCAATTCTAGTCTTTAAAAATGCTCTACCAAGGTGCTGGATAATGTGGAAACGATCAATAATGATTTCGGCGTTTGGGAAAAAGTGGCTAGTGGAATATAAGCCCCAGACATATCCATCGTGATAAACTGCACCTTTTGTCGAGCTTTCAATGGATACTTCAAAAAGTAGTTTCGTATAGTGGTTTGGCGGCGATTATCAAGGATGGTTATGAGTTCGTTTGTCTCATAATTCTGAGCCACAAAAGCCAAGTCACCTTTCTTGAACCCAAACTCATCCCAGGACATTATAGCTGGGAGTTTGTCAAAATGTTTCTTGAAAGTGAACTGGTCAAGCTTACGATAGACAGTGGACGTCGACACACGAAGTCTTCTGGCAATATCAGTTAGTGACACCTTCTCAGTTAGGAGTTGTGTAACCTTTTGTCGGACAAGATTGGAGATTTGGCAGTTTTTCTCAACGATTGATGTCTCAGCCACCGTTACTCTCCTACAACTTTTGCACTGGAAACGACGTTTTTTCAGACGTAGTAGAGTTGGAGTTCCAGCTTGCTCGAGAAGAGAGATTTTAGAAGGCTTTTGATAGTCATATTTGATCATTTTTCCTTGGCAGTGAGGACATGATGGTGCAGGGTAATCAAGTTTTGCTTGAATCTCTATATGAGTGTCAGTTTCAAAAACAAGTGAAATAATGATATTTTGGTCTTTAATTCCGATTAATTCTGTGGTGTTCATTTCTAATGATGGTTTTGTCGCTTTTCATTATAGTTCTTATGTGACTTTTTGTGTACACTTAAAAAGCTATATAATCTCTACAGTGGTTTTACTCACTACAGAAATTATAGAGCCATGATAAAGGTGCTTTTAGGCTTCTAAAGTTACAGCTATTAAGTTTGACCAGCCACTATTTCTGGAAAAAGTTTGTCTAGGATTTTTGGAGTAATAGCTTGTCCAGGGCCTTCAGCACAGTAGGTGTGCATATACATCGAAG
>BNJS01001807.1_pt1 | contig 78587 bp, 117 predicted proteins | sample 8540461 | NCBI WGS metagenome assembly BNJS01 (sample SAMD00202454, study PRJDB9452) | human saliva metagenome | isolation source: human saliva | place: Japan
TTAAGAATGAAGAAATTGATTCACGCGTTCAAGCACGGCTTTTTCTCACGTTATCCTTTTCAAAAAGAATTTCATGTTTTGCTTGAGGTACAAGCATGGATTCGGCATGCGGAAAAAGTGCGGTCAATTTTTCAAGATTTTTGTTATCTACAATTTTTTCCTTTTCCGCTTGTAAAATAAGCACAGGTGTTTCCACTCTTGGAATGATTTTTAGGGAGCGCTTTGATTGCATTTAAACACAAATGTACCCAACGGAATGTCGGGCCGCCTAAGTGAATAGCAGCGCGTTTTCGATTAACTCTGTTCATCCATTTCATTCGCGTTTTAGAATGGCTAAGTTCATTAAGGTTTAAATCTGCCGGTTTGTAATGTCCTTTACCAAAAACATATCGATGACCTTGGCCAAATGCCATCATCGTTGCAATGATAACTTCATCTCGTAACGGATGTTTCATGGGAACGCCAAAGAAAGGCGAAGAAAGCACAGCCTTTTTAATCTGATGATCGTAATTAGCCAGATAATAGGTGGAAATCAAAGCGCCGAGGGAATGTGCGAGAATATATTGCGCTTGATAAGCATAAAGTGCGGTCGTTTTTTCAATGATTTTTGCCATATCATCGGTATAAAAACGAAACTCATCTAAATGCCCTTTTTGAGGAATAATACGCTGTGAATAGCCTTGTCCTCGGTGATCGAAAAGCAATAAATCATAACCTTGTTGATAAAAATCATAAGCCAACTCAGTCCATTTCAGCATATTTTCTGCTCGACCATTCACCAAAATCATCAATTTTCTGACCGCACTTTCAGGCTGAACCAAATGACGATAAGCTAATTTGATATTTCGTTCACCAGAAAGATATTGCGTCGGAAATTGCTCAAAAAAAGGCAATAACTCTGCAAGAGCAAATTGATGAAAATGAGGTTCTCTGATCATAATTTTTTAACAAAAAATAGTGTAGGGATAGTAATAACAGATATGATGATATAAGGTATTTTTTTAATTCGATCCAAGCATAGTGAAATAAGCTTGAAAGCTCAAGTGTATTTCCTAAATCAGTACTATCAAAGGTGATAAAAAAACTGAACCCAATAGCCATAAAAAGCCCAAGCCACAAACAACCGATAATAAAGTAAGATAATTTCTGAGAAATAATAAAAGGAAACAATGCTAAAAACGCAACAGTTATCGTTGTAAATAATATATTAAACGTATATTCACAACGTGCTTCATACAAAAATTCACCCGTGTAATTTTGGCATGTTGTTGCAAAGGTTTCAGGATAACCAAGGCGTGAGACAAACCAATATTGCAAAACAAATGTCATTAAAGAAATTGTAATAAAAACAAAGATAGATCGTAGCATATTATCTTTTTTAGTAATGAAAAGGGCGTAGTAAATACGCCCTTTGTAGTGAAAATAAACTTATGCCACCAATTGTTTTAAGATACGGCGAACTGGCTCTGCAGCACCCCCATAATAATTGGTCACCTACAGTGAATGCCGCTAAGTATTCTGGACCCATTGCCAATTTACGTAAACGGCCAACCGGTACGCTTAATGTACCTGTTACTTTAGCTGGGGTTAATTCACGTAATGTGGTTTCTTTGTCAGTTGGAATCACTTTCACCCATTCGTTGTGAGACGCTAAAATTTGTTCAATTTCTTCTAATGGTAAGTCTTTTTTCAGTTTGATGGTGAATGCTTGGCTGTGGCAACGTAATGCACCAATACGTACGCATAAGCCATCAACAGGAATTGGATTGTCGCTTAAACCTAAGATTTTGTTGGTTTCTGCATAGCCTTTCCATTCTTCTTTAGTTTGTCCTGTTTCTGGGAGAAGTTTGTCAATCCAAGGGATTAAGCTACCACCTAATGCCGCACCAAAGTTATCCGTTGGGAAGCTATCAGAACGCATTTCTGCTGTCACTTTACGTTCAATATCTAAAATAGATGAAGCAGGGTCTTTTAATTCACTTGAAACCGCTTGTTCTAATAAACCCATTTGTGAAAGCAATTCACGCATATTTTTTGCGCCTGCACCTGAAGCCGCTTGGTAAGTTGCGACAGATACCCATTCCACTAAATCTTTTTCAAATAAACCACCGATAGCCATCAACATTAAGCTCACGGTACAGTTACCACCCACGAAAGTTTTAATGCCTTTTTTCAAACCTTCAGAAATCACGTGTTGGTTTACAGGATCAAGCACGATAATTGCATCATCTTTCATACGTAGTGCAGATGCTGCATCAACCCAATAACCATCCCAACCTGTTGCTTTTAATTTTGGATAAACTTCATTGGTATAGTCGCCACCTTGACAGGTCACGATAATGTCTAATTTTTTAAGTTCTTCAATGTCGAATGCACTTTTAAGTTCACCCGCCTCTTTGCCTGCGAATACAGGGGCTTTTTGACCTGCTTGAGAAGTGGTGAAGAAAACTGGATTAATATTGGCAAAATCTTGCTCTTGCACCATACGATCCATTAATACGGAACCGACCATTCCGCGCCAACCGATAAAACCGACGTTTTTCATGAGTTTTTCCTTATTTTATGTTGTGTTGAATGGGTCTATTAATTACAGGCTTTATGCTACAAAATCAAGCTTTTTTAGAAAAAATGAGGCTTTGTTTAATTTTTCTCAATAAAAAATCCCCTTTCGGGGATTTATTGATTATTTATCTGCTTTTTTCGTGGTTTTCTTTACCGTTTTTTTCGGCTCTGTTTTAGCTTCAGATTTGACCGCACTTTTCTTTGTCGTAGTAGACTTTGTAGTCTTCTCTTTTGTGGTTGTCGATTTAGTCACTTTTTTCTTTGGCTTTTCAGCTAAATTTGCTGCTTTCCATTCCTCAAATTTTTCAAGTAACACTTTACCCATTGAGCTTGGATCACCTGTAAATAAGGTTTGTAAGCCATTATTTTCAATGATATGACGGCGAAGTTCTAAACGTTCTTGATGGTTTTCAGCTAAACGAATTGCACGTTCAACATATTCATCTACCGTATTTGCAATTAACCATTCCGGTAAACCTAAACGTTTGAATAACCCTTCATCAATATGTTCGTGAACTTCTGCACCGGTTTTACATACGCCCACTAAACCTAATGTCACCATATCAATAATGCCATTCGTATTACCGAATGGGAATGGGTTCACCATCATATCGCAGTTATGCAAAATACAAAGATATTGATCATAAGGTGCATGTGGATGAGCTGTCGCATCATTACCTAAATAAGATTTAATAAAACGCTCAACATAAGGATGCGTCACACCACTAGATTGACCTAAAGCAAAGTGGAAATGAACTTTGACATTCGCACGATCACGAATAGCTTTTAATGCCGCCAAGAAATATGGGTTAAGCTTCATTGTAGTAGAAGCAATACCAATATTTACGACTTCAGGATTTTCACGTAAACGATACTCTACGTGTTGCGGTGCAAGCGCTGAAGGTACATAAGGAAGAGCATCTTTTGGTAAACGCAATAATTGCTCACTGAAGCATTTTTCAGAACCCACATAATCATCTTCTACAATCACATATTCAATAAAATCAGAATGTGTCGTAGCAGGGTGGCCTAAAGCAATCACTTGAACCGGTGCAAGACGGGTGTTACTTGTAAAAATGGTAGTTAAATCCATCCCAATACTTGGCATATAAAGAACGGCTGCACCATTTTTTTCACAAATATCTTTTAATTCATTCAATTTACCAAAAATATTATCACCTTTTAATAAATGGAATTCATCAAACACCGCTTGGCCTGCTGCATCTACAGCTTCATTACCCACACCAATTAAATAAAAACGCTCACGCGCAGCAATCATTGAAGTGGAATGAGTACGATAAATTGAATGAGATGAATGGAAATGCTCCAATAATACAACCATGACAGGTTTTCCATCACGTTCACCTAATTTTGTGACATCGCGATCAATCCATCCACCTTGTAATAAATGACGACGAATGACTTGGTTTAATGCTTTTTTCACCCAGTGTTTATTTTCAGCAATATCGTAGCTGCAATGCATATACACATCGTGTGAAATTGCACTCGGCACATTATTTAAATTTTCAATTGTCGCTAATTTTTCAGGGAACCATTGTAAAAGCGTACCACGCTTAGAAAATGATTGTTCTGTACCAATAAAACGTGGTGATTGCAATGCAAAACAAAGCGATGTGCATAACTCTGGATCTAAATTCCATAAAGCATCAAGATTAACATTCACATTAGATTCTGGCAGATAGAAAATACAGAATTTAATTAATGATGATCTCGTATTATCTAAATGGAAATCGGATAAATTGGTTTTATCTGGATTGCGGTTATAAGCTTGTAAAACATGATCCGCATTCACAAATGGTGATGACGCAAAAATCATATTAATCCAACGTTGTAAGGTAAAGAAACGTTGTGCACCACCCTTCAGAAATATCTAATTGAGGATCAGAAAATAACTCACTCATTGCTACCGCTACACGGGTACAAAAATGCTTAATTTTATCTTGTACTAATTCATCATTTAATTGGCTAGGATAATCAATTTCAATGCCTTCAAAACGCACCCAAAATTAGTATCTATTTTGCTTAAAATATCGAGCAATTCTACGCAAGCTGCTTCATAATTTTTTGCTGCAACTTCTTGTTCAAAACGGATAACACTGGGTTGTTTTTGTGTTTCTGCCATTTCTAAATTCCTTTGGTAAAAAATAAATAAGATTAATAATTAACAGGTTCCCCACAGATCATATTCATCTGAATGGGTAATGGTTACTTTAATAAATTCGCCTACTTTCACAGGCGTGCCACTTAGATTTTCAATATAAACTAAGCCATCAACTTCTGGTGCATCAGCTTTTGTACGCCCGATAATACCTTCGTCATCAATTTCATCCACGATTACATCAAGCGTTTGGCCAATTTTTTGTTTTAATCGTTCAGCCGAAATTTCTTGTTGTAACTGCATAAAGCGGTGGAAACGTTCTTCTTTTACATCTTCAGGCACTTGGTCGGCCATTTCGGTAGCTGGTGCGCCTTCTACTGGGCTAAATTTGAAACAGCCCACACGATCAAGTTGTGCTTCTTTTAAGAAATCCAATAACATTTGGAAGTCTTCTTCTGTTTCACCCGGGAAACCTACAATGAAAGTTGAACGCAAGGTTAAATCCGGACAAATCTCACGCCATTGCTTGATACGCTCTAAAGTGCGGTCAATTTTTCCTGGTCTTTTCATCGCTTTTAAAATTTTTGGACTCGCATGTTGCAATGGAATATCCAAATAAGGCAACAATAAACCTTCCGCCATTAATGGAATTAAATCATCCACGTGCGGATAAGGATAAACGTAGTGTAAACGTACCCAAATGCCTAATTTTCCAAGCTGTTTACACAAGGTCATTAAGTCATTTTTAATTGGCATGCCATTCCAGAAAGCGGTTTTCACGCCACCTTCTTTGCGTTGTGTATCCATTGCATAAGCAGAAGTATCTTGTGAAACGACCAATAACTCTTTCACGCCCGCATCAGCAAGACGTTTTGCTTCATCCAATACTTGCGTGATAGAACGACTTTCTAAATCCCCACGTAATGAAGGGATTATACAGAATGTACAACGATGATCACAGCCTTCTGAGATTTTCAAATAAGCATAGTGTTTTGGTGTTAATTTCACCCCTTGTTTTGGTACAAGGCTGGTGTAAGGATTATGCTCTGGTTTAGGAACGTACTTGTGTACTTGTGCCATGACTGTTTCATAACTGTGCGGACCGCTCACTTCCAATACTTTTGGGTGAACTTGGCGAATTTGATCTTCTTTCGCCCCTAAACAGCCGGTCACAATCACACGTCCATTTTCTTCCAACGCCTCTCCAATGGCTTCTAGGGATTCCTGCACGGCACTATCAATAAAGCCGCAAGTATTCACAATGACCAAGTCCACATTTTCATAACTTGGCACAATGTTATACCCGTCAGTACGTAATTCAGTCAGAATACGTTCGGAATCCACTAAATTTTTAGGACAACCCTAAACTTACAAAGCCAATATTCGGCGTTGATTTTTGCATAAATTTATTCTCAGCTATCATCATCTTTCAAAACTTTAGATTTTACTCAATTTCAAGCAGAAAGGCGATAAATTAAAGGTAAATTGATTGTAAATTTGCCCATTAAAGTCCTTTTTTCAGGTAGAATAACGCCCGTTTTTTTTATTTACTTATATTCATTATTAACATGGAAAATTCTTTTCTTTTTTCGACCGCTCTTGAACAGACGGCTTATTTACTTATTCTAGGGAAAATGCTACTCGCACTTGTACTTGGCGGGATTATTGGTTTAGAACGTGAACTTAAACACAAACCGGTTGGGCGTCAAAACCTGTGCCATTATTGCGGTGACAACTTGTGTACTGACGATTGTCTCCATTCAAGCCGCAGAACATTATGCGCAAGTTTCAGATAATATTCGAACTGACCCTATGCGACTTGCCGCACAAGTAATCAGTGGCATTGGTTTCTTAGGTGCAGGGGTAATTTTACACAAGAAAAATGATGCCATTTCAGGCTTAACCACTGCAGCCATTATTTGGGCTGCGGCGGCTATCGGTGTGGCAACAGGTGCAGGTTTTATTTTTGATGCCATTATTGCCACTTTAATGATTTTAATCGCCATCCGTATTAGCCCGATTGTGCAACGTTATGTTCGTCGTAAAACCTATAAAAAACGTACTCGTTTAGCCATTCAACTGAGCTCCGCTAACGGCATAAGTAAAGTGACGGATTTATTACTGAAACATGATTACCGCATTGAAAATATCTCGGTAAAAGACCAAGCTAGTGGCGAAGTTCGCTTGCAAGTACGATGCTACAACATTGATAATGAAATGCTAAAAGATGTCTATACACTGTTAAAAACAGAAGATGAAGTACTGAGTGTGGATGTAGAAAATTAAATTATTACTAATAGCTATTACCAACAAAAATAAACTGAATAAAAAAATTATTTATTAAGTGTCTATATTTTAGAATATATTATATTACTAATAAAGGTTATTACTTTTACCTTTTAAATATTTTGTGACGAATATCACAAAATGATAAAATAAAAGATGACAAATTTGATTTTTAGATTATTCTGATGGTGCTTCGCAGTTAGAAGCAAGTGTTAAGTTGTATTAAGTTTATCTTCTATTAAAAGGATTTTTAATATGCTGAACTTGCTATCTCCTAACCAAACTTGGGTTATTATCGATCCAAGATTGTCTTTTTATTTTCCCATAATTCATTAATCCTTTCTTATTAATTATCAAAGTGTTTTCATTTTAGAAAATAAATTTTTTTATTTAAACCAAGAAAATTAATTTTGGAGGATTTTTCTATGGAAAATTTTAAACATTTACCTGAGCCTTTCCGTATTCGTGTTATTGAACCAGTAAAAAGAACCTCTCGTGAATACCGTGAACAAGCGATCTTAAAATCAGGAATGAATCCATTTTTATTGGATAGTGAAGATATTTTCATTGACCTTCTAACTGATAGTGGTACTGGAGCTGTCACACAAGATATGCAATCTGCAATGTTGCGTGGAGATGAAGCTTATAGTGGTAGTCGCAGTTATTATGCGTTAGCTAAAGCTGTAAAAGATATTTTTTTGGTTATGAATATACAATCCCTACTCACCAAGGTCGTGGTGCTGAACAAATTTATATTCCTGTATTGATTGCTAAACGTGAACGTGAGAAAGGTTTAGATCGAAGCAAAATGGTTGTTTTCTCTAACTATTTCTTTGATACCACACAAGGGCATAGCCAAATTAATGGAGCAACAGTTCGCAATGTTTATATAAAAGAGGCATTTGATACAACAGCAAAATTTCCATTTAAAGGTAACTTTGATTTAGAAAAATTAGAAAAAGGTATTCAAGAAGCTGGGGCACATAATGTACCTTACATTGTATGTACCATTACTTGTAACTCTGCGGGTGGTCAACCAGTTTCTATTGCAAACTTAAAAGGCATGTATGAAATTGCCCGTAAATACGATATTCCAGTCATCATGGATTCAGCTCGTTTTGCCGAAAACGCCTATTTTATTCAACAACGTGAAGAAGCTTATAAAGACTGGACTATTGAACAAATTACTTACGAAAGCTATCGCTATGCTGATGCTTTAGCGATGTCCGCCAAAAAAGATGCTATGGTGCCAATGGGTGGTATTTTAGCATTTAAAGATAAATCAATGGAAGATGTCTATCACGAATGTAGAACTCTTTGTGTTGTTCAAGAAGGTTTCCCTACTTATGGTGGTTTAGAAGGTGGCGCAATGGAACGCTTGGCTGTTGGCTTACGTGACGGTATGCGCCAAGAATGGCTGGCTTATCGTATCGCGCAAATTGAATATTTGGTTGCAGGCTTAGAAAAAATTGGTGTACCTTGCCAACAACCGGGTGGGCACGCAGCGTTCGTAGATGCTGGTAAATTATTACCACATATTCCAGCCGACCAATTCCCAGCACAAGCTCTTTCTTGCGAACTTTATAAAGTTGCAGGTATAAGAGCGGTAGAAATTGGCTCATTTTTATTAGGACGGGATCCTAAGACTGGTAAACAACTACCATGTCCAGCAGAGCTTCTACGCTTAACTGTACCACGTGCGACTTATACTCAAACCCATATGGATTTCATTATTGAGGCATTCCAAAAAGTGAAAAGAAAAATGCAGAGAATATTAAAGGTTTAACTTTTACTTATGAACCAAAAAGTTCTCCGCCACTTTACGGCTCGTTTAAAAGAAGTTGAATAATATAACGAAAAATGCAGTTCATTTTGAACTGCATTTTTTATAAACAGCTAACTCAATAATTTGTTATTGATAAGGATGTTCTATGAAAAAACAACCTTCCATTTTTGGTGGCGCATGTATTATTGCTAGTGTTTGCGTTGGAGCTGGGATGCTTGGTTTACCAACATCTGGTGCTGGAGCTTGGACATTATGGTCAGCATTAGCAATTTGCTTAACGATGATAGTCATGACATTATCAGGCTGGTTATTACTTGAGGCCTATTCCACTTATGATTTAAGAGCATCATTTAGTACTGTAACTAAAGATATGCTCGGTTCAACCATCAATTCTGTTAATAACCTTGCAGTATATTTTGTAGGGGGTATTTTGCTTTATGCTTATACCACTGCATCAGGCGGTATACTAGAGAACCTTATTAAACCATGGATTGATTTAGGTTCATCCACATTGGCTATTTGCTCTACTGTATTTTGTATTAGTCTTTTCCTTCTTTGTTTGGCATTCCACTCGCATTGTTGACAGAATATCTGTTTTTATTGATTGTATTCATGGGGTTTACTTTCATTTTTAGTACTTATGGATTGGCAACTAATATTAGTTTAGACACTTTATTAGACATTGGTGGAAAAGATACAAACTATGCAAAATATGCTGTAGGGATGTTTCCTGTTGCATTAACATCTTTCGGTTACCATCATTCTGTTTGTACTATGCGAGCCTATTATGGAGACGAGAAAAAAGCTAAATATGCCATTTTAGGTGGAACAGCAATTGCTCTTACGCTTTATTTACTTTGGATTTTTTCAATTTTCGGAAATTTGCCTCGTGATCAATTTGCTCCTGTAATAGCTAGCGATGGAAATTTAGATATATTACTTAACGCTTTAGGTGGAGTAATAGAATCTAACACGGTTAAACAAATGATTAATGCGTTTTCTATAGCCGCAATTTTATCATCTTTTATTGGCGTGGGATTAGGGGTATTTGATTATTTGGCTGATTTCTTTAAATTTGATAATTCTAAAATTGGACGAACAAAGTCATGGGCTGTGACTTTCCTACCTCCATTAATTATGTCAATTTTATTTCCATTGGGTTTCTTAAAAGCCATTGGGTATGCTGGCGCAGTAGCGACAATTTGGACCTGTATAATTCCAGCTATTCTCGCTTATAAATCCCGCAAAATAAATGCAGCAGCAACATTCCGAGTTTGTGGTGGAAATAGCTTAATAATCTTTATTGCATTATTTGGTGTTTTTGTCGCTATTTTCCATTTTCTAGCAATGTTTAACTACTTGCCCTGTCTTTAAAGGATAAATATAGACCTAAAGAGCGGTGAAAAATCTCAACAAATATTCACCGCTCTTTTTATCTAACTTTTTCCCCTTTTGGCTCCTAAAATAACTGCCACAAAACCTATCTTTATTAAGTTTCAAAGCAGGTAATTAGATGATTTCCGAAGAAAATTTCCAGCAGCATACGCCGATGATGCAGCAATATCTCAAGTTAAAAGCAGAAAATCCTGATATTTTGTTATTTTATCGAATGGGGGATTTTTATGAGCTTTTTTATGATGATGCAAAAAAAGCGGCAGCGTTGTTAGATATTTCTTTAACTAAACGTGGGCAATCAGCAGGTAATCCAATTCCCATGGCGGGCGTGCCTTATCATGCGGTAGAAGGTTATTTAGCAAAATTAGTGCAATTAGGTGAACCTGTAGCCATTTGTGAGCAAGTGGGTGATCCCGCCACATCAAAAGGGCCTGTTGAACGCAAAATTGTACGAATTGTGACACCAGGTACAGTGAGTGATGAAGCACTTTTACCAGAACGCCAAGATAACTTAATTGTGGCTGTTTATCAGGAAAAAGAAAAATTTGGTCTAGCCACATTAGACATGACATCTGGACGTTTCCAGCTTTGTGAACCTCATTCAAAAGAAGCCTTGCAAGCTGAATTACAGCGTATTAATCCCGTAGAATTACTTTATTGTGAAGATTTTGCTGAAATGGCCATTATCGAACCTTATAAAGGTCTACGTCGTCGCCCAATTTGGGAGTTTGAACTCAGTACAGCTATTTCTGAACTTAATCGTCAATTTGGCACAAAAGATTTGCGTGCATTTGGCGTAGAAAAATCACCTCTTGGCTTGGCAGCTGCAGGTTGTTTATTACAATATGCAAAAGAAACACAACGTGCTTCGCTTCCACATATTCAAAGCATCAGTGTTATTCAAAATAACGATAATATTCAATTAGATGCCGCAACACGCCGAAATTTAGAACTCACTCAAAATCTTGCGGGTGGTACAGAAAATACGCTGGCTTCGGTATTAGATAAATGTGTTACACCAATGGGTAGCCGTTTGTTAAAACGTTGGATTCATCAACCAATCCGTCAAACAGACATTTTATTAAAACGCCAAAAAACCATTGGTGAAATTATTGAGCAAGATTTGTATCACGAATTGCAGTCTTATTTGCAACAAGTGGGCGATATGGAACGGATTCTTGCTCGTGTAGCACTGCGTTCCGCACGTCCTCGAGATCTCACGCGTTTACGTACTGCATTAGAACAAATTGAACCGATAAAATCGCTGATTCATACAAAAACATCGTCAAATTTGACCGCACTTTCCGCACAAATTAGTGATTTTTCCGCGCAAATAGAGCTACTTCAAAAAGCAATTATTGAAACCCCTCCATTATTAATTCGCGATGGTGGCGTTATTGCTGAAGGCTATAATGCAGAATTAGATGAATGGCGAACCCTTTCCGCTGGCGCAACGCAATATTTAGAAAATTTAGAACAACGTGAACGAGAAAGCACAGGTATTGATACCTTAAAAATTGGCTTTAATGCGGTGCATGGTTATTACATTCAAATTAGCCAAGGGCAAGCTCATAAAGCACCGATTCATTATGTTCGTCGTCAAACCTTAAAAAATGCCGAGCGCTATATTATTCCTGAATTAAAAGAATATGAAGATAAGGTTTTAAAATCAAAAGGAGCGGCGCTTGCTTTAGAAAAGCAACTTTATGATGAATTATTTGATTTATTATTGCCACATTTAGGTCAATTACAGTTAGCGAGCTTGGCATTGTCTGAATTGGATGTGTTAGTTAACTTGGCAGAGCGAGCAGAAACCTTAAATTATGTTGCACCACAATTTAGCGATGAAACTGGCGTAAAAATTGAAAATGGTCGCCATCCTGTGGTGGAACAAGTCTTAAAAGACCCCTTTATTGCTAACCCTGTTAATCTCAATCAGCAGCGTCATTTACTGATTATTACTGGCCCCAAATATGGGCGGTAAAAGTACCTATATGCGTCAAACGGCTTTAATTACGTTAATGGCCTATATAGGCAGTTTTGTGCCGGCTGATAGTGCGGTTATCGGGCAAATTGATCGTATTTTTACTCGAATTGGTGCCTCTGATGATTTAGCCTCGGGTCGTTCTACATTTATGGTAGAAATGACCGAAATGGCGAATATTCTTCATCAAGCCACTTCACAAAGTTTGGTTCTGATTGATGAAATAGGACGAGGTACGTCTACTTATGATGGGCTTTCTTTAGCTTGGGCTTGTGCTGAATGGTTAGCGAAGAAAACTCGTTCACTTACATTATTTGCGACCCATTATTTTGAACTCACCGCACTGCCAGAACAAATTGAAGGCATTGCTAATATTCATTTAGATGCATTAGAACATAACAATACCATTGCCTTTATGCACGCTGTTCAAGACGGTGCAGCAAGTAAAAGTTATGGTCTTGCTGTTGCAGCGCTGGCTGGTGTGCCTCAATCCGTGATTAAACTGGCGAAGCAAAAATTGCATCAGTTAGAAAAATTATCGGCACAAAATGGTGATCAACAAATTCAACATTTAAGAGCATTTAAATCAACATCAAGGTGAATTGGCTTTTGAAGCGGAGCCTGATGCTTTACGCGAAGCCATTGAGCAACTTGATCCAGATGAGTTAAGTCCAAAACAAGCCTTAGCTTATTTATATCAATTGAAGAAAATGCTGTAAGAAATAAAAAGAGCGGTCAAAAAATTCATTGTTTTTTATGACCGCTCTTTTATTTTCACTAATTTCTTAAAATCTCATAGATTTCAGAATCTTTTCTATCGAGATAATGAATGGATTGGATTTTACGAATGGTGCGTGATTTACCACGGATTAATAAGGTTTCTGTCGTTGCTAAGTTGCCACGACGAGAAATTCCTTTGAGTAATTCACCGTGCGTAATTCCCGTTGCAGCAAAAACAAGATTATCATCACGTACTAAATCTTCTAATTTTAAGATTTCATTGACCTTCACACCTAAGGCTTCACAACGTTGAACTTCTTCAGCGGCAATTTTACGGTTTTCTTCTGTATCGCCTTTCACTTCATTACGTGGAATAAGACGAGCTTGCATATCTCCCACCTAATGCACGAATTGCAGCGGCAGCTGCCACACCTTCAGGTGCACCGCCAATGCCATAAACCATATCCACTTCAGCATCCGGTAAAGCAACATAAAACCGAAGCAGCAACATCACCATCTGGAATGGCCATCACGCGAATACCTAGATTATGCATTTGCTTAATCACTTCATCATGGCGTGGTTTAGCGAGTACCATCACGGTTAAATCCGATAAGGATTTACCTAAACGAGAAGCTACACGGCGAAGGTTTTGTTCAATTGGTAAACTTAAATCGATCATACCTTTCACTTCAGGGCCGACGACCAATTTTTCCATATACATATCAGGCGCTTTTAAGAAGGTACGTTTACCGCCAGCAGCCAATACTGAAATGGCATTTGATTGGCCCATTGCTGTCATTCTTGTGCCATCAATTGGATCAACCGCAATAGAAACGAGCTCACCATTACCTGACCCCTACTTTTTCGCCAATATAAAGCATTGGTGCTTCGTCAATTTCCCCTTCACCAATCACAATTTCACCGTCCATATGGATTAAATTCAGCATATAACGCATGGCTTTAACTGCCGCCTCATCTGCCGCATTTTTATTACCACGTCCAAGCCAAGTATAAGCCGCTAATGCAGCTGCTTCGGTTACCCTTGAAAATTCAATAGCTAATGCACGATTCATTTTTCTCTCCCAATGCAAAAAGTCTCGTTATTTTATCACTAAGCAAACGTTTGCATAATAATTTTTGACAAGAGGCTTTTAAAAATAGGATTAAGTGGGTAGAATAAAGCCGTTTCGGACTTATTTTAAAAAAGGAAATCACTATGTCTTTAGAAATTTTAGATCAGCTTGAAGAAAAAATTAGACAAGCAGTAGAAACCATTCAATTACTTCAACTTGAAGTGGAAGAATTAAAAGAACAAAAAAATCAATCTCAACAAGCGGTAGAAGCGTTGCAACATGAAAATGAGCAACTTAGAAATGAACACCGCAACTGGCAAGAACATATTCGTTCATTGTTGGGTAAATTCGACAACGTATAATGACTATAAAGGCTTAGAAAATCTAAGCCTTTTTTCTTATTAGGAAACAATATGAATATTTGCGTGATTTCAGGTAGCACATTAGGCGGCGCTGAATATGTGGCGGAGCATTTAGAAGAGGTGTTAAAAACACAAGATTTTTCTACCGCACTTTTCCACGGACCAGAACTTGATGATGTGATTGATGAAAATATTTGGTTGATTGTCACTTCAACACATGGCGCAGGTGAATTACCTGATAATTTAAAACCACTCTTTGAACAAATTGCAGCATCAGATAAAGATTTCTCTTCCCTCCGCTTTGCCGTTGTAGGCTTAGGCAATTCAGATTACGATACATTCTGCCATGCCGTGAATAAAGTCGAAACACAATTAAGTGAAAAAAGTGCGGTCAAAATTTGCGAGAGTTTAAAAATCGATGTCTTGCATGTTGATGATCAAGAGCAATTTGCTGAAGATTGGCTACCACAATTTATTCATGCACTTTAGTCATAATAAAGCGATAATTTGAGTTTATCGCTTTTTCTTTATCCGTTATCTAAAAAAATCACCTGTGGGTAACTTTAATAAAACCTGTCAAAAACTTGTTCTTTTCCACTGAGTAAATATGATGATTGTTTTAACTGTGGATAAAATTAAAGGTTATCCACAAGAAAAAGCCTCCAAACTGACGACATTTCAACACAGTCTAAAATGATCTAACTTCTTCATTTAAAAAAGGAAAAGGATCTTATTAACAAGGTAAAAGGATCTTAATAGTAACAATAATAAGATCTTTATATATAAATAGATCTTATCTTTATTACCTCTCGATCTTCTCTTATCACAGATTGAATTCTTGCTTTCAAGCACACGTAATTTTCAGTAGAATAGCGCCTATTTTTAGATCGAAGATCAAATTGAAGACGAAGAGAGAGATATGTTTTACACCGAAAATTATGATGTGATCGTCATTGGAGGCGGTCATGCTGGTACAGAAGCGGCATTAGCACCAGCACGTATGGGATTAAAAACCCTGTTATTGACACATAATGTCGATACCCTTGGACAAATGTCATGTAACCCAGCTATTGGCGGCATTGGTAAAGGCCATTTAGTGAGAGAAATTGATGCGATGGGCGGTCTTATGGCTCACGCAGCGGATAAAGCCGGTATTCAATTTCGTACTTTAAACAGCAGTAAAGGGCCTGCTGTACGTGCAACTCGTGCTCAAGCTGACCGTGTGTTATATCGTCAAGCGGTACGCATCGCACTTGAAAACCAACCAAATTTAGATATTTTCCAACAAGAAGTAACCGATATTTTAATTGAGCAAGATCGCGTTTGTGGTGTGGAAACCAAAATGGGACTTAAATTCCGTGCTAAATCGGTTATTTTAACTGCCGGTACTTTCTTAGCGGGTAAGATCCACATTGGTTTAGATAACTATGAAGGCGGTCGTGCAGGTGATCCGGCATCTGTTACACTTTCTCATCGTTTACGTGATTTGAATTTACGTGTAGATCGTTTGAAAACGGGTACGCCACCACGTATTGATGCACGCACGATCAATTTTGATATTTTAGCTAAACAACATGGTGATGCCGTATTACCTGTATTCTCTTTTATGGGATCAGTGGATGATCACCCACAACAAATTCCTTGTTATATCACCCATACTAATGAACAAACCCATGAAGTGATCCGTAATAACTTGGATCGCAGTCCAATGTATACCGGTGTAATTGAAGGGATTGGTCCACGTTATTGTCCATCCATTGAAGATAAAGTGATGCGTTTTGCGGATCGTAATTCACATCAAATTTATTTGGAACCGGAAGGCTTAACCAGTAATGAAGTGTATCCAAACGGGATCTCTACCAGTTTGCCGTTTGACGTGCAAATGGGCATTGTGAATTCTATGAAAGGTTTGGAAAAAGCTCGCATCATTAAACCAGGTTATGCTATTGAATATGATTATTTTGATCCACGTGACTTAAAACCAACGTTAGAAACTAAATCGATTTCGGGTTTATTCTTTGCGGGTCAAATTAACGGTACAACAGGTTATGAAGAAGCGGCGGCACAAGGCTTATTGGCGGGGATTAACGCAGGTCTTTACGTACAAGAAAAAGAGGCATGGTATCCACGTCGCGATCAATCTTATACAGGCGTATTGGTGGATGATCCTTTGCACGCTTGGTACCAAAGAACCATATCGCGTATTTACTTCTCGTGCTGAATACCGTTTGTTATTACGTGAAGACAATGCAGACATTCGTTTAACGCCAATAGCCCATGAATTAGGTTTGATTGATGAGGCTCGTTGGGCACGCTTTTAATCAAAAAATGGAAAATATTGAACAGGAACGCCAACGCTTACGCAGCATTTGGTTGCATCCGCGTTCTGAATATTTAGAAGAAGCCAATAAAGTACTTGGCAGCCCGCTTGTGCGTGAAGCCAACGGTGAAGATTTATTACGCCGTCCAGAAATGACCTACGATATTTTGACTTCTTTAACGCCATATAAACCGGCAATGGAAGATAGAGAAGCCGTAGAACAAGTGGAAATTGCCATTAAGTATCAAGGCTATATTGAGCATCAACAAGAAGAAATTGAAAAACAAAAACGCCACGAAAATACGGCTATTCCGGCTAACTTTGATTACAGCAAAGTGTCTGGTTTATCTAATGAAGTACGTGCGAAATTGGAACAGCATCGTCCGGTTTCCATTGGTCAAGCAAGCCGAATTTCAGGCGTTACTCCTGCAGCAATTTCAATTATTCTGGTGAATTTGAAAAAACAAGGCATGCTAAAACGTGGGGAGTAAACTTCTCAGGTATTGAAAGCAAAAGTGCGGTGAATTTTCATCGCACTTTTTTTATATTACAAATTAAAAAAAGATGTAATTAGTAGGCTAAATTTTTTTGCTGAAATAAAAAAACACTAAGGATTTTTAACCGCACTTTCAAGTAGAATGACGACAAACAGACAAGATAGATAGAAAAAAATGAAAGCAAAACTCGAAAATTTACTGGCTCAAGCAGAAATTCAATTAACCGATCTACAAAAAGATCAGCTGATTCAGTTAGTACAATTACTCAATAAATGGAACAAAGCTTATAATTTAACCTCTGTACGTGATCCCACAAGAAATGTTAGTAAAACATATCTTGGATAGTATTGTTGTTAGTCCTTATTTACAAGGGGATCGTTTTATTGATGTGGGAACCGGTCCAGGCTTGCCAGGCCTGCCTTTAGCCATTATTAATCCTACCAAGCAATTTGTCTTGTTAGATAGTTTAGGTAAGCGTATTAGCTTCATTCGAAATGCAGTACGTGAGTTAGGACTAACAAATGTAGAACCTGTTCTTAGCCGTGTTGAGGAATACCAACCTGAACAAAAATTCGACGGTGTATTAAGTCGTGCATTTGCTTCGTTAAAAGATATGACAGATTGGTGTCATCATTTGCCAAAAGAAAATGGGTATTTTTATGCTTTGAAAGGCATTTATCACGAAGATGAAGTTCAAGAATTAGACAAAAAATTCGAAGTGAAAGACGTGATAACTTTGCATGTACCAGAGCTTATAGGTGAGCGACATTTAATCGTTTTTACGATAAAACACACTTTTTTTACGGCTATTTTTGTTAATTATTTTTTTAAAAAGTGTGATTTGTTTAACATTTTTTTAGTGGTTTAAAAAGTTGAAACTCTTTGTAGCACGGGTATAATTAGGTAGTTTTTTTGTATTTTTAAAAAAATAAGATAATGTCTAAGGTTTTAACGCAGGCCAAAAAAATCGATATCAAAAAAAGCGATGATCATTGAATCAGTTTGTCTTGTTGTTTTTTTGGTTTGTTAGTTGCGCTTTGGCAAGGTGAAAGTGCGGTAGATTTTTAGTTTAGGATTTATCTGTGCTTTTTGTGCCATTTTTGTGCTTTTTGCTTATATTGTTTTTCGCAAAACAAGATTTCTCAACAAAATTAACGGCATTTTTATCGTGGTGAAGCATTGAAATTTATGCTGACGATTGTGCTTGTGGGTGTGTCCTTTAAATGGCTTTTCTATCTCACATTTTATTTTTGTTTTTTTGTTGGTTTTTTTACGGCATTAGCGTTGAATAATTTTATTCCGTTTTTTTGTTAAATAAATCTTAAATTTTTTTCTTTTTTTCTACAAAGGGTTGACTATGTCTGGACAAACGACTTCCGAATATATTGGCCACCACTTGACCTTCTTAAAAAAACAGGTGATGGTTTCTGGAACGTTCACGTTGATACGCTCTTTTTTCTCGATCGTATCTGCAGTGATTTTCCTGTTTATTTTTTCTCGTGTTGCAAAAAATGCAACGACAGGCGTACCGGGCAAAATGCAATGTTTGGTTGAAATTGTCGTAGGTTGGGTTGATGGCATTGTGAAAGAAAACTTTCATGGTCCGCGTAATGTGGTAGCACCAATTGCTTTAACCATTTTCTGCTGGGTATTCATTATGAATGCTATCGACTTAATTCCTGTTGATTTTCCTCCTCAACTTGCCAGCCTCTTTGGTATTCATTACTTAAGAGCTGTGCCAACAGCAGATATCAGCGCAACCTTAGGTATGTCGATCTGCGTATTCTTCCTTATTCTTTTCTATACAGTTAAATCAAAAGGTTTTGGTGGCTTAGCGAAAGAATATACACTCCATCCTTTTAATCATTGGGTGTTTATTCCAGTAAACTTTATCCTTGAAACCGTAACTTTATTAGCAAAACCTATTTCTCTTGCTTTCCGTCTATTCGGTAATATGTATGCAGGGGAATTAATCTTTGTTCTTATCGCTGTGATGTACTCTGCAAATGTGGCCATCGCGGCATTGGGAATTCCGTTACACCTTGCTTGGGCTATTTCCATATTTTGATTATTACGTTACAAGCATTCATCTTTATGATGTTAACGGTCGTTTATTTAAGTATTGCTTATAACAAAGCAGATCATTAATCATTTTTTATTAACCGGCTCTAGGGCTAAACTTAACTTCTATTGGAGAACATTATGGAAACTGTAATTACAGCGACAATCATTGGTGCATCAATCCTTCTTGCATTTGCTGCATTAGGTACTGCAATCGGCTTTGCGATCTTAGGTGGTAAATTCTTAGAATCATCTGCTCGTCAACCTGAATTAGCATCTAGCCTACAAACTAAAATGTTTATCGTGGCAGGTCTTTTGGATGCGATTGCAATGATTGCTGTTGGTATTTCATTACTTTTCATTTTCGCAAACCCATTCATCGGTTTATTACACTAATCACCTTATTTGCTTATCAACGTAAAACAAGCATAGTAAGGAGGACGTTGTGAATTTAAATGCAACATTGATTGGTCAACTTATTGCGTTCGCACTTTTCGTGTGGTTCTGCATGAAGTTTGTTTGGCCACCAATTATTAATGCGATTGAAACACGTCAAAGCCAAATTGCGAACGCGTTAGCGTCAGCTGAAGCAGCGAAAAAAGAGCAAGCAGATACTAAAAATCTTGTGGAACAAGAACTTTTATCTGCAAAAGTACAAGCTCAAGAGATTTTAGATGCTGCTAATAAACGTCGCAATGAAGTGTTAGACGAAGTGAAGGCAGAAGCCGAAGAACTGAAAGCAAAAATTATTGCTCAAGGTTATGCTGAAGTAGAAGCAGAACGTAAACGTGTTCAAGAAGAATTACGTGTTAAAGTGGCTTCATTGGCAGTGGCTGGTGCTGAGAAAATTGTGGGTCGTTCTATTGATGAAGCGGCAAACAATGACATTATTGATAAATTAGTTGCAGAGTTATAAGAGGCTTAGCTTATGTCAGAATTAACTACAATAGCTCGCCCTTATGCAAAAGCTGCATTCGACTTTGCCATTGAACAAAGTGCGGTCGAAAAATGGACTGAAATGTTAGGTTTTGCTGCTGCCGTAGCTGAAGATAAAACGGTAAAAGCTTACTTAAGTAGTTCTCTTTCTGCACAGAAATTAGCTAATACAGTAATTTCTATTTGTGGCGAACAATTGGATCAATATGGGCAAAATCTTATTCGGTTAATGGCTGAAAATAAGCGTTTGAGTGCGATTTCTACCGTGTTTGAAGAATTTAAACATTATGTAGAAGAACACCAAGCTATTGCAGAAGTTGAAGTAACTTCCGCACAACCATTGAATGCAACACAAATCGAAAAAATTGCAGCTGCAATGGAAAAGAGATTAGCTCGCAAAGTGAAATTAAATTGCAACGTAGATAGCTCACTGATTGCCGGTGTGGTTATTCGTACTGAAGACTTTGTGATTGACGGAAGTAGCCGTGGGCAACTTGCTCGTCTCGCAAACGAGTTGCAATTATAAGAGGAATACAAGATGCAACTAAATTCAACTGAAATTAGTGAATTGATTAAAAAACGCATCGCTCAATTCGACGTGGTGAGCGAAGCCCGTAATACAGGGACAATTGTTTCTGTAAGTGATGGGATTATTCGTGTTCACGGTTTAAGCGATGTGATGCAAGGTGAAATGATCGCCTTGCCAGGCAACCGTTACGCAATGGCACTTAACCTTGAACGTGATTCTGTTGGTGCGGTAGTAATGGGTCCTTACGCAGACTTAGCGGAAGGTATGGAAGTACAATGTACTGGCCGTATCCTTGAAGTACCAGTTGGTCGTGGTTTATTAGGTCGTGTGGTAAACACACTTGGTCAACCAATCGATGGCAAAGGCGAAATTGAAAACGATGGTTTCTCTCCTGTTGAAGTTATTGCGCCAGGTGTTATCGATCGTAAATCTGTTGATCAACCAGTACAAACTGGTTATAAAGCGGTTGACTCAATGGTGCCAATCGGTCGTGGTCAACGTGAGTTAATCATCGGTGACCGTCAAACAGGTAAAACAGCATTAGCAATCGACGCAATCATCAACCAACGTGATTCAGGTATTAAATGTATCTATGTCGCGATCGGTCAAAAAGCTTCGACTATCGCAAACGTAGTACGTAAATTAGAAGAACACGGTGCGCTTGAAAACACTATCGTTGTTGCAGCGTCAGCGTCTGAATCAGCGGCATTACAATACCTTGCACCTTACTCAGGTTGTGCAATGGGTGAATATTTCCGTGATCGCGGTGAAGATGCGTTAATCGTTTACGATGACTTATCAAAACAAGCCGTTGCTTATCGTCAAATTTCATTATTATTACGTCGTCCACCAGGTCGTGAAGCATATCCAGGTGACGTATTCTATCTACACTCACGTTTACTTGAACGTGCTGCACGTGTAAGTGAAGAATACGTAGAGAAATTCACTCAAGGCGCAGTAAAAGGAAAAACAGGTTCTTTAACCGCTCTTCCTATTATTGAAACTCAAGCGGGTGACGTTTCAGCATTCGTTCCAACCAACGTAATTTCGATTACCGATGGTCAGATTTTCTTAGAATCTAACTTATTTAATGCTGGTATTCGTCCTGCGGTAAACCCTGGTATTTCGGTATCTCGTGTGGGTGGTTCTGCACAAACTAAAGTAGTGAAAAAATTAGCTGGTGGTATCCGTACTGCATTGGCTCAATATCGTGAATTAGCGGCGTTTGCTCAGTTCGCATCTGACCTTGATGATGCAACCCGTAAACAACTTTCTCACGGTGAAAAAGTTACTGAATTATTGAAACAAAAACAATATGTACCGCTTAGCGTAGCAGACCAATCTGTGTTGCTTTTCGCGGTTGAGTTTGGCTATTTAGAAGATGTGGAATTGCAAAAAATTGCAAGTTTTGAAGCCGCACTTTTAGATTATGCTCGCCGTAACCACAGCGAGTTTATGGCTGAATTGACCAAAACCGGTAACTACAATGATGAAGTTAAAGCATCATTGAAAGCGATTTTGGATAACTTTAAAGCCAACAGCGCGTGGTAAAAGTAACGGAGAAATAAGATGGCAGGTGCAAAAGAGATAAAAACCAAAATTGCCAGTGTACAAAGTACACAAAAAATTACTAAGGCAATGGAAATGGTGGCAACCTCGAAAAATGCGTAAAAACGCAAGATCGTATGGCTGCTTCTCGTCCGTATTCTGAAACAATACGAAATGTTATCAGCCACGTCTCTAAAGCAACTGTTGGTTATAAACACCCATTTTTAATTCAACGCGAAGTAAAAAGAGTCGGGATCTTAGTGGTCTCGACTGACCGCGGAATGTGTGGCGGTTTAAACATTAACTTGTTTAAAACTGTGATGACAGAAATCAAACAATGGAAAGATAAAGGCGTTACTGTTGAATTGGGCTTAATTGGCTCAAAAGGCATTAGCTTTTTCCGCTCATTAGGATTACCTGTTCGTGCACAACTTTCCGGTTTGGGTGATAATCCGGCAATGGAAGATTTAATCGGGGTCGCAAACGACATGTTTGATGTCTATAAAGACGGCGAAGTAGATGCAGTTTATATTGCCTACAATAAATTCGTTAATACAATGGCACAAAAACCCGTTTATCAACAATTAATACCATTACCGGCATTAGAAACCGATAATTTAGAGCAAAGACAAAGCACCTGGGATTACCTTTACGAGCCAGAGCCAAAAGTCTTATTAGACAGTTTGCTTACTCGTTATTTGGAATCACAAGTGTATCAATCTGTGGTAGATAACCTTGCTTCCGAGCAAGCTGCTAGAATGGTAGCAATGAAAGCGGCAACTGATAATGCAGGTAATTTAATCAATGACTTGCGATTAGTTTACAATAAAGCCCGTCAAGCAAGTATTACAAATGAATTAAACGAAATCGTCGCCGGCGCGGCAGCGATTTAATAAAAGAGGAACGGTAATGTCAGCAGGAAAAATTGTACAAATCATCGGTGCGGTGATTGACGTTGAATTCCCACAAGATGCAGTACCAAAAGTTTACGATGCATTAAAAGTTGAATCAGGTTTAACCCTTGAAGTTCAACAACAATTAGGTGGCGGCACAGTTCGCTGTATCGCATTAGGTACATCTGACGGCTTAAAACGTGGCTTAAAAGTAGAAAACACTGGTAACCCAATTCAAGTTCCAGTAGGTACAAAAACTTTAGGTCGTATCATGAACGTATTGGGTGAACCAATCGATGAGCAAGGTGATATTGGCGCGGAAGAAAATTGGGCTATCCATCGTCCAGCACCAAGCTATGAAGAACAATCTAACAGTACGGAATTACTAGAAACTGGTATCAAAGTTATCGACTTAATTTGTCCATTCGCAAAAGGTGGTAAAGTAGGTCTATTCGGTGGTGCGGGTGTAGGTAAAACCGTTAACATGATGGAATTAATCCGTAACATCGCGATCGAGCACTCAGGTTACTCTGTATTTGCGGGTGTAGGTGAACGTACTCGTGAAGGTAACGACTTCTATCATGAAATGAAAGATTCTAACGTATTAGATAAAGTATCATTAGTTTACGGACAAATGAATGAGCCACCAGGTAACCGTTTACGTGTTGCGTTAACCGGTTTAACTATGGCTGAAAAATTCCGTGATGAAGGTCGTGATGTATTATTCTTCGTGGATAATATCTATCGTTATACCCTTGCTGGTACTGAAGTATCTGCGTTATTAGGTCGTATGCCATCTGCGGTAGGTTACCAACCGACATTAGCAGAAGAAATGGGTGTACTACAAGAACGTATCACTTCAACCAAAACAGGTTCTATCACCTCTGTACAAGCGGTATACGTACCTGCGGATGACTTAACTGACCCATCTCCAGCAACAACGTTCGCGCACTTAGACTCAACAGTTGTATTAAGTCGTCAAATTGCGTCTTTAGGTATTTACCCTGCGGTTGACCCATTAGATTCAACCTCACGCCAATTAGACCCACTTGTTATCGGTCAAGAGCACTATGATGTAGCGCGTGGCGTACAAGGTATCTTACAACGTTATAAAGAATTGAAAGATATCATCGCAATTCTTGGTATGGACGAGTTATCTGAAGAAGATAAATTAGTGGTAGCACGTGCACGTAAAATTGAACGTTTCTTATCACAACCGTTCTTCGTTGCTGAAGTATTCAACGGTACACCAGGTAAATACGTTTCTTTAAAAGAAACTATCCGCGGCTTTAAAGGTATTTTAGACGGCGAATACGACCATATTCCAGAACAAGCGTTCTACATGGTCGGTACAATCGACGAAGCGCTAGAAAAAGCCAAAAATATGTAATCGCTTCAAGTCATTTGAAGGAGAACAAAAATGGCGACATTTAACCTAATAATAGTCAGCGCAGAGCGAAAAATCTTTGAAGGTGCTGTGAAACAAATCCAAGCAACAGGTGTGGAAGGTGAACTTGGTATTTTACCAAACCACACCCCTTTAATGACGGCTATTAAGCCGGGGATTGTTAAATTCACCCTTGAAGATGGCAAAGAAGAAGTTATCTATGTTTCAGGCGGCTTCTTAGAAGTTCAACCTAAAGTAGTGACTGTGCTTGCCGATGTTGCAATTCGCGGTAGCGAGTTAGATGCAGATCGTATTTTTGAAGCAAAACGCAAAGCTGAAGAAAATATCGTGGCTCACGTTTCTGATGTGGATCATGAGCTTCTTGTAGCGAAACTTTCTAGAGAGTTAGCGAAACTTCGTGCTTATGAGCTTACTGAAAAACTCGTTAAATCAAAACGATAAGTTTATGATAATAAAAAAGAGCGGTCATTTTGAGCGCTCTTTTTGTTTCTATCTTAAGAAATATCGATAAGCTTTACTTTCACTTACATCTTCATAAACATAGCCGAGTTGTGCTAAAGCTTGCTCAAATTCTGCGTTATCTTTTTCTTCTAATTGGAATGCTGCAAGAATATTACCGTAATCGGCACCGTGTGCACGATAGTGGAACAATGAAATATTCCAGCGTTTACCTAATATTTCTAAGAATTTCAGTAGAGCCCCTTTTTGTTCTGGGAATTCAAAGCTATAAAGTCGCTCATTACGGTTTGAAACGCGTCCGCCCATCAAGTAACGAATGTGTGTTTTAGCAATGTCGTCATCAGACATATCTTCAACATCAAAACCGTTTTTCGTTAAATCAGCAATAATGTCTGCTTTTTCTGCTTCATTAGTAGTTCGCACACCAACAAAAATGCAAGCTTTTTGGTTATCTGCATAACGATAACTAAATTCTGTTACTGCACGATTACCGATGACATGGGCAAATTTTCAAGAAACTGCCAGGTTGTTCAGGCATAGTTACAGCCAATAAAGCTTCACGGTTTTCACCAATTTCGCAACGCTCTGAAACATAACGTAATGTATGAAAGTTTAGGTTAGCACCAGATAAAATCGCTGCCATGTTTTTGCCTTGAATATTGTGCTGTTTGACGTATTTTTTCAGACCGGCTAAACCTAATGCACCAGATGGTTCTGATACCGCACGCACATTTTCGAATAAATCTTTCATTGCGGCACAAACTTCATCGCTATCCACCAACACCATTCCATCCAAATATTTCTGGCATAAACGGAATGTTTCATCACCAATACGTTTTACTGCTACACCGTCAGCAAATAGAGCAACGTGAGCTAAATCTGTGGGTTCCCCTTTTTCTAAAGCAGCATTCAAACAGGCTGAATCTTTGGATTCAACACCGATTACTTTAATTTCTGGCATAAATTGTTTGAGTAAAATCGCTACGCCAGCCGCAAGGCCACCACCACCAACTTGCACAAAGACATAATCCAAATCGGCCACTTGTTGCAGCATTTCCATTGCCAATGTACCTTGACCGGCGATCACCAATGGATGATCAAACGGCGGAATAAATGTCATATGTTTAGATTTTGAAAGCTCAATCGCTTTGGCTTTGGCTTCATCAAAATTGGCTCCGTGTAGTAACACTTCGCCACCAAAACCACGTACTGCATCCACTTTAATGCTAGGTGTATTCTGTGGCATAACGATCAATGCTTTTTAGCCCAAGTTGTTTCGCTGATAAAGCAACTCCTTGTGCATGGTTACCTGCCGAAGCGGCAATCACACCGGCCTGTTTTTGTTCATCAGAAAGGCTAGAAATCATTGCATAAGCACCACGCAGCTTAAAGCTATTTACTGGCTGGCGGTCTTCACGTTTAATCCAAATATTATTATGTAGGCGCTCGGATAATTTCCCCATTTTTTGTAGCGGGGTTACAGTAGCGGCTTCATATACTCTGGAGCCAAGTTTAACAATCGCGTTAACATAATCCGATTGAGAGGGTTGAGGATTGGTAAGTAGATTTTTCATAATACTTAATTTGTTATGATGAAGTGCGGTTAATTTTTTCTTTATTTTTATCCTCCTCTCTTTTATGAGAGGAGGAGTGATTAGAGATTATTTTAATAGACTTTTATCACGCACTGCACCTTTATCTGCAGATGTCGCGAAGTGACCAAATACTTTTAATGCAAAGGACACTTCACGTTCACGGTGAGCTGGTTGCCAGCCTTTGGCATCTTGCTCGGTACGGCGTTTTGCTAATTCTTCATCGCTAATTTTAAGGTTAATCGAGCGATTTGGAATATCGATTTCGATAATATCGTCATCATGCACTAAACCGATCGCACCGCCAGAAGCTGCTTCAGGCGAGGCATGACCAATAGATAATCCAGAGGTACCGCCAGAGAAACGACCATCCGTTAATAAAGCACATTTTTTACCTAAGCCCATAGATTTTAAGTAGCTGGTTGGATACAACATTTCTTGCATACCCGGGCCGCCTTTTGGACCTTCGTAACGGATAATCACAACGTGACCTTCTTTGACTTTACCACCTAAAATACCAGATACAGCATCTTCTTGGCTTTCAAATACGATAGCACGTCCAGTGAATTTCCAGATAGACTCATCTACACCTGCCGTTTTTACGATACAGCCGTCTTTAGCGATGTTACCAAACAATACCGCTAGACCGCCTTCTTGAGAAATCGCATTTTCTTTGTTACGGATACATCCACTTACACGGTCATCATCTACGCTATCCCAACGGCAATCTTGCGAGAAGGCTTGCGTGGTACGAATACCAGCAGGGCCGGCACGGAAGAATTTGTGTAATTCTTCGTCTTTGTTACGAATAATATCGTATTGATTTAATTGTTCTTCTAGTGTTGTTCCTAGCACGGTTTTGGTGTTGCGATGGATTAAACCGGCACGATCTAATTCACCTAATAAGCCCATAATGCCACCTGCACGGTGCACATCTTCCATGTGGTATTTATTGGTGTTTGGCGCGATTTTGCTTAAGCAAGGGACAACGCGTGATAAGCGGTCAATATCTGCCATTTTGAAATCTACACCAGCTTCTTGAGCGGCCGCTAATAAGTGTAAAACGGTATTACTTGAACCACCCATTGCAATATCTAAACTCATGGCATTTTCAAAGGCCTCAAAGGTGCCAATTGAACGAGGCAATACGCTTTCATCATCTTGTTCATAATAGCGTTTGCAAAGCTCAACAATTTGACGCCCAGCTTTTAAGAATAATTCTTTACGGTCAGCATGGGTCGCTAACATCGAGCCATTGCCCTGGTAAAGATAAACCTAACGCTTCGGTTAAGCAGTTCATTGAGTTAGCGGTAAACATTCCTGAGCAAGAACCACAAGTTGGGCAAGCGCTGCGCTCAATCGCATCAATACGCTCATCGCTTACATTCGGATCTGCCGCTTCAATCATCGCATCCACTAAGTCTAAGCGAATAAGCTGATCAGATAATTTCGTTTTACCCGCTTCCATTGGGCCGCCTGAAACGAAGATAGTTGGAATGTTCAAACGCATTGCCGCCATCAACATTCCTGGGGTGATTTTGTCACAGTTGGAAATACACACCATCGCATCAGCACAGTGAGCATTAACCATATATTCCACGCTATCTGCGATTAAATCACGGCTTGGTAAGGAATAAAGCATCCCACCGTGACCCATAGCAATACCGTCATCCACCGCAATAGTATTGAATTCTTTTTGCTACGCCGCCGGCTTTTTTTCAATTTCAGCTGCAACCAGTTGTCCCATATCTTTTAAAATGAACATGTCCTGGTACGAATTGGGTGAAAGAGTTCACCACCGCAATAATCGGTTTACCAAAGTCATTTTCTTTTCATCCCTGTTGCACGCCATAAGGCACGTGCACCCGCCATATTACGACCCTGAGTACTGGTCGCTGAACGTAGTTTTGGCATAAATAATCTCTCCAAGTAGTAAATTTATTGCTAAATATAGCTTCTGTATTTCACAGTGTAGGGACAAATCACATACATTTGCCTCTACAGATATCACATTGTTTTGTTTATATTAAAAATCCATGTACCTTACGGAGACGTAACAGTCGTAAGAACTTTCTCAACGATTGCAAATGGTAGTCCTATGATGGCAAAAAGGAATAATAATAGCTGAAAGTGCAGTCTCTTCTTTGTTCAATTTATTAATACTAATTTCTTTTTCATTGCTAAACTCTACATATTTTGTTTCTAATGGCTGAATAAGTTTAGCCTTTTGCAAAGATCTCATTTTTATTTTTTATATCAACAAGATTTCCATTATTCATTGAAAAAAACATTCTACGTCCATCTCTATAAGGAGAATTTATATTATAAAGTTCATCAAGTTGAGCTTTTTGTTAAATTTTTTTGATGGTTAAAATATATTGATAAGAATGCCTCTACTTCATTGGTTTTAACATTTTTTCTTATCTCATCAATCTTCACAGAAGAAATATTTTTAGTATAAGGTGACTCAAGTAATTTAATCAATTGAGCCGTATTCCCATTATCTTTACTATTAAATTGATAACTATTAAGTTGCCCAATAGCATAAATCCGATTGTCAGCAATAAAGAAAGATTTGATCACTTCTTTTTTTGATGATAATTCTTTATATTGTTGATCTGCTGTTACACAGCCCAATAAAAACGTAGCTATCAACATCCCAATAAATAAACGCATTTTTTTCATTTTTTTACCTTCATAATCTTCAGTTATTTTCCCAACCGCTTCACTAATAAATCCAAAGTGTGGTTGTTTTTCACTATGAATTTTAACCGCACTTTATTGCTATTTAACGGAATAGACATAAATCAATGAATCCACTTCGTTCATTCAGACAACCTATCATCGCAACCGGAATCCACAATGGAGCCGTTAAGATTATTAGTGGCGCCGTAAGTATATTTTCACCAGTGTCCGAAAGGCTATATGATTTACTGGTGGTATAAGTCGTACGATAAACTGTCGCCATAATAGGCTTTGTCAGTTTATATTTTGCTAGTAATTCATCACGATTTTTATATTCTTGGATAATGCCATCTGCCTTGTACGTTTTAATATAAAAAACATCAAGTTGAGATGAAATACCAAAATCTTCTTTTATCCCTTGTTTAACCTTGTCTTTTGCTTGAGATGCTTGTGTAAAGTTAAATTGACTGACTAGTTCATCCTGTTGTTTTTTCGTTAATTTATCTGCTTTAACAAGCACTTTTAAGTATGATGAAGCCCATTGCTTTTTCTCCTCATTCAAATATATATAAAGTTTAGGTGATACTTTTTCTATTGATTTTGCATGGGGGCTATTAAGGAATGTCGATAAATTAGAAACGTCTTGCCCTTTAAATTCAAAACTTTCTTTATCAGTAAAAACAAAAAGTCTGCCATCTTGGCTAAACATAAACATTTGAATTGGTTCTTTACTTGACGTTACATCAGACTCTGTATTTTTATCTACAGTACATGCTGACAAACAAAATAATGAACACAGCATTATGAATGATAAGAGCTTTTTCATTTTTAAGTTCCGTTACTTAATTTCAATCACATCCGGCAATTTCGCCAACTGATTTACCAACAAATCAAAAGTGCGGTCAGATTTTACGGTGATTTTTAACTGCACTTGGGTTTCTATCAATGCCATATCCATATTAGTCACAGTGAAGCCACGTAAACGAATAACGCGTAATACGCGTTCTAAAACCTCTGGGCGATGTTGAGCGATCAAATCAAAAGTATATTGGTTCATCTTAAATTTCCTCCAGCATATCTGTGTTGCATGCGCCTGGTGGCACTAATGGCCATACACATTCTTCAGGTGGAATGCATACTTGCAATAAATAGGCAGTTTCACTATTTAATAAACGATTAAGTGCCGCATCTACATCATCAGCGCGCTCAATGCGTTCAGCTGGAATATCAAAGGCTTTCGCCAACATCACAAAATCAGGGTTATCTTCTAAAATGGTTTCAGAACGGCGTTTGTTCCAGAAAAGGTCTTGCCATTGACGCACCATACCAAGACGTTGGTTATCTAACAGTAAAATTTTCACCGGTAATTTGCCGCGTTTGATTGAACCTAATTCTTGAATGTTCATCATCAATGAACCATCACCTGTCACTAAAATCACTTCATCATGAGGACGTGCTTTTTTTGCTCCCACCGCTGCAGGTAAACCAAATCCCATGGTACCGAAGCCCGCAGAGGTAATATAGTTTTCTGGTGCAAAATGACGCATATGTTGCGCAGACCACATTTGGTGTTGGCCAACATCGGTACAAATCACCGCATTTTGAGGTTTACGCTGTGAAAGTGTGTTGAGTAATGACCAAGGGTCAATCGGTCGATTAGCCTGCATTGTCGATATAAGTGAAGTCGAGTTTGGCTTTCAGCGCTTGAATATGCGCACGCCAATCATCAATCGCAAGCGGGATACTTAAAGCCTCTAAAGCTTGAATTAAATCACCTTGAAGGGCAACATTTGCCACACGAAGTTTATTGATTTCCGCCGCATCAATATCACAATGAATGACTTTAGCTTGTGGCGCAAAACTGTCTAATTTACCCGTCACACGGTCGTCAAAACGTGCACCGCACACTAACAATAAATCACATTCGTGCACGGCAATATTTGCCGGTCTTGTGCCGTGCATACCAATCATGCCCATATAAACGGGATCGGTTGGGTCAATTGAGCCTAAACCTTTTAATGTCGAAACAGACGGCATTTTGGTAATTTGTAGGAATTTTCTGACCGCTTGTGTGGCGTTTGCCATACCTACGCCACCACCAACATAAAGCACGGGTTTTTTCGCTTGCGCCAATAACGCTTTTGCTTCCGCTAATTTTAATTCTGAAAGTGCGGTTGGTTTTACGGTTGGTTTGACAATAGGTTTGATATGTTCTGGTACATCGCCAACTTGGATGTTACGAGGGACGTCGATGAGAACAGGGCCTGGTCTGCCACTTTGTGCAATTTGGAAAGCGGAAGCAATAATTTCAGGAAGTTCTTCAACAGATTGAACAATATAGCTGTGTTTGGTACACGCAAGGGATAAACCTAAAACATCGGCTTCTTGGAAAGCATCTGTACCGATAAGTGGTGCTGCTACTTGGCCAGTAAATGCCACGATAGGTACAGAATCAGCAAAGGCGTCGCCTAAACCTGTTACTAAGTTGGTTGCGCCTGGGCCTGACGTTGCGACACATACGCCAACTTTACCCGTAGAGCGCGCATAACCAATTGCGGCGATTGCTGCACCTTGTTCGTTACGACAAAGGAGATGGTCAAGACCAGAGTCATAGATGGCATCGTAGGTTGGCATGATTGCCCCGCCTGGGTAGCCGAAAAGATCGGTTACGCCATGCGCTTTTAAACATTGGATAATGAGTTGTGCGCCTGTCATGTTGCTTCCCGTTTTTATGATTATTGAATAATTTTATAAACACTGAAGTTCAGCATTGTAGCGGAATTTTTCGCCTTTGGTTAGGTTTTCGCGAAAAAACCAATGAAAAAAACACGATAACAAACATTATCGTGTTTTTGAATGAAAAGTGCGGTCAGAAAACATGATGTTTTCTGTGCGTAAAATTAGAAGCCTGCTTGTTTTTTTCTAATTGTTCCACAAGCGCATCGTCTAAGCCTAACGCTTTTTGCTAAGTCTGCTAAGAAAATGATTTCTTTGCGAGATAAATCTTTGCTTACTAAACGAGCCGCTAAGTACACATTGCTTGCAAGTGCAGTATCGTTGCCTACAAGACGTGCAATTTCATTGATAGAAATTGGATTTTGGATTTCTTGTGCAAGCCATTGTGCTAATTCAGGGTTGTTACCCGCTTCGTTTGCAATAGTTTGTTTTTCATCTTCAGTAATTTCACCATCAGCTGCCGCAGCTGCGATCATGGTGCGTAAAATTAATTCGCCTGCATCGACATGGCTTGATGAATTTAATACATCAAACGCATTTTTCTGAGATGTTTGGTTGGCTGCTTTGTTGGGATTTTTTTGATAGTTTTGGTAAGCTTGATAAGCAAGGTTACCTAAAACGGCAAGTGAGCCTAATTTTGCTAAGCTTGCACCACCGCTACGGCCTAAAAATCATCGATAAAGATACCGCCCTAACGCTGCACCACCACCTACTTTTGGTAATAGAGTCGATAGTTTGGTTGCCAGTTTCAAGTTTGCTTGCAGAGTTTTTTTAGCGACATTTAAAAACTTGATTTAAAAATGCTGTTGATATCCATAAATGTTTCCTTTTTGGTTGTTAATAGAGATTAAATTCGGCCTTTAGACAGTAAATTTTAAAAAAAATTCACTATTTTTTTAACCGCTCTTTTCAACCAAGTCCTTGACTCGGTTTTTAGAATTCATTATATTGAAATCTTTCTTCATTAAAAAGGAACTTAATATGACGCAGTCAAACGCAAAGCGTGAGACCTTCTCTGGTCGGAAAGCATTTATTATGGCGGCAATTGGATCCGCTGTTGGTTTAGGAAACATTTGGCGTTTCCCTTACACCACTTATGAAAACGGGGGCGGTGCATTTATTATCCCTTATCTTATTGCACTTTTAACCGCCGGTATTCCATTGCTTTTCTTAGATTACGCAATCGGTCATCGCCATCGTGGTGGTGCACCACTTTCTTATCGTCGTTTTAACCCGCACTTTGAAGTGTTTGGTTGGTGGCAGGTGATGGTGAACGTCATCATTGGGCTTTACTACGCAGTAGTATTAGGTTGGGCGGCAAGCTACACCTACTTCTCACTTAATTCTGCCTGGGGCGATAAACCAATTGATTTCTTCCTACACGAATTCTTAAAAATGGGCGATATCAGCAATGGTGTGAGCTTTGAGTTTGTTGGCATGGTGACAGGCCCATTAATCGCAGTATGGTTAGTCGCATTAGGCGTACTTTCTTTAGGCATTAAAAAAGGGATTTCTAAATCTTCAGACATCTTAATGCCTGTTTTAGTGGTGATGTTTGTGGCGTTGGTTGTTTATTCTTTATTCCTACCGGGTGCAGAAAAAGGCTTGAATGCGTTATTTACCCCAGACTGGTCTAAATTGTCTAACCCAAGTGTGTGGATTGCGGCTTACGGTCAAATCTTCTTCTCTCTTTCTATTTGTTTTGGGATTATGATCACTTATGCGTCTTATCTGAAAAAAGATTCTGATTTAACAGGAAGTGGTTTAGTTGTTGGCTTTGCGAACTCAAGCTTTGAAGTACTTGCCGGTATCGGTGTATTTGCGGCATTAGGCTTTATTGCAGCTGCACAAGGTGTGGAAGTGAGTGAAGTGGCAAAAGGCGGTATTGGTTTAGCCTTCTTTGCATTCCCAACCATCATTAATAAAGCACCATTTGGTGAAGTGTTAGGGGTATTGTTCTTTGGTTCATTAACCTTTGCGGCATTAACTTCATTTATCTCTGTTATTGAAGTAATCATTTCAGCGATTCAAGATAAGCTCCGTTTACGCCGAGCAAAAGCGACCTTTATTGTGGGTTTACCAATGATGGTGGTGTCAGTAATTTTATTCGGTACCACAACCGGCCTACCAATGCTTGATGTGTTGGATAAATTCGTAAACTACTTTGGTATTGTAGCGGTAGCATTTGTTTCATTAATTGTGATTGTAGCAAATGAAACTTGGCTTATTAGGTAAGCACTTAAATGAAAGCTCTTCATTCAAAGTCGGTTTCCTATGGCGTTTATGCATTGTAATCACCACGGGTATTCTTGCCTTTATGTTATTGAGTGAAGGTGCGAAGGTATTTACAGAAGGTTATGAAGGTTATCCAAGTTGGTTCGTAAATACCTTTGGTTGGGGTATGGCAATTTTGCTTGTAGTCGTTTCGTTCATTCTTTCTCGTTTAAAATGGAAAAATGAAGAGAACCTCAATCTTGAAGAAAAAGGAGAATAAAGATGACAGGTATTGCACTTACAATGATGATTGTGTCGCTTTTGATTATTTGGGGCGGCTTGATCTTTGCTTTAATCAGACTTCCAAAAGAAGAAAAATAAGGTCAAAATTGACCACACTTTGAAATAAGTAGGGCGTGCTAAGCACGCCCTTTTTTGTTATTTCGATAAATCGATTTGATATACCGCAAAGCCAACTTCATCGGTGCCGACTTTCTTCATTGTATATTGTGCATTGTCTTGAATAAATTTCGCTGCTTGTTCGCTTGGCGAGGTTTCAAAACGCACATCTAATTTATCGTTACCTTTAATCGGTGCAAAACGCCAGTTTTTATCCGCACTTGGGTTTACATGGCCATGTTTTTCACTTTCTGTTTGATGTAATCCGCAAGGATTTGGCGGTTTTCATCAGGAGAAGCATAAACGATATGTGCATCGCCAGTACCTGGGAATTTATTACCGTAAGCACGATAGTTGTTAGTCGCAATTAAGAATTCTGCTTTTGGATCAACCGGTTTACCTTGGTAAGTTAAATTCACTACACGGTGTGAGTTCGGGTTAATCAATTTGCATTCTCCGTCATAACGCGCTGGTTGAGTAAGGTCGAATTCATAATTTACGCCGTCAATCACATCGTAGTTATAAGTACGGAAACCTTCCCAATCAAGTAAAGATTGTGGTTTGTCGCTTGTAGGGTCGATTTGTTTAAACATACCCTGCGCTACATTCTAACCATTCTTTCAATTCTTCACCGGTTGCTTTCACCACAACTAACGTATTTGGATAGAGGTATAAGTCTGCTGCGTTACGGAAGGTTAATTCACCTTTGTTCACCTCTGTATAGCCAGTAGGGTCATTTTTACGTCCGCCCGCTTTAAATGGTGCGACCTGCACTTAAAATTGGTAAGCCAGCCATTGCTGCAACACTTGGTGCTACTTTTTCAACGTAAGCTTTTTGTGCTTGGTTCACAATTTGAATGGTTGGGTCATCTTGCACTAAGGCTAAGTAGCTGTACATGTTATCGGTCGCTTTACCGATTGGCTGTGCCACGAATTCACGGGTGGCTTCATGCACAGGTTTTAAAAGTGCGGTCAATTCTGCATCACTTTCTGTGGTCGCTTTTTTGTTTTCAGCATCGTAAATTGGGCGAAGTGCCGCTTTACCATCAGCCACTAACCATTTGCCGTTGTGTTGAGCAAGGGTTAAGTCAATCACGCTGATGTTGTTTGCCCAGTAGCCTGCCATACTTTCAGGCACGCCTTTTACGGTACCTTTAGCAATATCTGCATTTGGTGATTTTGCGAACTCTTTATTCGGGAATAAACGGTGAGAGTGACCGAACACAATCGCATCAATGTGTGGTACATCAGCAAGATAGAATGCTGAGTTTTCTGCACCTTCTTGATATGGCTCGTCAGATGGGCCAGTGTGCGCAAGTGCCACAATAATATCTGCACCTTTTTGTTTCATTTCTGGCACATATTTTTGTGCAGTTTTCACGATATCGCGAGTTTCTACTTTGCCTTGTAAGTTCGCTTTATCCCACACCATAATTTGTGGTGGCACAAAACCGATATAACCAATGTTTAGTTTATGCGTTTTACCTTGGCTATCCACCACTTCTTTGGTTTGAATCACATAAGGCGTGAAATATGGCTCTTCAGTACCGACTTTCACTACGTTGGCATTGATGATAGGGAATTTCGCTTGTTTAATCGCATCGGCTAAATAGTCTAAGCCATAGTTAAACTCGTGGTTACCTAATGTCCCTACTTCATAGTGCATCGCATTTAAGCAATCTACGGCTGGGTTTGGTTTGCCTTCTTTATAACCTTTAGCTGCTTGATAGTCAGCAATTGGGTTACCTTGAATTAAGTCACCGTTATCAACTAAAACGCTGTTTTTCACCTCTTGACGTGCTTGACGAATCAAGCTTGCTGCACGGGTAAAACCGAATTTCTCAGTGGGTGCATCTTTGTAGTAATCGAAGTCAGTTAAAAAACTGTGAATATCGGTTGTTGCTACAATACGTAAATCGACTTGTGTGTCGCTTTTCGCAAAAGCAAAACGGCTCGCACTTAACGCTAAAATGCTGCTTGCGCCAAGTTGGATGAAATTTCTTCTGTTGATCATATGAGCTCCTGTTGTATAAGAATCGGCAAGATTTTAAAGCTCTTTTATATATAAAGAAAGCGCAATATAAAGTTATGAAATGAAGTGTGATATGCATCACAAAATAAGGAATTGAATTTGGTTGCAAAACTTCACGTTTGGGACAAAAAAATAGATATCCAATCATCTAAAAAAATTAAAGTCATTCACAGTAAGGTAGACTCTGCATTTATTGATGGCATCCGATAAGGAGATCGCTATGGCTTTTAATCTTAAAAATAGACACTTATTGAGTCTTGTTCATCATTCAGAACGCGAAATTAATTATTTGTTAGATTTATCACGTGATTTGAAACGAGCTAAATATGCAGGGACAGAGCAGCAACAACTTAAAGGTAAAAATATTGCACTCATTTTTGAAAAAACCTCAACTCGTACTCGTTGTGCTTTTGAAGTAGCTGCTTATGATCAAGGTGCTAGAGTGACTTACATTGATCCAAATTCATCTCAGATTGGACATAAAGAAAGCATGAAGGATACAGCTCGAGTTCTTGGGAGAATGTATGATGCGATTGAATATCGGGGCTTTAAACAAAGTACCGTGCAAGAACTTGCGGATTATGCAGGTGTGCCGGTGTTTAATGGTTTAACGGATGAGTTTCATCCTACACAAATGCTCGCGGATGTTCTCACTATGATTGAACATTGCGACAAGCCACTTCGTCAAATTAGTTATGTGTATATTGGTGATGCACGCAATAACATGGGGAATTCTCTTTTACTAATTGGATCAAAATTAGGGATGGATGTGCGTATTTGTGGTCCTAAAGCCCTATTACCAGAAGCCGGTTTTATTGAAATGTGTAAAGGGTTTTGCTAAAGAAAGTGGTGCGCGGATTACAGTAACTGAAGATATCGACAAAGCCGTAAGAGGTGTTGATTTTGTGCATACCGATGTTTGGGTTTCAATGGGCGAGCCATTAGAAGCTTGGGGAGAACGTATTAAGTTATTGCTTCCTTATCAAGTAACGCCAGAACTCATGAAGCGTACGGGTAATCCAAAAGTAAAATTCATGCACTGTTTACCTGCATTCCATAATAGTGAAACCAAAGTGGGTCGCCAAATTGCAGAAAAATACCCTGAATTAGCAAATGGCATTGAAGTGACTGAAGAGGTATTTGAGTCACCGATGAATATTGCACTTTGAGCAAGCAGAAAACCGTATGCATACAATTAAAGCGGTAATGGTAGCAAGTTTAGCTTAGGAGGAATTATGAGAATTGTTATTGCATTAGGTGGTAATGCCTTGTTACGTCGAGGCGAGCCATTAACCGCAGAAAAATCAACGACAAAATGTGCGTATTGCCTGTGAACAAATTGCTAAAATTTATCCAAATAATGAATTAGTTATTGCTCATGGTAATGGTCCTCAAGTTGGTTTACTTGCTTTTACAGGGTGCGGCTTACAAGGATGTGCCGACTTATCCATTAGACGTTTTTAGGTGCAGAATCTGTAGGAATGATTGGCTATATGATTCAACAAGAATTAGGTAACCTAGTTCCTTTTGAAGTTCCATTTGCTACATTACTTTCCCAGGTTGAAGTGGATATCAATGACCCAGCCTTTAAAAAAATCCGACTAAACCAATTGGTCCTGTTTATTCTAAAGAAGAAGCAGAGCGTTTAGCAAAAAGAGAAAAAAATTGGTCTATTGCACAAGATGGAGATAAATACCGTCGAGTTGTACCAAGTCCGTTACCTAAACGTATATTCGAAATTCGACCAGTAAAATGGTTGTTAGAAAAAAAGGCAGTATCGTGATTTGTGCTGGTGGTGGCGGTATCCCAACTTATTATGATGAACAACATAATTTACAAGGGGTTGAGGCTGTAATCGATAAAGATCTATGTTCTGCATTACTTGCAGAAAATTTAGAAAGCAGATCTCTTTGTTATTGCTACCGATGTTTCTGCAACATTTATTGATTGGGGCAAACCAACACAAAAAAAGCTATTGCGGTAGCTTCTCCGGAAGAAATGGAAAAAAACTTAACTTTGCTGCTGGTTCAATGGGACCAAAAGTTCAAGCTGCTGTTAATTTTGCACGTAATACTGGAAAAAGATGCTGTTATTGGTTCTCTTTCTGATATTGTAGACATTGTGAAAGGTAAAGCAGGTACTCGCATTACTAAAAAAATGCAGACAGCATTACTTATTACGATTAATAATATGAAAGAGACGTATCAGTGCTAATGAAATTGGCATTGTATTATGTGATTCGATACGATGCCAATTTATCACACTATGATTAACAAGGAGTTAATTATGGAAACAGCTAACAAAAAAAGAAAAGTTTTAGTTTTTCCATCAGCATTTACTATCCTTTTTCTTCATCTTAATTATTGCTGTAGGGCTTACTTGGGTTATCCCTTCCGGTTCCTACTCTAAATTAACCTATAATATGCAGGATAAAGTTTTTTTGTCGTTAAATCTTATGGTGAAGCAGATAAAACATATCCCGCAACAGAAAAAAACTCTGGATGAGTTTAACATTAAAATTAAACTCACTAATTTTTACTGAAGGTGTAATTAAAAAAACCTATCGCCATTCCTGGTTCTTATCAGCGTATCGAGCAACATCATAAAGGTATTCAAGATATTCCGGTAAGTATGGTTGAAGGGACAATTGAAGCTGTTGATGTAATGGTCTTTATCTTCGTACTTGGAGGTATGATTGGTGTCATCAATCGTACGGGATCATTTAATGCAGGGTTAATGGCTCTAGCACGAAAAACCAAGGGAAATGAATTCTTAATAATATTCAGCGTATCTATTTTTGATGTTACTTGGTGGTACAACTTGTGGTATTGAGGAAGAAGCGGTTGCGTTTTATCCGATTCTCGTACCTGTGTTCCTAGCATTAGGATACGATGCCATTATGTGTGTAGGGGCGATATTCTTAGCTGCATCAATGGGTACTGCGTTCTCAACGATTAACCCATTCTCTGTTGTTATCGCTTCTAACGCGGCGGGGATTCAATTTACCGAAGGGATTGGCTTCCGTACTCTTGGTTTGATTCTAGGTGGTCTCTGTGTAATTGGCTACCTATATTGGTATGGTAAAAAAGTGAAGGCAGATCCAAGTTTCTCCTATACTTATGAAGATAGAGAAGAATTCCGTCAACGTTATATGAAAAACTTTGATCCAAATGCAGTTATTGAATTCACTTTCAGAAGAAAACTTATACTCATTCTGTTCTGTTTAGCATTCCCAATGATGATTTGGGGGGGTTATGGCAGGTGGTTGGTGGTTCCCTCAAATGGCGGCATCATTCCTCTCTTTCACCATTGTTATCATGTTAATTAGTGGTCTTAAAGAGAAAGAAATTGTAGATTCTTTTACAGAGGGGGCATCTGAACTTGTAGGTGTTTCATTAATCATTGGTCTTGCTCGTGGTGTAAACCTTGTACTAGAACAAGGCATGATCTCTGACACAATCCTAGATTATATGTCTAATCTCGTAAGTGGAATGCCTGGTAGCTTATTTATCCTTGGTCAATTAGTTGTCTTCATTTTCCTTGGACTTATTGTTCCATCATCATCAGGACTTGCGGTGCTATCAATGCCAATTATGGCACCTTTAGCGGATGCTGTAGGTATTCCTCGTGATATCGTGGTTTCAGCTTATAACTGGGGACAATATGCGATGCTATTCTTAGCACCGACAGGATTAGTACTTGTGACACTTCAAATGTTACACATTCCGTTTAACAAGTGGGTAAAATTTGTTTTACCAATGATTGGATGCTTACTCCTAATTGGTTCGATTTTACTTCTTGTCCAAGTTTCACTTTATGGTTCTTAATAATGAGAAAAAAACCGCAGGCAATGCCTGCGGTTTTGTTGTATTATTCCTACCAAAATTCTCATAAAAGGACCTTTGTATGAAGAAATGCTTTGATAATATTGATACTCGCATTTTAAAAGCATTACAACGAAATGGACGTTTACAAAATAATGAGTTAGCAAAAGAGATTGGTTTATCAAATTCAGCATGTTTACGGCGAGTGAACCAGTTAGAGCATGACGGCGTGATTGATGGCTATGTTGCTCTGTTAAATCCTAAAAAAGTAAATTGTCACCTGATTTCCTATCTCTTAGGCACATTCAATGAGGAAAACCCAGAGCTTAAAGAGCGGTTTATTTTTTTGAAGTGAAATTAATCCCACAAATTATTGAATGTCATTTTATGGCTGGCAGTTACGACTTCTTACTTAAGCTCTGTGTCTCTGATATTGAAGAACTTAATCATATAAAAAAAATACCTACCTTACAAATGCAATCGGTATTAAAAACATTAAAAATCAGAAATCATATTAAAAAAACAGTAAAAATCGACAACGGAGTTGCCCTTTATAAAAAAACTTGTATTATTTATACGAGTTTTTTTATAAAAATTAACAAACTTCAGCCTGTTCTAATATAACTTTTTGTAAAACTTTAATTCCTGCCTCTATATCTTTCCAATCAGTAAATTCAAGAGGGTTATGACTAATTCCCAAATGAGATGGAACAAAAATCATACCTGTCGGACAAAGTGTTGCCATATGCATTGCATCATGTCCAGCACCACTTGGCATTATTTCGTAAGAATAACCAAGAGAATGTGCAGTTTCAGCTATTTGATTTGCCATATTTTCAGGTAATACTATTGGATGATCTTTTGAAATAAGTTGTAACTCAATTAATAATCCTCTTTTTTCTGAAACTTTACTAATTTCCTTTTGTAATAATTCAAATACAGAATCTCTAGCTTGTACATGTGTACCTCGAATATCTACTAATAATTCGCAATATCCTGGCACAACATTCATTACTCCTGGTTTAGCTGTAATATTACCTACTGTAGCTACTGTAGAATGTCCAGCTTGAATAGCAGCTCGCTCAATAGCAAGTGATAACTCAGCTCCTCCTAACAATGCATCATGACGATAATGCATTGCTGTTGCTCCTGAATGATCCGCTTGTCCTTTAATTTTAACAATTGCACGAATCGGGGCAGCAATACCTGTCACAACACCTATTGTTTTTCCTTCATTCTCTAAACGAGGGCCTTGTTCTATATGAAGTTCAAAAAAACATTTAAATTCCTTTGCATCACGTTTTGCTTGATTAACCAAATTAAAATTCATTCCTACTTCAGCCATAGCTTCTGATAAACCCTTTCCTTGTTTATCACGTAACGAACTTAATTTTTCTTGATTTACTATGCCGCACATAACTTTACTACCCAATGTAGCAAAATTAAATCTACTCGATTCTTCACAAGTAAAAATTATCAATTCTAAAGGGTAACGAGTCTGAATATCCTGTTCACACAATTGCAAAAGAATTTCCAACCCCGCAACAGATCCCAAAGGACCATCAAATTTACCAGCATTCACAACAGTATCAATATGTGATCCGAATGCAACCGCAGGTAAAAAAATCGTCTTTACCTGCCTTACGAATAAAAAAAGATTTCCAATTGAATCTCGACGAATAGATAAATCATATTCTTTACATAATTCAATAATCATATTATGGGCCTTTTTCATCCTCCTCTGTAAAAAGCTAAGCGAGTCAGCTCGTTTGGTACTGATGAAATAAAAAGCCAGTTTTTTTCAATTAAATTTTGAACACGATTAAGATTAATTGACATAGTTTTTCTCCTGATACGGTTTATTTTTTTGATATTCGTCAAACAACAATAATTTTTCTTTGAAAATTAACCTTTTCTAAGTGTAATATCGGTATTGCTAAATGCCTCTAAAAAGGAGTGGAAAATGAAAAAAACATGTTACTGCTCAGTAGTTCAAAAATACAAGAACACAGGTTATCTTGAACACACCATACCTTGGTTACAAAAATTTCCTGACTGATTATCGTGGTAAAACAATTGCTTTTGTGCCTTATGCTGGGGTACGCCGCACTTTTTGATGAATATGAAAAAAACTGTGCAAAAATGCCCTTTCTGGTTTAGGGATGAATATTGTTTCCGTTCATCATGGTAAACAGCATCGAGATATCATTGAACAAGCAGATATCATCGCTATTGGCGGAGGGAATACATTTTGTTTGTTAAAACAACTTTATGAACACAATTTGATTGATATCATTCGTGAAAAAGTGAATAACGGTACGCCTTATTTTGGTTGGAGTGCTGGGGCCAATGTAGCTGGCGCATCTATTATGACAACTAATGATATGCCGATTACTTATCCTCCTTCATTTCAAGCATTACAGCTTTTTCCTCATCAAATTAATCCGCACTTTATTTCAGGTAAAATGCAAGGCCACAATGGTGAAAGCCGAGAAGAACGTTTGGCAGAATTTTTACTCGTTAATCCAACCGCACTTGTATATGCATTGCCTGAAGGTTCTGCGCTTCATATACAAAATGAAATGGCAACTGTGTTGGGTGAAAATCCTATTTTGTGCTTCAGTGAAAATATGGAATGTGGCACATTTGACATCAATACAACTTTTTTTCTTATTAACTTAAAAAGGAACATATAATGGAATTATTTAAATCCATCGTTGCAGTGGTTGGCATTATTGCCACAATTTATTTTCTGATTAAAAAAGCCGAAACTCGAACCGTTTTGATTGGTGTTGGTTTAATAATGTCCATTCTGACGCTTAATCCAATGGGCGCATTAGATGCTTTTGCCAAAAGCATGACATCTAGCGGATTAATTATGGCTATCTGTTCCAGTATGGGTTTTGCTTATGTAATGAAATACACTCAATGTGATACTCATCTGGTACATTTACTTACCAAACCATTAAGCGGATTAAATTCTTCTTAATTCCGATTGCAACAGTCATCACCTTTTTCATCAATATTGCTATTCCTTCTGCTGCTGGTTGTGCTGCTGCGGTTGGCGCAACATTAATCCCCGTTTTAAAAAGTGCGGGTGTCCGACCAGCTACTGCTGGTGCAGCTATTTTAGCAGGGACTTTTGGATCAATGATGAGCCCGGGTTCTTCTCACTCAGCAATGATTAGTGAAATGTCAGGCTTAACTATCACTCAAGTAAATCTTTCACATGCGCCATATAGCATGATTGCGGGAGCAATAGGTGCGGTTGTTTTAACAATTCTTGCGCTTGTTTTTAAAGATTATGGTGAACAACATCGTAAAGCTTATCTTGCAGAACAAAAAGAAAGTGAAATTAAAGTTGTTGAAGGCGTCAATGTACTTTATGCCCTTGCACCATTAATACCATTAGTTATTTTAGTAATTGGTGGAACGTCATTACAACAAGTACCGGGTCTTGAGTGGACTAAAATGGGCGTTCCTCAAGCGATGCTTATTGGCGCAATTTACGGCATTATAGTAACTCGTATTTCCCCAGTAAAAATCACTGAAGAATTTTTCAATGGTATGGGAAATTCTTATGCAAACGTACTTGGTATCATCATTGCAGCCAGCGTATTTGTAGCAGGATTAAAATCTACGGGTGCAGTTGATGCTGCAATTTCTTTCTTAAAAGAATCCAACGAATTTGTACGTTGGGGTGCAACAATTGGGCCATTCTTAATGGGCTTAATTACAGGCTCTGGCGATGCAGCAGCGATTGCCTTTAACACTGCCGTCACGCCACATGCTGTAGAACTCGGCTACACTCACGTAAATCTTGGTATGGCAGCAGCTATTGCTGGTGCAATCGGTCGTACAGCTTCACCAATTGCAGGTGTAACCATTGTTTGTGCAGGCCTTGCGATGGTAAGCCCAGTAGAAATGGTAAAACGTACCGCACCAGGCATGATACTTGCTGTTTTATTCTTAGCATTATTTATGTTGTAGAAATAGTAAAAAATTGACCGCACTTTATTTAAGTGCGGTCTGTTTTTATAGACTTTTAAAGGAGAAAAAAATGAACTTAGATTTAAATCAACTTGTTAAATGGCGTCGTGAATTTCATCGTTTTCCAGAAATTGGTTGGAGTGAATTTTGGACAACTTCTCGCATTGCGGATTACTTGGAGGACTTAGGTTGTTTTGAAATTTTTCTTGGCAAACAAATTATAAATCCGGACTTTGTTCGTGGACGAAAACAAGCCGTAGTAGATAAAGGTTTAGCTAATGCAAAAGCCTATGGAGCCAATGAAAAATGGCTCGAAAAAATGGAAGGGTACACTGGTTGTGTGGCATTATTTGATTCAGGTAAACCAGGAAAAACCATTGCGTTACGTTTTGATATTGACTGTGTGAATGTAACGGAAACTCGCTCATCCGAGCATATTCCAAATAAAGAAGGTTTTGCCTCAATTAACGATGGTTTTATGCATGCTTGTGGGCATGATTCACATATTACAATAGGTTTAGGTGTTGCATTATGGATCGCTCAGAACAAAGATAAACTCACTGGAAAAAGTAAAAAAATTGTATTCCAACCAGCAGAAGAAGGTGTTCGAGGTGCAGCAGCCATTGCACAAAGTGGCATAATTGATGATGCAGATTATTTTGCTTCTTCACACATTAGTTTTTGCGCGAATACAGGCACAGTTATTGCTAATCCAAGAAATTTTCTTTCCACTACAAAAATTGATATTCGCTATAAAGGTAAACCTGCACATGCAGGTGCTGCCCCCCATTTAGGTCGTAATGCTTTATTAGCTGCAGCGCATACAGTCACTCAACTTCATGGTATTGCACGCCATGGTGAAGGCATGACAAGAATTAATGTGGGTGTGCTAAAAGCGGGTGAAGGACGAAATGTCATCCCATCTTCTGCTGAATTACAATTAGAAGTGCGGGGAGAAAATAAAGCAATTAATGAATACATGACTGAACAAGTCATGCAAATAGCCAAAGGTATCTCTATAAGTTTTGATGTAGCGTATGAAACTGAAATTGTAGGTGAAGCAGTGGATATGAATAACGATGTTGAACTTATAAAACTCATCGAAGAAATATCCCTTGAACAACCACAAATAAATAACGTAAATTCAGATTATGCTTTCAATGCAAGTGAAGATGCGACTATTTTAGGTAGACGTGTACAAGAACACGGAGGAAAAGCTATTTACTTCATTCTTGGTGCAGATCGCACAGCAGGTCATCATGAAGCTGAATTTGATTTTGATGAAAATCAATTGCTTACTGGGGTTAATATTTATACTTCTTTAGTACAAAGATTATTATCTTAATAGAAAAGCCTACATTTTCATGTAGGCCTTTTGAGTTGCAATAAGCTAAGTACAAAAGAGCGGTTGAAAAATTTAATTGTTTTTTTAGCCGTTCTTTTTTTATTTAGGACAATACTCTCAACAAAACAGGCTGAAATTCCGTTTGTCGGCCGAGTTTTTCGGGTGTAACGTTTAACCATCACAAAGGAAAGTGCGGTCAAAATAAAGATTAAAATCGCACGGATGAGCTCATTTTCACTGATATAGCTAGAAAGCAATGTTGCAACCAATAGAGTGAAAAAGCGGCACGATATACATTAACAATGCTGAAAATAACATGGATTTTTTTCTTCTAGACCGATTTCTACCATTTGGCCTGCACGGAGTGGCGTGATGGTTTCTAGCGTGAAGATATGTTCACCTCGTTTTCCGTTAAGCTCAGAAAGGGAAGCCGTTCCACAGGCTTCTCTAGCCGAACAAGCTCCACAGGCGCTTTGTGATTGACATTTCACTTTAGCAAGACCCGTTTCTGCATCATAGCTCATCACTACTGCACTTTCTTTTAGCATTGTGCTTCTCCCATATAAATATCAAAGCGGTGGTTTTTGGTTTCACGACTAACATGGGGCGCTTTTTGCGCTAAAAATTCCGCATAATCAGGACGTTTTACCACCACACGTTTACGGGCTAATTGTAACGCAGGTGTCAAGAGCTCATCGGCATCCAAATCGGCACCAACCAAATGTTGGAATATACGCATTTCTTTTTTAACTAGGGCGGATTTTTGTTTGTGCGGATACATTGGATCCAAATACACCACATCGGCACTCTCGGTTTGTGGATTGAGTTCGGCAATATGATGAACATCTAGCAAGCGCATATTTTGTTGCATCATTTCGCCTATTTCTGCATCCTGATAGGCGCGGTTGAGTCCATCCTGCAATAGTAAATACACCACTGGATGGCGTTCTACTAAGCGCACTTGGCAACCGATAGAAGCTAAAACAAAGGCATCTCGACCAAGTCCTGCTGTGGCATCAATCACGCTCGGCAATTCTGCACCCTTAATGCCTACAGCTTTGGCAATAGCTTCGCCACGTCCACCACCGAATTTACGACGATGGGCCATCGCACCAGCTACGAAATCCACAAACACATCGCCCAATTTAGGCTCGTCTAGTTTGCGCAGGGCAAGATGGGTTTCTGTTCGCACTAATGCAAGCGGACTTTCAGTACAATGCTCGATACCAAAAGGGGAACAATGTGCGGTCAATTCTGACAATGTTCCCGCTTCAGTAAGCAGTTGAATTTTTATTTTCTCACCAGCCATACGCCGCTTTCCATATGATCTGTGTAAGGGAATTGATCAAACAGCGCCGCTTTTTCAATGCGGTGGGTTTGGCTTAGGGTTTGCAAATTCTCACAAAGGGTATGTGGATTGCAGGAAATATACAAAATACGATCGTAATTCTGCACCAGTTTTACCGTGTCAAGGTCAAGCCCTGCTCGTGGTGGATCCACAAAAATCGTATTGCATTGATAGGCTTTTAAATCAATGCCTTTTAAGCGATTAAATTCACGGACGCCATTCATTGCTTGAGTAAACTCTTCTGCTGACATACGGATAATTTGTAGATTATCTATACCATTTTCCGCAATATTAAATTGTGCGGCAGCCACGGATGGCTTGGCGATTTCGGTAGCAAGTACTTTTGCGGAAGTTTTGTGCAAGGGCGATGGAGAAATTGCCGTTACCGCAGTACAGCTCCAATAAATCCCCTTGAGAACCTTGAGTGCAATCAATCGCCCATTCCAACATCTTGCAATTTACCGCTGCATTAGGCTGGGTAAAGCTGTTTTCCACTTGGCGATAAACATAATTACGCCCTTTCACCGGTAACACTTCATCGACAAAATCCTGCTCTAAACAGATTTTTTGTTTACTCGCTCGACCAATCAGCTGCACATCAAAACCAAGTTGTTGTAATTCTTCTTTTAAGCGTGTAGCAGCGCTTTGCCATTCTTCCGTAAGTTGCTTGTGGTAAAGCAGGCTTACAATAATCTTATTGCTGAGCGTGCTCAAATAATCAATTTGGAACAGTTTTTTATGTAATACTTCCTGCGTTTTTAACAATGGCAGTAAGGTTTTCATCATGCGATTGATCAGTTCGCTGGCAATTGGGAATTCATCCACTCGATAACGTTGCAAGGTGCTTTGATCAAACATGATGTGATAAAAATCGCCTTTATCATGCCAAATACGAAATTCCGCACGCATCCGATAATGGCTAGTCGGTGAATCAAACACGGCTATTTTGGGGGCGTTAAAGGGCTGCAAAAGTGCGGTCAGTTTTTCAGTCTTTTTTTGCAGGAGTTCGGTATATTGGGAAATGGGTAGTTGCATTGATGTTTACGTTTGAATGATAAATATCCCACAGCCCTTGGCAAGCATGGGGATTGAGTAAAAAAGCAAAAGGCAAGCTTCTGCCTGCCTTTTAAAATGTATTATTCGCCAGAATAATCTTCGCCGCCAGAAGCCGCTTCGCTCACATCACCTGATAAGGTGTAAACACGTTTTGTTGTGTTAATGCGAGTACGATATTTATTCCACGTTTTTTCGAAGAAAGTTTCCGGTGCACGTTCACCACGGCAAAAAGCAACAAATTCTTTTTCTTCTTTTGTCGCTGGCTTGCGCTCGCCTGAATCTAATGCTTTAAACGCTTGACCATATTGCTCTAATACTTGGGATTCTTTGATTGTATAATCACCGTGACGGGAAAATCCGCGTGGGTAGTTTTTGTCGTCAAAAAAACGACGAGTAACACTGAAACTAGCAGCCATAATATCATCTCTCTTCTTTATATTTAAAAACGGCAGGCATTAAACCAATTTTTTTTTATTTTTGCAATAAACCTTTCACGGTTTCTACATAATCTTTGACGAAATCGTCGTAATTTAAGCCTTCAGGGTTTACACGGTATTTGCCATTGACATAGAAATCAGGTACGCCACGTACTTGAAACTGTTCCGCTGCATTTACTTGTTTATTCACTAAACCGTTTACAGCAAAGCTGTTGATGTTGTTATCAAATTGTTCAGCTGTAACGCCGTTATCAATGAAGATTTTGCGAATATCGTCCATTGAGCTTAATTTATCTTGTTGTGCCGCTTCGAATAAAGGTGCTTTCACTTTGCTTTCTGCACCCAAGTGCCATCGCTAATGCCCATGCACGAGTGAGGTTTTCAGATTGACGACCTAAGAAGTTAACGTGATATTGTTTAAATTCAGTGCCTTGTGGTAAGCCTTTCTGCAACTTGTTTTTGGAATGTGGTATTCCATTTCAAAAGGCATAGCAATGCGGGCAGTAGAAAGAGAAAAAAATTCAATCACTTCTGGTTGTGCAGAAGCGGTTTGACTCACTTGAACGTATTGTTTGCCTTCTTCTAGGTTGGCTGCGAATGCATTAAATGAAAATAAAGCACCGAGTAAAAAAATAAAACTTTTTTTCATTTGTTTTTCCTTATTTAATAATTCCGCGTGCTTTTAACAATGCGGTTTTAAAAATCTTCTTCATAATCTTTTTTTGATGCCAGGGATTGGCTCAAGTTTATCTGTGCCGTGCATTTTTAAATGATAAATAATCACTTCATCAGATAATTCTGCTACGGGTTTATCAAAACCTGCTTCATCAGCAATTTTTTTGCAAAATTTGTAACAAGCTCAGATCTGGGTCTTTAGACCAATAAGGTTGTAAAAGTTCCAATACTTCATTTAAACGCTTACATTTCATTGCTATTTCCTTTCTAAATGGAGAAAAATAAGGCTAGATCATACTTCAAATAAGGCAATAAGAAAATATGAAATACACAATAAGTGCGGTTATTTTGGCGGGAGGAAAAGCGCGGAGGATGAATGGTGCAGATAAAGGCTTACAGCTTTTACAAAATAAACCATTAATTAGCCATGTGATTGAACGCTTACAACCTCAAGTGGTTGATATTTCTATTAATGCTAATCGTCACCATACAGAATATGCACAATGGGGTTTTCCCGTATTTTCAGATGAATTGCCTGATTTTCAGGGACCGTTGAGTGGTATGTTGACGGCACTCGAAAAAGCTAAAACAGATTTTGTACTTTTTGTGCCTTGCGATAGCCCATATTTTCCCTCAAATTTATTAGAAAAAAACTAAAAAAAGTGCGGTTAAAAAAATGACCGCACTTTAATGGCTTATGCAAAAGATAAAGAGCGTGAGCATCCCGACATTTTGTTTGATGTCCGTTCAGCTTAAAGAGAAGTTACGCGCTTATTTAAACGAAGGCGAACGTCGTTTATTACAATTTATGAACAAAAATGGCGCGGTTGCTGTCCAATTTGACGTCCAAGAAGGACGATTTGTAAATTTTAATACCTTAGAAGATTTACAATAAATTATTTGTTTAAACCTTGAATTTTTGCAAAAAAATTCTCCATTATTACAGTGTTTACTTTCTATTTTATTGAGGAACTTTATTATGATGCGAATCCTTTTATTTTTAGCCACTAACTTTGCTGTGATGCTTGTGTTAGGGATTATTTTAAATGTGACTGGTATTGCAGGAAATAGTACAGGTGGCATTTTAATTATGGCGATGCTTTTCGGTTTTGCCGGATCATTGATTTCATTATTTTTGTCAAAAACCATGGCATTGCGCTCTGTGGGCGCGGAAGTGATTACTGAACCACGTAATCAAGCTGAACGTTGGTTAGTGGAAACTGTACGCCGTCAAGCGCAGCAAGCAGGCATCCCAATGCCAGATGTCGCGATCTACCATTCTAATGATGCGAATGCTTTTGCTACGGGTGCAACGAAAAACAATTCTTTAGTGGCGATTAGTACAGGCTTATTAAACTCCATGACGGAAGAAGAAGCAGAAGCGGTACTGGCTCATGAGGTATCACACATCGCGAACGGCGATATGGTGACGATGACTTTATTACAAGGCGTATTGAATACCTTTGTAATTTTCTTATCTCGCGTGATTGCTAATGTGGTGGCAAGTTCTCGTAATGGCGATGAAGAAAGCCGCAGCTCAGGCATTTACTTCTTAGTCTCAATGGTGTTAGAAATCTTGTTTGGTATTTTAGCGAGCATTATCGCGATGTGGTTCTCACGCTATCGTGAATACCGCGCAGATGCAGGTTCTGCACAACTTGTTGGTAAAGAAAAAATGATTGCGGCATTGCAACGTTTACAACAAATTCATGAGCCACAAGAGATGGAAGGTTCACTTAATGCCTTTATGATTAACGGCAAACGTAGCGAACTCTTTATGAGTCACCCTCCACTTGAAAAAAACGTATCGAAGCATTACGTAGTTTATAAAAGATAAAAAATAAAGGGCTAAATGTAATATTTAGCCCTTTTTATTTATGGATTATTTAATGTCTGCTAAGACTTTGGTGAGTAATTCCCAGTAAGTTTGTACTGCTGAAATTTGGACTTTTTCATCAGGCGAATGCGCATTGCGAATAGTTGGCCCTACAGAAATCATCTCAATATTCGGATAATGTTCTTTCAACAAGCCACATTCAAGACCCGCATGAATCACTTTAATCTCAGGCTCTTTGCCAAGCACTTCTGCATAATGTTTTTTCATTAAGGCTAAAATTGCCGTGTCGTTTACCGGTTTCCAACCAGGGTAAGAACCTGAGAATTCAACCGTTGCACCAGTGAGTTCAGCGAGTGAAGTTAAGGTTTCTCCTACATACTCTTTACCACTTTCAATAAGCGAGCGAATAAGAATCGTACCTTTGATTTTATCTTCAAGGGTTTTTAATACACCAATGCTCTAACGAGCTCTCCACGACATTTTTGATGACATCACTGTTGCGGATTACGCCATTTGGTAAGACGTTCAGCAAATTAATCACTTTTTTAGTGGTTTCAAGCGTGAAGGTTTGTTGTGGATTTTCAACTTGCTCAGCGGTTAAGGTTAAGTTAGGTTCAGCAATAGCGAGCTCTTCTTTCAATAAAACTTCAAAATTTTTAACCGCACTTTTTACGCTTTCTACATCATGATTGAAGCAAAGGGTTGCAGCTGCTTCACGTGGAATTGCATTACGAATTGAGCCTCCGCGAATTTCTGCAAGGGCAAAGTGCAGTTGATTTTGTGAAAGTTTTGCTAATAAACGCGCCAATACTTTAATTGCATTCGCACGTGTGGTGTGAATATCACAACCAGAGTGACCGCCACGTAAACCTTTTAAGTTAATTTGCAAAGTATGGTTGAATGAATTGGTTTCACGGTGAACAGGTAGCTCAACATTCGCATTTACCCCACCTGCACAACCAATGTAGATCTCACCGATTTCTTCGGTATCGGTATTAATTAAGATTTCTGATTTTAACCAGTTGCGACGAAGATGTACGGCACCATCCATGCCGGTTTCCTCAGTCATGGTGAGTAACACTTCAAGTGGTGGATGTGCAATATCGGTACTTTCTAATACCGCTAAGGTCGAGGCTAAACCGATACCGTTATCCGCGCCAAGTGTGGTGCCTTGTGCTTTTACCCAATCGCCATCAATATAAGGGCGAATTGGGTCTTGAGCGAAGTTGTGTGGATTGCCTTCATTCGCTTGTGGAACCATATCTAAATGTGCTTGTAACACAACAGGTTGGCTGTTTTCCATACCTGCTGTGGCAGGTTTACGAATTAATACATTACCGGCTTCATCACGCTCGGCAAAAAATTGTTTTTCTTTCGCCCAGTTAACAATAAAGGTCGCGAGCGCATCTTCGTGATGAGAAGGATGTGGAATCGCACAAATTTGATCAAACCATTTCCAAAGTAATTGCGGTTGTAATGTGGTAATTTCTGACATAATGAACTCCTTTTTTCATTAAAATTTTTGCGGAAATCATAGCATAAAACGCCATTTCAGGTTAAAATTCTGCAATTTTTTTATTTAGCGACAAAGTTTAAGGGATTTGTTATGAGCGAAAAATATGTTGTGACTTGGGATATGTTCCAAATGCACGCCCGCAAATTAGCGGAACGTTTACTTCCTGCCACTCAGTGGAAAGGTATTATTGCAGTAAGCCGCGGTGGTTTATTCCCTGCAGCGGTACTCGCTCGTGAATTAAATATTCGTTTCGTAGAAACTGTGTGTATCGCTAGTTATGACCACGATGAACAAGGTGCATTAAAAGTATTACATCGTGCTGAAGGTGATGGTGAAGGAATGATCGTGGTAGACGATTTGGTAGATACCGGCAATACCGCTCGTGCAATTCGTGAAATGTATCCAAAAGCAAAATTCGTCACGGTATTCGCAAAACCTGCAGGTGCTGAGTTAGTGGATGATTACGTGATTGATATTCCACAAAATACTTGGATTGAACAACCTTGGGATTTAGGTTTAACTTTCGTGCCACCATTGGCAAGAAAAATAATAAAACTTGAATATAAAATTTCGTTACGCCGGTGCTTTTATAGTTCCGGCGTAATAATTATAAAAATAACCAATAACCAATAACCAATAACCAATTTTTGATTATGACCAATATTAATGAACAAAAGAGCTCTAGAAAGAGCCTACATTTCTTTAATCGAAAAATAAAGAATATGACAAAGCATTGAAACTGGCTGAAACACTTTGTTAATTGATCCCTAGTAACCCTGAATATTCCCATAAAAATTGCTTATGTTTATTTGCAAAGAATTAAAATGGGAAGAAGCTGTTGAGGCAGAATTAAAAAAACATTAGAATTAGATGCTCAATATATTCCAGCTTTTAGATTTGTTAGCACATGCTTATGGCGGAATAGGTAACTGGGAACGTTCAGGCTTTTTTTATGGCAATTTAGCGCTTGAGCTTAAGGATAAAAAAATTCCCAGCTCCAACACAGGAAATGGTTCCTGTGCCTGCGCCTAAAAAAATGGTAAACGAATTATCGCATTTTTCTTTATTTGGAAATAATCCTAAATATGTTGAGCCGGCGATATTAAATACACAAGTATCTCCCGATGTTATTCCCTGACTGGGATATGCCGTTTTTTTATGTAGATGATTCAGTTTCATCTGAAGCGATTCAACGATTAAAAAATAATGGTGCTGAAGTAGTATATGTCACTTCACCTGTGGATAAATGGCCTGGTGCAATGTGGCGTTTTCTTGCGATTAATGATCTAGAAGCTGAGTATGTGATCTTCCGTGATGCTGATTCGGTAGTCTCTCACCGAGAGGGGGAAGCCGTGGCTGAATGGATTGAAAGTGGCCGTTCATTCCATACGATGCGTGATTCAGGTTCTCATACAGCACTTATTTTTGGCTGGGGATGTGGGGAGCAAAAAGCCGGCGCTGTTCCTGATATGGAAGCAAGAATTCAACGTTTTATTGATAAGGGTTACGACTCTCGTCATTTTGCTGATCAGGATTTTCTTGCTGAGGAGTTGTGGGGCTATATTCGCCAAGATGTTTTCGCACATGATAGAGTATTTAATTTCTGTGATGCCAAGCCTTTCCCTGGGGCGTTTTATTCTGATTACCAAATTGCGCATTGCGAGGGGGCAAGCAGTTTTGATGCAAAAACCTCGTTTTGAGGAAGGGAGCAAAAGTAAGATGGACGTTATATTCAAAAAAATATCGCCCTATGGTCAATGTTGATTATTCCTTTTATTCGTGTGCCTGAATTTAAAGTTTGCAGCTATGAAACTACAGTAGAGAATGGTAAATTTGAAGCATCAATACCAAGACGTTATGGATTAGCTTTTAAAGAAGGCTTAGCTAAAATAGATATTAAAAAAGCTTAATTTATTCGTTTTAACTATCAACATAGGGATTGTTAATGTCAACTCAACCGCGTTTTGTACATCTTCGTACGCACACTGATTTTTCAATGATTGATGGTATCGTAAAAGTGAAACCATTGGTCAAAGCGTGTGCAGCAAATAATATGGTCGCGTTGGCATTAACGGATTTCACCAATTTTTGTGGTGTGGTACGTTTTTATGGTGAAACCCTTTCTTCGGGGATTAAACCAATCATTGGCGCAGATGTTCATGTTAAAAGCGAGCTATGCGGTGAGGAATTATTTACGCTCACTTTACTTGCCAAGAACAATGAAGGCTATAAAAACATCACATTACTGCTTTCAAAAGCCTATCAACGCGGCTATGTGGATCTACCTTATATTGACCAGGAGTGGTTGATTGAACACCGTGAAGGTGTAATTGTTTTTATCAGGGTGGCACACAAGGCGATATCGCGAAAAACTCCTTAAAGAAAAATAGCGCTGAAGCTGAAAGTGCGGTCAGTTTTTTTATCAAGAATTTTTTTCCTGACCATTTTTTTACCTTTCTCTTTCCCGAACGGGTCGTTCTGATGAAGAACGTTATATTCAAGCTGCATTAAAAACTTGCTGAAGCCCATGATTTACCGCTTGTAGCGACCAATGATGTCGTCTTTCTTAAGCCTAGATGATTTTGAGGCGCACGAAATTCGTGTCGCTATTCATGATGGCTATACCCTAGACGACCCAAAACGTCCAAAAACGTTATACCGAACAACAATATTTCCGCTCAGAAGAAGAGATGTGCCAATTATTTGCTGATATTCCTTCTGCGCTTGAAAATACGGTATTAATTGCGCAACGCTGTAATGTCACTTTGCGTTTGGGCGAATATTTCCTTCCAAAATTCCCAACAGGCGATCTGAGTACGGAAGATTATTTGGTGATGAAATCCAAAGAAGGGTTTGGAAGAGCGGTTGGCGTTTTTATTCCCCGATGAAAAAGTGCGGGCAGAAAGACGACCGGAATATGATGAGCGTCTTCAAGTCGAACTCGATGTGATCAACCAAATGGGCTTCCCGGGTTACTTCTTAATCGTCATGGAGTTTATCCAGTGGTCAAAAGACAATGATATTCCGGTTGGGACCTGGACGTGGTTCTGGTGCGGGTTCATTGGTGGCTTATGCACTAAAAATCACCGATTTGGATCCCCTTGAATTCGATCTTCTTTTTGAGCGTTTCCTCAATCCAGAGCGTGTTTCCATGCCCGATTTCGACGTGGATTTCTGCATGGATGGACGCGATCGCGTTATCGATCATGTCGCAGAAACCTATGGTCGTGGTGCGGTATCACAAATTATTACTTTTGGTACCATGGCGGCCAAAGCGGTAATTCGAGATGTGGGTCGCGTGTTAGGCCATCCTTATGGCTTTGTGGATCGTATTTCGAAAATGATTCCACCTGATCCAGGTATGACCTTAGCCAAGGCTTTTGAGGCTGAACCACAACTACAAGCGGCATATGATTCAGATGAAGAAGTCAAAGCCTTGATTGATATGGCGCGTAAGCTAGAGGGTGTCACGCGAAATGCGGGTAAACACGCAGGTGGTGTGGTAATTTCGCCTTCTTTGATTACAGACTTTGCACCACTTTATTGTGACAATGAGGGGCTTCATCCTGTTACCCACTTCGATAAAAATGATGTGGAATATGCCGGCTTAGTGAAGTTTGACTTCTTAGGTTTGCGTACACTCACCATTATCAAATGGGCACTAGATATGATTAATGCTCGCCTGACTCGTGAAGGCAAACCGCTAGTCGATATTGCCGCCATTCCATTAGATGATCCCGAATCCTTTGAATTGCTGAAGCGATCTGAAACAACCGCAGTATTCCAGTTGGAATCGCGTGGAATGAAAGATTTGATTAAACGTCTCCAACCAGATTGTTTTGAAGATATTATCGCGTTGGTGGCGTTATTCCGACCAGGTCCATTACAATCGGGCATGGTGGATAACTTTATTGACCGTAAACATGGCCGTGAGGAAGTCTCTTATCCTGACGCAAACTACCAACATGAAAGCCTTAAACCGATTTTAGAGCCAACTTACGGTATTATTTTGTATCAAGAGCAAGTCATGCAGATTGCTCAGGTGCTGGCGGGTTATACTCTTGGTGGTGCGGACTTATTACGCCGTGCGATGGGTAAGAAAAAGCCAGAAGAAATGGCGAAACAGCGCTCAGTGTTTAAAGAAGGTGCTGAAAAAAATGGTGTTGATGGCGAGCTTTCCATGAAGATTTTCGACTTGGTGGAAAAATTTGCCGGCTATGGTTTCAATAAATCGCACTCTGCCGCTTACGCATTGGTATCTTATCAAACCCTTTGGCTGAAAACCCATTTCCCTGCTGAGTTTATGGCAGCAGTAATGACCTCGGAAATGGATAATACGGATAAAATTGTTGGCTTGTACGATGAATGTTTACGTATGGGCTTAAAAGTCACTCCACCGGATATCAACGTAGGGAAACATCATTTCAGCGTGAATGAAAATGGTGAAATTGTTTACGGTATCGGCGCCATTAAAGGGGTGGGTGAAGGCCCGATTGATGCATTGATTACCGCTCGTAATGAAGGTGGGATTTTCAGAGACTTATTTGATTTATGTGCTCGCGTTGATTTGAAGAAAATTAATCGTCGTACCTTTGAAAGTCTGATTATGTCGGGCGCATTTGATAAGCTAGGACCACATCGTGCGGCGTTATCTAAGAATCTAGAAGATGCACTCAAAGCCTCTGATCAGCATGCAAAAGATGAGGCCATGGGGCAAACCGATATGTTCGGTGTGCTGACAGAAACACACGAAGAAGTGGAAAATGCTTACGCTCACACGCCACCTTACACAGAAAAACAAATTTTAGATGGTGAACGTGAAACTCTTGGTTTGTATTTAAGCAGCCATCCGGTAAGTCGTTATTTAAAAGAGCTTTCTCATTACAGCTCTACGCGATTAAAAGATCTCACGCCAAACCGCCGAGGACAGATTAGTACGGTAGCTGGTTTGCTGGTATCAACTCGCTTCGCGACAACGAAAAAAGGCAATCGAATTGGTATTGCAACCATTGATGACCGTTCTGGGCGTTTAGACCTGACCCTGTTTGGGGAAAGCTTAGACCAATTTGGTGAGAAACTGCAAAAAGACACGGTTGTGGTGGTATCTGGTCAGGTGAGTTTTGACGATTTTTTTCAGACGGATTAAAAAAATGTCGGTACGGGATTTAATGACCTTTAGATGAGGCACGCTCCCGTTATGCGAAAATCTTTGGCTATCAGCTTTGTCCGAGGAGCAGATTAGCCCAAGTTTTTATTAAGAAACTGAAAGAAATGTTAGAACCTGTTAGTGGCGGCACTTTACCAATTAACGTATATTATCAAAGCGCAAAAGGCCGTGCGTTATTGCGTTTAGGGATTCAATGGTCGATTACACCAACGGATGAGATTCTAACAGAATTGGTGAATTTGCTTGGTGAAAATGCGGTAGAGCTAGAATTCGGTTAATATTCCAGTAAAAGTGCGGTCAAAAAAATCAGTGTTTTTTTAACCGCACTTTTAGGCGATATAAATAAAGCGAGAGATAAAATGGAAAAAAATCATTATTGATGCAGACAGATTTTTTTACGCACCATTTCACGTATTTCCCATGAAATTATTGAAAAGCACCAAGATTTCGATAATGTGATTTTAGTTGGGGTGAAACGTCGAGGAGCAGAAATTGCAGAATTGATTCAATGTCGTATTGAAGAGTTAAATGGTGTCAGTCTTCCAATGATGGAATTGGATATCACGTTTTACCGCGATGATTTAGAGTATGTTGAGCCTGAAAATCCAACCCCTGTGTATAGCGGCGCCTCCAGTTATATGAATATTCAGGGTAAAGAAGTCATTTTGATCGATGATGTGTTATTCACCGGAAGAACCATTCGTGCCGCGATGGATGCGTTAACGGATTTTGGTCGAGCAGCTAAAATTGAGTTGGTGATTTTAGTGGATCGTGGACATCGTGAATTACCGATTCGGGCAGACTATGTAGGTAAAAATGTGCCGACTTCCCGTGATGAACAAGTTCAGGTGCGTACATTAAAATACGATGGTTGTTATGAAGTGGTATTATTGTCTAAATAACGATCAGCCTATTGTGAACCTTTGATAAAATTGATAATCTAACGAGCATTATCCTATTATTTTTTTAAGACAACTAAAATGAAGAAATTAATGTTAAAAATCTCTTTTTGTTTGCCATGATCGGTCTGTTTACTTTTTTTCTCAAGTACAAGCAGAAGAACGCGTTGTGGCGACCGTAAATGGTACACCAATTTTACAAAAGCCAAGTGAATGCTGTGATGGGCAAAAAAGGTAGCCAACGTGCAGCATTAGATAAGATTATTGATGATATGCTGACAGAGAAAGCGATCAAAGAATCAGGTGTAAAAGTAAACCAAGCTGAAGTAAACCGTATCGTAGAAGATATTGCGGCGAAAAATGGTTTAACTTATGGTCAATTCTTAGATGCGCTCGATTATCAAGGCATTTCCTTAAATGCATTTAAACAACAAATTTCTCGCCAAATGTTAATGGCGGGCGTGCGTAATCATGCTATTCAAAATAGCGTAGATGTCACTCGTGAGCAAGTGGATGCATTGGGTAAACAAATGCTCGATGAAGCAAAAGCAAAAGGCACGGCACAAAAAGTGATGGGCAAAGAGTATGAAGTTCGTCATATTTTATTAAAACTAAACCCATTACTGAACGATGCCCAAGCAAAAGCAGAATTAGAACGTATTCGTAGTGAGATTATTTCTGGCAAAATGACATTTGCTGATGCCGCATTAAAATATTCTAAAGATTATTTATCAGGTGCGAATGGCGGAAGCTTAGGTTATGCTTTCCCAGAAGCTTATGTGGGACCGTTTGCAAAAATGGTTGAAACAACCCCACAAGGTACTATTTCTGCACCGTTTAAATCTGAATTTGGTTGGCATATTCTCGAAGTAACTGGCAGTCGTGATGGCGATAAAACAGAAGATGCCTATCGTCAAAAAGCTTACGAACAAATCGTGAATAGCCAATTACAAGAAGCAACCAAAGACTGGGTGAAAGCATTACGTAAAAATGCTGATATTCAATATTTCGATAAATAACAGAAAACGTTAGAATAAGGGGGCATTTTGCCCCTTTGTCGTTTTTATAAAATGAGTGACGCATGAAAAAATTTTTTGTCTTTTTACTGATTCTTCTGGTTATTCTTAGCGGTGTTGGTTTTTGGGGTTATCAAAAACTAACGGAGTTTGTTCATACGCCGGTGAATGCTACTCAAGATCAATTGCTGACAATTGAGCGAGGAACTACGGGCAGTAAACTTGCTGTGTTATTAGAGCAGGAAAAAATTCTTGAGCATGCCGATTTATTACCGTGGTTATTGAAATTACAACCGCAGCTCAACAAAGTGAAAGCAGGGACTTATTCTTTAACGGGCGTGAAAACGTTGCAAGATTTATTGGATATGATTAATTCTGGCAAGGAAGCGCAATTTAGTGTGAAGTTTATTGAGGGTAAGACGTTCAAGGAATGGCGTAAAAACCTTGAAAACGCACCGCACTTAAAACAAACCCTGCAAGGTAAAAGTGATAAAGAAATTATGGCGTTATTAGATATTCCAGCCGTTGCAAAAGCCGTTTACGAATGGAATAACATGGATGGGTGGTTGTATCCAGATACCTATAATTACACCCCAAATTCGACTGATCTTGAATTATTAAAACGTTCAACTACTCGTTTACAAAAAGCCTTGGATAAAGCATGGAGTGAACGCGATGAAAATCTCCCATTAGCGGATCCTTATCAAATGTTGATTTTGGCTTCTATTGTGGAGAAAGAAACGGGGATTGCGGCGGAGCGCCCACAAGTGGCTTCCGTATTTATTAATCGTTTAAAAGCCAATATGAAACTGCAAACTGACCCAACCGTGATTTATGGAATGGGTGAGCGTTATACCGGCAATATTCGTAAAAAAGATTTGGAAACGATAACCCCGTACAATACCTATATGATTGAGGGGCTACCACCAACACCAATTGCGATGGTGAGTGAAAGTGCTTTGCAGGCCGTGGCTCATCCAGCAAAAACGGACTTTTATTATTTTGTTGCCGATGGAAGTGGCGGTCATAAATTTACTCGTAATCTGAACGAGCATAATAAAGCAGTGCAAGAATATTTACGTTGGTATCGTAGCCAACAAAAAGGAGCCAACTAATGCAAGGCAAATTTATCGTGATTGAAGGGCTGGAAGGTGCAGGTAAAAGTACCGCCATGCAAACGGTGGTGGATACATTAAAATCCCTTGGTGTAAATGATATCGTATTTACTCGTGAGCCGGGTGGTACACCATTAGCAGAAAAATTGCGCCATTTAATTAAACATGAAACAGAAGAACCTGTTACGGATAAAGCGGAATTATTGATGCTTTATGCGGCACGAATTCAATTGGTAGAAAATGTGATTAAGCCAGCATTGGCAGAAGGTAAAATTGTGCTTGGCGATCGACATGATATGTCTTCACAGGCTTATCAAGGCGGTGGGCGTCAGTTTGACCAAACACTTATGGCGAATTTAAAAAATATGGTATTAGGCGATTTTGAGCCTGATTTTGTACTGTATTTAGACATTGATCCTGCAGAAGGGCTGGCTCGTGCTAGAGGTCGTGGTGAATTAGACCGCATTGAACAACAAGGACTCGATTTCTTCCATCGTACCCGCCAACGTTATTTGGAATTGGTGCAGAACAACCCGAAAGCCGCTATTATTAATGCGGGTCAGCCTTTGGAACAAGTACAAGCAGACATTCAAAGTGCGGTCAAAAATTGGTGGGTTTCACAAGCAAAATGAGCGAACTTTATCCTTGGTTAGTGCCTACTTATCACAAAATTAGCCAAACTTTTAGCGAAGGTTTGGGGCATCATGCATTATTGATTAAAGCTGATCAAGGTCTCGGTGCTGAAGGTTTGTTTGAGGCTTTGACAAAACACATTATGTGTCAAACGCCAGATAATGCACCTTGTGGCCATTGTCATGCTTGCCATTTAATGGTAGCGCACAGTCACCCTGATTTTCATATTTTAGCCTCTCAAGAAGGCAAAGACATTGGAGTTGATCAGGTACGGGCGATTAATGAAGTTGTCAGCCAACACGCGCAACAAAACGGCAATAAATTAGTATATATTCAAGATGCAGAACGTCTTACGGAAGCAGCAGCGAATGCATTGCTCAAAACCTTGGAAGAGCCACGTCCGAACACGTATTTCTTATTGCAAACAGAACCTTCCTCTTCGTTGTTAGCGACTATTTACAGCCGTTGCCAAGTGTGGAATGTGCCTTTACCAACAGAAGCGGAAGCCTTAACCTGGCTTTCTTCTCAATTTCAGGCAGAAACATCCGAATTATTGACCGCACTTGCGATGAATTTGGGTCGTCCACTGTTAGCATTAGACACACTCCAGCAAGGATTAATTGAACAACGGAAGAATTTTCTACGCCAATTTTGGCTGTTTTATCGTCGTCGTTCGCCTTTGGAAATTTTGCCTTTCTTTGAAAAAGAACGCACCGTACAGCAAGTGGATTGGATCTTTAGCGTTTTTTTAAGCGATGCCATTAAATACAAACTTGAAATACAAAGTGGCTGGCAAACACTCGATCTTAAAACAGGTGTAACTCAATTTGCAGACGAGCAAACAGCGCTTGGGTTATTAACCGCAAATAAAATTATGCAAAAAGTACGCTCGGATTTACTCACTATCAACGGCGTTAACACAGAATTAATGTTACTAGATGGTTTGACGAAGTTAATTACCGACGTATTTAAGGACTAAATAAATTATGTTTATCGTAGATTCCCATTGCCATTTAGATGCATTGGATTATGAAAATTTACACAAAGATATTGCTGATGTTGTGGCCAAAGCCCAAGCACGAGATGTGAAGCATTTATTGGCGATTGGCGTAACATTAAGTCGTTTTGAAAAAGCTTACCCTGAGTTAGCAAAAATTTCCGAATGTGTCTTTAGCTTGCGGTGTACATCCACTAGATCTTGAAGAAGAACCTTACGATGCCGAGCGTTTATTACGTTTATCCCAAGATAAAAAAAGTGATCGCAATTGGCGAAATTGGTTTGGATTATTATTACAGTGCAGATAATAAGGCATTGCAGCAAACGGTTTTTGCGGATCAAATCAGAATTGCTAATGAAGTGGATAAACCCGTGATTATTCATACGCGTTCAGCACCAGAAGATACCATTGCTATGTTGCGTGAGCACCAGGCAGAAAAGTGCGGTGGATTAATTCATTGTTTTACGGAAACCTTAGATTTTGCGAAAAAGGCACTTGATTTAGGGTTTTTACATCTCTTGTTCGGGCATTATTACCTTTAAAAACGCAGAAAGTATTCGCGAAGCCATTCGTTATGTGCCAGCAGATCGTTTGTTAGTTGAAACGGATTCGCCTTACTTAGCACCCGTGCCTTATCGTGGTAAAGAGAACCAACCTGCCTATACACGTGAAGTGTGTGAGTATGTGGCAGCGTTAAAAGGGCTGTCTATGGAAGAATTTGCACAAATTAGTACACAAAACTTCGAGCGTTTATTTAAAATTAATGTACAATAAATCATCGATTTAAATGAGAGAGTTTTATGCGTAAGTTTTTTAAATACTTTTTATTTTTAGTGGTCTTTGTTTTTTCCACGGCTTTATGTTTCGCTGTGGTGGACTACGTTTTCCCACACTATGATGTAACGCGAGTAACGGGTGTGGAAGTGAAACGTGTGGATAAAGATGGCCCGATTACAAAATCGAATCCGGCTGATGGTCCAACGCGCGATGTGTATTTTTATCAATACACAAAATGATGATGGCAAAAATCATGGTGTATCGTAATGAAGATACCCGTTGGGGTTTTTCCATTCTACTTTAAATTTGGTTCAGCGAACTTACAGGCTCAAGTTCAAGCCTTGGGTAATGAAAACAAATTAGTGCAAATCAAGTATTACGGTTGGCGGATGACGATGTTCGATGAATATCGCAATGCCGTTGCAGTGAAAAGAAATCAGTGGCGATGTGACACCAAGCCATCCGATTTTATCTTGGGTATTCTATGCTTTCTTATTAGTTACTCTTTTTCCTTTCTATCCAATTTGTACGTGGCTGGTTCGACAGCGAAAATTAGCGTTTCTCAAATATGGGGCGTCATAGAACGCCCTCACAATTTAATAATAACATTTCTAACCTAAAAAAACCAGCGGTAAATTGACCGCACTTTAAAACCAATAAAGAGAACATTATGAGTTTATCTGCAGCGATTTTTTTATTTTTAATCGTATTAATTATTGTCAGTGCAATCTTGTCATCAGCTGAGATTTCTCTCGCGGGTGCAAGACGCATTAAACTACAAACGTTGGCCAATGAAGGCAATATCAAAGCGGAGAAAGTTTTTAAAATTACAGGAACAGCCAGGGCGTTTCATTACTGTAGTACAAATTGGACTTAATATGGTTGCCGTACTCGGTGGTGTGATTGGTGAAGCAACCATTAGTCTTCACTTACAGAGTTTTTACATGAATACACTACGGCAGAATGGGTTGAGCCAGCCTCCTCTTGGATTGCTTTTTTCATGGTAACCACAACATTTGTTTTATTAGCCGATTTAATTCCGAAACGTCTCGCATTGATTAATCCTGAAGGTGTGGCGTTACGGACTATTGGCATTATGCAAGTCTTCATTTTCTTCTTAAAACCCATTGTATGGTTTTTTGATGGTCTTTCTAATATCTTCTTCCATTTAATGGGGATATCCACTAAGCGCGAAGATAATATGACTCCAGAAGACATTGTGGCGATTGTGGAGGCTGGTGCCGAAGCGGGCGTACTAAAAACACAAGAACATTATTTGATTGAAAACATCTTTGAAATGCAAGAGCGTACCGTGTCTTCAACCATGACGACTCGTGAAAACATCGTGTTTTTAGACCGCACTTTTACTCGTCAGGAAGTGTTGAATACCTTATCGGCTGACTCTCATTCTAAATTAGTGATCTGTGATAATGGTTTGGACAAGATTTTAGGTTATGTGGAATCCCATACTTTGTTGACGCTTTATCTTCAACAAGAAGTAGTAGATTTAACAGATAGCCGTTTATTACGCAAAGCGTTATTTATCCCAGATACGCTGTCGTTATACGAAGTATTGGAGTTGTTTAAATCTACGGGGGAAGATTTTGCGATTATCGTCAATGAATATGCGCTTGTAATGGGCTTAATTACCTTGAACGATGTGATGAGTATTGTGATGGGCGAATTGGTTTCTAACGAAGAAGAGCAAATCGTTAGCCGCGATGAAAACTCTTGGTTGATTGATGGGGCAACGCCACTTGAAGATGTGATGCGCGTTTGGATATTGAATCTTTCCCTGATTCAGAAAATTACGAGACTATTAGTGGCTTTATGATGTATATGTTACGCAAAATTCCGAAAAAAACCGATTTTGTCGTATACGATAAATATAAATTTGAAGTCATTGATACCGAAAACTTCAAAATTGATCAAATTTTAGTTTCGATTGTCAAAGACAGCGGAGTGAGCAAAGAATCAGCGTAGTACTAGGTGTTACCTTGCTTAACTCCCCATTCTAAGTATAATTAACAGCGGTTTTAACCGCCTATAAATAAGGAAAATTTAATGTTTAAAAAAATCTCGATATTCTTTGTTGCAGTAATGCTTGCGGGTTGTTCTTCGATTTCGGATATGACCTCTTACATTCCATTTATGGGTAAAGACAAAAAGGTCATTGATTTAGATAAAGATAAAATCGACCAAAAATCTTATGCCGCCGCTTATGAAGCCACTGTGGCAACGTATAAAGATCGTGTAACAAAAAATTTCTTTGTGGATAATTTTGCAAGTGGTGCGAATGACTGGTATCTCGGTCGTATTGTTGTACCAATCAAGCAAATTCAAGATAAACTCTACACAGGTGGTCATGATTCTGATGTGTATGCTTACTATAGCGGTGTGTTACATGCAGAAGCATTACAAACTAACTTCAGCCGTTTAAGTGCAAATTGTTGGCAAAAAGTGGATTCGCCAAGTGTGACGCAAGGGATCTACGATGCAATGCGTGATTTGCAAAAAGGCAAAGAGCGCGGTGAAAATGACGCCTACATTTCCCAAGGTAGCGAAATGCTACTCAAAGCCTGTACCGGCCAATAATCAATTTGAGCTGTTGATGAGAGACCTCATCAGCAGCTTTTCTTTTTTTAAATCATCAATGTGAAGGAGCAAGAATGTTAGAACTTTCGGAAAGCAACATTCATTTAAATGCTACGGCAACAAATAAGCTGCAAGCTATTGAAATGGCTGCAAGTGCGTTGGAGCAAGCTGGTAATGTTGAACAAGGCTATTTACAAGGCATGCTTGGACGTGAACAACAAACCTCCACTTTTTTAGGCAATGGGATTGCGATTCCACACGGTACATTAGAAACCCGTTCGATGGTGAAAAAAACCGGTGTGCAAGTTTTCCAATTTCCACAAGGTATTGAGTGGGGTGAAGGCAATATTGCCTATGTTGTAATTGGTATTGCTGCCCGTTCTGATGAGCATCTTGCTTTACTTCGTCAATTAACGCATGTTTTAGGTGATGAAGACACCGCGGCACAGTTAGCGACATTAACAGATGTTGAAAAATTCCGTGCGATTTTGTTAGGGTGAAAAGCGATTCTTTTAGCATTACTGAAGAAACATTAAGTTTAGATATTGAAACGCAAAGTTTGCTCACCCTTACCGCCATCAATGCAGGTAAATTACAACAGCAAAGTGCGGTTGAAAATAGCTTTGTTTCTGAAGTGGTATCCAATTCTGCTCTGCCACTAGGTAAAGGTTTATGGGTAACCGATGCCGTATCAGGTAATGTGAAAAATGCGTTGGCATTCAGTCGTGCGAAAACCATTTTTAATCATAATGGCAAAGCGGTGAAAGGCGTGTTGACGATTTCGGCTGTCAGTGACCAAATCAATGAGACATTAGCGCGTTTATTGGATGATGAAGTCCAAAATATTTATTAAGTGGTAATACGCAGCAAATTTTGACCGCACTTAATGGTGGTAAAGTGCCAGTTGCAGCAGCTACTCAATCTGAAGGTCAAATCGCTACGGGTGCAGTGATTGGTACCTTTACTGTTCGTAATGAACATGGCTTGCACGCTCGCCCAAGTGCGGTGCTCGTCAATGAAGTGAAAAAATTCACATCCAAGATTACGGTACAAAATCTTACTCGAGAAACTGCACCAGTTAGTGCAAAAAGTTTAATGAAAATCGTGGCATTGGGTGTGACTCAAGGTCATCGCTTACGTTTTGTTGCGGAAGGTGATGATGCGAAACAAGCTATTGAAGCCTTAGGTAAGATCATTGCGAGTGGACTTGGCGAAAGCGTATCTGCCGTACCGCCGGCTGAACCGGATACCATTGAAGTAAGCAGCGAGCACGCACCACAAATCCACGAAGAAAACACGGGCTTACCAGCCGATGCCATTGAAGCGGTATTTATGATTCGTAATGAACACGGTTTACACGCTCGTCCAAGTGCCGTGCTTGTTAATGAAGTGAAAAAATATAATGCGTCTGTTGCGGTACAAAACTTAGATCGTGACACCCAATTAGTCAGTGCAAAAAGTTTGATGAAAATTGTGGCGCTCGGTGTCGTGAAAGGTCATCGCCTACGTTTCGTCGCGAGCGGTGAAGAAGCTCAACAAGCGATTGACGGTATTGGTGCAGTCATTGAAAGTGGTTTAGGCGAAGGTCGGGGGTAAGTGATGGCAAAAGTAGCAACAATTACCTTAAATGCCGCTTATGATTTAGTTGGGCGTTTGCCTCGTATTGAAATCGGCGAAGTGAATACCGTTGAAACGCTTGGTATTTTTCCTGCCGGCAAAGGCATCAATGTCGCTAAGGTGTTGAAAGACTTGGGTGTAGAGGTGGCCGTTGGTGGATTCTTAGGTGAAGACAATGTTGGTGATTTCGAAACGCTATTTAAAAAACAAGGCTTGGAAGACAAATTTCATCGTGTTGCCGGTAAAACTCGTATTAACGTAAAAATTACGGAAACTGAAGCGGATGTGACTGACCTAAATTTCTTAGGCTATCAAATCACCCCAGAAGCTTGGCAGCAATTTACAGCAGATTCATTAGCGTACTGCCAAAACTTTGACATTGTCGCGGTATGTGGCAGTTTACCGCGTGGTGTGAGTCCTGAATTGTTTGCTGACTGGCTTAATCAGTTACATCAAGCTGGTGTGAAAGTCGTATTAGATAGCAGTAATGCCGCACTCGCGGCTGGTTTGAAAGCGCATCCTTGGTTGGTGAAACCAAATCATCGCGAATTGGAAGCGTGGATTGGTCATCCGTTAAATTCTCTTGATGAAATTATTGCAGCGGCTAAAAAACTTAAAGCAGAAGGTATTGCTAATGTGATTGTTTCGATGGGGGCGAACGGTTCTTTATGGCTGAGTGAACAGGCTGTGATTCAAGCTCAACCACCTAAATGTGAAAACGTGGTGAGCACCGTAGGAGCGGGTGATTCTATGGTAGCTGGCTTAATTTATGGTATCGAAAAAGGCCTGTCTCAAGCGGATACCTTAGCGTTTGCGAGTGCTGTTTCTGCTTTTGCCGTTTCACAAAGCAATGTGGGCGTGAGTGATATCGCCTTGCTTGAGCCAATTCTGGCGAATGTCAAAAATTTCTGTGATTGAAGGATAATGTAATGAATTTGTTTTTAACTCAATCTCCGCAAATTGGTGCGGCAAAAGCCTATTTACTTCGCCAAGCATTGAGCGAGGTCGCGAAAAAAGCCAATCATACTCTGGTTGAACAAGCCAAAGAGGCGGATTTAGTGATTGTTTTCGGATCTAGTTTGCCAAACTCTGCGGATCTTGTGGGCAAAAAAGTCTTTTTAGCTAATGAAGACGCGGCAATTGCTTCACCTGAAGTCACGCTGACGAATGCACTCAATCAAGCAGTGGACTATGTTCAACCGACTCAAAGTGCGGTTGGATTTGGTGGCGTTTCTGGCGTCAAAAATATTGTCGCGGTGACAGCTTGCCCAACGGGTGTTGCGCATACCTTTATGTCTGCTGAAGCCATTGAAACCTATGCAAAAAAACAAGGGTGGCAGGTAAAAGTAGAAACGCGTGGCCAAGTGGGCGCAGGTAATGAAATTACCCCAGAAGAAGTTGCTGCGGCAGATTTAGTCTTTGTTGCAGCCGATATTGATGTGCCGTTAGATAAATTCCAAGGTAAACCGATGTATCGTACGTCGACCGGTTTGGCTTTAAAGAAAACGGCACAGGAATTCGATAAGGCATTTAAAGAAGCAAAAATTTACGAAGGTGGCGCAGCAAAATCTTCTGCTAAATCAGAAGAAAGCGGCGAGAAAAAAGGCGTCTATAAACATTTGATGACGGGTGTATCACACATGTTACCGTTGGTGGTTGCCGGTGGTTTATTAATCGCGATTTCCTTTATGTTTGGTATCGAAGCCTTCAAAGATGAAACGATTTTCCATGGTATTCCAAAAGCCTTAATGGATATTGGCGGTGGTGCCGCATTCCATTTAATGATTGCAGTATTTGCCGGCTATGTGGCCTTTTCTATCGCAGACCGTCCAGGGCTTGCGGTAGGTCTTATTGGCGGTATGTTAGCCACCACGGCGGGAGCCGGGATTTTAGGTGGGATTATCGCGGGTTTCTTAGCGGGTTATGTGGTGAAAGGATTAAATGCAACCATTAAATTGCCGGCAAGTTTAACTTCCTTAAAACCGATTCTAATTCTCCCGCTCTTTGGTACCTTGATTGTTGGTCTTGCCATGATTTATGTGATTAACCCACCGGTTTCACAAATTATGACCACCTTAAGCGATTGGTTAAAATCCATGGGTGAAGTCAATGCGATGGTGTTAGGCGCGATTATCGGTGCGATGATGTGTATTGATATGGGCGGTCCAGTAAACAAAGCGGCTTATACGTTCTCCGTGGGAATGTTAGCCTCTCAAGTTCACACTCCAATGGCTGCTGCTATGGCTGCCGGTATGGTGCCGCCAATTGGGATGGCGATTGCAACTTGGATTGCTCGCAGTAAATTTACCAGCAATCAACGTGATGCAGGGTAAAGGCCTCTTTTGTCTTAGGGTTATGCTTTATCTCTGAAGGAGCATTGCCGTTTGTGGCAGCCGATCCATTGCGTGTGATTATTAGCTCGGTTATCGGTGGTGCAACTGCGGGTGCGATTTCAATGGCATTAAATATTTCTCTGCAAGCACCTCATGGTGGTTTATTTGTGATTCCGTTTGTCTCTGAACCATTACTCTACCTAGGTGCAATTGCAACGGGGGCATTATTAACCGGTGTGGTTTATGCGGTGATTAAGCCGAAGGCGACAGAATAATCGATTCTTTTGATTAAAAAAAGTGCGGTAATTTTTTTAACCGCACTTTTCATTTATCAGGTATAATTACAATGATTTAGGGAGAAATTATGGATAAATACAATAAACTCCGCATTGAATGGGATTGTCGTCGAGGTATGCTTGAGCTGGATAAAATCATCATGCCTTTTTATAAAGCGCATTTTGACCAACTGACTGACGACAAAAAAGATATTTTTATTCGTTTACTTGCCGCCACGGATTTACAACTTTTTTTCGTGGTTTTTTTAATGGCAGTCAATCAGACGATGCCGAAGTGCAAGCGATGGTTGAATATATCCAAGATGTGCAGAAAACGAATGTCCGTTAATTTTTTTGAAAATTTTTTTATACATAAGGAACTTTTTCAATTTTTAACTCTGTCTGATAAAGCAACAATAGCTTGCTGTCTTGAATATATGAAGGCGTGTTAGACGTAGCATAGGAGATATATGGCTGAACAGCTAACAGATCAGGCTTTTGGTAGAAAGAGTGCAGCAAGGCGATAAAAAAAGCCTTTTAATTTATTGGTTTCTCGTTATCAAAAATAAAGTAGCCGGACTTTTTAACCCGCTACATTTCTCATAACGACATTCCCAGATGTTGTACAAGAATCCTTTATTAAGGCCTATCGTTCCATTGAATCCTTTCGGGGCGATAGTGCATTCTACACTTGGCTATATCGAATTGCCGTTAATACGGCAAAGAATTACTTAACGGCACAGGGACGCCGTCCACCGAGCGAAGATATTTTGGCTGAAGATGCCGAAAGCTACGATGTGGGAACCCATCTACGTGATGTAGATACCCCTGAAAATGAAATGTTATCTAGCGAATTAGAAAAAGTGGTGTTTGATACTATTCACAGTTTGCCAGAAGATTTAAGAACCGCGATTACCTTGCGTGAGCTTGAAGGGTTAAGTTACGAAGAAATCGCAGAAATAATGGATTGCCCAGTAGGCACTGTACGTTCTCGCATTTTCCGTGCTCGGGAAGTGATTGAGAACAAAATACAACCGCTTATGCAACGTTAAAATAAAGTCGGAGTTTATAAAATATGCAAAAAGAGTTACTTTCAGCCTATATGGATGGAGAAGAAGTCAGTGCCGAGTTGACGGAACAACTCTGTCAGGATAAAGATTCACAAGAATCTTGGGCTGCATATCACGCAGTAAGATCAGTTATGCGTAAAGAGTCACCAGTATTATTAGGTGCTGATTTTACCGCGAAAATGGCTGATTTAATTGAATTAGAAGAAGTAAAACACGTAGAGATTACTGTTTCTCAACCAACACCAGAAGAAGCAGACAGCTTACCATTCGTGCAAAAATTAAAAGCATTCTTTGCACCAATGACACAAATTGCGGTGGCTGCAGGTGTGTGTTTGGTGGCAGTAGTAGGTGTGCAATCATTTAATGCAAAAAGCACCTCGGTTACACCTGAAAACCCAGTTTTACAAACCTTACCATTTAACAATTCTGTTCAAGAAGTAAGTTACAACGCTCCGACCAAAGATGTAGCGACTTCGGAACAGGTTGAGCAAAAAAATCGCCGTATTGGCACGATGTTGCAAAACTATGAATTACAGCGTCGTATGCATGCAGATAGCTTAAATGTGGGTAGCAACCAAGCGAAATAATTACTACAATTAATCGATAATTCACCACCTTAGGGCGTGGTGAATTTTTTTCTGGATAAACCAATTTATTTATGAAAAAAACGTCTCTCAAATTAACCGCACTTTAGGCTTATTCTTATTGCCTTTTACGGCATTTGCAGAAGAGCCAATCCAGTCATTAAATAAAATGTCGCAAGCCATGCGAGATTTAAACTATGAGCTTGCTTTTGTGCAAACTACGCCAACAAATATGGACTCATTCCGTTATCGTCATATTAATCAAGGGCAAAAAGTGTATGCACAATTGGTGACATTAGATGGTGAACAGCAAGAAATCATCCAGCGCGGTAATTTAGTCAGCTATTTCCAGCCGGATTCACGTGCTTTCACGATTAACAGTGGTGAGATTGTGGATGCGCTTCCGGCAGTGATTCGCACTGATTTTAGCAAGCTGAGTCAGAATTATGATTTTATTAAGCTTGGAAAAGACCGAATTGCAGGCCGATTTGTCGATACCATTCGTATTGTGCCCAAAGACGATTTTCGCTATCAATATCTCGTTTTCTTAGATGAAGAAAATGGTTTGTTATTGCGTGGCGATATGCTTGATCGCGAAGGCAAGTTACTTGATCAGTTCCGTGTCGTGACGTTATATATCGATGATCGTCTACGTGGTTTAACAGATTACCTTAATAAGGTGTCAGTGCCGCCACTTTTAAATGAAAGCAAACAAGAGTCATCTCTTGCAGTCAATTGGAAAACGGATTGGTTACCGCAAGGTTTTGATTTAGTTTGTCAAAATCAAGATGTAATGGATGGTGAAGTAATTGAAAATGCGTTATTTAGTGACGGTCTTTTTCACTTTTACACTCTATGTCAACAAAGCGGATAGCACTGCCGCAACAGAAAACACATGGAAACAAGGGGCATACACGATTTATAGTGAAGTCATGGGCGATAAAGAAATTACCTTTATCGGACAGCTTCCAATTGCCGCAGCTAGCGAATTGTGCAAGGTGTAACATTCCTAAAATAATTCAGTAGACGTGAGAAAGTTGCTATTTTGTATCCCCTTGCTATACTTTCTTCACCTAATGGATTTTGATAGCAAAACCCCGTCCTGCGGGGTTTTGTTTTATCAAGTGCGGTCATTTTTCTAAAGGTTTTTACAATGAATAATCCCCTTCCTCTTCTTGGCATCACGGGTTACAGTGGTAGTGGCAAAACCACATTGCTGGAAAAATTGCTTCCTCAATTAATTAAAAAAGGCTTACGTGTTTCAGTGATTAAACACAGCCATCACAACGCTCATGTGGATAAAGAGGGAAAAGACAGTTGGCGTATGAAAGAGGCGGGGTCTGCACAAGTTATTATGGCTTGTGATAGTCGTTGGGCATTAATGACAGAAACGCCTCAAGAGCCGGTTTCGCTAGCCTATTTAAGTCAACAATTTGATCATCATTTAACGGATTTAGTGTTAGTGGAAGGGTTTAAACAAGAACCCATTCCAAAGATTCTGTTGCATCGGCGAGAGATGACAAAACCTTTGCCAGAATTAGATGAAAACGTGTTGGCTTTAGCAACGGATTATTCGCTTGAAACTGACCGCACTTTATTAGATATTAATCACATTGAACAGATCGCTGAGTTTATTTATCAATGGTGGAAAAAGACGCAGTAATAGAAAGTCAGCACTATAAAGGGCTGGCTTGGGTGGCTTCCATGGCTTTGTTTATGCAAAGCCTGGATGCGACTATTTTAAATACTGCCTTACCCACTATTGCAACAGATCTGCAAACCCCTGTCTTTGAAATGCAAATGGCGATTATCGCCTATTCTCTTGCTGTTGCCTTATTTATTCCTTTAACTGCTTGGGCGGCAGCTAAATTCGGTACACTCACTGTTTTCCGCTCTGCTGTTTTTACCTTTGTATTCGGCTCGGTAGCTTGTGCGATGTCAATCTCTCTCGAGACCCTTGTGCTCGCACGAATTATCCAAGGTATTGGCGGGGCATTTATGATGCCAGTTGCTCGTCTTGCGATTATTCAAACGGTACCGAAAAATCAATTAATTAATGCTTGGAATTTAATGGCAACAGCAGGACTCATCGGCCCCATTCTTGGCCCGATTTTGGGTGGTTGGCTTGTAGTGCATACCTCATGGCATTGGATTTTCTTAATCAATATTCCTATTGGCATGTTAGGTTTTTGGGCAGCGGCTAAAGTGATGGGAAATCATAAGGGTAATGCGAATAAGTTAGACTGGACGGGCTTTTTGCTCTTTGCGTTTGGTTTAGTGGGTTTAACGCTCGGGCTTGATTTACTCGGTGAAAGTCATAGTGATCGCATAACCACATACAGTGCATTAGCGATTGGTATTGCATTATTGATGGCTTATTATTTTTATGCGAAAGGTAATGATCGTGCTATTTTGCCTTTATCTCTTTTTCAATACAAGAACATTCCGATTAGGCATTGCAGCCAATATCTTTATCCGTCTTTCTGGATCGGCTGTGCCATTCTTATTGCCATTAATGTTCCAACTTTCTTTTGGTTATTCAGCTGAAGTAGTCAGGCTGGTTGCTTGCACCCATTGCGCTAATGTCTGTCGTATTTAAACGTTTTATTGGACACATCTTAAATATCTTAGGTTATAAAACGACATTAATTTTATCGTCACTTTTAATGGCTGGCTCAACGGTTTCCATGTCATGGCTTGATACCTCATCATCCACAACATGGATTATATGTAATCTGATGTGGTACGGTGCCTGTATGTCGATGATTTTTAGTTCAATTAATACACTTACTGTTGGTGATCTATCACAGGAACAAAGTGGTGCAGGTTCAACCTTGTTGAGTATTGTACAACAAGTGGGTATTGGGTTTGGTATCGCGGTGGCATCCATTATTTTAACGTTATACCGTCAATTTGTTGGTAATGAAGGGGGTGCGTTACAACATGCTTTCAGCTACACATTTTTGACCACTTCTGTTTTTGCTATCGCACTAGTTTGGATATTGAGCTATTTGCATAAAACAGACGGGGATCATTTGCGGAAAAAACGCTGATATTGAATACCTTAGTTTAATTTGTTATAAGAAAGATCATTTTCTTATTTTGTAAAAGTTTGATTTGCTTATATCTTAAGTAAAATTTTTATATACAGGGTGGATTCAAATCTACCACAATTGATGGTTGGGTAAGCGAGAAACTTACCTTACAAAGAAAGGACAACTTATGAAACTAAAAGCGACATTAACACTTGTTGCAGCGAGTTTGTTTTTAGCTGCTTGTGATCAATCTGGTTCTGCAGCAAAAGAAACTACGAAAGCAGAAACAGCAAAACCTTCAGGCAATAACACGTTTGTGTACTGTACGGCAAAAGCACCACTTGGCTTTAGCCCGGCATTAGTAATGGAAGGCACATCTTACAATGCGAGTTCACAACAAGTGTATAACCGCTTGGTTGAATTCAAAAAAGGTTCAACTGACCTTGAGCCAGCCTTAGCTGAAAGCTGGGAGATTAGTGACGATGGTTTAACTTACACGTTCCATTTGCGTAAAGGGGTGAAATTCCATACGACAAAAGAATTTACGCCAACACGTGATTTTAATGCGGATGATGTGGTCTTTTCTTTCCAACGTCAGTTAGATCCTAACCACCCTTATCACAATGTATCGAAAGGGACTTATCCGTATTTCAAAGCGATGAAATTCCCAGATTTATTAAAATCAGTTGAGAAAGTAGACGATAACACCGTTCGTATTACTTTGAATAAAAAAGATGCGACTTTCTTAGCAAGCTTGGGTATGGACTTTATCTCTATTTATTCCGCTGAATATGCAGATGCGATGCTGAAAGCGGGTAAACCAGAAACGATCGATAACAAACCGGTAGGGACAGGTCCGTTTATTTTTGTGGATTACAAAACTGACCAAGCGGCACAATATGTAGCAAATGAAACCTATTGGAAAGGTCGTACACCGCTTGACCGCTTAGTCATCAGCATCGTACCAGATGCGACTACGCGTTATGCGAAGTTACAAGCGGGTTCTTGTGATTTAATTTTATTCCCGAACGTGGCGGATTTAGCCAAAATGAAAACTGATCCGAAAGTACAGCTTTTGGAACAAAAAGGTTTGAACGTGGCATATATCGCATTTCAATACGGAAAAAGCACCGTTTGATAACGCGAAAGTACGCCAAGCATTAAACTATGCTGTAGATAAAAAGCCATTATTGAAGCGGTTTATCAAGGTGCAGGTACTGCAGCGAAAAACCCACTACCACCAACAATTTGGAGTTATAACGACGAAATCCAAGATTATCCGTATGATCCAGAGAAAGCGAAACAGCTTTTAGCGGAAGCAGGTTATCCAAATGGTTTTGAAACGGACTTCTGGATTCAACCAGTGGTACGTGCGTCTAACCCAAATCCAAAACGTATGGCTGAACTTGTGATGGCTGACTGGGCAAAAGTTGGTGTAAAAGCAAATCCAGTAACGTTTGAATGGGCAGACTATCAAAAACGTGCTAAAGCAGGTGAATTAACGGCAGGTATCTTCGGTTGGTCAGGTGATAACGGTGATCCGGATAACTTCCTTTCTCCATTACTTGCAAGTGCTAACGCGGGTAACTCAAACTTTGCTCGTTTCAAAAATGCAGAATTTGATGCCCTATTAGATAAAGCGATTGGCTTAACCAATAAAGATGAACGTGCAGCGCTTTATAAACAAGCTCAGGTGATTTTCCATGATCAAGCACCATGGATTCCAGTGGCGCACTCTGTTGGTTTCGCACCACTTAGCCCTCGCGTAAAAGGATACGTACAAAGCCCATTCGGCTATGATGCGTTTTATGGCGTGAGTGTTGATGGTAAATAATTAACGGACTATACTAGCCCTTGCAGTTGCAAGGGCTTTTTGTTTTCAAGCAAAAGGAGAAAGAAAATGGACTTACATGATATTCGTGAGGATTATTGCAAACAGGCGCTTTCTCAGCATGATTGCGATCCCAATCCAATAAAACAATTTGAAAAATGGCTCAACGAAGCCATTACCGCTAAAGTAAATGAGCCAACAGGTGTTAATGTTGCGACAGTCAATGAAGACGGTCGGCCAACAAGTCGAATGGTGCTGTTGAAAGAAGTGAACGAACAAGGTTTTGTATTTTTCACAAATTATCACAGCCGAAAAGGTCGTGCCATAGAACATAATCCTTTCGTCGCCTTGACATTCTTTTGGCCCGAATTAGAACGTTCTGTTCGTATTGAGGGCAAAGCTGAAAAAATCTCGCCTGAACAATCAGATGAATATTTTGCGACTCGCCCTTACACTAGCCGAATTGGCGCTTGGGCCAGCGAGCAAAGTGCGGTCATTTCTAGCCACAAATCTTTATTAGCGAAAGCTGCATTGATTGCAGCAAAACACCCATTAAATGTCCCTCGTCCACCACATTGGGGCGGTTATCTTGTGATTCCTGATCGCATCGAATTCTGGCAAGGTCGTCCAAGTCGATTGCATGACCGAATTTGTTATTTATTCAATGATGGAAAATGGGAAAGAGAGCGCTTATCGCCGTAAGTTTCTTAACAACATTCAAAAAAACGCTCTTTTTTGGAAAAGAGCGATAGGATTTTGAGTTTTTTTGAATTTCACTATTGAGAGATATCTGTATCTATAGTATAGGAGAGCAAAGAAGAATTATTCCTTATAAAGTCCTGAGTTAGTGCCTTTATAACAGGGACACTTACGGCATTTCCTAACTGTTTATATGCTAGATTATCTTGTTGGTGCAATATGTAAGAATCAGGATATCCTTGCAACCTTGCACATTCTCTTGGTGTTAAACGTCGAATTCTATCATTATGATAAATCCCTAAACGGTTTGAGTCTGATGCTGTTAATGTAATAGAAATACTTTCAGGATCTAAGAATTTAAATACTTCAAATGACATATTCCCAGTTACTAAATTAAATAATCCATTTTTTTCTTTCAAATATCGTTTATTTATTAATGAATCTATTATTTCATCTATATTATTTTTTTATAAAAAGTTTTTTTATTTGATCTTTACTTAGTGCTTTTTCCATCTTGATGTGTTCCAAAAATTTTCTTTCTCCTATTGGTAACAAGTAAATTTAAGAATTCAATTTCATCTGGAGTGCAATACCCTCTAAGGCCAAGTTCCCATGAGTGTAGCGAGTTCCCGTTTCTGCTATCTATGAGCCTTAGTCCATGAATTTTTTTAGGATCATTATTTAATGCGTCTAGTAGCCGTTTAGAAAAAAATCAGCAGAGCAATCATATTTATTATCAGGAGAGTCCTCCAAAATATCTTTTAACAAGTGTACGCTTATCTTTCACAAATAAATCTTGTTGAATGTTCTTTTTGAATGAATGTGAATCAGCAGCTCCTAAATCTGAGATAATATTTAGTACTGGCTTTTTTTATCTTTAGTAGCTATTATATAAATTCGAACTCTATTTTGTGGGACATTAAAATTACTGGAGTTTAATAGGCGGTACTCAACAAAAATAGCCTAATTCTTTTCAAAGTGTTTAATATTACATTAAAGGTTTTTTTCCTTTATCATGAGTGACTAATCCTCGGACATTTTCTAGAAAACAAACCTTGGGTTGATATTTCTTAATAAGTCGAGCTACATCAAAGAATAAGGTTCCTCTAGTATCTTGAAAGCCTAGCTGTTTCCCTGCTGAAGAAAAATGCTTGGCAAGGAAATCCTGCCAATAAAAACATCAAATTGGTCTATATTTTCTAATTTAGTAACATCGCAATATGGGTTTTCACCAAAATTGAGTTGGTAGGTATAACAGGCTGCCTTATCAATTTCGGCACTTTTTTTACACATTTAGTCTTAATTCCAAGCTCATTCA